>JAESGM010000212.1_pt1 | contig 108144 bp, 95 predicted proteins | sample 9269721 | NCBI WGS metagenome assembly JAESGM01 (sample SAMN15720920, study PRJNA650825) | algae metagenome | isolation source: Komarekiella atlantica HA4396-MV6 and co-occurring heterotrophs from... | place: USA: Theobald House, Kauai, HI | collected 2009-07-29 | reverse complement strand
AGAAGCGAACCGTTGAAGACACTTGGCGCCACATCGGCACCCTCGTCGAAACTATCGACGCTCTCGAATGCCAGAACTATATCGCCAACGCAGGATACGCTTCCGTCAAAACGTGAAGGAGTCTAGACCGTCGGATTTATTTCGAAGGGGCCCCCCACCCTCTATCCCTCCCCACAAGGGGGAGGGAGTCGCAAGCGTCGCGCACGACCTTCGATGCACCACCTGGCTTGAACGATCGGGCCCAACGCAGACGCCCTCCCTCCCCCTTGTGGGGAGGGATAAAGGGTGGGGGTCACTTCATGCAAAAAACAAGAACGGCAGCCACCCGGCTGCCGTTCTCAACTCAATCCCGAAGATGGCTAGTTAAACCTTGCCACCGACATGAATTCCACCGCCTTGCCGGAGAAGCGGCTTGCATCGGGCTTCGCGTCGCTGCGCTGGAAGCCGGCGGTGTAGATGAGCGCCGGCGGCGTGCGGACGATGTTGTAGGCGAAGGACGGTGCCGTCGTGCCGGTCTGCACCTGTTCCACGCGGCCCGGCTCCAGCGCCCAGCGCGCCATTTCCGGTGTCGCGTCGACCAGGCGCGAGCGGCGCTGCTGGCGCGCGTCGGTCGCAGTCGGCTTGCCGAGCTTGGCGGTGGTGCGCACGCCCGATTCGATCGCGTGCATCGGCGAGGTGCCTTCGGTGCGGGCGATCAGCGCGGCACGCGGCGAGGATTCGAGCGCGGCGACCTGCTGCTGCTTGATCGCCTGCGCGGCCTCTTGGGCGTCGATGCCGTTGGCCTTGCGCGATGCGTCGAGGTCGAATGGCTTCGCGGCAACAGTGTCGGGCAAAGCGGCCAGTGCGAAGATTTCGCCTGCCATGCGCCCGTCGCCCACCGCCGGCTCGGCGGAAACGACCTGCGTTCCGCCGCCGGCCGGCTTCGGCGCTTCCGTCAGAAGCTGGCTGATCGCATCGGCGCCGCCGCGGCTCGGGCGTTCGGCGAGAAGTGCGGCGACGGGCACGCCCGTTTCAGGCGTCTTGATCGTCGCGACCAACGCTTCAGCCGCCTCTTCGGGCGCGGGTGTGTAGTCGGGGCGGCGCGTGGGCAACGGAATGTTCAGCGCGACCTCGGTAGCGGTTGCGGCCTCTTCGGCCGGAGCTTCGGCCGCGGCGGCGAACTCTTCGGCTGTCGCCGCAGCGGCAATCGTGGGCGCGGCCGCGACGTCGACCTGCGGACGGGGGGCCGCGAGCGGAACCGGAATGGCGCGCGCAGGCAGGGCCGCAATGATCGTCTCGGGAGCTTGCGCCACCGGCGCGGCGGGAACAGGCGCCTGGCGCTGCGGCGCGGCCTGGGCGGGCGCGGCCGCAACGGCGACGTCTTCCTCGTCGTCCGCACCGCCACCACCGCCGAACAGCGTGGCGAGCAGGCCCCTGCCGGAGCCTCCGCCGCTGCCGCCTGCGCTGGCCACGGCGAAGCCGCCGGAGCGCTTGCGCGATTCATAGGCGGCCATGGCCTGCTTGAAGCCGGGAAGCGGCTTGCCGTCGCTCGGCGTGTGAATGGTCCGGCCATCGGGGAAGACAGCCATCAGATCGTTGCGGCGCATCCGCGGCCAGTGGCGCACATTGCCGACGTCGAGATGGACGAAGGGCGCGCCGGATGTCGGATAATAGCCGACGCCGCCGCCTTCCATCCTGAGACCCGCCGCGCGCAGCGCCGAGAGCTTCACGCCCGGAATGTAGAAGTCGATCGCCTTGCCGAGCGTGTGCTGGCTTTTCTCAGCCACGCCGGAAGAGCGCGAGCGCAGCATGTTGTTGGTCTTCGGCGAACGATAGGCCGAGACGACGTGGATCGGCTCGCGTCCGCCCACCTGCTGGTAGACCTCCCACAACAGGTCGATCACCTGCGGGTCCATCTTGGTCGGCTCGTTCTGCCGCCAGTCGCGCAGGAAGCGGTTCACCTGTGTGAGGCCGCCCTGGTCGAAGCGGTTGCCGCGCTTGAACGTGATGTCCGCGCGTTCCTTGGTGTGGATGTTGTAGAGCTTCAGCGTGCGCGTCTGCGCATCGGCGTTCGCCATGGCGCAGAACGAAAAGGCAAAGGCGATCATCAGGGCCGTCGCGGCCCGGCGGGCGAAGCCGCCGCTCATGATCTGCCGGGTGGTGGTCATTCCAGCGATACTGATCAAAACATCTCGCCTTGTCGGCTGTTGAGTGTCCCCGGACCGATTCCGGACGGCAATTGTCGCCCAAATATCAGCGCTAATGGTTAATCAGCACTTAGTGCAGCCGTTCACGTTTGATGCGCGTCGAGAATGGAGGTGACGCAGATGGCGAAACTGTGGTCGACTGTCTGGGAAAAGCGCTATCGCTAACCTTGGGGCACCGTCAAGACGCGAGCCGGCCGAGGCGGCCTTCATCGGCGTCGATCCCCATCTCTTTGAGCTTGCGGTAGAGCGTCGAGCGCCCGATGCCGAGCCGCCGCGCAACCTCGGAAAGCCGGCCGTCATAATGGTCGATGGCGGCCTGGATCGTCTGACGCTCCAGTTCGGCCAGCGAGCGCATCTCGCCACGGGAATCGAGCAGGACGAGCGTCATTTTATCTGTATTTTCAAAAGCTTGAGGCGTTATTTCTGCGTCCGGCACACGCGGCGGCGCCATGTGCGCCGGATCAGGACGCTCCGTGCCGATTTCGGCGGCGATCTGCCTGAAATCGTGAACTTCGAGCCGTTCGCCTTCGGCCAGCACGGCGGCGCGAAAGATCACATTTTGCAACTGCCTGATATTTCCGGGCCAGTCATAGGCCGAAAGCAGTTCTGCCGCGTCGTTCGACAGTCCTGAAACGCCGATAGGCGCCGCTGATCTTGCCTGGTCGAGGAAAAGTTCTGCCAGCGCGGCGATTTCACTCGCACGTTCGCGCAGCGGCGGAACCGGAATGGCCAGCACATTCAGCCGGTAGTAGAGATCTTCGCGGAAGAGCCCGTCCGCCATGCGCTTGGCAAGGTCGCGATTGGTCGCCGAGATCAGCCGCACGTCGACCCTGATCGTGTGGCGCGCGCCGACCGGATCGACTTCACCTTCCTGGATCGCGCGCAGGAGCTTCACCTGCGCCTCTGGCGGCAGTTCCCCCACCTCGTCGAGGAACAGCGTGCCGCCGTCCGCTTCGAGGAACTTGCCGAGATGCTTTTCCGTCGCGCCGGTGAACGCGCCTTTCTCGTGGCCGAACAGGATGCTCTCGACGAGATTTTCCGGGATCGCGCCGCAATTGACGGTGACGAAGGGTTTGCCCGCACGCGGACCGGCCGCGCGGATGGCCCGCGCGACGATTTCCTTGCCGACGCCGGTCTCGCCCTCGATCAGGATCGGCATGTCGGTGGCCGCCGCCTTGCGGGCGAGATTTGCGGTGCGGACCATGGCCGGCGAGGCGCCGAGTTCGTCGAGGCCGATCCGCCCTTCCCCGCCGCGCGCCGCGCGCCGCGCCTTTGCCTTGCCGGCAAGCGCACCGAACTTCAAGGCGGCCTCGAGCGCGGCCTTGAGACGGTCGGGCGCGACCGGCTTGACCACGAAATCGAACGCGCCGAGCCGCATCGCCGATACCGCGGTGTCGATCGTGCCCTGCGCGGTCTGGACGATGACGGGCGTCGAGATGCCGGCCCGGCCCATCGCCTCCAGCACCTCGATGCCGGTCATTTCGGGCATGGCGAGGTCGAGAACCACGGCCTCGATCTCGCCCGTCCGCGCGTTTTGCAGTCGGTCGAGGCCGATCCGGCCGTTCTCCGCCGTCAGCGCGGCGAAGCCGCAGCGTGTGACGACCGCTTCGACGAGCCGGCGCTGGACCGGATCGTCGTCGATGATGAGAATGCTGCCTGCCATGCCGCCCACGCGTGATTTTTGCGTTGCCTATCCCGCTTTACATGCTCCACACTGGCACAACTCCATGAACAGGCGCTCAAGAAGACCGGTGAACGAACCCTTACCGGCCGCGCCGAAAACCGGCTTGCTCCACGAGGAAATTCAATGACATTTTCGACATCGCCGCACGCGCCTGTCCGCGCCCCGGCCTCCGCCGCCCGCGCCGAGACCGAGTTCGGCAACCTGCCCGTGTGGAACCTTGCCGATCTTTATCCCTCGATGGACGCACCGGAGCTGAAAGCCGACATCGCCCGCGCCCGCACAGATGCGGAAGCCTTCGAGGCCACTTGGAAAGGCAAACTCAGGGAAGAAGCCGAAAAGGGCGCCGCCGGCGGCCTCGGTCGCGCGATGGCGCAGTATGAGTCGCTGGAGGAACTGATCGGCAAGATCGCCTCCTACGCGGCCCTCCTCTACACCGGCGACACGCAGGACCCCAAGCGCGCCAAGCTTTACGGCGACGTGCAGGAAAAGCTCACTGACGCCTCCTCGCACCTCCTCTTCTTCACCCTCGAACTCAATCGCCTCGACGATGCGCTGATCGACGCCGCGCTCGATCGAGACCCCGCCTTCGGCCATTACCGGCCCTGGGTCGTCGATCTGCGCCTCGACAAGCCCTATCAGTTGGAGGATCGCATCGAGCAGCTCTTCCACGAAAAGTCCGTCACCGGCCGCGGCGCCTGGAACCGACTTTTCGACGAGACGATGACCGCGCTGCGTTTCGAGGTCCGCGGCGAGACCCTGCCGCTGGAGCCGACGCTGAATAAATTGCAGGACGCCGACCCGGCCATACGCGAGGAAGCCGCCCATGCGCTGGCTAAAGTGTTCAAGGACAATCTGCGCACCTTCACGCTGATCACCAACACGCTCGCCAAGGACAAGGAAATCTCCGACCGCTGGCGCGGTTTTTCGGACATCGCCGACAGTCGCCACCTGGCGAATCGCGTCGAGCGAGAGGTGGTCGATGCGCTGGCGTCCGCCGTGCGCGAGGCTTATCCGCGCCTGTCGCATCGCTATTACGCGATGAAGGCGAAGTGGCTCGGCATGGACCAGATGAACCACTGGGACCGCAACGCGCCGCTGCCAGAGACGCCGAAGGCGGTCATCTCATGGGAAGATGCGCGCCGCACGATCCTGTCCGCCTATGAGGGCTTCGACCCGCAGATGGCCGAGATCGCCGGACGGTTCTTCGATCGTGACTGGATCGACGCGGCGTCACGTCCCGGCAAGTCGCCCGGCGCCTTCGCGCATCCGACCGTGCCCTCGGTCCACCCCTATGTGATGATGAACTACATGGGCAAGCCGCGCGACGTGATGACGCTCGCCCACGAGCTTGGCCATGGCGTCCATCAGGTGCTCGCCGCCGATCAGGGCGCGCTGATGGCCTCGACCCCGCTGACGCTCGCCGAAACGGCCTCCGTCTTCGGCGAGATGCTGACCTTCCGCTCGCTTCTCGACCGCACGAGCGACAGGGCCGAGCGCAAGGCGATGCTGGCGCAGAAGGTCGAGGACATGATCAACACGGTCGTGCGCCAGATCGCCTTCTACGAATTCGAGCGCAAGGTCCACACCGAGAGGAAGAATGGAGAGCTGACGCCCGATCAGCTCGGCCAATTCTGGCTCGAAGTGCAGGCCGAAAGCCTCGGCCCCGCCATCCGCGTCCGCGAGGGTTACGAGACCTTCTGGGCCTACGTCCCGCACTTCATCCACTCGCCGTTCTACGTCTACGCCTACGCGTTCGGCGACTGTCTGGTGAACTCGCTCTACGGCGTCTACCAGTCGGCGGCACCCGGCTTCCAGGAAAAATACTTCGCGCTCCTCAAGGCCGGCGGCACCAAGCACCATGCCGAACTCCTCGCTCCCTTCGGCCTCGACGCGACCGATCCCGATTTCTGGAAGAAGGGCCTGTCGGTCATCGAAGGCCTGATCGACGAGCTGGAAGCGCTGGATCGGGCTGGCTGAGAGAGGATTTTTCCCTGAATTGACCCCCACCCTTTATCCCTCCCCACAAGGGGGAGGGAGTTCGTCGGCGCTGTACCTGCCCTTCAATGCAACATCCGGTTTGAAGGATAGAGCGGGACGTGGATGCCCTCCCTCCCCCTTGTGGGTAGGGATAAAGGGTGGGGGTCAATGCAGAAAGAAGCGACCGCCCGCCCCGCCTACCTTTGCGCGCGAACCCCCACGAACACGCTCGCCGTATCGCTCTCGCGCCCGGCATCGCTGCTCGTCACCGTCTCGTACCGCGCCCGGCCGGTCAGTCCCAGATACCGATTGAGCCACCAGGTCAGCGCCACCTGGCCGCTCCAGGTCATGTCGTAGGCCGACGAGTTCGCATAGTCGCGATAGTCGAGGCCGATGCCGGCGGTGCCGGTCAAATTCGCCCGCATTTCGCGCGTCAGCGACAGATTGCCGGCATAAAGCAGCGAGCCGCTTGCGCCAGGCGCCGTCGTGCCCTCCACCGTCGTCAGCGCGTTGAGATCCACGATGGTGCCACGCATCGGCGACCAGGCAAGATTGCCGCCGATCTCCAGCCCCGAAACCGCGTCGAGAGCGGCATCGTCGGGGTCTTCTGAGAGCCAGCCCGCATAGGCCTCGCCGCGCCATTTCTCGGAGATGTCGATGCCGATGCCGCCGCGCAGCGCCAGTCGGTCGGCCGAGCGCGCAAAGCCGGCTGCATCGATCTCGTTGTCGTAGACGCGCCGGCCGATCTCGACCTCCGCAAACGGGATCAGCGCAGGCGAGACCTCGTATCCGGTGCGCAGTCTGAGGCTTGCCAGTGTCGAATTGCGATCTTCCTGGCTGAGGGTCGTGCCGTCCGACAATCGCGCGTCGGAAAACATGTCGCGCGTGACATTCGCCGTCAGGCCGAGCCGAAGCCGCGCCACTTCGCGCCCGATGCCGAGTTCGCCGGCCAGCGTTTCCCGGTCAGGCCGCGACGCGGCGCTGGTGAGCGACACCGGCGAGGACGCGGATTCGGGCCGGTGCAGATAGCTGAACGCCGCGCGGCCCTCATAGCCGCCGGCGAAGTCGAGCCGCAATTCGCCGTCGAGGCCGGCTTCCGTGTCGCGGATGTCCGCGCCCGAAAGGTCGCGCCGCAGGATGCCGAATCCGTTCAGCCGCGCTTCGTGCCGCGACCAGTCGGAGCGCAGGTCGAACCGCGCGATGGTTTCCGAAAACACGGCGCTTTCGCCATCTGTCCCGCCATCGGCATTCGACGTCGCACCGATCCCCTGCTCGATCGACGGGAAAAGCTCGAACGTGCCGACCCGAAGGCCGATGGGCGCATAGGGGTTGTCGTCGGGCAGGCGGCGGGCGGTCTCGATGGAGTTGATCCGCGAGGCGTCGCTGCCCACGCGTAGATTGCGCTCGAGGTCGAGCGCGTCGACGGCGGCAAGCGGGACGGTCCCCGTGACCGTGTCGTCGAGCGGCCCTTCGGCACCCGCACGCAACGCGTTGCCATCCGGCTCGTTCTCGCGGCCCGCCGGCCCTGCGCGCCGTTGCCGCTCGGATATCTCGATCGGGGGCGTGCCGGCGAAGGGGTCCGGCGTGGATTCGGCCTCGGGCGCGTCCGTGCGGCGGCGTTCGCCTGCAAGCGGCTCGCCTTCGCTGAGCGCGCCGTCGCTGAATGGGCGATACGCCTCCTGCGCGCGCGCGTCTTCTTCTGCAAGCACGCTGCGCTCGGCAAGCGGCGGACGTGTGGCGAGGTTGCGCGCCGGGTTCTCACGCAACTCGCCGCGCAGCGGCAATTCGGTCTGCTGGGCAAGCACCTGATGGCCGGCAAGCATTGCGCCTGCGCCGCCCGCAAGCGCGAAGGCGACGGCAAGCCTGCGAAGCCGGAAACTCGTGTCTGCCATCGGGCCGGGCCGCTTTCAGGTGAAGGAAATCATGCTTACGAAACCGTAAAGCGGCTTGGTTAACCAAATGTTGAAATCACCCGCGCCTGTCGCCGCGAATGGACATGCGGCCAAAGGAGCGCTAATCGCATCTTCATGCTGCGCCAGAAAACCAACTCCGCTCCCGATCGTGACCAGATCGTCCAGTCGGCGACCCGCACGCTGGCGACGGAGGCCGCCGGCCTTGCACGGCTGGCGGAATCCTTCGCCAACGGCCTCGCCGACCCCTTCGCCACGGCCGTCGAGACGCTGGCCGGCATAAACGGGCGCGTCATCGTCACGGGCGTCGGCAAGAGCGGCCATATCGGCTCCAAGATCGCCGCCACGCTCGCCTCTACCGGAACGCCGGCCTTCTTCGTCCATCCGGCGGAGGCCAATCACGGCGATCTGGGCATGATTGCCGAGGACGACGCGATCCTTGCCATCTCCTGGTCGGGCGAGACGAGCGAGCTTGGCGGCATCATCGCCTATGCGCGGCGCTTCTCGATCCCGCTGATCGCCATCACCTCCGGCACGCAATCGGCCCTCGCCCGCGAAGCGAATGTCGTTCTGGCCTTGCCGAAAGTCGCCGAAGCCTGCCCGCACGGCCTTGCGCCGACGACCTCGACGCTGATGCAACTCGTCATGGGCGATGCGCTGGCCGTGGCGCTGCTTGAGGCGCGCGGCTTTACCCCTGATCATTTCAAGACCTTCCATCCCGGCGGCAAGCTCGGCGCGAGCCTCACCCATGTGCGTGATCTGATGCATTCGGGCGACGAGGTGCCGATGGTCCCGCTCGGCACGGCGATGACGGATGCGGTCCATGTCCTGTCGAAGAAGCGCTTCGGCTGCGTCTGCGTGATCGACGATGCGGGCAGGCTTGCCGGCATCGTCACCGATGGCGACCTCGCCCGCAATCTCCATCGCAACCTCGCCATCCTTTCCGTCGATGACGTCATGACCCGCACGCCAAAGACGGTTTCGCCGGACATGCTGGCCGCAACCGCCACCGGCATCATCAACGACAAGGGAATTTCTGCGCTTGTCGTGTGCGAGGACGACCGCCCGGTCGGCATCGTCCACTTCCACGATCTGTTACGCGTCGGCGCGGCGTGATCGAAGCTTTCGCCGCTTTTGCGTCAGCGCCGGGCGCAATGTCGGGGCTTACCGTCGCAGCGCCCCGGTGATGCCGGCATCAAACGGCTCGGGCGCCGCACGTTCTCGCATGAAATTGTCAGCCCGTCCGGCCGGAACGCCGTCGTCGTCTTCCTCCGCCTCGACGCGCTGCGCCGGGGTCGCCGCGCGCGCCGGTCGCACCATGTCCCGGCCGAGCAGTTCGCCCCCGCCGGTCGGCGCGCCGAACAGGGCGACGGGCTGCGTCCGGTCGATCCGCGGCTGCTCGCGCGGGCCGTCGAGGAAGCCCGCAGGCAGGTCCGGACCGAAGAAGACGAGTTCCGGTGCCGGCGCGGAACCCAGCGCCTGTTGCAGCGGCTTTTCGACGAAGAAGGCGATCTTGCGCTTGCCGGCCCGCGTGACATTGATGCCGTCATCCGCGCGCAGTTGCGTCGGCTGGCCGTTCATGTCGGGACCGCTCGCGACGAAGGCGCCGTTCTCGTCGACGAAGCCGTCCCACACATCGACGAACTGCCCGCCCGCGGCCTCCGCGACCTTGCGGTAGATGTCGTTGAAGGCGAGCATGTCGGCCGACATGGTGGACGGCCGGAACGGAATCATCCCGACCCAGATCAGTGGTATGTCCTTCGCCGTGACCGCCTCGGCGATCAGCGCCGCCCTGCGCTCATATTCCTTCAGCCAGGCGTCGCTTCGCGCCGCCTCGGAATTTCCTCCGACCGACATCGCCTGCCGGTCGTTTGCGCCGATCATGACGATGACGATCGCAGGGTCGATGTCGTCGAGCATGGCAGCGAGAGAGTCGGGCCAGTCGTAGTAGTCGTCGCGGACGAGGCCGGACGAGCCGTTCGGCCGGCCGACGATCTCGACGGAAGCGTCCGCCTCGACCGCAGCTTCGAGGCCTTCGGCCAGTCCGCCGGCGACGAAGTCCCCGACCACGAGCACCTTGCGCGCGTCATCGGCCTTGGCGACTGCGGCCGGCGTCGGCGCGGCCGCCTCGCGCGGGCTTGCAGGGCGCTGGCGGCGCTGCGCCTGCCCGCCGCCCTGCCGCTGGCGTCGCGGCTGGGCGCGCTGGCGTTGCGGCTGGCGCTGCGGCGCTTCATAGACCTGCGGCGGCGGCTGGTTGCGCTGGAAAAGAAAACGCAGAAGCCCGCCGCCCTGTTGCTGTTGCTGTGCGACGGCCGGTGAAACGGCGAAAGGCGCGCCTTGCGGCACGCCTCCGAAAGCCAGGATCATCGCCAGACAGAAAACCGCTGCGTTGCGCAGACCTCGCGATGCCAAATCGTGCTCCGTTCCTACTGCCCCCTTATGCGGGACAGGACTTCCTTCGAGGGGTGGCCGTCCGCGCTCATTCCCGTGCGCGACTGGAAGGCCTTGATCGCCTCACGCGAGGCGGGGCCGATCTTGCCGTCGATATTGCCGTCATAATAGCCGCGCGTCAAAAGATGCTGCTGCAACTCCTGCGTCTCGTCGAAGGAGAGGCGCGTGAACGGCCGGTTCCAGTCGCGGGCAAGCTGCGGCTGGCCGGCGATCTGGTCGGCCAGCAGCCCGACGGCGATCGCGTATTTGTCGGCATTGTTGTAGCGCTTGAGCATGTTGAAATTGTGCAGGACGAGGAAGGCGGGGCCTTCGCGCCCGTCCGGAACCTTGAGCTCCGCGCTGTCGCCGGGGCGCGGATAGGCCTGCCCGTTGGCGCGCACGACGCCGATCGACTGCCACTGCGCAAGGCTCATATTGCCGGCGGGAAACTTGCGCCCGGCCGGCAGGGTGACCTCGTAGCCCCACGCGTGGCCCGCCCGCCAGCCGTTCTTGGCCAGAAGGTTCGCGGCGGTGGCGAGTGCGTCCGGCACCGAGTTCCAGATGTCCCGGCGGCCATTGCCATCGAAGTCGACCGCATAGGCCTTGTAGCTCGTCGGGATGAACTGCGTGTGGCCCATCGCGCCCGCCCATGAGCCGGTCAGATGGCCGACGTCGATGTCGCCGCGCTGAAGGATTTCGAGCGCCGCGATCAGTTGCTGGCGGCCGAACTTCTGCCGCCGCTGGTCGGCATAGGCGAGCGTGGCCAGCGAGCGCACGACATTGCGCATCACCCGGTCGTTGGTGAGGATCGCGCCATAGTTCGATTCCATCGACCAGATGGCCAGGAGGATATGGCGGTCGACGCCGAACCGGCTCTCGATCTGGCCGAGCAGGCGGCTGTATTCATTGGCCTTCTGGCGGCCGATGCCGATCGAGTTGTCGTTGACCCGATTGTCGAAATAGTCCCACACCGGCGCGACGAATTCGGGCTGGTAACGGGCCTTTTCGAGCACTTCGGGGTCCGGCGCCGTAACGCCCTGGAACGCGCGGTCGAATGTCGCGTTGGATATGCCGCTTTGCGCCGCGACGCCGCGGAACTGCGAGACCCACCGTTGAAACCCGGCATCGGCGAGCGCCGGCTGCGAGAGGATGGAAAGGCCGACCGTCATGCCCGCCACGGCCAGGAGCGCGCCCAGCGATTTCGCACTGGCGGCAAGCGATCCCGTGAATGTCTTCAAGCTCATGAATTCCTCCTTGATTCAGGATTTGAAGCGATTCTGCACCGAACGGGTTAGGAAAGCGTTTACCATGCTTTCCGACCCGCGCCCCGATTCAACCTTTCCGTGCGGCAAATCGACCGCTTTTGTTCAAGACAGACCAACATTGACATGAAAATGTCCGCGACGGAACGTACGCCCCCGCGCCGATCACGAAATCGCGATCATCGAAGAAACCTCAGACCATGGACCGTCAGATGAAGAAAGTCAGAAAGGCCGTATTTCCCGTTGCAGGGCTTGGAACGCGTTTCCTGCCCGCCACGAAGACGGTGCCCAAGGAAATGCTGACCGTGGTCGACCGTCCGGTGATCCAGTATGTCGTCGACGAGGCGCGCGAGGCCGGCATCGAGCATTTCATCTTCGTGACGGGCCGCAACAAGGGCAATATCGAGGATTATTTCGACCTTCAGTTCGAGTTGAACGAAACCCTCGCGCGGCGCGGCAAGACGGTGCAGATCGAGCTCTTGCAGTCGATGCAGCCTGCCGCCGGCACCACCAGCTTCACCCGTCAGCAGGAGCCGCTCGGCCTTGGCCACGCGGTCTGGTGCGCGCGCGACCTGGTCGGCGACGAGCCCTTCGCGCTCCTGTTGCCTGACATGATCATGCGTTCCGACGTAAGCTGTATGCGCGGCATGGTCGAGCTTTACGGGGAGACCGGCTCGAACGTCATCGCGGTCGCCGAATGCGATCCGTCGGAAACGCACAAATACGGCATCGTCGGCGCGGGCGCGGCGCGCGGCGGCGGCTTCGAGATCACCGGCATGGTCGAAAAGCCCAAGCCGGCCGACGCCCCCTCGAACCTCTACATCAACGGCCGCTACATCCTTCAGCCGGAAATCTTCGGCCTCCTTGCCACCCAGGAGCGCGGCGCCGGCAACGAGATCCAGTTGACCGACGCGATGCTGCGGCTCGGCGACAGCCAGAAGCTGTTCGGCTACCACTATCGCGGCGAAACCTATGATTGCGGGTCGCCCGAAGGCTTCGTCGAGGCCAACCTCGCCTTCGCGCTCGGCCGCGCGGATCTGCGCCCGCAGATCGAGGCGATCGTCAAGCGCCTCGCAGGCTAGGAACCAAGGCGAAGCAGCCCCGTTGAGAAGCGCAAAATCAAGGGGCGACGTCACATGCGCAAGCTCGATCTTCGGACCGGCAGGCCGGTCTGGATGGCCTATCGCGCGCCATCCGTACCGGTCGGACAACTTGTCCGTGACGTGAAATGCGACGTGCTCGTCGTCGGCATGGGCATTTCCGGGGCGATGATGACCGAGGCGCTGACCGGCGACGGGCGCGACGTCGTCATGATCGACCGGCGCGGTCCTCTTCTCGGCTCGACCCCCGCCACCACCGCTCTCGTCCAGTACGAGATCGACACGCCGCTCTCCAGGCTCAAGGTGAAGATCGGCCGCAGCGACGCCGAGCGCGCCTGGCGCCGTTCCCGCCTCGCGGTCATGAACCTGAAAGCCCACATCGAGGCGTTGGACATCGCCTGCGATCTCGCCCCGCGGCCCACCCTCTACCTTGCCGGCAACGAGCTTTCAGGCCGCGCGCTGGAAGAGGAAACCGACGCGCGCCGCGATGCCGGCCTCCTGTCGCGATACCTCACCGCAAAGCCGCTGCGCGAAGAATTCGGCATCGACCGTGATGGCGCGATCCTCTCGCACGACAATCTGGCGCTCGATCCGCGCAAGCTGACGGCAAGCCTTCTCAACATCGCCCGCAGCCGTGGCGCCCGCCTCTACAAAAGCGTCGAGGCAACCGCTTTCGAGCATTCGGGCAGCGGCCTTTCGGTCGCCACCGCCGCGGGCCCGGTGATTTCGGCAGGCCATGTCGTGCTTTGCACCGGCTACGAAATCATGCCGTTCGTGCCGGCCGACAATCACCAGGTGATCTCCACCTGGGCGCTCGCCACGAAGCGCCAGAAGTCGAGCCTCTGGCCGCAGGAAGCCTTCATCTGGGAAGCGTCCGACCCCTATCTGTACATGCGCGCGACCAAGGACGGCCGCGTCGTGTGCGGCGGCGAGGACGAGGAATTCCAGGACGAGGAAAAGCGCGACGCGCTGATTCCCGAAAAAACGGCCGCCATCCGCGCCAAGCTGAAGAAGCTGATGCCGAAGCTCGACACGCAGGCCGATTTCGTCTGGGCCGGCGCATTCGGCTCCACGTCGACCGGCCTGCCGATCATCGGCGCGGTTCCACGCAAGCCGCGCATCCATGCCGTGATGGGCTATGGCGGCAACGGCATCACCTATTCGCGCATCGCCAGCGAAATCGTGTCGGCTTTGATCGCCGGCCGCACCGACAGCGATGCGGATCTGTTCGACTTTAATCGTTAGTTTGCCGACCCGGCATCCACTCCGCCGTTTCGGCCGGCACATGTTCGACCCGCCAGGCCGGCGTGACCACCCGCGAAGGCGTATGCAGCAGCGACTGATAGGCTGCGCGATCCATCTCGATACCCCCGAGGTCGCGAACCCAGCCCGACAGAACCTGATGATCCACCACCGAGAAGCCCCAGGCGGACAGATGATGATAGAGGCTGACGATGGCGAGTTTCGACGCATCGTCTTTCGAGTGAAACATGGAAAGCGCACTGAACACCGGCGCGATGTCGACGCCGAAGACGCCGCCGACCAGTGCGCCCTCGGCACTCCACACCTCGACCGAATGCGCATGGCCTTCCGCGTGCAGGCGGTTGTAGAGCGTCTGGGCTTGCGGGGTCAGCCATGTCAGGGGTGGCCGGCCGGCGCGCGGCGCCGCGCAATTTTCGAGGACGTCCGAGAAGGCCCGGTCGACCGTCACGACCATGTCCGTCTTGCGCAGCGTGCGACGGAACCGTTTGGCAAGATGCACGTCGGCGAGCATCATCACGCCGCGCCTGGGCGGCGACCACCATTTCATCGGGCCGACATGGGCATGAGGGTAGAAGCTTCGGCGGGCCGCCTTCATCACGGTCGAACTGGAGACGTCCCACGCGATGCCGGCAAAACCCGGCGGCCGCGCGCGGATATCGCCGTTGTCGGGGATCGATCGACGCCGCACGATCATGTCGCGGGTCACCGCCGCCGTCAGGTGAGGCAGATGACGCACGCGCGCCGGCACCAGCCAGTAGCCCGTTGCCATGACGATCTGGTTGGCGTGGTTGGAAATCCGCATCGCCATCTTCTCCCTCAAGTCGGCCGGCAGGATGGCATTGAGGCGTGAACGCATCGTTGCGGCAAGAAGCGCCCGCGTGTTTCGCGCCGGCTCGCATTGCCCCGCGCACGCTCCACCCTTAAGTTCAAGAGCGGAAACGAACCCAAGGACACGTCATGCTGCTTTCCGGTTTCGAGATTGCGATCATCGTTTTCGCGATCCTTGTGCTCCTCGTCATTTTCGCCGGCGTCAAGACGGTGCCGCAGGGCAGCAACTACACGGTCGAGCGTTTCGGGCGGTATACGCGCTCGCTTTCGCCCGGCCTCAATCTGATCGTGCCCTTCGTCGAGCGCATCGGCGCGCGCATGAACATGATGGAACAGGTGCTCGACGTTCCCACGCAGGAGGTCATCACCCGCGACAACGCGATCGTCGCCGTCGACGGCGTTGCCTTCTATCAGGTGCTGAACGCGGCGCAGGCCGCCTATCAGGTGACGGGACTGGAAAATGCGATCCTCAACCTGACGATGACCAATATCCGTTCCGTCATGGGCTCGATGGATCTCGACGAGCTTCTGTCCAATCGCGACCAGATCAACGACCGCCTTCTGCACATCGTCGACAACGCCACCAGTCCCTGGGGCATCAAGATGACGCGCGTCGAGATAAAGGACATCAACCCGCCGGCCAACATGGTGGATTCCATGGCCCGGCAGATGATGGCCGAGCGCAACAAGCGCGCCCAGATCCTCGAAGCGGAAGGGCTGAAGCAGGCGCAGGTGCTCGAAGCCGAAGGCCGCAAGGAAGCCGCCTTCCGCGACGCCGAGGCGCGCGAGCGGTCGGCCGAAGCCGAGGCCCGCGCGACGCAGGTCGTGTCCGAGGCCATCGCCGCCGGCGACATCCAGGCCGTGAACTATTTCGTCGCGCAGAAATACACCGAGGCGATGGCCAGGATCGGCTCGGCGCCGAACTCCAAGGTCGTGCTGATGCCGATGGAGGCTTCCGCCCTGGTCGGCTCGCTCGGCGGCATCGGCCAGATCGCCAAGGAAGTGTTCGGCGAGGACGGCCGGAAGCCGGCGCGACGCGGCCCGCGGCCGCCTTCGGTGCCCGCGCATAGCGTCGCGACCACCAGCACCGAAGGCGACACGGCGGACGAGCGATGAGCGAATTCCTCTCCGGTCTCGGTGCGTGGAACTGGATCGTGCTCGGCGCTGTCCTGCTCGGTCTCGAAGTGTTCGCGCCGGGCGTCTATCTGCTGTGGATCGGCATTGCGGCTTTGTTGACGGGCGCGCTGTCCTTCCAGATCGGCGATGCCGCCTGGTGGGGCTGGCCGGTGCAGGTCATCGTCTTTCTGGTGCTGAGCCTCGCCAGCGTCATCGCCGGCCGCTACGCCTTCGGCTCCGACAAGGGCGAAAGCGACCAGCCGCTCCTGAACCAGCGCGAACGGCAACTGATCGGCCAGGTTTCGACGCTGGAGGAACCGATCCGGGACGGCCACGGCCGCATCCGCCTCGGCGACACGCTCTGGCTCGCCACCGGCCCCGACCTCCCCGCCGGCACCCGCGTCCGCGTCACCGGCGCCGACGGCACGACGCTGAAGATTGAGGCGGTGTAGCGGGCGTCACGTTCCAGAAGCCGGTCAAAATGAACCCCCGCCCTTTATCCCTCCCCACAAGGGGGAGGGAAGGCATTCACGTCGTAGATCGCCTTCCGCCAGAAGCTTTCGCTGAAAGGAAAAAACAACGTTCGCGGCTCCCTCCCCCTTGTGGGGAGGGATAAAGGGTGGGGGTCCCCTTCGCCCGAATCTCCCCGTCGATCACGACACGGAAGCCTCAGACCCACCCCTGCATTTCCCGCCGCACGATCGTCTCGATCACAGCCATGCCTTCTTCTGAATCATTCAGACAGGGGATGTGTGCGAATTTTTCGCCGCCGGCATGTTCGAAGATCTCGCGCACCTCGCCGTCGATCTCCTCCAGCGTCTCGATGCAATCGGCCGAGAAGCCCGGATTGACGATGGCGATCCGCTTGACGCCGTCCTTTGCCAGTTTCTCGACCGTCTTGTCGGTATAGGGTTGCAGCCATTCCTGCGCGCCGAAGCGCGACTGGAAGGTCGTCATCAGCTTGGCCCTGTCCCAGCCCAGTCGCTCACGCAGGAGCCGCGTCGTCTTCTGGCAATGGCAGTGATAGGGGTCGCCGCGCTCGAAATAGGCTTTCGGAATGCCGTGATAGGAGGCAAGGACGATTTCCGGCTCGAAATCGAGCGCCGCCAGATGCTTTTCGAGCGAGCGTGCCAGTGCCTCGATATAGACCGGATCGTCATGATAGGGCGGCACCGAGCGCACGGTCGGCATGTGCCGGATCTTCATCAGCGCGCGGTAAAGCTGGTCGTTCGCCGTCGCCGTCGTCGTCGCGGAATATTGCGGATAGAGCGGGAACATGACGATGCGATCGCAGCCCGCCTTCATCAGACTGTCGACCGCGCTCGCGATCGAAGGCTGGCCATAGCGCATCCCCCATTCGACGACGAGGCGGCCATCACCGGAAAGCGCCGCCGCCAGCTTTTCCGCCTGCGCGCGAGTGATCGTGCGCAGCGGCGACTCGTCCTTTTCCGTGTTCCATATCTTCTTGTAGTTGGCGCCGGATTTCGACGGCCGCGTCGTCAGCACCGCGCCGTAAAGGATCGGATACCAGATCGCCTTGTTGAGTTCGATCACGCGCGGATCGGACAGGAATTCCTTAAGGTAGCGCCGCATCGACGAATAGTCGGTGCCGTCCGGCGTGCCCAGGTTGGCCAGAAGCACGCCGATTTTCTTGGCCCTCACCACCGGATGACCGTCGGGCAACGGCCCGATCGCCCGCGCAGCCTCACCGTCGATTGTCGTATGCAGCGTCATGCCATCTCCTTGCCGCGTCCGGCTGCCGTGCCGGCGCGGATACCCGCCGAATTCCATGAATGGCCGGAAACTAGGCGCTGGCGCGGATCAATCAATACGGCGTCTGGCCGCAGCCGGATCGCAGTCCATCCCCATGAACGAAACGGGCCGCCCGAAGGCGGCCCGCTCCATTTGACGTTCTTGCGGATCAGTTGGCCGGGATGGTCAGTTCCGCGCCGATATGGAGGCGGTGCGGATTGATCGACGGATTGGCCTCCGCGATCGAGGGCCACAGGTTTCCGTCGCCAAGATAGGTCTCGGAAATGTCCCAAAGCGTGTCGCCGGCAGCGACCGTGTGCGTGCGCGCGTCCCCGTCCATCATCGGCGCGGCTTCCTCGATCGGATCGGCTTCATCCGTCATCTGCTCAATCGGCGCCGCCTCGTCCTCCGCCGCATCCATCGGCGCGGTTTCGATCGGGTCGGCCTCGTCGTCCATCGCCTCCGCTTCGTCGGTCATCGGAGCGGCATCCTCGGATGGCGCAGCCTCGTCCTGCATCGGCTCGATCGGCGCGGCCTCGTCGTCCATCGCCTCCGCTCCGCCCGTCATCGGCTCGGCATCCTCGGCCGGGGCGGCCTCTTCCTGCATCGGCTCGATCGGCGCGGCCTCGTCGTCCATCGCTTCGTCCGACATCGGTGCGGCCTCGGGTTGCGGCGTCGTCAGTTCTTCCGCCGAAGGCTCCGGCTCTTCCGACGCATCGCTCGGCGCTGTCTCGTCGACGACCGGCTCTGTCGGCTCGGCCTCGGCGACATTGGTGATCCGGCCATCGAGCATCGGCTCGTAGGGGCCGTTCTCGCGCAGGTAATCGGCAAGCACCAGTTCGAGGCCGGGGCCGAAATCATAGGCGTTCTGCGCATTGGTGTCGAAGAGTTCGTAGCCGTCGCCTCCGCCGCGCATGAAGTTGTTGGTCGCAACGCCATAGGTCGCGGCCTCGTCGAGAGCGACCCATTCGCCGTTCTCCTCGATCTCGACCGACTGGATGCGACCCTCGTTCGGCGCAACGTTCGGATCGAACGAATAGCGGATGCCCGCCACCTGCGGGAAGCGGCCGGCTCCTTCCTCGAGGCCCGAGACGCCATGTTCGAGCGAGGCGATGATGTCGGCGCCCGTCAGTTCGAAGGTCGCCAGCGTGTTCTGGAACGGCAGCACCGCGAGGACTTCGCCCATCGTGATCTCGCCGGCATCGATGGACGAGCGAAGTCCGCCGCCATTCTGGATGACGACGCGCACGCCCTGGCCCGCCGTGCGCTCCAGCATCGCGTCGGCGACGAGATTGCCCATCGTGCATTCGGCCGCGCGGCAGGTCTCGCGGCTTCCGTCGATGGCGGCCGTCGTCTCGGAGACGGACTCGCTCATCAGTTCCTCGATCGGCGCGGCGAGTTCTTGCACCCGTGCGGCGATCTGCGCATCCGGCTCGACGGAATTGTCGAGCAGGATCGTATCGCCCGTCGCAGCGGTGACGTTGCCCTCGTCGTCAAAGGTCACTTCCAGTTCGCCGACATATTTGGAGTTGGCGTAGGCGTGGACGATCGGCACCTCGGCGCCGGACGGGTTGGCGACCATGGTCGGGTAGGCTTCCGCACCCTCCTCCGTATTGGAGAAGCGCGTGTGGCTGTGGCCGCCAACGATCACGTCGATGCCGTCGACCGCCGCGGCGATCTCCTGGTCGCGCGCGAAGCCGACATGAGACAGCAGCACGATCTTGTTGACGCCCTCGCCTTCCATGCGCGAAACGGCGTCGTTCAGATATTCGATCTCGTCATTGAAGGTGACGTTCGGCCCGCCCTGCGAGGTGACGTCGGTGTCGGTCGCCAGCACCGAGAGGATGCCGATGCGCTCGCCGCCCTTTTCGACGATGGTCCATTCCTCGATCTTGCCGGCGAGGCTCTCTTCGGCGTCGGCGACGACGGTGTTGCCGGAGATGACCGGAAATTCGGCCGCGTCGATGAAGTCGGCCAGCACGGCCGGTCCGTCGTCGAACTCGTGATTGCCAACGGCCATCGCGTCGAAGCCGATCATGTTCATGAACTCGACGGAATCCTCACCCTTGTAGGTCGTGTAGAACAGCGAACCCTGGAACTGGTCGCCCGCGTCGAGCACGAGGACGTTGCCGTCCTCGCCGGTCAGCGCATCGCGCCGCTCGTTGATCTTGGTCGCCACGCGCGCGACGCCGCCGAAGCACTCGCCCGCCGTCTCGTCCTCGTCCGAACATGTCGCGTCGAAGGCGTTGATCGACTGGATGCGCGAATGCAGATCGTTGATGTGGAGGATGGACAATGTATAGTCGGCAAAGGAATGGCCGGCCGAGAGGGCCAGCGTCGACACCGACATGGCTGCGACGAGGGTGAGTTTCTTCATCTTTTTGACGCTCCCGGAGTGAACCCATCGACACCTGCCACACCCGTGTGACAGACGTGTTGTGGTGCCATTGGTGAACATGTTCACACGCGGGCGATGCCCTGCGCAAGCGCTTTTGTCCCTGATGGCGCGTGCATTCGGCCGCTATCCGCCGACCGTGGTTAACGGCACGAAAAAGAGCCGCCGGCGCGGCCGGCCACCCTCTTTCCGTCAGATGCCGCAAATGGCTTTAGGAAACGCCCTGGCTGCGGATCAGCGAGAACTGGTTGCCGGCCTCGCCGGTGCAGTTGAGCTGGCCCGCACCCGCCATCTGGCAGTTGACGCGCGAGGTCGTCTGGCGGATCAGCGAGGTCAGCGTGATTTCCACCTGGCCCTGGCCGCGGTCGACATAGGTGCCTTCGGCGAGCCTGTTGCCGGTGTCCGTCGCCACCGTTTCGAACTGGCCGTTGGAGAAGCGCGAGATGGCCACGCCATCGGTGCTCGCCCATTCGCCGTCGACTTGCGAAGTCGCCATCTGCGGCGCCTGGATCACGGGGCGCGAGGCCATCTGTCCCGGTCCCGGTCCCATGGCCTGGCAGCCGGCCAGTGCCAGCAAGAGAGTCGCCGTTCCGGCCGAACCCCAAATTCGTGTCTTTGTCATGTTGAGAAGTCTCCTCGTCCCCGAGCCTGAATTTCACCGCAACCGGCGGCAAAAGCAAGACGTCTGGCGCGTTCGGCGCGCCCGCCCCGCCTCGATAATGCTCAGTGGACCAAAATGTTGCGAAATTGCCAGGGATCGTTCTCGTCGATGTCCTCGGGGAAGAGCCCCGGCCGCCCGTCGAGCGGGGTCCAGTCGGTATAATAGCCCTTGACCGGTCCGAGATAGGGCATCTGGATTTCGAGACACCGGCGATAATCCATCTCGTCGGTCTCGACGATGCCCGCCGTCGGATTCTCCAGCGCCCAGACCATGCCGGCAAGAACGGCGGAAGTAACCTGGAGCCCCGTCGCGTTCTGGTAGGGCGCGAGTTCGCGCGTCTCGTCGAGCGAAAGCTGCGAGCCATACCAGTAGGCGTTCTTCTCGTGGCCGTAGAGCAGCACGCCGAGTTCGTCGATGCCGTCCGTCAGTTCGTCCTCGTCGAGAACGTGCTGTACGCTCTGCGCCTTGCCGGCCGCGCCGAACATCTCGTGCAGCGAAAGCACGGCGTCGTTGCAGGGGTGGTAGGCGTAGTGGCAGGTCGGTCGGAACTCGGCCGCGCCGTCCGCGCCCTTGACGGTGAAGAAATCGGCGATCGAGATCGCCTCGTTATGGGTGACGAGGAAGCCGTATTGCGCGCCCGGCGTCGGGCACCAGGAGCGCACGCGCGTGTTCGCGCCGGGCTGCTCAAGGAAGACCCCGGCCTTGCAGCCATGGTCGTGCTCCTTGAGGTTGGCCGGCTTCCAGCTTTCATGCGTGCCCCAGCCGAGTTCGGCCGGTTGCAGCCCTTCCGAGATGAAGCCTTCGACCGACCATGTGTTCCAGAACACGTCCATCGGCTTCGCCTTCTTGGTGCGCTGCGTGTCGCGCTCGGCGATATGGATGCCCTTGACGCCGACGCGCTGCATCAGCTTCGCCCAGCCCTCGCGGTCGCCGACCGAAGGCTCGGTGAAGTCCAGCTTCGTTTCGGTCGCAAGATCGACCAGCGCCTTCTTGACGAACCACGACACCATGCCCGGATTGGCCCCGCAACAGGAAACCGCCGTCGTCCCTCCTGGATTGGCCGCCTTTTCGCGCCGCACGCTCTCGCGCAGCGCATAGTTGGTTCGCTCCGCATTCGATGCGCTCATGTCGAAATAGAAGCCGAGCCACGGCTCGACCACGGTGTCGATGTAGAGGACGCCGAGTTCCCGGCACATCTTGATCATGTCGAGCGAACCGGTATCGACGGAAAGGTTGATGCAGAACCCCTGCCCCTCGCCCTTGGTGAGGTATGGCGTCAGAAGGTCGCGATAATTGTAGCGCGTTACATGCTCCTGGATGAAGGGAATGCCGCGCTCGTCGAGCAGCGCCTTGTCCTCGTCGCGCGGATCGATGACCACGAAGCGCGACTTGTCGTATTTGAAGTGACGTTCGATCAGCGGCAGCACGCCGCGTCCGATAGAACCGAAGCCGACCAGCACGATCGGGCCGGTGATTTCACCATGGACGGGCCAATTGCGTTCTGCCATTTCGGAAACATCTCCTGATGATTGTCTATGAGCTAGGGCTTAATCACAGAATGACTGCCGCCGATAGGTTTCAATGCGGCAGCCGCATGTCAGTTGCGTGAAATCGTCCTCAAAGCCGATACCAGCCGGTCGCGATCCTGCAACAGGCCCTTATAGGCGAGTTGGTCGCGATCCATCGCGCCAAGCTGCTCGGCGAACCCGTCCGCCACGCGCGCGTGATCTTCATGCACGGCAATCCGCGCCAGCGGGTTCAGATAAATGCGGATGGTGAAGAGGATGTCACCCGTTTCCGGCAGCTTGCGCAGCGTCTGCCGCTCGACGCGGATGAACGCGCGGGCCGCGACCTCCTGCGCCGAGAGTTCGCGAATGCCTTCGCCCGCGCGGTCGATCCGGCTGGCGTGCGACAAGGGATGGTAGAGATCCGGATTGCCTTGCAGCGACCAGTTCATCCGCTCCACCGGACTGCCCGGCTGCAACTTGTCGAACATGCGCACGATGAGTTCGGCCATCCGCGTTCCGCGTCCGAACTGCGGCACCGGCTGGTGAATGTCCTCCAGCGCCCGGTCGTACTTCTCCGTCAGCGACCAGGAGGAGGGAAAGCACAGCGAAGCGGCGACGAGCCGCCAGCCATCGACATCCTTGCGCATCAGGACGAGGTCTTCCTGCACCAGATGCGAGGCGATCTTCAGCGGCGGCGCACCGTCGGCAAGCGCCACCACGCGCGCGCCGATCCGCGCCTTTTTGCCTTCGATCACATGCGTCGCGCCGTGCTGCTCGGCAAGGTTTTCGACGACCAGGTCGAGCACTTCCTGTTGGCTCCCCCGCGTGTCGTCGCGCTCGACGAACACCTTCTCCGGCAGTTCGGCATAGAGCCGGTCCTTCTCCGCCAGATATGGCTCCAGTGCCGCGTCGACCTCCAACCACGTCGCGAGATCCATAGGCTTCAGGCCGATCGTGAAAGGCTTCGAGGACCCGTCGAAGGGCGTGTACCGCATTCACTCACTCTCCAGTCGCGCCGCGATCAGGCCGCGCAGGGAATTGCCGACGAAAACCGCCCGCGTCCGCGCAATGTCGCTTGGCAAGAGCCGGGCTTCAACCGCCTTGCCTTGGTCCAGAAGTTCGGCCCGCAGCACCCCCGGCAGCGTCCCGGCGTCCACCGGCGGGGTCGCGAGAACGCCGCCGCCAAGATCGAGGAAGAGATTGGTGATCGTCCCCTCGACCAGCGCGCCGGCGCCGTTGAGAAGCAGCACCTCGTCGATGGTTTCGGTCGGAAACTCGCTTCGCGCCTTGGCGTAGACGGCGCGGCTGTCGGTCTTGTGTCGGCGCAGCGGATCGTCGGCGTCGAGCCGCGTGTGTGCGATAGCCAGGCGCCAGATCGCACTTTCAGGCAGTGCTGCGAAAGGCGTCGTCGTAAGCCCGATTCCGCCATTCGCCCGAAGTTCCAGCCGCACCCGCAGCGCCGCGTCACCGGCGATCCCGTCTAGCAGATCGTCCGCGTTCCGCCTGTCGAATGCAAAGCCCAGCGCGGCAGCGGAATACGCCAAGCGCCCCAGATGCCGTTCACGGCGCGGGATTGTGCCGTCCGCCTCGCGGCGCATGGTCTCGATCAGGGCGAAGCCGGCGGGCTGCCCGTCGCGAAGCGCGCTTTCAGGAGGCATTCGGCATATTCCCCTTCCGCCGTGGAATCGAAGACGACACCGCCGCCGACATTGTAGACGGCCTCGCCCGACGGATAGAGCGAGAGGGTGCGGATCGCAACGCTGAAGCGCATCCTGTGGCCGGGGGCGATCCAGCCGACCGCGCCGCAATAGACGTCGCGCGGGCCGTCTTCCAACTCGCGCAAGATCTCCATCGCACGGATCTTCGGCGCGCCGGTGATCGACCCGCAGGGAAAGAGCGCAGCGAATACATCCGCAATAGTAAGCCCCGGTCGCAGCTTCGCGCGCACCCGGCTCACCATCTGGTGCACCGTCGCATAGGTCTCGACCCTGAAAAGGTCCGGCACGTCGAGCGTTCCGACCTCGCTGATCAGCGAAATGTCGTTGCGCAACAGGTCGACGATCATCCGGTTCTCGGCCTGGTTCTTCGGATCGTTCGCGAGGAAATCGCGCTGGCGGATGTCGTCTTCACGCGTCGCCCCTCGCGGGGCGGTGCCCTTCATCGGCAGCGTCTCGATCCAGCCGTCGCGCGAAACGTCGAAGAAGAGTTCGGGCGAGCGCGAGACGACGATAGGCCCGGCGAGTTCGACCAGCGCCGAATGCCGCACCTGCTGCCGCGCAGACATTTGGCGGAAGATCGCAAGCGGATCGCCCTCCCACCTTGCATGGACCGGAAAGGTCAGATTCGCCTGGTAGCAGTCGCCGGCGCGCAGATGATCGTGCAGTCTGCGAAATCGCTCTTCATAGGTGGATGCGGACCACGTCGCCCGCGCATCGAGGATTGCCGGTTCGGCGTTGGAGTGGGGCCGGAAGACCGCGCCCGCATCGCCCTCGAACGGCCCGTCGAAGACCCCGAAACACAGGAGCGGCGCGCGGCGGTTTTCGGGCAGCAAAGGCCGCAGCTTCGGCTCCAGAAGATAGCCGGCTTCATAGGCGACATAGCCCGCAAGCCACTTGCCCGCCGCCCGCGCTGCCTGCGCGTCTTCCAGCGCCGCGAAGAAGTCCTTGTCGTCCCATGCGACGATGAGCCGTTCCGGCTCGGCGAACAGGAGGTCACGCCCCGAAAAATCGTCGCGGAAAAGCGCGAAGCCGCGAGAGCTCATTTGCGCGTGCTGCCGAAGCCCCGCGCATCGATGGCGTCGGCGATGTCCTCGCCCATCTTGAGCGTGCGGACCAGAAGCGGCACGGCGAGCGCGACGAGGCTGCCGTCGAGCCCGCGCGCGCGCTGCGCCTCGCGCACCTCCGCACCGACCGACGCGATCAGCGGAATGAACCGAAGCGCCAGCGACAGCGCGAGGCTGATCTTCTCGACATCGACGCCAAGCCGGGCGAGCGGCTGCAAGCCGGTTTCGATCGCCGCCATGATCGCCGAGGATGGCGTCGTCAGCGTCACCAGACCGGCCAGAAGCACGAGCGCGGCAAGCCGCATCCCCATGGCGAACGCCGCTTCCCAGCCGTTCAGCCAGGCGTGGGCGAGAACAAGAATGACCATGACCATCAGGAGCGGCCGCGCGGCCTTCCAGACATCGCGCAGCGTCAATCGCGCCATGAAATAAAACGCAATCGAGATGGAAAGCGCAGCCGCCGTCCCGGCCAGTCCAGTCACGAAAAACAGCGCCGTCCCGGCAATCGCCAGCGCCGCCATTTTCGGCCCCGCCGGCAGGCGATGGATGGTGCTCGTTCCGGGCCGGTAGGCGGAGATCATCCCATCAGGCTTTCATAGTGGCGGATCGCCTCTGCCGGCTGACCGTCCAAGACGATTTCGCCGTCGTCGAACACCAGCGCGCGGTCGAAATCGGCGACGAGGTCGAGGTCGTGCGTCACAATGATCGCCATCTCGTCCAGTTCCGAGATCGTCCGCGCCACGCGCCTCTTGTTGCGCAAATCGAGCAGCGTCGTCGGCTCGTCGAAGATGATGATCTGCGGGTCCAGAATTGTCACGCCGGCAATCGCCAGCATCTGCTTTTCGCCGCCCGAAAGCCGGTGAGTCTGCTCCTTGGCGAGGTGGGAAAGCCCGAACCGGGCAAGCCCCGCATCGACTTTCCGCGCGATTTCGTCCTTCGGCAGTTTCCGGTTCTTCAGCCCGAATGCCAGATCCTCTTCCACGACGGGATAGACGATCTGGTTGTCCGGGTTCTGAAAGACGAATCCGACCTTCCCCCTGACCTCCTTGCCGTCGCTTTTCGTGTCCAGCCCGTCGACCGAAACGCTCCCCGAAGTCGGCGCCAGCAGGCCGTTGATCAGACGCACGAACGTGCTCTTGCCCGACCCGTTGGCGCCGATCACGGCAATGCGCCGCTCGGCGAGTTCGAGGCTGAACGGCTTCAGAACCTCGCGCTCGCCGAAGCGATGGCTGACGCCGGAAAAGCGGATCATGCGCGCCGGGGCGCCTCGATCAGCGGATAGGATTTGCGCACCGTCACCGCCACGGTCGCGGCGATCGCGGCCTTGATCAGGTCGCCCGGAATGAAGCCCAGCGAACCCGCCGCGGCCTCCAAATAGGACAGCCCGGTCGTCAGGCTGATCCAGGCGATGCCGATCGGATAGAGGACGAGGATGCCGCCGAGAATGTTGATCCCGAGCGCCCGGAAGAAGCCGAGATTGCGCCAGAAGCGCTCGCACAGAAAGCCGACCACGAAGGCGACCAGAATCCAGGAAACGAGGAAGCCGCCGCCGGGTCCGGCGAAGACCGCGAAGCCGCCGCGCCCGCCGGCCAGAAGCGGAAGGCCCGCCGCGACGAGGACGAGGAAGAGCGCGAGCGCCAGCGATCCGCGCCTGGCGCCGAGCACCGAACCGGCCAGCATCGCGCCCATCGATTGCGCCGTGATCGGCACGCCGACGACCGGCAGCGTGAACGGGGGGAAAACTCCGAGCGCCGCCGTGAGGGCGGCGAAAAGTGCGATGAAAACGATGTCTTTGGTGTTCATAGTGGCCCCGTTTGAGAGAATTCCGGCCCGTTCCGGCCGGTTTTGAGCTCGTTCGTTACGCCTTTGCGGCGAAATCTTCAACGCGTGGATAAGTCCGGCGGCAACCTGTCCACATCCCGCGAGTTCATGGTGCCGAAGGGAGCCTTGTCATGACCAAGCATTTCGACACCCCCGTCCGCCTCACCGACGGCCGCAGCCTCGCCTCGCTCGACGACGCCATCAAAGCCCTGTCCGACACCGGCTGGCCGCAGCGCGGGCCCCGGCATGACGAGGCGCTGGACATCTGCCTCAAGGTCCGCGACGGCCACCGATCGCTCTCCGAAGGCCGCATGGCGCTGGAACTCGCCGCGCAGGAAGCGGCCAATCTCCAGCCCTGAAGGCATCGGACCGAAAAGTGGGAACCGGTTTTCGGATGACTCCGATGCCCACTCGAAAGTCAGATGTGCAGGGCGTGGCCGAGCGTCCGCAAAGCCGCTTCCTGCAAGGCTTCGCCCTGCGTCGGATGGGCGTGAATCGTACCGGCGATGTCCTCCAGCCGCGCGCCCATTTCGAGCGCGAGGCCGAAGGCGGCCGACAGTTCCGAAACCCCGCGCCCGACCGCCTGGATGCCGAGCACCAGATGGTTGTCGGCGCGTGCCACGACGCGCACGAAGCCCGTCTCGTCGGCCATCGACATGGCGCGGCCATTGGCGGTGAAGGGGAATTGCGCGGTCTTGATCTCGCGTCCCGCCCCTTTCGCCTGATCGGGCGAAAGGCCGACCGAGACGATCTCGGGATCGGTGAAGCAGACGGCCGCAATGGCAATCTTGTCCCAGCTCCTTTTATGCCCCCCGACGATCTCCGCGACCATCTCGCCCTGCGCCATCGCGCGGTGCGCCAGCATCGGCTCGCCGGTCACGTCGCCGATGGCGAAGATGCCGCGCATGGAGGTGCGGCACTCGTCGTCGATGCGCACGAAGCGGCCGTCCATGTCGAGCACCAGTTCCTCGCGGCCCCAGTTCTCGGTCGCCGGCTTGCGCCCGACCGTGACGAGGATCGCGTCGGCCTCGATCTTCTGCTCTGATTCATCAGCGGTTTCGACCAACAGCGCGCCATTGCCGGACAGGCCCTTGGCCTTCGCCGATAGCAGAAGCTCGACCCCCAGTTCGCCCAATCGCTTTTCGACCGGTCGCACGAGGTCCTTGTCGTAGAGCGGCAGGATGCGGTCCAGCGCTTCGACGACCGTCACTTTGGCACCAAGCTTGGCGAAAGCGGTGCCGAGTTCGAGCCCGATATAGCCGGCGCCGATGACGGCGATCTTTTCCGGCAGCTTCGTCAGCGCCAGCGCTTCGGTGGAGGACATCACTTTACCGCCGAAGGGCAGGTTCGGCAGCTCGACCGATTGCGAGCCGGTCGCGATCACGATGTTCTCGGCGCGGATGATCTGCGTCCCGGTCGACGTCTCGACCTCGACCGTCTTGCCGTCGCGAAACCGCGCCCGGCCCTCGACGCTCTTCACCTTCGCCTTCTTCAGAAGCCCGGAAACGCCGGTCGTCAGGCGGCCGACGATATTGTCCTTCCAGGCGATGGTCTTCTTCAGGTCGATCGCCGGCGAAGAAAGCGAGATCCCGACCGGCGATGCGCCCTTGGAAGCTTCAAGCGCGATATGGAATTCGTCCGCCGCGTGGATGATCGCCTTGGACGGGATGCAACCGACATTGAGGCAGGTGCCGCCCGGCCGCTTTTCCTCGACGATGACGGTGTCGATCCCGAGTTGGCCGGCGCGGATCGCGCAGACATAGCCGCCTGGCCCGGCGCCGACGACGAGGAGCTTGCAGGAGATGTCTTTCATGGATTTGGTCTCCCGGTAGCCGCCTGAGCTTGAACACCCCCCTCTGGCCTGCCGGCCATCTCCCCCTCAAGGGGGGAGATCAGCCAGTCGCAAACGGTCGAGTGTGTGATCTCCCCCCTTGAGGGGGAGATGGCCGGCAGGCCAGAGGGGGGTGAATTGAAGTGAGCCATCATATCAATCGACGAAAATCAGCGCCGGCGTTTCCAAAAGCGCCTTTGCCCGCTGGATGAATCGCGCCGCGTCCCAACCGTCGATGACGCGGTGGTCGAAGGAGGACGACAGGTTCATCATCTTGCGCGGAATGAACTGCGCACCGTCCCAGACGGGCCGCATCATCATCTTGTTGACGCCGACGATGGCGACTTCGGGGTGGTTGATGACGGGGGTGGTCACGATGCCACCCATCGCGCCGAGCGAGGTGATGGTGATGGTGGAGCCGGAAAGCTCGTCGCGGCTGGCGGTGCCGGACTTCGCCGCTTCGGCGAGCCGGCCGACCTCGGCGCCGCAATCCCATATGTCGCGCGCCTCGACATGGCGGGCGACGGGCACCACCAAACCTGTCGCCGTCTGCGCGGCGATGCCGATATGGATGCCGCCATGCTGGCGGATGATGCCGGCTTCGTCGTCATAGACGGAGTTGATCTGCGGCTGCTCGCCGATCGCCTTGGCCATCGCGCGCATGAGGAAGGGCAGGATTGTGAGCTTGGCCTGGTCGGGCTTCTTGCTCGCATTCATCGTCGCGCGAAGCTCTTCGAGAGCGGTGACGTCGATCTCCTCGACATAGGTGATGTGCGGGATGGAGCGCTTGGCGAGCGCCATCTTCTCCGCGATCTTGCGGCGCAGGCCGACGACCTTGACCTCGGTGATTTCGGTGTTGCGGGCCAGGCCGCGGGCAGCGGTGGTCGTGCGCCCGGCGGAGAGGAACGCGTCGAGGTCGTCGTGGGAAATGCGACCGGCGGGACCGGAGCCGGCGACCTGGCGCAGGTCGATGCCGGCGTCCTTTGCTCGGAGGCGAACGGCCGGGGAGGCGAGCGGCTTTTCGCCTTCGGCGCGGGGAGCGCCGGTGGAGCGCGCGCTACCCCCACCCTTTTCAGGGCGAGCCACGGGTCTCGCCCGTCCTTCGGACCCCCTCAGGGGGGAGGAAGGCGCCGTCGTTTTCGCCTCGCCCTTCGACGTTTCTGAAGGCTTGGCGGGCGTACCAGAATCAACTGGCTTTTGGTGCTCTGGCGATGCGGTTGCCGGTTCCCCTCCCCCTTGTGGCGTGGGGGTCACTTTTTCGGAAGACTCTTCTACCGAAGCATCCCCCTCGCCGCCCGTCTTGATCCGGATCAGCGGCGAGCCGACCGCGACGACGTCGCCAATCTCGGCGCCGAGCCAGGAAATCTCGCCCTCGACCGGGGACGGGATCTCGACCGTCGCCTTGTCGGTCATGACGGCGGCGAGCACCGTGTCCTCGCGCACCGGGTCTCCGACCTTGACGTGCCATTCGACCAGTTCGGCTTCGGCAACGCCCTCGCCGACATCGGGCATCTTGATCGTGTGTTCAGCCATGATGCACTCCGCGATGGGTGATGGTGGAGTAGCGAGACACGGAAAGAGCGCAAGGAAGCACCCCCACTCCGTCACGCTTCGCGCGCCACCTCTCCCCCTGCCTGGGGGAGAGGAAAGGCGCTCCCGCGGCGGCGACGCTCAACCAGCCGGGGTTCCTCTCCCCCAGGCAGGGGGAGAGGTGGCGCGAAGCGCCGGAGTGGGGGTGCTTGCGACGTTTCAAGGAAAGCATCGACATCCTCACGCCTCCATCACGGCGCGCAGCGCCTCGCTGACGCGGGCGGGGCCGGGGAAATAGTCCCATTCCTGTGCGTGCGGATAGGGCGTGTCCCAGCCGGCGACGCGCGCGACGGGCGCTTCGAGGTGGTAGAAGCAGTGTTCCTGGACAAGGCTGACGAGTTCGGCGCCGAAGCCGGAGGTCATGGTCGCCTCGTGGACGACGACGCAGCGGCCGGTCTTCTTGACCGAGGCGGTGATGGCGTCGAGGTCGAGCGGCAAAAGCGTGCGCAGGTCGACTACCTCGGCGTCGATGCCGGCATCCTCGGCCGCGGCGAGCGCGACATGGACCATGGTGCCGTAGGCGAGGATGGTGACGGCCGAGCCCTCGCGGCGGGTGACGGCCTTGCCGAGCGGCACGATGACGTGGTCGGCCGCGACGTCGCCGAGATCATGCTTCGACCAGGGCGTGACGGGCCGGTCGTGATGGCCGTCGAAGGGGCCGTTATAGAGGCGCTTGGGTTCGAGGAAGATGACCGGGTCGGGGTCTTCGATGGCGGAGATCAGGAGGCCCTTGGCGTCCTGCGGGTTGGACGGCACGACGACCTTCAGACCCGAGACGTGGGTGAAGAGCGCTTCCGGGCTCTGGCTGTGCGTCTGGCCGCCGAAGATGCCGCCGCCGGTCGGCATACGGATGACGATCGGGCAGGTGAACTGGCCGGCGGAGCGATAGCGGATGCGCGCGGCTTCCGAGACGATCTGGTCATAGGCCGGATAGACATAGTCGGCGAACTGGATTTCGACGCAGGGCTTGAGGCCGTAGGCGGCCATGCCGACCGCGACGCCGACGATGCCGAGTTCGGAAATCGGCGTGTCGAAGCAGCGCGAGGTGCCGTATTTCTGCTGAAGGCCGGCGGTGCAGCGGAAGACGCCGCCGAAATAGCCGACATCCTCGCCGAAGACGACGACGCTCTCGTCGCGGCCCATGGAGACGTCCATGGCGTCTCGGATCGCCTCGATCATGGTCATGCGGGGCATGGGGTGGACTCCTTGGAAAGGGTAGCGCGAGGCACCCCCCTCTGCCCTGCCGGACATCTCCCCCTCAAGGGGGGAGATCGGCTGTCATCAATGTCCCGACGAACGATCGACGTTTGCGCGAGGCGGTGAAGCCGCTGATCTCCCCCCTTGGGGGGGAGATGCCAATTTGTGTGAGCATTGGCAGGACAGAGGGGGGTGTGAAGCGCGGTGAGCATCAAACCCCCGCCTGTTGCCGTTGCCGTCTCAAATGCGGCGGCATTTCGGCGTAGACGCCTTCGAACATGTCGCGCGCGGAGGGGCGCCCGCCGGCATGGAGCGTGCCGTTCTTTTCGGCTTCCTTCTGCGCGGAAATCACCCCGTCGAGCACTTCGGCTTCGGCCTGTTTGTGGCGGTCGTCGGTCCAGACGCCGCGCAGGATCAGGTGGTTCTTCAGGCGGATCACGGGATCGCCGAGCGGCCAGTTGTCGGATTCGGTTTTGGGCCGGTAGGCCGAAGGGTCGTCGGAGGTGGAATGCGCGCCGACGCGGTAGGTGACGTATTCGACCAGAGTCGCGCCAAGGCCCATGCGGGCGCGCTCGACGGCCCATTTGGCGACCGCGTGGACGGCGAGATAATCATTGCCGTCAACGCGCAGTGCCGGCAGGCCGAAGCCGAGGCCGCGCGCGGCGAAGGTGCCGGCGCCGCCCCGCGCGATGCCCTGGAAGGTCGAGATCGCCCACTGGTTGTTGACGATGTTGAGGACCACGGGCGCGCGATAGGTGGAGGCGAAGACGAGCGCGGCGTGGAAGTCGCTCTCGGCGGTCGAGCCGTCGCCGATCCAGCCGGCGGCGATGCGGTCGTCGTTCCTGATGGCAGAGGCCATCGCCCAGCCGACGGCCTGGATGAACTGGGTGCCGAGATTGCCGGAAATCGAGAAAAAACCGTGATCCTTCGACGAATACATGATCGGCAGTTGCCGGCCCTTCAGCGGGTCGGCCTCGTTGGAATAGATCTGGTTCATCATCTCGACCATCGGATAGTCGCCGGCGATGAGCAGGCCGGCCTGCCGATAGGTCGGGAAGTTCATGTCGCCGGGCTCCATCGCCCGGCGGAAGGCGCAGGAGACGGCTTCCTCGCCCATATGCTGCATGTAGAAGGAGGTCTTGCCCTGGCGCTGCGCCATCTGCATCCGCGCGTCGAAGGCGCGCAGCGTCATCATGTGCTTCAGGCCTTCGAGCAGTTCCTCGTCGGTGAGCGTGCCGGCCCAGGGGCCGACCGCCTCGCCGTCGCGGTTGAGGACGCGGATGATCGAGAACGCCATGTCGCGGATCGTCGCCGGATCGGCATCGACGGGCGGGCGCTCGACGGAACCTGCGCGCGGGATCTTGACCTTGGAAAAATCCGGCTGGCCGCCCGGACGCACCTCCGGCTCCGGCACGAACAGTCCGCCTTTGCGAGTCTCGACCATTGCTTCCCTCCCCTTGGGTCTCCCTTTGAGGGCAATTTAGGACAGGATTGCTGACCTAGTCACCCCTGATTCGACGAATTTCCTCACATCGACTTTTCGAGAAGCGCCAGCGCCGCCTCCTTCGTCAGTTCGACCGGGTTGCCGCCGGCCGTCGGATCGACGATCGCCATCTCGGCGATGAGGTCGCGGCGCGCGTCGTCCATGTCGAGACCCGGTATGAGGTCGCGCAGGGTCGAGGGTACAGACAGTTCGGCGCGTAGGTCCATGATCTTCTGGCGAAAACCATCGAAACCGCCCGAAATGCCGCAATAGGCGGCGAGGCGGTCGATGCGTTCCTCGATCGCCTTCCGGTTGAAGTCGAGCACGCAAGGCATGAAGAGCGCGTTGGTCATGCCGTGATGGGTGTCGTAGAGCGCGCCGATCGGATGCGACAGCGAATGGATCGCGCCGAGCCCTTTCTGGAAGGCGGTGGCGCCCATCGCAGCGGCCGCCATCATGTGCGCGCGGGCTTCGATGTCAGTGCCGTCTTCATAGGCGCGGGGCAGGTTTTCGAGGACGAGGCGGATGCCTTCTAGCGCGATGCCGTCGGCCATCGGATGGTAGCCGGGCGCGCAGTAAGCCTCAATGCAGTGCGCGAGCGCGTCCATGCCGGTGCCGGCGGTGACCGGTTTGGGCATTCCAACCGTGAGTTCGGGATCGGCGATGACCGTGACGGGCAGCATCTTCGGGTGGAAGATGACCTTCTTGGTATGCGTCGCCTCGTTGGTCAAAACGCCCGCGCGGCCGACTTCCGAGCCGGTGCCGGCAGTGGTCGGCACGGCGACGACCGGCGCGATGGCCGATGCGTCGGCGCGGGTCCACCAGTCGCCGACATCCTCGAAATCCCAGATCGGTCGCGTCTGGCCGGCCTGGAAGGCGACGAGCTTGCCGAGGTCGAGCGCCGAGCCGCCGCCGAATGCGATGACGCCGTCATGGCTGCCGGATTTGAAGGCCCGGATGCCGGCCTGAAGATTGGACTCGACCGGGTTCGGCTTCACGTCCGAGAAGACGCCGTATTCGACGCCGGACTTGTCGAGGATCGCCAGCGTGTCTGCGACGACGGGGAGCTTCGCGAGCCCCGGATCGGTGACGAAGAGCGGGCGCGCGATGCTGGCGGATTTGAGGACGACGGGGAGTTCAGATATGCGGCCGGCGCCGAAGAGAACGGTGGTCGGGAAGTTCCATTTGGAGGTGAGGGTCATGTCGATTCTCGATTTCGTCGGCTGCGAAGGGCGTCATTTCGGAAGAAGCATGGAGCGAGGCGGAGTGGTTCTATCCGGAACCCATTCCGCGGTCTTGAAGGTTACGGAATGGGTCCCGGCTCTTCCCTCGCTGCGCTCGGTCGGCCGGGATGACCCTCTTTCAGGAAACTTCGCGCAAATGATAGCCCTTGGGGCGGGTGAGGTTGTCGTAGCCGGTGCGGCCCATCCCGCCGCCCTTGCCGGTGTCCTTGACGCCGGTCCATACGAGGCCGGGATCGACATAGTCGCAGCGGTTCATGAAGACCGTGCCGGTCTCGATCCGATCGCCGAGCGAGGCGGCGCGGTCGGCATCGGTGGTCCACAGCGAGGCGGTGAGGCCGTAGGGGCTGTCGTTCATGAGTTGGATGGCCTCGTCGTCGTCCGCGACTTTCATGATCCCGACGATGGGGCCGAAACTCTCCTCGCGCATGACGCTCATCTGGTGGTTGACGTCGGTCAGTACCTCCGGCGCGAGATAGGGCGAGCCTTCGCGGTCGTTTTCCACTTTCATGCCGACATGGGCCACAGCGCCCTTACGCAGGGCCTCGGCCTTCTGCTCGCGCACGAAATCGGCAAAGCGCGGCTGCGCCATCGGGCCCATCGTCGTCGCCTCGTCGAGCGGGTTGCCGACGACATAGTTTTTCGTCTCGGCGACGAAGCCCTCGACGAAATCGTCGTAGACCTTTTCGTGGACGTAGACGCGCTCGATGCCGCAGCAGCATTGGCCCGAATTGTAGAACGCGCCGTCGACGAGGTTGGCGATCGCATGGTCGAGCTTCACGTCAGGCAGGACATAGGCCGGGTCCTTGCCGCCGAGTTCGAGGCCGAGCGTCATGAAGGTGCCGGCGGCGGCCTTCTCGATCGCGCGTCCGCCCGCGACCGAGCCGGTGAAGTTGCAATGGTCGATCTTGCCGGAGCCGAGCAGCTTTTCGGTCCGGGCGTGGTTGAGGACGATGTTCTGGAACACGCCCTTCGGCAGGCCGGCCGCCTCGAAGGCCCTGGCGAAACGTTCGCCGACGAGAAGCGTCTGCGCGGCGTGCTTCAAAATGACGGCATTGCCGGCCATCAGGGCCGGTACGATGGTGTTGATGGCGGTGAGATACGGATAGTTCCACGGCGCGATGACGAGCACGGTGCCGAGCGGGACCTTCTTCAGATAGCGATGGAAGCCGGGTTTGGAATCGGGCGGCAGGACGTCCGCGAGTGCCGCCGCCGCAAGGTCGACCATATAGCGCGTGCGTTCCTCGACGCCGCCCTTCTCGCCGCCATAGCGCACCGGCCGGCCCATCTGCCAGGCGAGTTCCGGCACGATGTCGTCGTTCATGGCGAGGAGAGCTTCGAGGAAGGCGAGGAGATATCGGCCGCGCTCGGCAAGCGGCGTTTCGGCCCATGCGATCTGCGCGGTCTTCGCGCGCTCGGTGATCTTGTTGATGTCGGCGTCGCTCGCGACCGGGCGCTCGGCATAAACCGAGCCGTCGACGGAGGAGATGAGTTTGATGGTGTCCACGTTGGTCTCCGGTTCTCAATACCGCTCGAAGCCGCGATGGAGTTCCCAGTCGGTGACGCGGCGGTCATATTCCATCTGCTCCCAGCGCGCGGTGTGGAGGTAGTGTTCGACGACGTCATGGCCGAGGGCGTTGCGCAGCATGTCCGAGCGTTCCAGCGTGGCGATGGCGGCGCGCAGCGTCTTGGGGATTTCCGGCAGGTCGGCGCCCTGATAGGCGTCGCCCTCGAAGGGCGCCGGAAGGTCGAGCTTTTCGTCGATGCCGGCAAGGCCGGCGGCGATCAGCGCGGCGAAGGCGAGATAGGGGTTCAGGTCCGCGCCGCCGATGCGGCATTCGGTGCGGATGCCCTTGGTCCCCTCCCCGCACAGCCTAAAGCCGGCTGTGCGGTTGTCGCGGCTCCAGATCATCTTGGTCGGCGCGAAGGTGCCGGCCTGGAAGCGCTTGTAGGAATTGACGTAGGGCGCGAGGAACCAGGTGTAGTCGGCCGCATATTTGAGCTGGCCGGCGACCCAGGAGCGCATCAGCGGCGTCATCGTGTATTCGGATTTCCTGTCGAAGAAAAGCGGCGTCTTGCCGTTGGCCGACCAGAGCGAATTGTGGATGTGACTGGAGTTGCCGGCGAGCGCGTAGTCGTATTTCGCCATGAAGGTGACGGCCTTGCCTTGCAGGTGCGCGATCTCCTTGGCGGCGTTCTTCAGGAAGACGTGGCGGTCGGCCATTTCGAGCGCGTCGGAATAATAGACGTTGATCTCCTCCTGCCCCGGCCCCCATTCGCCCTTCGAGTTCTCGACGGGAATGCCGGCTTCTTCGAGGCCGTTGCGCAGCGCCCGCATGTAGTCCTCTTCCTTCGACGTGATCTGGATCAGATAGTCGCCGATATGCGGGGATGCGGTGCGCAGGTCCTTCCAGCCCTGCCCGCGGGCGCTCTCGTAGCTTTCCTCGAACAGGTAGAATTCCAGCTCGGATGCGAAATAGGCGAGATAGCCGCGCTCCTTCAGCCGCTCGACCTGGCGCTTGAGGATCGCGCGCGGTGAATGGGCGAGGTCTTCGTGGCTGTGATGGTCGAGAAGGTCGGACAGGACGAGCGCGGTCTTTTCGAGCCACGGCGTCAGGCGGATGGTCGAGAGGTCCGGCTTGATGACGAAATCGCCATAGCCCTTTTGCCAGCTCGCGGCCTTGTAGCCGGGGACGGGCTCCATATCGATGTCGTTGGCGAGAAGATAGTTGCAGCCATGCGTCTCGTCATGGGCGGTCTGGACGAAGTGGCGGCCGGTGAAGCGCTTGCCGATGAGGCGGCCCTGCATGTCCGCGGCGGCGACGAGGACGGTGTCGATATCGCCGGAGGCGACCAGCTTCTTCAACGCGTCGAAGGAAAGCGATCCGGTCATGCAGCCCCTCTTATGCCCCCGTTTGACGGGGCGCCCTTTGATACATCAGGGGCGCGGCGGCTCCTGAATGCACATTTAGATCACGCATTCGTGCGTGTCTCCAGCCCGAACGCATGATCCAATGCGCCGTTCCTTACGGATATTTAACAACAAAACTGGTGCATGGACCGGCTGCGGCTGGCATAAATCGTCCAGCGGGGCGCATCGCCCGTCACCATCGCATGTTGCTGCATTCGCTCCGAGGCTTCAAGATCTCGCGCGCTGCGGTCGGAATTTGAACCGGAGTCACCCATGTCGATCTGGAAACAGCTCATCATCTGCGTCGCCTTGCTCGCCATCGGCGCCGCAGCCTGGGTTTTCTTCGTCCCCGGATCGCGCGAAACACTGGCAGACTTCGGCATCGGCCCGGCGCCGGCCGCGACGCAGGCGCCCGCCCCTGCCGCCGGAGCGGGACAGGGCCGGGGCGGCGGACGCAGCGCGGGCGGCGGCGTGATCACGACTCCCGTCACGACCGCGACCATCAATGACCGGCTACAGGCGATCGGCACCGGCCGCGCCGTCGAGACGGTCGCCGTGACGCCCTTCGCCTCGGGACGCCTGACGGAAATTCTGGTGCGCTCCGGTTCGACCATCGAGGCCGGAGACATCATCGCGCGGCTGGATTCACAGGCCGAGACCATCGGCGCCGAGCGCGCGCGTTTCGCGCTCGAGGACGCTCAGGCCCGGCTCGAACGCATCAACCAGCTCCGCTCTTCCAACACGGCCTCGCAGGTCCAGGTGACCGAAGCGCAGCTCGGCGTCGAAAATGCCCGTCTCGAACTTGCCGATGCGGAACTGGCGCTCGACCGTCGCCAGATCGAGGCGCCGATTTCGGGCGTCGTCGGCATTCTGCCGGTTTCGGTCGGCAATTACGTGACCAGCGCGACGGAGATCGCGTCGATCGACGACCGCTCGTCCATCCTGATCGATTTCTGGGCGCCGGAGCGCTATGCCGGCGCCATCGAAGTGGGCGCCGAGATCGAGGCCTCGCTGATCGCCCGTCCGAACGAGGTGTTTCGCGGCGAGGTGAGCGCCATCGACAATCGCGTCGACGCGGAAAGCCGCACGCTGCGCGTGGAGGCGACCATCGACAATCCGAGCGATGCGCTGCGCGCCGGCATGTCCTTCCAGGTCCGCATGACCTTTCCGGGCGAAACCTATCCGGCGGTCGATCCCCTGACCGTGCAATGGGGAACCGACGGCGCGTTCATCTGGACGGTGGAAGGCGGCGTCGCCCGCCGCACACCCGTCCGCGTCATCCAGCGCAACACCGATTCCATCCTGATCGCGGCCGAAGTCGAACCGGGGATGCAGGTCGTCTCCGAAGGCATCCATCTCGTGCGCGAGGGCGGCGACGTGCGGATCGCGCAACGCCGCGGCGAAGGCGCGCAAAGCCTGCCCGCAGTCGAAGCGCGCGGCTCGTAGGGGAGCCGCGACATGTCCACCGGCAACGAATCCATTCAGAACGTCAATGACATGACGGCGCTCTTCGTGCGCCGCGCCGTGCTTGCCTTCGTCGTCAACGTGCTCATCGCGGTGGCGGGGCTCGCCGCCTTCTTCGGCGTCGAGGTGCGTGAACTGCCCGATGTCGACCGTCCGGTCATCACCATCCGCACCGACTATATCGGCGCGGCGGCGGAAACCATCGACCGGGAACTGACTTCGATCCTCGAGGGCGCGGTGTCGCGCGTTCCGGGCGTCAACTCGATCTCGTCCTCTTCTTCCTTCGGCCGATCGCGCGTGACCGTCGAGTTCAACGACGACGTCGATCTGGACACCGCCGCTTCCGACATGCGCGACGCGGTGAGCCGGGTGCAAAACAACCTGCCCGACAATGCCGAGGCACCGCTGATCGTCAAGGCGGACGACAACGCGCAGGCGATCATGCGGCTGTCGGTGACATCCCAGACGATGAACATCGAGGACATGACGCTGTTCATCGAAGACCAGCTCGTCGATCAGTTCGCCTCTGTTCCAGGCGTGGCGGACGTTCAGGTCTATGGCGACCGCGAGAAGATCTTCCGCATCGACATCGACCAGAACAGGCTCGCCAGCCTCGGCATGACGGTCGCCGACATCCAGGCCGCGCTCGACACGATTTCCTTCGATACGCCGGCGGGCAGCCTGTCGTCGAGCACGCAGGATCTCGTCGTGCGCGCAACCGCGCCGGTGACCACGCCGGAAGACTTCGAGAACATCGTCATCGCGAACGGCGCACGGCTGCGCGACGTCGCCAATGTGACGCTCGGCCCCGATATCGGCGAATCCATCCTGCGGTCGGATGGCGAACCCGGCATCGGCCTCGGCATCATCCGCCAGGCGCAGTCCAACACGCTGGACATTTCCGAAGGCGTGCGCGCCGCGGTGGAACAGGTGCGCTCGACATTGCCCGACGGCATGAACATTTCGGTTCGCAGCGATGATGCGACCTTCATTCAGGGCGCGATCCACGAGGTCGAGATCGCGCTCGGCATCTCGGTGACGGTGGTCCTCCTGATCATCTTCATCTTCCTGCGCGACTGGCGGGCAACCATCATCCCCGCGCTCGCCCTGCCGATCTCGCTGATCGGCACGGTCGCGGCGGTCTATCTTCTCGGTTTCTCCCTCAATATCCTGACGCTGCTGGCGCTGGTGCTGGCCACCGGCCTCGTCGTCGACGACGCCATCGTGGTTCTGGAAAACATCGTGCGCCGGCGCAACCAGGGCATGGGACCGCGTGCGGCCGCCGTCCTTGGCACGCGCGAGGTGTTCTTCGCCATCCTGGCGACGACCGCGACGCTGGTCGCCGTCTTCGTGCCGCTTTCCTTCCTGCCCGGGCAGGCCGGCGGGCTGTTCCGCGAATTCGGCTTCGTCATGGCCATAGCGGTCTTTCTGTCCTCGATCGTTTCCTTGTCGCTGTGTCCGATGGTCGCCTCGCGGATGCTCAAGGAAGGCAGCCATCACGAAAATCAGGACGGAATCGTCGGCAGACTGGGCGGCGTCCTGGCGACGTTCTACAGGCGCACGCTGGCGGCCTGCCTCAACGCGCCCATCGTCGTCGTCATGGTGTCGCTGGTCTTCGCCGGTGCGGCGGCCGCGACCTTCGGCCTTCTCGAATCCGAACTGACGCCGCCCGAGGACCGCTCCGCCGCCTTCATGCGCATCTCCGCGCCGCAGGGCGTGTCGATCGACTATCTCGCCCAGCAGATGGCCGAGGTCGAGCGACTGTTGCAACCGTTGCGCGATACCGGCGAGATCGAAAGCACGTTCTCGCTGGCCGGATCGGGCGGATCGACCAATTCGGGCTTCATCGCCATGACGCTGGCGCCCTGGAGCGAACGCGAGCGTTCGCAGCAGGAAATCCTCGACGAGGTGAACGGGTTGGTCGAGCAGGTGCCGGGCGTGCGCGCCTTCGCCTTCCAGCCGAACAGCCTGGGAATTCGCGGCGCGGGCTCGGGCCTGCAATTCGCGATCCTCGGCAACAACTATCAGGACCTCGGCGCCGCCGCGGCGGCGATCGTCGCAGACATGCAGGAAGACCCGCGCTTCCAGCAGGCCCGCCTTTCGACCGAATCGACGCAGCCGCAGCTTGCCGTCTCGATCGACCGCGAGCGCGCCTCCGATCTCGGCATCGAGATATCGGGACTGGCTCAGGCGCTGCAATCGCTGCTCGACGGCCGCGAGATCGGCGAGGTCTTCATCGACGACCGCGCCTTCGCCGTGAAGCTCGTCTCGACGACCAATCCGATCAACGACCCGACCGACCTTGAAAACATCTACCTGAAGACGGGTGACGGCCGCTTCGTGCCGGTTTCCACAATTGCCTCGATCCGAGAGGTCGCGGTGCCGCCGGAACTGTCGCGCGAGGAGCAGTTGCGCTCGGTGGCGATCACATCCGCGCTCGCGGACGGCTTCCCGCTCGGCGAGGCGCTCAGCGTTGCGAGCGAGATCGCCGAGCGCCACATGCCCGAAGGCGCGCGCGTGCTGCCGCTCGCCGAGGCAGCGACGCTCGGCGAGACATCGAGCGCGATGTTCACGATCATGGGGTTCGCGCTCGTCATCGTCCTTCTCGTGCTTGGCGCGCAGTTCGAAAGCTTCACCAGCGCGATCATCATCATGGCGACGGTGCCGCTGGGGCTCGCCTGCGCGGTCTTCGCCATGCTGATGACCGGCACGACGCTCAACGTCTATTCGCAGATCGGGCTGGTGCTGCTCGTCGGCATCATGGCCAAGAACGGCATCCTGATCGTCGAATTCGCCAACCAGCTTCGCGACCGCGGGCGCAATGTGCGCGAGGCGATCGAGGAAGCCTCGAACGTGCGTCTGCGGCCGGTGGTGATGACCATGCTGTGCACCATCGTCGGCGGCCTGCCGCTGATCCTGGCTTCGGGAGCCGGCGCCGAGGCGCGCATCGCGCTCGGCTGGGTCATCGTCGGCGGGCTCGGCCTCGCGACGCTTTCGACGCTCTATTTGACACCCGTCGCCTACCTGCTTCTCGGCCGCTGGGTGACGCCCAAGGTGGAAGAGGAAACGCGCCTCGAACGGGAATTGTCGCAGGCCTCTGCCGCGGAAGCCAATCTCGCCCCGGCCGAGTAGACGAAAGGCGCAACGAAAAACGCCGCCCGGAGAACCGGGCGGCGTCTTCGTTTTCGGATGCCGGACGGATCAGTCGGCGGCGTCCGTCTCCTCTTCGCCATCGGCCGGAGCCGCGTCCATCGAGGCTTCCTCGGTCGGATCGACGCGGCCGACCTCGATCCACTTGCCGCCCTCGATCTTCGAGATCACGATCGTATCGCCGCCCTGGTGATCGTCGGGCGAATATTTGACCGGGATGTCGCCGGAGATGACGTCGGTATATTCGAGGCTTTCCATCGCGGCCTGGAAGCTTTCGGCGGTCAGGTCAGGCCCTGCGGCTTCGAGCGCCCTGACGAGCGTGGTCGCGGCGCCGTGGCCGAGGATCGCGGCGGTGCCGGCCGGCTCGCCATTCTTCTCCTGATAGTTGTCGGCCCAGGCCTTGACCTCCGGATTGTCCATCCGGTCCTCGTGGTCGGCCCAGCCGGCAGCGGCGTAATAGCCTTCCGTCACGCCGCCCTCGACCTTGGCGATCGCGGTGTTGAAACCGGCCGACGAGCCGATGAACTTGACGTCTTCCCAGCCGAGACGCTTGGCGGTGCCGAGCGCGATGATCGTCTGGCGCACGCCGACGCCGGTCGCGATGATGTCGCAGCCATCGTCGCGCAGCTTGGTGACAGCGCCGACGAAATCCTGCTCGTCGGGACGGTGCGTCGTCTCGGATGCGAAGGTGAGGCCGAGCGCTTCGGCCTCGTCGACGGCGGCTTCATGGACTTCGAGGCCGAAATCGGACGGCAGGTACATCGAGCAGATGTTCTGAACTTCGTCGCCGCCCTCTTCCGCCAGCATATTGATGCCGGCTCTGAGGCCGTCATAATACGCCGCGAAGCCCGAATATTTGTAGGTGGTGTCGCCTTCGAGCATCTGCCGCGCCGAGGTCAGCGGGCCGATATTGGCGACCTGCTTGGGCTCCATGATCTGGAAGCCGGCAATGTTGTGCGGCGTGCCGAGATTAAGGATCATCGCGAAGACCTGGTCGGAATTGACCAGCTTGTTGAAGTTCTGCACCGCGCGCGGCACCTGGTAGCCGTGATCCTCGACGACGAAGCGGATCTGGCGGCCATGGATGCCGCCTTCCGCGTTGATCTCGTCGAACATGTTCTGCGCCGCCTTGATGGCGCCGACATTGAAGGCGGCGAAGATGCCGGACAGGTCGCCGTTCGAGCCGATCACGACTTCGGTGTCGGTGACGCCCTGCGTGGCGAAGGCCGCCGTGGACATGCCGGCGGCAAGCCCGAGCGCAAGAATGGATTTTCCGAACAACAGTCTCATTTCAAACTCCTCCTGGGGTTGTTCCGCATTGTTTTCGTACGGTTCTCCTCAACCGTACATCTCGTCGATCAGAGGCTTGTGCTTCTGCTCGACGAAACTTCTCTTCAGCTTCATCGTCGCCGTCAGTTCCTCGTCCTCGGCGGTCAAGAGAACGTCGATGAGCCTGAAATCCTTGATCTGCTCGACACGCGCGAATTCGCGGTTGGTCTCCTCCACGACGGAGCCGATCAGGTCGCGCACCTCCTGCGCCGCGCATAGTGACTTGAAATTGTTGAACGGCACCTTTTTATCCTGCGCGAACTTTTCGACATTTTCCTGGTCGATCATGATCAGGCAGGACAGGAACTTGCGCTTGTCGCCGATGACGACGGCATCCGAGATGTAAGGCGAGAATTTCAGCCGGTTCTCGATTTCGGCCGGCGTGATGTTCTTGCCGCCGGCGGTGATGATGATGTCCTTGACGCGGCCGGTGACAAAGAGGAAGCCCTCATTGTCGATGCGGCCGACATCGCCGGTCTTCAGCCAGCCGTCCTCGCTGATCGTCTCGGCCGTCTTGTCGGGCTTGTTCCAGTAGCCCTTGAAGACATTGGCGCCCTTGTACTGGATTTCGCCTTCCGGCGAGATGCGGATTTCGGACCCCGGAACGACCTTGCCGACGCTGCCATTCTTCGAATCGTCCAGAAGATTGATCGAGATGACGCCCGAGCTTTCGGTCATGCCATAGCCTTCGAGGACCGTGATGCCGACTGCCTTGTACCATTTCAACAAGTCGGGCGAGATCGGCGCCGCGCCGGTCGTGCCGCGCCGCAGCCGGTCGAAGCCGAGCATCCGGCGCAGATTGGAAAGCACCATGAAGTCCCAGAACGCATAGGCGAGCTTCGTGCCGCCGGGCACCGGATCGCCGGCCTCGAGAGCCTCCGCGCGTTTCATGCCGGTCCTGACCGCCTGCCGGTAAGCCCAGCGGCCGAGCCGCGTGGAATCGTTCGCCATGATCGAGATGCGGCTGTAGACCTTTTCCCATACCCGCGGCACGCCGGTGAAGACGTGCGGCGAGACCTCGCGGACATTGTCGAAGACCGTTTCCGGGCTTTCGGCGAAATTCACCGTCGATTTCAGCCCGATCGGGGTGAAGACGGTGATCAGGCGTTCGAGGATGTGGCAGAGCGGCAGGAAGCAGACCTGATCGTCCTCCGGCGTCACGGGCAAGGTCAGCGCCGACCCGATGATCGACACGATGATGTTCTGGTGGCTGATCATCGCGCCCTTGGGCGGGCCGGTCGTGCCTGAGGTGTAGACGAGAAGCGCCGTGTCCTGCGGCTGCGACCTGGCGATTTCCTCATCGAACCGGTCGGGGTTCTGCTTCAGGAAGTCGCGGCCGATCCGGTAGAGGTCGTCGAGAAAGATGACCTGGTCGTCGGCAAATTCATGCAGCCCGTCATGATCGAAAACGATGACCTTGGACAGGCCCGGCATCGTCTCGCGCACGGACAGGAACTTGTCGAGCTGCTCGTCATTCTCGACGAACAGGAAGCGGCTGTCGGAATCGTTGACGAGATACTGGAGCTGCTTGGCGGAATCGGTTGTGTAGACGCCCGACGCAATGCCGCCGACCGACTGGATGCCGAGATCGGCGTAGATCCATTCCTTGTTGTCTTCCGAAAGGATGGAGACGACCTCGCCCCGCTTCAGGCCGAGCGCGATCAGGCCGAGGCCGATCAGACGGGCATGGTCGTAGAAATCAGTCCAGCTATAGGACAGCCAGATGCCGAAATCCTTTTCGCGATGCGCGATCTTCGGCCCGAGTTCCTGGCAGCGCTGGCGAAAGAGCTTCACCAGCGTGTCACAGCCGTCGAAATAGAATGGCGCGCGCTGAAGGTCCTGGTTGAAGGAATGGCCGCGCACGGTCTGCATGGGCGGCAGTTTTTCCGCGATAGTCATTGTGAATTCCTCCTGATGGAGAGCGTCATCCCGGAACACATGCGGCGCGCAGCGCCGACATGGGTATCCGGGACCCATTCCGTTCCGTCGGCCAAGTCACGGAATGGGTCCCGGATAGCCGGGCCTCGCTGCGCTCGTGCCCGGCTTCCGGGATGACGCGGAGGGGTGGAAGCATGGAATGCGCCCCCTCCACCGCCTTCGGCGGTCCCCCTCCCCCGTAAACGGGGGAGGATCAGCGTCGATGACGGCCGCAACCTGGGTCCTCCCCTGCGAAGCGGGGGAGGTGCCGAGTGAAACGAGGCGGAGGGGGCGCTGGGCGCTCTCATCGCCACGTCTTCTTCTGCTTCCAGCGCTTCTGGCCGCGCTGGGTTTCCTCAACCACGCCGAGGTAGAATTCCTGGACGTCCTTGGAGGCCAGAAGCCGGTCCGCCGTGTCGGCCATGACGATGCGGCCGAGTTCCATGACGTAGCCGTAATCGGCGACTTCAAGCGCCACCTTGGCGTTCTGCTCGACCAGCATGATGGTGACCCCCTGCTCCTTGTTGAGCCGGCGCACGATCTGGAAGATTTCCTTGACGAGAATCGGCGACAGGCCGAGCGAGGGCTCGTCGAGGAGCATGATCTTCGGCTTGGCCATCAGGCCGCGGCCGATGGCGAGCATCTGCTGCTGGCCGCCGGACAAGGTGCCGGCAGCCTGCTTGCGCCGTTCGGCCAGGATCGGGAAATAGCCGTAGACCATTTCCTCGTCGCGGGCGACGCCGTCGGCGTCCGAGCGCGTGAACGCGCCCATCTTCAGGTTTTCCTCGACGGTCAGGAGCGGAAAGACCTCGCGGCCCTCGGGCACATGGACCATGCCGAGCCGCACGACCTTGTCGGGATTGGCGCCGGCAATGTTCTGCCCGGCATAGAAGATCTGGCCCTTTTCCGGGTCCATGACGCCGGAAATGGTCTTGAGCAGTGTGGTCTTGCCGGCGCCGTTGGCGCCAAGGACGGTGACGATCTGGCCCTCGCGCACGTCGAGGCTGGCGCCGCGGATCGCCATGATCGGCCCATAGTAGCTTTCGAGGTTCTTGATCGAGAGGATGGTTTTTCCCTCGACGACCGCCTGCGCCGTGGGCTGTGCGTTCACATTCATGCCAGCACCTTCTCGTGTTCGTCGGCAAGGCCGATATAAGCCTCGACGACCTTTGGATGGTTCTGCACCTCATGCGGCGTTCCCATGGCGAGCATCTTGCCGTCGGCAAGCGCCAGAACGCGGTCCGACACGGAAGCGACGAGGTGCATGTCGTGTTCGACCATCAGAACGGTGATGCCCATCTGCTTCTTGATGTCCTCGACCCAGAAGGCGACGTCCTGCGTCTCCTCGACGGAAAGGCCCGAGGCCGGCTCGTCGAGCAGCAGCAGGCGCGGCTCGATGGCCAGCGCCCGGCCCATCTCGACGACCTTGCGCACGCCATAGGGAAGGCCGGCGATGTATTTGTCGCGGTAGGCCTGGAGATCGAGGAAGTCGATCACCTTTTCGATCGCCTCGCGGTGGCGGCGTTCTTCAGACCTGACGAAAGGCGAGAACAGAAGTTCGGACCACATGCGGCTGTGGCGATGGCGGTGACGGCCGACGAGCAGGTTCTGCATCACCGTCGCCTGATCGAAGAGCTCGATGTTCTGGAAGGTGCGCGCAATGCCGAGCCGCGCCATCTCGTGCGGCGCCTTGTCGAGGATCGACTTGCCGTCGAAGCGGATATCGCCCTCGGCCGGATCGTAGATGCGGCTGATCAGGTTGAAGATCGTCGACTTGCCGGCGCCGTTCGGGCCGACCAGTGCGAAGACTTCACCCTCTTCGACGGAGAAGGAGACCTCGCTGACGGCGGTGAGGCCGCCGAAGCGCAGCGTGACATTGTCGAGTTCGAGCAGGCTCATCGCATCCGCTCCGTCTTGAGATAGGATTTCTGACGGCGGAACATGTCCTTCCGGTAGAAGGGGAACAGTTCGAAATAGGTCCGGATCTTCACCCACCGGCCGTATATCCCCATCGGCTCGAACAGGATGAACAGGATCAGGATCAGCCCGAAGATCGCCGCCTCCATGCCGGGGATCGCGATCGAGCCGCCGCCGATCAGGCCGCCGAGCATATCGCGACCGAATGCAATCGACTGCGGCAGGAGGGCGACGATGGCGGCGCCGAAAAATGCTCCGTGGATCGATCCCAGTCCGCCGATGACGATGGCGAGCAGGAGTTGGATCGAGATGATGAGATTGAAGGTCTCGTTGTTGAAGATGCCGGCATAGTGGCCCATCAGCGCGCCGGCGAGGCCGGTGATGCCGGTGGAGATGCCGAAGGCGACCGCCTTGGTGCGCGCCACGTTGACGCCCATCGCCTGCGCCGAAATCTCCGAATCGCGGATCGCGGCGAAGGAGCGCCCGAGCGGCGAGCGCTGGAGATTGCGGTAGGCGAGAACGACCAGCAAGGTGATCCCGAGCGTCAGATAGTAGAGAGTGTTGGGCGTCGAATAGCGGTCGATCACCAATCCGAAGATCGTGATGGGCGGGGGGACGAGACCGATGACGCCATTGGTCAACGGTGTCGCGATGACGATGAAATCCTCCACCAGGATGACGATCGCGATGGTGCCGATGGCCAGATAGATGCCGTGCAGCTTGGTCATCGGCAGGGCGATCAGCGCGCCGGCGATGCCCGCAATAAGCCCGGCGAGCGGGAACGTGATGAGAAACGGCAGGCCGAGCCGCTGCTGCATCAGCACATTGGCATAGCAGCCGATGGCGAGGAAGGCGGCATGACCGAGACTCGCCTGGCCCGACTGGCCGACGAGGATCATCAGCCCCATGCAGGCGATGGCCCAGATCAAAACGTTGGTCGCCTCGCCGAGCGCGAAGTTCGACAACAGGAGCGGCAGCGCCAGCGCCAGCGCGAACAGCGCCAGATACCAGCCCATCTGCTGGGGGTGGCGGAAGAGGTTGATGTCGGCGTCGTAGGTCGTCTTGAAAACGGTTCTCATGTCCTCACACCTTCTTCGCGTGGACCTGGGCAAGGATGCCGTGCGGTCGGAAAATCAGGATGAGGAAAAGCAGGAGATAGGGCATGATCTGCGAGTAGCCCGAGGGCATGTAGCGGCCCGAGAACGGCTCGATTAGCCCGACGATGATGCCACCCAGGAGTGCGCCCGGCAGCGACCCGAAACCGCCGATGACGGCCGCCGCGAACGCCTTGATGCCGAGCAGGCCGATCGACGGGTCGATGGAGCCCTTCGAGGCGAAAAGGATGCCCGCAACCGCCGCCGTCATGCCCGAAAGCGCCCAGATCAGCGAATGGATGCGCTTGACCGGGATACCCATGTAATAGGCCGCAAGCTGGTTCTGCGAGGACGCCTGCATGGCGACGCCGAGCCTTGTGCGGTTGAAGTAGAGGTAGAGGAGCAGCGTCAGGATGCCCGTCACCGCGATCACCATCACCTCATCGAGCCCGAGCACCACGCCGCCGAAGCGCACGTCGCGGCCGGCGATCGGCGAGGCGAGCGAGATCGGCTCATGCCCCCAGATGACGCCGGCGGCAAAGCGCAGCACGAAGCCGAGCGCGATGGTGAGGATGACGATTGCGATCTGCGACTGGCCGAACATGCGCCGCAGCACGACGAGATCGAGCGCATAGCCGAAGGCGCCCATGATCGCAATGGCGATGGGCACAGAGACCCAGAAGGGCAGGCCCATGAATTGCGGATTTGTGAGGCCGAGGCAGATGAAGGCGCCGAGCATCATGAAATCGCCCTGGGCGAAATTCACCGCTTCCGTCGCCTTGTAGATCAGCACGAACCCCATGGCGATGAGGCCGTACACGCAGCCATTGGCAAGGCCGCTGACGATGAGCTGCAACACGTCCAAGGACGTTCTCCTCCACTTTATGACACGCGATCTGTCGCCGCGATGTCCTTCAACCTTAAGCTGCCAGAACTGGTGCGCAAGCTCCTCCCGCGCACCTTTTCGTCATGGCCTGATGAATACTTTTCCGTTCGGCCGGGCAAGTTCCCCGGCCACCCGCTCGACCGCTTCGGCAAGCGGCACGATCGCGGTCACGTCCGTCTTCCAACGCCCGTCGGCAAAGCGCTTCTGCGCCTCGATGACGGCCGCCATGCGCTTGTCGTTGCCGGCCGAGCGCATCCATTCGGTCAGCCAGAAGCCCTCGATCTTCTTGTGCATGAAGATCATCTGGCCCGGCTCGACGATCGGCGTCGTTTCCGGATCGAGCCGGCCATAGACGACCCAGCGCGCGCGCTTGCCCATGGCGTGGAACACTCGTGCCGCGAGCGGACCGGTGACGGCGTCGAGAAAGATGCGCGGCTTCTCCTGGCCCAGCACCTCGGCGAGTTGCCGGTCGAAATCGGCGCTCTCGGCATTGAGGACATGCGCCGCGCCGGTGGCCTTCAAGGGCTCGATCTGGTCGTCGCGGCGCACGATGGCGATGGGGCGATAGCCCTCGTCCTTGGCGACCGCGATCATCAGCTTGCAGAGCTGGCTCGCGCCCGCCGTGACGACGAACGCCTTCTCACCCTCGTCCTTGACGATGCCGAACATGGCGAGCGCGGTGAGAGGATTGACGATCATGGCTGCGGCGTCCTCGTCGCGCACGCCGTCCATGATCGGGATCGACGCGCCGGCTTCGGCGACCGCATAGTCGGCCCAGCTTCCCCAGTTGGAAAGGCCCGTGGCGAATGCGACGCGCTTGCCGACGAGGCCTTGCGCTTCCGCGCCGGCCGCGACGACCTCGCCCACGCCCTCGAAGCCGGCCGGCTGGCCTTGTCTGCGCGGCTGGCCGTAAAGCCCTTTCAGGAACATGACGTCCGACGGGTTGATCGAGGCGAGCGCGACTTTGACCAGAACCTGGCTCGGGCCGGGCTGCGGCACGTCGATGGTGGCTTTCTCGACATAAGGCGCCATGGCTTCGAGCGCGGTGCCGGAATGGTCGCGCGCATAGCCCTCATTCTTCAAAAGCAGGGCGTTCATGGTGGTGGGCAAAGTCATGACGACACCTTCATGGCTTGAGGACGATCTTGCCGGTCGCGCCGCGATTGAGCACGCGCTCCAGGATCGCAGGCGCATCGGCGAGCGGGTAGATGCCCTCGATGACGGGCTTGATCCTGCCTTCGAGATGCCAGCCGATCAGTTCCCTCATGTTGTCCGCATTGACCTTCGGCTCCTTGGCCGTGAACGCCCCCCAGAAGACGCCGACGACGCTGTAGCCCTTGACCAGCGTCAGGTTTACGGGAAGCTTCGGGATGGTGCCGGAGGCAAAGCCGATGACGAGCAGCCGCCCGCCCCAGCCCATCGAGCGCGAGAGCACGTCGAAGCCCTCGCCGCCGACCGGATCGAAGGCGACATCGACACCCTTGCCGCCGGTCGCTTGCTTGAGCGCGTCCTTGAGATTGTCGTAGCCCAGAACGATGTCGGCGCCGGCCTGTTTCGCCACACTCTGTTTTTCAGGGGTCGAGGCGACCGCGATCACCCGTGCGCCCATCGCCTTGCCGATCTGGACGGCGGCGACGCCGGTCGCGCCCGATGCGCCGAGGACACACAGCGTCTCGCCGGGCCGGAGCTGGCCGCGCTGCTTCAATGCGTGATGCGCGGTGCCGAAACCGCACATCAGCGCGCAGGCATCCTCCTCGGACAAGCCGTCCGGCAAGGGCATGACGGCGCTTTCGTCGGCCGCCACCTTCTCGGCATAGGCGCCGAGGGCGGAGACCGAGCCGACGCGATCGCCGACCTTGAAGCGCGTCACGCCCTCGCCGATGGCCGAGACGCGGCCCGCCACCTCCATGCCAGGCACGAAGGGCGTCTCGGGCTTCATCTGGTAGAGGCCCTGTACGAGAAGGCCGTCGGGATAGTTGACGCCGATCATCGCGGCGTCGATGACGACGGTCTTCGGACCGATTTCCGGCTCCGGCCAGTCGGCGTAGTCGAGTTGGTCGAGCGGCCCGAAATCGCGGGCGACGATGGCCTTCATTGTCAAACCTTCTTCTGCGTGTACTTCTTCAGTTCCTCGCGGGCGACCTGGCGGCGGTGGACGGCGTCGGGGCCGTCGGCGAGGCGCAACGTGCGCAGATGGGTCCAGGAACGCGCCAGCGGGGTGTCCTGGCTGATGCCCTGCCCGCCATACATCTGCACCGCCTCGTCGGTGACCTTGAGCGCGACGCGCGGCGCGACGACCTTGATCTGGCTGATCCACGGCGCGGCCGCCTTCTTGTCGCCCTGGTCGATCATCCAGGCGGCCTTGAGGCACAAAAGCCGCGCCATCTCGATCTCCATGCGGCATTCCGCGATGATGTCGAAATTGGCGCCGAGCTGCGCGAGCTTCTTCCCGAACGCCTCGCGGCGCAAGGAGCGTTTGCACATCAGTTCGAGCGCCATTTCCGCCTGGCCGATGGCGCGCATACAATGATGGATGCGGCCGGGTCCGAGCCGCCCCTGCGCGATCTCGAACCCCCTGCCCTCGCCGAGGATCAGGTTCGACGCCGGCACGCGCACATTCTCGAATTTGAGGTGCAGATGGCCGTGCGGCGCGTCGTCGTCGCCATAGACCTGCATGGCGCGCAATTTGGTGACGCCCTTCGCGTCGGCCGGGATCAGGATCATCGAATGCTGCTGGTGCTTCGGCCGGTCCGGCGAGGGGGAGGCGACCATGGTGATGTAGATCTTGCAGCGCGGATCGCCCGCCCCCGACGACCACCATTTCTCGCCGTTGAGCACGTAATCGTCGCCGTCGCGCTCGCAGCTCATGGCGATGTTGGTGGCGTCGGACGAGGCGACGTCCGGCTCGGTCATGAGGTAGGCCGAGCGGATTTCGCCGTTCAGGAGCGGCTTCAGCCAGCGCTCCTTGTGCTCCGCCGCGCCGTAGCGCTCCAGCACTTCCATGTTGCCGGTGTCGGGCGCGGAACAGTTGAAGGTCTCGGCGCCCAGATGCGCCTTGCCCATCTCCTCGGCGAGATAGGCGTATTCGACCGTCGTCAGCCCGTAGCCCCGGTCGGAATGGGTGAGCCAGAAGTTCCACAGGCCCCGCTCGCGCGCCTTGGCCTTGAGCCCTTCCATGATCTCGGTCTGGCGCTTCGTGTAGGTCCAGCGGTCGCCGTCCCTGCCGATCTCGGACAGGAACTCCTCGTCGAGCGGCACGATCTCTTCGCGCACCATGCGCGCGACCTTCTCGTGCAGCGGCCTGACCTTTTCGCTCATGGCGAGGTTCATCTCGGCGTTGACGCTCATTTGCTGGTTCCTTCCGTGCCGCCCAGTCCGCGCCAGGCGCAGGTGACGACTTGTGCGATGAGATCTTCGATATCGGCCCGCGTCTCGCCGGTGCGTGGCGAGTACCAGAAGATCGGCGAATTGAGCGTCATGAACATCAACTGGTTCGCGACGCTGAGATTGGCGAACTGGAAATGGCCGGCCTCGCGCCCCTCAGCGATCAGCGTGCGGAAGATGTCGCCATAGCGCGAGCGCGTCTCGAACAATTCCTCGAACAGCGCGCGCTGATGCGGCGTCGGCGCGCCGACCAGATGCATCTCGACGCCCATCCACACGACGCGCTGGAAGGCGCGGGTGGTGATCATCTGGTCGACATGGACCCAGGCGAACCGCCGCCAGCGCTGATGCGCCTCGCCCTTCATGCTGCGCAACGGCTCGAGCGCGGCGTAGTTCATGTCCATTCCGACGCGGAAGACCTCGGCGAAGAGATCGGCCTTGGATTCGAAATGATGGTAGATGCGGCCCTTGGTCGATTGAAGCGCGCGGGCCACGTCGTCGATCGACGTCGCCGCATATCCGCGCTCGTGGAAGCAGCGTGCCGCTGCCTCCAGGATGGCGGTGCGCGAACTGTCGAGCGTGCGTTCCCGTATGCCCAGGCTCATGCGAAGCGATTTCCTCCCGCCCTTCCGCCTGCCCTCCACCGGTCTTTTGCCGGTTTTCGCGAAGGGCCTTTACGGATGTCGAATGATGAACATACTATCGGGTATGTTGTCAACGCGGCTTCCAGACGCCGCAAAAAAACTTCACCGGGAGGAACGATGAGCTTTATCGAGGATCTTTATTCCGTGCGCGGCAAGACCGCGCTCGTCACCGGCGCGGCGACCGGCATCGGCCGCATGGCGGCGACGGCGCTGATGCATGGCGGCGCCCGCGTGCTGATCGCCTCGCGCAAGGGCCATGACTGCGCCCGCACCGCAGAGGAGCTGAACGCCATGGGAACGCCCGGCACGGCCGAGGGTTTCGGAGGCGACGTTTCGTCCGAAGAGGGCATCGCGGCCCTCGTCGCCGAGGTTCGCAACCGCACCGACAAGCTCGGCATCCTGTTCAACAATGCCGGCGTCTCCTGGGGGGCGAAACTGTCGGAGTTTCCCTATTCGGCATGGGCCAAGGTGCTGAACGTCAACGTCACCGGGCTTTTCCACCTGACGCGCGAACTCCTGCCCGAACTCGAACGCGCGGCGAGCGACGAGGACCCGGCGCGCATCGTCAATCTGGGATCGGTGATGGGAACGCAGCCGATCGCCGACGGCGCCTATTCCTATACCGCCTCCAAGGCCGCCGTGCATCATCTGACGCGCACGCTGGCGATCGAATTCGCGGGACGGCGGATCACCGTCAACGCCTTTGCGCCCGGCCCCTTCCAGAGCCGTATGACGGCCTTTGCGACGGCCACCGAAGAACAGGCCGATCATGTCGGCTCGCGCGTTCCGCTCGGGCGCATCGGCGCCCCGCATGACATTGCCGGAGCGACGCTGTATCTGTGCTCGAAAGCCGGAAGCTACGTGACGGGGGCGATTCTGCCGATCGATGGCGGACAGTCCGTCCAGCACGGCATGTCGTTGTTCAAGGAATAAGGGTTTCAGCCATGGAAGGTCCCCGTCTGGAGCCGGTCGATATCGACCGGCTGGTGGCAAATGTCGGCAACGAGATCGGAGTCTCGCCCTGGCGGACCGTCACGCAGGGCATGATCGACATGTTTGCCGATGCGATCGACGACCATCAGTTTATCCATGTGGACCCTGTGCGTGCCGCCGAAACGCCGTTCGGCGGCACGATCGCGCACGGCTTCCTGACCCTCTCGCTCCTGTCGGTCCTGTCTTATGAGTCGGTGCCGCCGCTGGCGAATGCGGAAATGGGCGTAAATTACGGGTTCGAGAGAGTGCGCTTCGTCACCCCGGTAAAGACCGGCGCGCGCGTGCGCGGCCGGTTCGTGCTCGCCGACGTCAATGTGCGCCCCTCCGGCTGGATACAGGTGGCGACCGACGCGACGGTGGAGATCGAAGGCATCAAGAAGCCCGCATTGACGGCGCGCTGGCTGACGCTCGCCGTCCTCCAACGCGAGGAAGCACAGGCATGAGCGATCCCAACATTCTCGATGCGCAAACGCTCGCGCCCTATCTCGAAACCGCGATCCCCGGCTTCTCCGGCCTCTCGGACATCAAGAAGTTCAATGCCGGTCAGTCAAACCCAACCTATCTCCTGACGGCGGCAAGCGGCCGCTACGTGTTGCGGGCCAAACCGCCCGGCGAACTGCTCAAATCGGCCCATCAGGTCGACCGCGAATTCCGCGTCATGAAGGCGCTGGCCGCGACCGGCGTTCCGGTTCCGAACATGGTCCATCTGGCGCCGGAGGACTCGCCGATCGGACGCATGTTCTATGTCATGGACTTCGTCGATGGGCGCATCTTCTGGGACCCGGCTCTGCCGGACGCAAAGGACAATGCCGAGCGCAAGGCCATCTATGACGACATGAACCGGGTGCTGGCGGCGCTTCACTCGGTCGATGTCGAGGCGGTTGGGCTTGCCGATTTCGGCCGGCCGGGCAGCTATTTCGACCGCCAGTTCGCGCGCTGGTCGAGCCAGTACCGTGCATCCGAGACGGGCCGCATCGAACACATGGAGACGCTTCTCGCCTGGCTGGAGGATCATGCGGTTCCCGACGACGGCGTCGTTTCGCTCGTCCATGGCGATTACCGGCTCGACAACATGATCTTCGCGGCCGATGCGCCGCAGGTGGTCGCCGTCCTCGACTGGGAACTGTCGACGCTCGGCCATCCTTATGCCGACCTGTCGTACCAGTGTATGCAATGGCGCCTGCCGCACAGTTCCGCCTTCAAGGGCCTCGGCGGCGTCGACCGCAAGGCGCTCGGCCTGCCGAGCGAGGCCGAATATGTCGAAGCCTATTGCGCGCGCCGCGGCATCGCGGGCATCGACAACTGGACCTATTACGTCGCCTTCTCATTCTTCCGGCTCGCCGCCATCTGCCAGGGCGTCTACAAGCGCGCGCTCGACGGCAATGCATCCAACCCGGAGAAGGCGAAGACATACGGCCAGGCGGTGACGCTTCTGGCCGAACTCGCCGTCGAAACCATCAAGACCGGCAAGTGAGCCGGCATCAGCGGGAAAATGACATGAACCGGTATCAGGGACTGACGGCAATCGTCACCGGCGCAGGCGGCGGTTTCGGAAAAAGGCTTGCCGAACGGCTGGCGGAAGAAGGCGCCAATCTCGTCCTGTCGGATATTCGCGAGGCCGAATTGAACGCGGTCGCGGCGCCGTTTGGCGACAGGGCCGCGACGCTTGCGGGCGACGTCGCGCAGGAAGAGCACTCGCGCGATCTCGTCGAACTGGCCCTGAAGCACTTCGGCCGGCTCGACGTCGCCTTCAACAATGCCGGCATCGCGCACCCCTTCTCCAAGCTGCCGCTGATGGATTCCGACGAAGCGCGCCGCGTCGTCGACATCGACCTGATGGGCGTCTTCTACGCCATGAAGCACCAGTTGCCGGTCCTGGAGCGGCAATACCGCCGCGACGGCTCGAAGGGCGCGATTGTCAACATCGCTTCCGTCGCCGGAATTGCCGGAGCGCCGCGGCTGGCGATCTATTCGGCCGCCAAGCATGGCGTGGTCGGCCTGACGCGCTCGGCGGCGGCCGAATATGCCTCGAAGGGCATCCGCATCAACGCCGTCTGCCCGTCCTACGCGCGCACGCCGATGGCCACCGACGCGCTCGGCGCACTTGGCGAGGACGCCGCATCGGGCGAAAAGGAACTGGTGCGCGGCGTGCCCATGCGCCGGCTGGCGGAGGTCGACGAAGTAATCGAGGTGATGCTGTTTGCAGGCTGCCCGCAAAATTCCTTCATGACCGGCCAGACGCTGGCGGCGGACGGAGGCATAACGGCCATTTAACCCTGTTTGGAAAAGGAGAAGGCGCGGGCCGGTTTCCAGCGTCCCGCCCCTCCTTTGCTGAGCCGCCTCAATGCTAATTTAATGTCTCGCCCCGCATCTTGGCCCAACAGGCATTGGGGCAGCGTCGGGGCAATCGATGGGCGGGCTTTCGGACCAAAAGGTCAATCGCAAGGGATTGCGGCGCATCCGCGCCAGCCATCTCCACCTGCTGTTGGCCACCATCGTCGTCGCGGTTGCCGCGATCTTCGCGCTCCATCAGAACCAGAGCGTCTTCGACCAGAAGCTGCGCTCGGATGTGCTTTCCAAGGCGAGCCTCGTGCGCGCCAAGCTCGAAGGCTCGATCAACGCCAACATCCAGCTCGTTCGTGGCCTCGTCGCCTCGATCGAAACCAATCCCGACATCGAACAGGCCGAGTTCTCCGAACTCGTCGGCAGCCTGTTGACGCAGGAACTGCAAATCCGCCACATCGCCGCCGCGCCCGACCTCGTGGTCGAGCTGATCCATCCGGTCGAAGGCAACGAACGCGCGATCGGCCTCGACTACAGGACCAGCGAAACGCAGCGCGATGCGGTGTTGCAGGCGCGCAATTCCGGCGAACTCGTGCTGGCAGGACCGGTCGATCTCGTGCAGGGCGGCCAGGGCTTCATCGGGCGCTTCCCTGTCTTCTCGCGCAATTCCATGGGCGTGCGCGAATTCTGGGGCATCGTCTCGGCGATCGTCGACGTCGAGCAGCTTTACCGTCAGAGCGGGCTGCTCGACAACGACCTCGCCATCGACATCGCCATCGTCGGACGCAATGCCGCCGGCGGTCGTGGTGAGCGCTTCTTCGGGCCGGCCTCCATCCTCGTAGACAACCCCGTGACCGTGGACGTGCTTTTGCCTTCGGGCACCTGGCAGATCGCCGCCCGCCCCAAAGGCGGATGGGAACAGCCGATCCCCGGCCGCGGCCAGCTCTATGCCTGGCTGATCGCCGCCGCCCTGCTCGTGCTCGGACCGACCTTCATCATGGGCCGGCTGATGGACGAGCGCCAGCGCAACATCGCCGACATGCGCGAGCGCAAGCTGGAACTGGAGCAGCTATCGCGCCGGCTGCGGCTGGCGGTCCAGGCTTCGCGCATCGGCATCTGGGAGATGGACGTCCAGAACGGCGAGCTGATCTGGGACGACCGGATGAACGAACTCTACGGCTATCCGCAGGATGCAGGCATCCGCAACTATCCCTTCTGGGCGCGCCGGCTTCACCCCGACGACAAGGTTCGCGCGGAAGCCGATTTCTCGACCGCGATGCGCGAGACCGGCCGCTACCATTCCGACTATCGCCTGGTGCTAGAAGACGGGTCGATCCGCCATATCCGCGCCATCGGCTCGGTGTTCCAGGACGAGACGGCGCCGCCGCGCATCGTCGGTGTCAATTGGGACGTAACCGAGGATGTCGAGCGCGCGGAAGCCTTGAACATGGCGATTCTCTTGTCCGAGGCGCGCAATGCGGAACTGGAGACGATCCGCGAGCGGATCGAGTTCAATGCCCTGCACGATTCCCTCACCGGACTTCCCAATCGCCGCTATCTCGACGAAACGCTGGCCGAACACGCAAGAGAATTCGCACAGGGCAGAGAAGTCGCCGCGATCCTGCAGATCGACCTCGACCGCTTCAAGGAGATCAACGACACGCTCGGCCACGCGGCCGGAGACGCGATGCTGGTTCATGCCGCCAATGTGCTGCGGCAGGCCGTCTGGCCGACCGACTTCGTGGCGCGGGTCGGCGGCGACGAATTCGTCATCGTCCGGCGTGCGCGCAATTCGTCGGTGTTGTCGACCGAGAGCCTTGCCGATCTCGCGGCGAATGTCATCGTCAGATTGCAGGAGCCCACCAGTTTCGAGGACCACGAATGCCGCATCGGCGGCTCGGTCGGCATTTCCATGGACACCGACGTCATCGCCGACCCGACCCGGCTGCTCGTCAATGCCGACATCGCGCTCTACCGGGCCAAGCGCAACGGCCGCAACTGCTTCCAGTTCTTCTCCGATGAGTTGCAGGCCGAGATCATCACGACCAAGCAGATCGCCGACGACATCCGTTCAGGGCTTGAGCGCGGCGAGTTCGTTCCCCATTTCCAGCCGCAATTCGACGCCCAGACCTTCGAGATCATCGGCGTCGAGGCGCTGGCGCGCTGGGAGCATCCGCAAAAGGGCCTGCTCGGCCCGGCCTATTTCCTCAAGGTCGCCGAGGAACTCGACGTCGTGCAGGAAATCGACAGCCGGATGCTGGAGGCGACGGTCGCGCAGCTCGGTCTCTGGGAATTGCAGGGGCTGCGCGTGCCGCAGGCCTCGGTCAACGTGTCGGCCCGCCGCCTTCACAACGAAGACCTGCTCGCGGGCCTGCGCAAGATGGAGATCGAGCCGCGCCGGATCGCATTCGAACTCGTCGAATCGATCTTCCTCGACGAGCATGACGACCGGCTGATGGCGCATGTCGACGAACTGAAATCGATCGGCATCGACGTCGAGATCGATGATTTCGGCACCGGCTATGCGTCGATCGTCTCGCTTTTGAAGCTGAAGCCGCAGCGCTTGAAGATCGACCGCCAGCTCGTCCAGCCCATCGTCGGTTCGCTCGCCCAGCGCCAGCTTCTCGGCTCGATCATCGAAATGGGCCACTCGCTCGGCATCCAGGTGCTCGCGGAGGGCGTCGAGACCATGGAGCACGCGCATATCCTGCAACGCCTCGGCTGCGATGCGCTGCAAGGCTATGCGATGGCAAGGCCCATGCCTGCCCGCGAGCTCATCGGCTTCGCCAATGAGCGACGCCTGAAGAAGGCGTCCTGATCACGCGTCGCGTGCGGCTTCCGTCAGGAAGGTGAAGGCGTAGTCGGCGAACGATCGCCAGCATTCGACGCGGAACCCGCCTTCGCCGGTGCGCAACAGCACGATCTCGATCTTGTGCAGGATGGTGCGCGAGGCGGCGCCGACTGGAAAGGCGGCGAGCGAGAGATCCTGCGGGCAGCCGGCATTGATCGTGGTCGCGGCGCCCTTGCCGGAAACGACGAAGGCGACGTTTCGGTGCGAGACGTCGACCGCCGAATGGAAGGCGGCAACGGGCTTGACGAGCGCGGCAAGGTCCGCGTCGGCCTCGTCGATGACGAGCCATTCGTCCGGGCCGAGCCAGAGCGCATGGCGGCCACTGGAGGAGACAGAAGTCTTGGGCTTCGTCGGCAAAGCGAAACCGAGCGCCTGGGACAGTGCAGCGACGCTTTCGCCAGGCGCGCGCAGCGACAGGCGCGATGCCGTCGGCGCGACGGTGACGGATGCGTTGGGCGCGGTGGTCTGGCGGCCGGCGAGGATGGGGCGGCGGGCGACGTTCATCATCTCAACCATTCAACCGCTCCCCGCTCTCGTCGAAGAACACCGTCCCGGTTACTTCAATCTCGATGACCCGATCCGGCATCGGCACGAACAGCCGCTGGCCGGTCTTCTCGCGGCCATCGATCACAAGCGCGAGCGCGATGGAGCGGCCGCAATTGGAGGACCAGTAGCTGGAGGTGACGTGGCCGATCATCTTCATCGGGATCGGCTGGTCGGGATCGGCGACGATCTGCGCGCCTTCCTCAAGGACGACGTTCGGATCGACGGTCTTCAGCCCGACGAGCTGCTTGCGGCCGACGCCGGCGAGGTCGGGGCGCTTCAGGCCGCGGATGCCCACGAAGTCGGTCTTCTTCTTGCCGATCGCCCAGTCGAGCCCGGCATCGTTCGGCGTGACCGTCCCATCGGTCTCCTGACCGACGATGATGTAGCCCTTCTCGGCGCGCAGGACATGCATCGTCTCCGTGCCATAGAGGCAAGCGCCATGCTTTTGCGCCTCGGCCCAAACCGCTTCCAGAACGCTTTCGCCGAAATCGGCAGGCACGTTGATCTCGAAGCCGCGCTCGCCCGTGAACGACATGCGGAAGAGCCGCGTCGGCACGCCACAGATCGAGCCCTCGCGCACCGACATGTGCGGCATGGCGGCGTCCGACATGTCGAAGCCCTCGACCAGAGGCGCGATGATCTCGCGGCTTTTCGGCCCCTGCACGGCGATGACCGCCCATTGCTCGGAAATGGAGGTGAGATAGACCTTAAGGTGGGGGAACTCGGTCTGGAGGTAGTCCTCCATGTGGTTCATGACGCGGGCCGCGCCGCCGGTCGTCGTCGTGACGTGGAAGCGATCATCGGCGAGGCGGCCGACGACGCCGTCATCATAAATGAATCCGTCCTCGCGCAGCATGATGCCATAGCGGCAGCGCCCGGCTTCGAGCTTCGCCCACGGGTTCGTGTACATGATCTCCATGAACCGCGCGGCATCGGGACCGACGACCTCGATCTTGCCGAGGGTCGAGGCGTCGAAGATTCCGGCGGATTGGCGCACGGTCTTCGATTCGCGTGCAACGGCCTCTGCCATGTCCTCACCGGATTGCGGGAAATACCAGGCGCGCTTCCATTGTCCGACATCCTCGAAGACCGCGCCGTGCTTTTCGGCAAAGGCGTGCATGGCGGTCCGGCGGGTCGGGTCGAACAGGCTGCCGCGCGAATGTCCGACGATGGCTCCGAAGGTGACCGGCGTATAGGGCGCGCGGAAAGTGGTGAGGCCGACCTGCGGGATCGGCTTGCCGAGCACTTCGGCAGCGATGGCAAGGCCGTGCATGTTCGACGTCTTGCCCTGGTCGGTCGCCATGCCGTTGGTGGTGAACCGCTTGACGTGCTCGATGGAGCGCATCCCCTCGCGCACGGCAAGCCGGATGTCCTTGGCGGTCACGTCGTTCTGGAAATCGACGAAGGCCTTGACGGTGGTGTCGGCCCCGGCGCCGGGTCCGGTGCCGAGCATGCCGCCGGTCCAGTTTTCGGAGGTCGAGGCGGCGGGACAGTTACCCCCACCCTGTATCCCTCCCCACAAGGGGGAGGGAGGCGTCAGCGTCTCAGAATTCCCCTCCCCCTTGTGGGGAGGGGTAAGGAATGGGGGTGACTTGGCCAATACAGAGATTGCGGCTTTTTCGCCGGCGGCGTAGGCCTCGTCGATCGCGCCGTCGAGCGTGTCGGTGCCGTTGCAAGCGCCGACTGAGACGCAGTCCTGCGCATATTGGCCGGGCAGGAAGCGCTGGGTGGCGTCGTCGAACGCGACCTTGCCGCGCGACTGCGAGAAGAGATGGACGGACGGCGTCCATCCGGAGGACATCAGGAGGGCATCGACCGGGATGACGCGCGTCGTCCCGCCGGACTTAGGCGCGACTGCCATCGAGGAAACGCGCAGCTTGCCGCCGGTCTTCGTGACGGCGTGGCCGGTCAGGACTTCGATGCCGAGGCCCCTCGCCTCGTCGATGGCCGGCCCGTGCGGATCGTCACGGATGTCGACGATGGCGGCGATGGCCACGCCGGCCTTCTTCAGGTCGATAGCGGCGGCGTAGGCGGAATCGGTCGCCGTGTAGACGCCGACATTTTTGCCGACCGCGACGCCGTAATGGTTGAGAAACGTACGGGCCGCCGATGCCAGCATGATGCCCGGCCGGTCATTGTCGGCGAAGACCATGTGCCGCTCGATCGCGCCGGTGGCGATGACCACCTGGCCCGCGCGAATTTGCCAGAGGCGTTCGCGCGGCAGATCCTTGCCGGGATTGGCAAGATGGTCGGTGACGCGTTCGACGAGGCCGACGAGGTTTTGCGCGTAATAGCCGAAAGCGGTGGTGCGCGGCAGGACGCGGACATTGTCCATCGCCTTGAGGGCGGAAAGGCGGGCTTGCGCCCAGTCCCAGCCGGACTTGCCGTCGATCTGCGCACCCGTCTCGAAACGCAGGCTCCCGCCGAACTCGGCCTGCTCGTCGGCAAGGATGACGCGCGCGCCACTGGCCGCAGCGGCAAGAGCCGCCGCAATGCCGGCAGCGCCGCCGCCGAGGACGAGCACGTCGCAATGGGCGTAGAGCGAGGAATAATGATCCGGGTCCGGCTGGTCCGGCGCGACGCCGAGACCGGCCGCGCGGCGGATGAAGGGCTCGTAGACCTTGTCCCACGCCGCCTTCGGCCACATGAAGGTCTTGTAGTAGAAGCCGGCCGAGAACATCGGCGAGCCGAGGTCGTTGGCCTCGCCGATGTCGAAGGCGAGCGAGGGCCAGCGGTTCTGCGAAACGGCGGTGAGGCCGTCATAGAGTTCCTGCACGGTGGCGCGGACATTGGGCGTCTTGCGCGCGGCGTCGCGATGGATGCCGACGAGGGCGTTCGGTTCCTCCGCGCCGGCGGACAGGAAGCCGCGCGGACGGTGATACTTGAACGAGCGGCCGACGAGGTGGACGCCGTTGGCAAGGAGCGCGGAGGCGAGCGTGTCGCCCTGAAGGCCCTGATAGGATTTGCCGTCGAATGTGAAGCGGGCTGCGCGCGCGGGCGTGAGGCGGCCGGCGTCGGCGATGCGGAAAGGTTCGGTCATTGTGCGCCCGTGTCGTTGGCAGGCTGATCGACATTCAGTTCGGCGGGATCACGATTGGCCCATGCGGCGGGACCGGGAGGCGCCATTACCGTTATCTCCGGCTTCGGCTCGCCCGCCTTGTAGGTCATGTGGAACTTGTCCGTCACCGTATCGCGGGCAGCGTTGAAGAAGCGGCCGCAGCCGTGGACGTGGCGCCAGCGCTCGAAGATCAGGCCCTTGGGATTCTGGCGGATGAAGAAGAACTTCTCGAACTCCTCGTCGGAAAGGTCGCTCATCTCGGTCGAGCGCACGATATGCGCCTCGCCGGCATGGCGGAATTCGAGCTCGGGACGCTCTTCCTCGCAATAGGGGCAACGGATGAGAAGCATGAAACGGTCCTAGTGCGCCACAGCCGCCGCGGCGGCTTCGTCGATCAGGCGGCCGGTGCGGAAGCGTTCGAGGTTGAACGGGGCGTTGATCGGGTGCGGATTGTCGTTGGCGATGGTGTGCGCGAAGACGTGGCCAGAACCCGGCGTCGCCTTGAACCCGCCCGTGCCCCAGCCGCAATTGACGTAAAGCCCAGGCACCGGCGTCTTGGCGAGGATCGGCGAGCGGTCGGGCGTCACGTCGACGATGCCGCCCCATGAGCGCAGCATCTTCATGCGCGTGAACATCGGGAACATCTCGCAGATCGCGTCGAGCGTGTGGTTCAGGATGTGGAAGCCGCCGGTCTGCGAATAGGAGGTGTACTGGTCCGTGCCCGCGCCGATGACAAGCTCGCCCTTGTCGGACTGCGAGATGTAGGCGTGAACCGTGTTCGACATGACGACGCAGGGAAAGACCGGCTTGACCGGCTCGGACACCAGCGCCTGCAACGGATAGGATTCGAGCGGCATCCTCACATCGGCCATCTGCATGATGACGGAGGAGTGGCCGGCAGCGACCACGCCGACCTTTTTCGCGCCGATGAAGCCGCGCGAGGTCTCGACGCCGGTGACGTGGCCGTTGGCCGAGCGGCGGATGCCGGTGACCTCGCAATTCTGAATGATGTGGACGCCGCGATCGGCCGCAGCGCGGGCATAACCCCAGGCGACGGCATCGTGGCGGGCGGTGCCGCCTCTGCGCTGGAGCGCCGCGCCCATCACCGGATAGCGGGCGGATTTCGAGATGTTGAGCGGCGGGCAGAAGGCCTGCGCTTCCTCGGGTGTCAGCCACTCATTGTCGACGCCGTTGAGGCGGTTGGCGTGGATGTGGCGCTTGAAGACCTGAACGTCATGGACATTGTGCGCCAGCATCATGACGCCCCGCGCCGAATACATGACGTTGTAGTTGAGGTCCTGCGAAAGCCCGTCCCACAGCTTCACAGCATGGTCGTAGATGCCGGCGGATTCGTCGTAGAGATAGTTGGAGCGGATGATGGTGGTGTTGCGGCCGGTATTGCCGCCGCCGAGCCAGCCCTTTTCGAGCACCGCGATATTGGTGAGGCCGTGATTCTTGGCAAGATAATAGGCCGTCGCCAGCCCGTGCCCGCCCGCGCCGACGATGATGGCGTCATATTCGGAGCGCGGCTCGGGCGAGGACCACTGCTCTTCCCAGCCCTTGTGCCCGCGAAGCGCCTCGCGGGCGATGGCGAAGACCGAATATTTGCGCATGGGGCGGTTGCCTCGCGACGATTGGAAAACGACATCCGGGCAAACCGGATTGGGCGAAGCTATGACTAGCGAAAAGCACTGTCCCGCCTTGCGCTGATTGCGACTTCGATTGTTCGTTTGCGCCGCGCAGTTTCGGCTGCGACGAATTGGCCGGTGGACACGCGATGTCGGGATCGGAGAATTCCGCTCGACAAGGGGTGCGGGCGGTGATATGAGCCGCACCGATCCGTGGTGCGCGCGCCACGGGCGCAGTTCATTGCGCTTTATGACTATTGGTTAGGCCCACGGTAACGAACAGGAACGCTCGTGCAGGTACTCGTCCGCGACAACAATGTTGATCAGGCGCTTCGCGCGCTCAAGAAGAAGATGCAGCGCGAAGGTATCTTCCGCGAGATGAAGATGCGCGGCCATTACGAGAAGCCGTCCGAAAAGCGCGCCCGCGAAAAGGCCGAAGCCGTTCGCCGCGCCCGCAAGCTGGCCCGCAAGCGCGCCCAGCGCGAAGGCCTGGTCGGCGGCGGTCGCGCCCCGGCCGTTGCGGCGCGTTGATCCGCCGCTTTTTGGTCCTTTTTGCCGATTTATAAGAGGTGGCGCGAGCAATCGCTGCCACCTTTTTGCATTGTCCGCGTTTGATCCAATGCAGACCAGCCTGCCAAATCCGAACCGGGGGAACCGCCGATGATCTCGACCGCGCGCCACGCCAAGCGTACCGCCACCGCATTCGCTCTTCTTTCCGCGCTGGCACTTGCCGCCTGCCAGACGGCGCCCGAAACGATGTCGACGGTTTCGCCGCTGGACGCCGCGCAGGCATCGACGGAGAACATCTCCTCGCTGACCGCCGTGATCGAGCGCTCCCCGGAGGACCCCGAAGCCTACAATGTGCGCGGATCGGCCTATGGCCGCGGCGGGCGCAATGCCGAGGCTCTGGCCGATTTCGACCGTGCCATCCAGCTCAATCCGGGTTTCTTCCAGGCCTATAACAACCGCGCGCTGATCCACCGCAACATGGGCAACGACCAGGCTGCGCTCGCCGACTACAACCAGGCGCTCCAGCTCAATCCGAATTATGATTCCGCCTATATCGGCCGCGGCAATCTCTATCGGCTCGCGGGCAACGCCAACCAGGCTTTCCAGGATTTCGAGCGCGCGATCCAACTCGATACGACCGACCCGCGCGCCTATTACAATCGAGGCCTCCTCTATCAGAACCGCAACCAGCACGATTTTGCGATCTCGGATTTCGCGCAGTCGATCTCGCTGGCGCCGAGCGCCGCCGAACCCTATGCGGCGCGCGGCCTGTCCTATCTGGCGATCAACAACGAGGACAACGCGCTTTCGGACTTCAACACGGCGCTGAACCTCGACAAGACCAATGCCGAAGCCTGGGCCTATCAGGCGGTGATCCTCGAACGCCGCGGCGAAGGCCAGCGCGCCTCGCGCTCCTATGCCGAAGCCGTCCGGCTCGACCCGAACCTCGAAGTCGCGCGCGAGGGCTTGAACCGCACCCGCCCCTCGTAGCGTCATCGGAACGATCTTTCTCCCGCTTGGTTGTCAGGCAGACACTCGAACGGGAGATTTCACATGATCCGCACACTTATCGCCACCGTCCTTCTGGCGGGAACCGCAGCCACAACCGCCCATGCGCAGGACACCCGCGCCGAGATGGGTATGCTCGAATGCGCAATCGAGGGCGATGTCGGCGCCATCTTCGGCTCCTCGCGCGACATGCAATGCGCCTTCACGCCGTCCGATGGACGCCCGCCGGTGCAGTTCGTCGGCGTCGTCAACAAATATGGCCTCGATGTGGGCGTGACCAGTGCAGCGGTCATGCAGTGGGCCGTTCTGGCGCCGACAGCAGCCGAACTCTCGCCTGCCGCCCTTGCCGGCGACTATTACGGCGCTTCGGCGGAGGTGACGGCAGCCGTCGGCGGCGGCGTCAACCTGCTTGTCGGCGGCTCGAACGAATCGCTGATGCTGCAACCCCTGAGCGTTCAGGCGCAGACGGGCCTGAACGTCGCGCTCGGCGTGACGGAGTTCAGGCTGCGGGCGCTGTAGAACGATCTATTGGCCGGGTGCCTCATCTCTGCGTCATCCCGCAAACCGGAGCGAAGCGGAGGTTATGCGGGAACCATTCCGTGACAGTCGCGACTCGGTGGACACCACACGGAATGGTTTCCGGCTCTCGCCTCGCTACGCTCGGACTTCGGCCGGAATGACGCCGGTAGAGGGGGTGGGTCGGAATGGCGCAAACTGGCTACCAGCCCTGTCCTTTGTAAAGTTCGTACCAGTTGGGGTTCATTTCTTCGATCAGCGCGACTTTCCACGCGCGACGCCATTTCTTGAGACGTTTTTCAAACACGATGGCGTCGCCGATCTCGTAGAACTCGCGATACCACACAAGCCGGACGACACCGTGGCGGGACGTAAATCCCGGCGTCGTTTGCTCCTTGTGCTGCCATACCCGTGAGCCGAGGTCAGACGTCACACCCACATAAAGCGTGCCGTCTTTCTTCGAGGCCAGTATGTAAACATAGCCAGCCATACGCCTTGATTCAGTGCGCCATCGCCTTGACGATTTCCTCGGTCATCTTCTTGGCGTCGCCGAGCAGCATCATCGTGCCGTCCTTGTAGAACAGGGTGTTGTCGATGCCGGCATAGCCCGAGCCCAGCGAGCGCTTGACGAAAAGGCAGGTGCGCGCCTTGTCGACGTCGAGGATCGGCATTCCGTAGATCGGCGAGGCCTTGTCGTCGCGCGCGGACGGGTTTGTCACGTCGTTCGCGCCGATGACATAGGCGACATCGGCCTGCGCGAATTCGGAGTTGATGTCTTCCAGTTCGAAGACCTCGTCATAAGGCACGTTGGCTTCGGCGAGCAGCACGTTCATGTGGCCGGGCATACGGCCGGCGACCGGATGGATCGCGTATTTCACCTCGACGCCCGCAGCCTTGAGCGTATCCGCCATCTCGCGCAGCGCGTGCTGCGCCTGCGCCACAGCCATGCCATAGCCGGGCACGATGATGACCTTCTGCGCATTCATCATGAGATAGGCCGCATCGTCGGCCGACCCCTGCTTGACCGTGCGCTCGATCCCGTCATCGGCGCTTGCGGCGGCAGTCTCTCCGCCGAAGCCGCCGAGAATGACCGAGATGAAGGAGCGGTTCATGCCCTTGCACATGATGTAGCTGAGGATCGCGCCCGACGAGCCGACCAGCGCGCCGGTGATGATCAGCGCCAGATTGCCGAGCGTAAAGCCGATGCCGGCAGCCGCCCAGCCCGAATAGGAGTTGAGCATCGAGACGACGACCGGCATGTCCGCGCCGCCGATCGGGATGATGATCAGGACGCCGAGCGCCAGCGACAGGATGACGATCAGCCAGAAGGCGAGCGTCGACTGCGTCATGACGAGGACGATGACGAGCAGGACGATCGCTGTCGCGATGGCCGCGTTCACCATGTGGCGCGCGGGCAGCATGATCGGCTTGCCGGACATGCGCCCGTCGAGCTTCAGGAACGCGATGATGGAGCCGGTGAAGGTGATGGCGCCGATGGCGACGCCGAGCGACATCTCGATCAGCGCCTGGGTGTGGATGTGGCCGACCGTGCCGACGCCGAAGCTTTCCGGCGAATAGACGGCGGCGGCCGCGACCAGCACGGCGGCAAGACCGACGAGCGAGTGGAACGCGGCGACGAGCTGCGGCATCGACGTCATCGGGATGCGCTTGGCGATGACCGCGCCGATGCCGCCGCCGATGGCGATGCCGACCACGATCATCAGGAAGCCGCCAAAGGTCGGACGCGCCAGGAGCAGCGTGGTGACGATGGCGATGCCCATGCCGACCATGCCGTAGAGATTGCCCTGGCGGCTGGTGGTCGGGTGCGAAAGTCCGCGCAGCGCCATGATGAACAGGACGCCGGAGACGAGGTAGAGGAAGGAGGCGAAGTTCTCGCTCATCGAATGCGCCTCACTTCTCTTTTTTCTTGTACATGGCGAGCATCCGGTGCGTGACGAGGAAGCCGCCGAAGATGTTCACCGATGCGAGGATGAGGGCGACGAAGCCGAAGCCGGTCGCGAGCCCTGATGCCGAAATGCCGACCGCCAGAAGCGCGCCGACGACGATGACCGACGAGATGGCGTTGGTGACGGCCATCAGCGGCGTATGCAGCGCGGGCGTCACCGACCAGACGACATAATAGCCGACGAAGATCGCCAGCACGAAGATGGCGAAGCGGAAGACGAAGGGGTCGATCACGCCGCCCGTCGCGGCAGCGGCCGCATGGCCGGCCGTTTCGGCGGCTTCGAGATCGGAAAAGGCGAGCCGCAGCGCGGCAGTCGCCTGTTCAAGCTGCTCGATGGCGCGTTCCATCGCGGTCATTTCCATCACGCATCCCCCTTTTTCGAAGCGGATTTCGGCTTGGGCTGCGGCTCAGGCGTCTCGGCAGGAGCGGATTGCGCCTTGACGAAATTCGCGTGGACGATGCTGCCCTCATGGGTCAGCAGCGTCGCCTTGACGAGTTCCTCGTCCGGATTGATCGACAGCGACTTCGTTTCCTTGTCGATCAGCGTTTCGAGGAACGCATAGAGGTTCCTGGCGTAGAGCAGCGAGGCGGAGGCGGCGACGCGACCGGCCATGTTGAGATGACCGACGATCTTGACGTCGTTGGCGCTCGTCACGACCTCGCCCGGCTTCGCGCCCTCGACATTGCCGCCGCGTTCGACCGCAAGATCGACGATGACGGAGCCGGGTTTCATCGAGGCGACCATCTCTGCCGATATCAGGCGCGGGGCAGGCCGGCCGGGGATCAGCGCCGTGGTGACGACGATGTCCTGCTTGGCGATGTGCTCGGCCGTCAGCGCGGCCTGCTTGGCCTGATATTCCTTCGACATTTCCTTGGCATAGCCGCCGGCGGTCTCGGCCGCCTTGAATTCCTCGTCCTCTACGGCGAGGAACTTGGCGCCGAGCGAGGCGACCTGTTCCTTGGCGGCGGGGCGGACGTCGGTCGCGGTGACGACGGCGCCCATGCGGCGCGCGGTCGCGATGGCCTGAAGGCCGGCGACGCCGACGCCCATGATGAAGACCTTCGCGGCAGGCACGGTGCCAGCCGCCGTCATCATCATCGGCAATGCGCGGTCATATTCGGCCGCAGCGTCGACGACCGCCTGGTAGCCGGCGAGATTGGCCTGCGAGGAGAGGATGTCCATCGACTGCGCGCGGGTGATGCGCGGCATGAATTCCATGGCGAAGGCGGAAATGCCCGCCTTGGCCATGGCCGCGACGGCGGCATCATTGCCGTAGGGGTCCATCGCGGCGATGACCGCGGCGCCCTTTTTGTAGGATTTGAGCTCGGCATCGTTCGGGCGGCGAACCTTCAGCACGATGTCGGCGGACGATGCGGCGGCGGCTGAGCCGATCCGCGCCCCGGCCTTCTCGAACTCAGTGTCGGGAATCCGCGAGGCCGTGCCGGCGCCGGATTCGACGACGACATCAAGGCCGAGCCCCTTCAGCCGCTTGACGGTATCGGGCGAGGCCGCGACGCGCGGCTCCTGCCCTTCGACTTCTTTCGGTACGAAAACGATCTGCGGCATTGGCCCCTCCCTGACTGCCGATCCTCAATTCCCGGCGGAACGCTCCGCCGCGACGACCGTCAGCGCAGAAGAAACGCGCCGAGGCCGCAGATCAGCAGGAACAGGATGGTCGAGGAGATGAAGCCGGCGGCCGTGAAGAAGCCGAAGGCCATCGCGATCAGAAGCGCGACAACGACGAGGGTGCCGTATTTCGCCATTTCGAGAAACAGCGAATAGGTCTTGTCGTGCTCGTGATAATCCATCTCCGCGCCCATTTCGAGCGGGCCGGAATGATGTTCTTCTGCCATGGAAGGCTCCCTCGCAAATCTGTCAATCGCTGATAACGAAAAGCGAGATTGAGAGCAATGGCAGGATTGTCGCGGAAACTAGCCGACGAGATCGGGGAAAAGGCCGATCAGGCCGATGACGATGAGATAGAGCGCGACGATGTAGTTGAGCAGGCGCGGCATGATCAGGATGACGACGCCGGCAATGAGCGAGATCAACGGGGTGAGTGCGAGATCGGGCATGGAAACGGTTCCTGGATAAAAGTCCCTTGCAAAGATAGCTAGGTGCGCATCGCGGCACGGCAAGCATGTCGCAACGTCAGGCTGCGACCCGGTACTTCGCCGTCGGCAGCACGGTAAGCGGCGTCAGTTCGCCGGCACCCGGTCGCTGGAACAGCAGGCGCCTTTCGGCCGAGGTGGAGCGGAAGAACGGATAGCGCGCCACCGTCCTGGCCATGTTTTCTTCGCAGTTCGATTCGTAGAGCATGACCGGCACGGTGAAGGGCGGATAGGGCCGCGCCAGCCCGACCTGCGCCGAGCCGAAGATGCGCTTGTAGAAGGCGACATGCTCGTCGCGGATCAGGCACACGCAGCTCGTCGAATCGAAATAGGTGTTGGCGATGACCGCGAGGCGCAGCGTGAGGTAGGGAAGCAGGCGGAAGGACCCGGCGACCGACGGATCGGCCGTGAACTGGCCTGGATTGACGAAGGTCAGGCCGGCGGCCAGACGCGGCTCCAGCATGTCGGAATAGACGCGCATGACCGGCCCCCAGGGCTCGGCGGCGGTGATGTGGTGAAGGCGGACCGTCGAGACGAGTTCGCCGTCGATGAAGACGCCGAAGCGGTAGCTGTTGGGCGTGTCGTCCATCGCATCGCAGATGCGCTCGTTCTCGGCCTCGCCGACGAGGCCATAGGCCTTGTAGGCCTTGTAGCGCAGGCGATAGATCGCCTCCAGATCCTCGCCGCTTTCGCAGCGCCTGTATTCCGTCCGCTCCAGAAGCGCAGACACGCTGCGCGCGAACGCCGAGCCCTGTCCTTCGCCGGAAACGGACCCGTTATCCGCCTCGGCGCGCAGTGCCACTGCCTTTCCCATCATGCCGTATTTCCCCGTACCGCCATTAACGGAATGCTAACCCTGTGTTGACTGTTCCAAAACCCTGAAACTGCCATCCGGTTCATTTACCTATGGTTAAGGTTAATGGATTGACTGCCATGTTGAGTTGAAAATGACCCGCGACAAGCTCCCCCTCTCGACAAATTCTCACACGACCCCTAGAGCAACGCTCACAATTTTGGGGGATTCGTGAATGACGGCTACGACGATCGACGCGGTTCTGGAACGGGGCGGCGCCGGGCCGTTCCAAAAGAGGCTTCTCGGGGTCTTCGGACTGGTTTGGACGGCGGACGCGATGCAGGTGCTGGCGGTGGGCTTCACCGCCGCCTCGATCGCCGCGACTTTCGGCCTGACCGTGCCGCAGGCCTTGCAGACCGGAACGCTGTTCTTCCTTGGAATGCTGATAGGCGCGGCGGTCTTCGGCCGCCTGGCGGACCGCTTCGGACGTCGGCGCATCCTGATCGGCACGGTGGCGATGGATGCGGTCTTCGGCATCGCCTCCGCTTTCGCGCCCGATTTCCAGACGCTTCTCTTCCTGCGTTTCATGACCGGCATCGCGGTCGGCGGCACGCTTCCGGTCGACTATGCGATGATGGCCGAGTTCCTGCCGCCCTCGCGGCGCGGCCGCTGGCTGGTGGCACTGGAAGGCTTCTGGGCCGTCGGCACCGTCGCCGTCGCGCTGACCGCATGGGCAGCCGCCTCGGCCGGCGTCACCGAAGCCTGGCGGGTGATCTTCTTCGTCACGGCGCTGCCGGCCATCGTCGGCATCTTCCTGCGCTTCTGGATACCCGAATCGCCGATGCACCTGATGCGCCAGGGCAGGGAACCCGAGGCGCGCGCGGTGATGGACAAGGTGCTCGTCGCCAACGGCAAGACGCCGCTCGGCGAGACAAAGCTGACGGCGACGCCCGCGGTGAAGAGCGTCGGCCTGCTGTCGCCGGCGCTGCGCCGGCGCACGATCCTGATCCTGGCCTGCTGGTTCCTCGTCTCGATCTCCTATTACGGCATCTTCGTGTGGATGCCGGCGCGGCTGGCGACCGAGGGCTTCGGCTTCGTGCGCGGCTACGGCTTCCTCGTTCTCGTCGCGCTGGCGCAGATCCCCGGCTATGCGCTGGCCGCCTATGGCGTGGAAAAGTGGGGCCGCCGCGCGACGCTGACGCGGTTCCTGGTTCTGAGCGCCGCCGGTTGTGCGCTCTTCGTCGTCGCGACCACCCCCGCCTTCATAGCGGCGGCACTCCTGATCATGAGCTTCGCGCTGCTCGGCACCTGGGGCGCGCTCTACGCCTTCACGCCCGAACTCTACCCGACCGCGTCGCGCGCGACGGGCATGGGCGCCGCCGGCGCGATGGCGCGGCTCGGCGGGCTGATGGCGCCCTCGGTTATGGTCTATCTCTTCATTCAGAGCACGGCGGCGGCGATCGGCCTGTTTGCCGGACTGCTCCTGATAGCGGCGATCGCCGCGTGGTCGATCGACGTCGAGACGCGGCAGGCCGCGCTTGCGTAACTGTGGATGAGCACAGCACCAGATGTTGACGTGAACCGCGAAGTACCATCTATATGCGGTGGTCATGGGTCTTCCGGGCGGGCAATCGCCCGGAAGCTAAGAGGGAAGCCGGTGCGCGAAAATGCAATGCCGGCGCTGCCCCCGCAACTGTAAGCAGTGAGCTTGCGTCGAACATGCCACTGATGCGCCAGCCGCATCGGGAAGGCCGGCGAAAGCGATGACCTGCAAGCCAGGAGACCTGCCCTGACGGCTTGAACGAACCTCGGGCGGGGTGTCCCGGTGGTGCGTGTGCTTCGGGCGTTCCAACCGACCCCGCAATCGCATATGCGCGCCCTCCCCCGTCCGCCAGCGCAACGGGGAATTTGATGCACGGCACATCCACACGATCTTCCAGCGACACCGTTCCGGTTTCGCACTTCATCGCCGACGCGGATGCGACGGGCCATCGCGTCATCCGGCGGGGCGGCGGCCTGACGCCGTTCGATCCGCGAAAGATCGTGGTCGCCTTGACCAAGGCGTTTCTCGCGGTCGAGGGGACCGGCGCGGCCGGATCGCGCCGGGTTCACGATACGGTCGAGGATCTGACGACGCAGGTGACGTCGGCACTCGCGCGGCGCGGCGGCGAAGCCCGCATCGTCCATATCGAGGACATTCAGGACCAGGTCGAACTGGCGCTGATGCGCGGCGAGCACCACAAGGTCGCACGCGCCTATGTGCTTTACCGCGAGGAGCGGACGCGCGAGCGGCTTGCAGCCGAGCCGAAGACGCAAAGCGTCCCGATGCTGCGCGTCACGGGTGCGGACGGGGTGCTCGCGCCGCTGGACGAGGCACGGCTGAACGCGCTCGTCCATGACGCCTGCGCGGGCCTCGCAGGCGTCTCGCCGGAGCCGATCCTGGCCGAGACGCGCCGCAATCTCTATGACGGCATCACGCTCGACGAACTCTCGCTGGCGCCGATCCTCGCCGCCCGTGCGCTGGTCGAGACCGACCCGGACTACAGCTCCGTTTCGGCAAGGCTGTTGCTCGACCGGCTGCGGCGCGAGGCGTTGAGCTTCGTTTCCGGCCGGCCGGATACGGCGACGCAGGGCGAGATGGCGGAGCGCTATGCGGCATATTTTCCAGGCTTCGTCGAGACCGGCATCGACGCCGGGCTGATCGATCCCGAGCTTGCGCGCTTCGACCTTGGAAGGCTGGGCGAAGCCTTGAAGCCGGATCGCGACCTCTCCTTCCAGTATCTCGGTCTCCAGACACTCTACGACCGCTATTTCCTGCACACGAAGGGCAAGCGGTTCGAGCTGCCGCAGGCGTTCTTCATGCGCGTCGCGATGGGGCTCGCCCTGCGCGAGATCGATCGAGAGGCGCGGGCGATCGAATTCTACGACCTTCTCTCATCTTTCGACTTCATGGCTTCGACGCCGACACTGTTCAACTCGGGCACCACACGGCCGCAGCTTTCGTCCTGCTTCCTGACGACGGTGGCCGACGATCTCGACGGCATCTTCAAGGCGGTGAAGGACAATGCGCTGCTGGCGAAATATTCGGGCGGGCTCGGAAACGACTGGACGCCGGTGCGCGGTCTCGGCGCGCATATCCGCGGCACGAATGGCGAGAGCCAGGGCGTGGTGCCGTTCCTGAAGGTGGCGAACGACACGGCCATCGCGGTCAACCAGGGCGGCAAGCGCAAGGGCGCGGTCTGCGCCTATCTCGAAACCTGGCATGTCGACATCGAGGAATTCCTCGACCTGCGCAAGAACACCGGCGACGACCGCCGCCGCACGCATGACATGAACACGGCCAACTGGGTGCCGGACCTGTTCATGCAGCGGGTGGAGGCGGATGGCGAATGGACGCTGTTCTCGCCGGACGAGGTGCCGGAGCTGCACGACCTTTATGGAGCCGCGTTCAAGACAGCCTATGAGGCGTGCGAGGGACGCGCCGCAGCAGGCGAGATCAAGGTGTTCCGCACGGTTCGCGCGGTCGATCTGTGGCGCCGGATGCTGACCATGCTGTTCGAGACCGGCCATCCCTGGATCACCTTCAAGGACCCTTGCAACATCCGTTCGCCGCAGAGCCATGTCGGCGTCGTCCACTCGTCGAACCTTTGCACCGAAATCACGCTCAACACGTCGAGGGACGAGGTCGCGGTCTGCAATCTGGGTTCGGTGAACTTGCTCAACCATGTGAGCGAAGACGGCCTCGACATGGCGCGGCTGGCGAAGACGGTGGCGACCGCGATGCGGATGCTCGACAATGTCGTCGACATCAATTTTTACACCATCCCCGAAGCTCGGAAATCAAACCTCCGCCATCGCCCGGTCGGGCTCGGGCTGATGGGATTCCAGGATGCGCTTCAGGCGCTTCGCATCTCCTATGCCTCACAGGCTGCGACCGACTTCGCCGACCGCTCGATGGAAGCGATCAGCTATCACGCGATTGCAGCGTCGGTGGACCTTGCCGCCGAACGCGGGCGCTATCCGAGCTTCGACGGGTCGCTCTGGTCGAAGGGGATACTGCCAATCGATTCGATCGGACTGCTCGAAGACGCGCGACCGGGCGTCGAGATGGATCGCCGCGTGACGCTCGACTGGGACGGGTTGCGCGAGCGTGTGAAAATCATCGGAATGCGCAATTCAAACACCATGGCGATCGCGCCGACGGCGACGATTTCCAACATCTGCGGCGTGTCGCAGTCGATCGAGCTTGGCTACCAGAACCTTTTCGTCAAATCGAACATGTCGGGCGACTTCACCGTCGTGAATGCCGGACTGGTGCGCGATCTGAAGGCGCGCGGGCTCTGGGACGAGGTGATGATCTCGGACCTGAAATATTTCGACGGTTCCGTGGGGCAGATCGACCGCATTCCCGATGACCTCAAGGCGCTCTACGCGACCGCATTCGAGATCGATTCCGCATGGTTGATCGAGGCGGCGTCGCGGCGGCAGAAATGGATCGATCAGGCGCAGTCGCTCAATCTCTATATGGCCAATCCGTCCGGCAAGGCGCTCGACGCGCTTTACCGGCTGGCGTGGCGGAAGGGGTTGAAGACGACCTATTACCTGCGCGCCCGCTCGGCGACGCATGTCGAGAAATCGACGCTGAAGGGCACGGACGGGAAGCTCAATGCCGTGTCGGCGGGCGTTTCCGCAGCGCCGGCCGCGACGCCTGCTCCCGCCGCAGTCGCGGCTGCGCCGATCGTGATCGATCCGGCATCGGCATGGGGCAAGGCCTGCGCTGTCGGCGACCCCGAATGCGAGGCGTGCCAGTAGGCATCTCCGCGTTCGTGTCATCCCGGCCGCTGGGGAACGCCCGCAGGGCGTGAGCCGAGAGCCGGGACCCATTCCGTGCGGTTCGAAGTCACGGAATGGGTCCCGGATAGCCACCTTTCGCTGCGCTCAAGGCAGCTTCCGGGATGACGCCCGTTCTGCACAGACATCAACGATTCGACAGGACCTCAAATGCTCAACCTATCCACTCCCCTCCCGACCGCCGACGCCACCGGCCTCGGCGCCATCGAGCGCGGCGGTGCGCGCGTCGCCATTGACGACAAGCGCATGATCAACGCCCGCGCCGACGTGAACCAGCTTCTGCCGCTCAAATATCGATGGGCATGGGAGAAATATCTTGCCGGCTGCAACAATCACTGGATGCCGACCGAGGTTTCCATGCAGGCCGACATCGCCTTGTGGAAGTCGAAGGACGGCCTGACCGAGGACGAACGGCGCATGATCAAGCGCAATCTCGGCTTCTTCGCCGCCTCCGAAAGCCTCGTGGCGAACAACATCGTGCTCGCCATATACCGGCACCTGACAAATCCGGAATGCCGGCAATATCTCTTGCGGCAGGCCTTCGAGGAGGCGATCCATACGCACACCTTCCAGTACATCGTCGAAAGCCTGTCGCTCGACGAGGGCGAGTTGTTCAACATGTATCGCGAGGTGCCGTCGATCACCGACAAGGCGGCCTGGGCGCTGAAGCACACGCAGTCGCTGGACGATCCCGACTTCAAGATCGGCACGCCGGAGACGGACACGGATTTCCTGCGCGATCTCGTCGCCTTCTACGTCATCTTCGAGGGGATGTGGTTCTATACCGGCTTCGCGCAGATCCTGTCGCTGGGGCGGCGCAACAAGATGGTCGGCATCGCCGAGCAGTATCAGTACATATTGCGCGACGAGAGCATTCACCTGAATTTCGGCATCGACGTCATCAACCAGATCCGGCACGAGAACCCGCATCTTTGGACGGCGGCGTTTCAGGAAGAAATCCGTGGCATGATCGCGGACGCGGCCGAACTCGAAGCCGCCTATGGCCGCGATACGATGCCGCGAGGGTTCCTCGGGCTGAACGCGGCGCTGTGCGAGCAATATATGCGCTTCATCGCCAATCGGCGCTGCGCACAACTGGGGCTCGGGCCCGTCTTCGCCGAGACGGAGAACCCGTTTCCCTGGATGTCGGAGGCGATGGACCTGAAGAAGGAGAAGAACTTCTTCGAAACGCGCGTCATCGAATACCAGAGCGGCGGCGCGCTCTCCTGGGACTGAGCGTCAAACCTGATGCAGGCTCTTGCGGTATTCGCCAGGCGCCTTGCCGAACCGGCCCTTGAACAGGCGGGTGAAATGGGCGAGGTCGCCGAAGCCGCGCGCAAAGCAGATCTCGGCAACCGACGCCTGCGGGCCGGCGACCCGCAGATCCTCGCGCGCGGCTTCGAGCCGCAGATCACGCACCCACTGGCCAAGCGTCTGGTTGGTGTCGCGGAAGATTTCGTGGAGATAACGCACCGAGATGCCGCAGCGACGCGCGATCATCTCGGGATCGAGATCGCGGCGGTGAAGATTGGCGCGCACGAAGGTCTCGACGCGCGACAGATGCGCGGCACGCACGCTCGACTGGCCGGAGGTGAGCGTGCGCTCGTCGGCGCGGATGGAAAGCGCGAGAAGATCGACGAGCTGCTGGCCGACCGCATCGCGCGCCTCCTCGCTCATCGAGCCGATCTGCGCCGGAATCTGGTGCAGCATGGCGACGAAGAGGCCGGACACACCCTCAGCGCCGTTGAACTGCATTCCGTAAAAGCGCTCGGGCGCGCGGATACGGCCGCGCAGGGCGGCGGCGTCGACCTTCATCACCCATAAATCGGAGCGCTCGCCATAGGAAAACTCGTAAGGCTCGTGACCGCACTCGATGATATAGCCGCCCGGCGCGCAGGTGACGTCGCGCCCGGCTTGCGAGAAATAGACCGGCGCACGGACCGGGACGGTGATCAAAAGCTGTTCGTCGCTTTCGCCGCGCAGGTGTCGTGGCAACCGATAATAGGCGAGCGCCTCGGAGCGCAGGCGCGACAGCGAGACGCCGCCGAGCGTCCATTTGGCGAGATCGCCGGTGAAGCGCTCCGGATCGCGGAATTTCAGGTCGAGCGGGAAATAGGCACCGGCGATCGCCTGATGCCAGTGCGCGCTGCGGCTGGCGGGATCGACCCCGCGTGTCGTGATGACGTCCATCTGCGTTCTCTCCCGGCATGACCTTATGGCAGGCCGCCGCGCCTGACAAACGCTCCCGCGCCCGGCTGCGCGGACGGTCAAGAAATCGCGCACTCACGGTCAAAGACGGCGGCGCGTAGCCGGGCATAGGCTTTCCGAAAACAAGGGAACATCGGCGCGGCGCACGACCGGGCCGGAAAGCGAGGACCAATGGACCGGACAGAAGCGACGCGAACCGTCGACCCGATCACCCTGTCGGTGGTGCGGGGCATATTGGAAACGACGCAGCGGGAAATGACGCTGTCGCTCGAAAAGACCGCGCGCTCGAGCGTCTTCAATCTGGCGCACGACTATTCGACGGCGCTCTTCAACGCCGAGCCCGAGATGATTCTGCAAGGCCAGGACATCCCGATCCATCTCGGCTCGCTGATTCCAGCGATGAAGGTGGTCGCCGGCTATTTCGAGGGCGACATAAACGAGGGCGACCTGATCCTGCACAACGACCCGGCCTATGGCGGCAGTCACGCCATCGACGTGTGCATGTACAAGCCCGTCTTCTACCATGGCGAACTCGTCTACTGGACGGTCTGCAAGGGCCACCTGACCGATATCGGCGGGCCGGTGCCGGCCGGCTACAACCCGGACGCCAAGGAAATCTACGCCGAATGCCTGCGCATTCCCCCCGTCAAGATCTGGGACCGGGGCAAGCCGCGCAAGGATGTGCTCAACATGATCCTGACCAATATGCGCGCGCGGCGCGACCAGGAAGGCGATTTCAACGCGCTGATCGGCGCCTGCCAGGTGGGCGAGCGCGCGCTGGTCCGGATGCTCGACAAATACGGGAAGGCCGAGGTGGACGCGTGTATCGGCGAACTTCTCAACATGGCCGAACGCCAGATGCGCACGCTGATCGCCGAAGTGCCGGACGGCACCTATGAAGGCGTCGCGGTGCTGGAGGATGCCGGCCACGGCTTCGGCGATTTCGACATCAAGGCGACGGTGACGATCAAGGGCGACGATTGCCGGATCGCGATCTCCAGCCCGCCGCAGATCCCGTATTTCATCAATTCCTACGAGGGCAATTCCTATTCGGGCGTCTATCTCGGCCTGATGATGTTCGCGCAGCTACCCCCGCCCTACAATGAAGGGCTCTATCGCTGCGTCTCGGTCGACATGGGGCCGAAGGGAACGCTGTGCAACGCGAAGGAACCCGCGCCGCACATGAACTGCACGACGACGCCGATGGAGACGCTGACCGACGCGGTGCGCCTCGCCTTCGAAAAGGCGATGCCCTCGAAGGTCGCGGCGTCCTGGGGCCATGCCAACGGGCTCAACATCGCCGGCTGGGACAAGCGCCACGACGAGGAATATGTGACGATGGTGCTCGCCACCATCATCTCCGGCGCGGGCGCGACGCCGCAGCAGGACGGCTGGCACGCCTGCGGACCGGAATGCTGCTTCGGCGCGCTGACCTCGGGCGACATCGAGCTTCTGGAGCACTCCTACCCGATCATCATCCACAAATACGCGCTGATGACGGATTCGGGCGGCGCGGGCCTGCATCGCGGCGGCTCGGGCACCGCCTGGGAGGTGGAGCCGCTCGACGGCGACATGACCTTCATCATGTTCGGCGAAGGCCGGCGCATTCCGGCACTAGGCGCGGCAGGCGCGGAATCGACGATGATCGACACCAAGGTCGGCCGGCTGGAACTGAAGCGCGACGGCCGGACAGAGACGATCCGCAACAACACGATCGGCGTGATCAGGCCCGGCGAGACGGTGACCAACATGAACCCCGGCGGCGGCGGCTATGGCGACCCGAAGAAGCGGCCGGTCGACAAGGTGGTCGAGGACGTGAAGCTCGGCCTCGTCTCGATCGATGGCGCGCGACAGGACTACGGCGTCGTCATCGCCGACGTGGAGACGCTGAAGGTCGACCTCGGCGCCACCCGCAAATTGCGCGCCGCCTAGTTCAGGAGATACCGATATGCGCAGCAAATATCGTCTCGGCATCGACGCCGGCGGCACCTTCACCGATTTCGTCCTGGCCGAACAGGCCGGCGGCAACCGGCTCTACAAGGCGCTCTCGACGCCGGCCGACCCGACCATCGCGATCCGCAACGGCCTGTCGCTGATCGCCGAGGATCTCGACGTCCCGCTGGACGAGATCATCCCCAATTGCGACCTGTGCATCAACGGCACCACGGTCGGCCTCAACGCGCTGATCCAGCACAAGGGCGCGCGCACGGGGCTGATCTGCACGGCGGGGCACGAGGATTCGATCGAAATCCGCAACGGCCACAAGGAAGACGGCTATCGCTACGATGCCGACTACCCGCCAACCGTCATGCTGGCGCCGCGCAATCTGCGCAAGGGCGTGCGCGAGCGCGTGCTGTCCAATGGCGAGGTGCGAACGCCGCTGACCGAGGACGACGTGCGCGCGGCGTGCGCACATTTCATCAAGGAGGGCGTGGAATCGGTCGCGATCTCCTTCGTCTGGTCGGTGCTCCACCCCGAGCACGAGCGGCGCGCGGGCGAGATCGTGCGCGAGATGATGCCGGACGTCATCCTGACGCTCGGCTCCGCGCTCTACCCGCAGGTGCGCGAATACACGCGGACCTCGACGGCGGTGACGAACGCCTATCTCGCGCCGACGCTGAAGAAGTATGTCGGCGCCGTCGACGCCTATTTCCGCTCGCTGGGGGCAAAGCACCCGGTGCGCTATTTCCAGTCGAATGGCGGGCTTGCCATCGGAGAGGCGATGACGGACCGCTCGGTCTACGCGATCAATTCCGGCCCCGCCTCGGCGCCGATCGCAGGCCTTCACGTCGCCGCGCCCTTCGACGAGACCAATGTCATCACGATCGATATGGGCGGGACGTCGTTCGACATCACGCTGACCCATGAGGGCGTGACCAACCTCAACAAGAACATCGACTTCCTGCGCTACCGGATCGGCGTGCCGATGATCCAGGTCGAGACGCTGGGCGCGGGCGGCGGCTCGATCGGCTGGATCGACGAGATGGGCCTGTTGCAGGTCGGTCCGCAAAGCGCCGGCTCCGATCCCGGCCCCGCCTGCTACGGCCAGGGCGGCACGGAACCGACGACGACCGACGTCAATCTGGTGCTGGGCTATCTCAATCCGGACGGCCTCGTCGGCGGCCGCCTGCCGCTCGATCCGGCAAAAGCCGAGACGGCGATTCGAACGAAGGTGGCCGAATCGCTGGGCATCTCCCTGGAGAAGGCCGCCTACGGCATGTTCACCATCGTCAACGCCAACATGGTCAACGGCATCCGGCGCGTCTCGATCGAGCGTGGCTACGACCCGCGCGACTTCGTGCTGGTCTGTGCCGGCGGCGCGACGGGGGCGCACATCACGGCGCTGGCGCGCGAGATGGGCATCAAGCGGATCATCGTGCCGAAGCTTGCCTCCGGGCTCTGCGCCTTCGGCCAGATCATTTCGGACGTGAAATACAACTACATGGCGACCTGCCCGGTTCGGCTGGACAACGAGGAGGCCTATCGGCGGGTCAACGCGCTCTTCCATGAACTGGAGGAGCAGGGCCAGGCGCATTTGAAGGCAGACGGCTTCGACGACGACACGATCCGCATCAAGCGCAGCCTCGACATGCGCTATGTCGGTCAGGTGCATGAATGCACGGTGGAGGTCGACAATTTCGAGATCGGCGTGGAGACGGTGGAGCGGCTGAAGGACGCCTTCCACCGCCGGCACGAACAGCTCTACACCTATGCCGAACCGAACAACACGGTCGAGATCGTCAACATCGAGAGCACGCTTTACGGCATGGTCTCCAAGCCGGGCGACAAGGCTTTGGCGAAGGGCGACAATGTCGACGCGTCATTGAAGGGAACGCGCCAGGCGATCTTCTCGGCCGACGGACAAAGGCAGCGCGTGCCTGTGCATGACGGCGGCAAGCTCGGCGCGGGCGACGTGGTGACGGGACCGGCGATCATCGAGGAGACGACGACGACGATCGTCATCGAGCCGGGCTGGCGGGCGGAGTTGCACGAGAGCGGTTCTTATGTTGTGACGCCGGGTTGACTACAGCGCGATGTCGTAGGTCAGCCAGTCGGTGCGCTTGGCGAGGCGGTCATAGGCAGCACGGGCGCGGTAGTTGTCGTCCTTGGTGATCCAGCGGATGACGGTCCAGCCGCGCGCGCGGCCTTCCTGCGAAATGGCGTCGATGAGCGCCTGGGCGGCGCCGGAGCCGCGCAAATCCGGGTCGACGAAGAGGTCGTCGAGGAAGCCGCCGCGCGTGGCCGAGAGCGGGCGGGTGAACTGGCGGAAATGGGCGAGGCCGACGATGCGACCGGTCTCGTCGGCGGCGAGGAAACCCTGCTCCTCCTCGTCGGGCGCTTGCAGCCAGCCCCAGACGCGGCCGCGCATCTCGGCCGTCTGCTCGACCTTGTAGAATTGCGCGTAGGCGGCATAGAGCCGGTCCCAGTCGGGGCGGTGCTTCGGTTCGGGCCGGACGATGGAAACTGCCAAGACGAAATCCCTCTTGAAGTTCAGGACGCGCGCTTCAGGCTGCCGGCCGGTTCGCGCACGAGTTCGGCCCAGCGTCGCACGAGGTAGTTGTGTTCGTCCATGGTCGTGTTCCACAGCGCGATATGCGAAGCGCGGCTCCAGTAGGACCCGCCGGAGCGGACCGCGCCGAGTTGGATCGCCGGCTTGCCTTCGGGGTCGTTGAGGACGCGGCGCGCGGGCTTGCCCTCGTACCAATAATCCCATTCCTCGGGCTCGAGGAAGTCGCGGACCGGCTCGGTGACCGACATGTAGTAGCCCTGCCGCGCGACGACGGCGCCCGGCCAGCCCGACAGCGACCAGTTGAGATAGGCATAGGCCTGGTCGAGCCGGTGGCCGGTGAGGTGCCGCGCGAGGCATAGTCCTCCGTGCCAGGCACGATAGCCCTCGACAGGCACCGCCTGCCGGATGCGAAGGTGCCGGCTCTTGAGCGCCACCGCGCTCGGGCTCCACATCGACCCGGCCCAGACGTCGCCGCTTTCCATCAAGGCGGTCGCCTCCGGCGCGGTACGCCAGAAGGTGTGGAAATGACCCTTGCGCTTCAGGGCCAGCGCGAAATCGAGCAACTGGTCGATCTCGTCGACGGTCATGTTGCCGAGTTCCTTGAACGCCATCTTGCGCGCGGCACGAAAGGCCAGCGCGAGATCGAATATGCCGATCGCCGGCTCGTCGACGATGGAGACGTGGCCGCGCCAGCGCGGGTTCAGGAGTTCGGCCCAGGAATGGACGTCGCGATCGGTGTCGATGCCGGTCGCGGTCTCGTTGATGCCGAAGGAATCGAAATTGTGGACCGTCGGCAGCATCGACAGATAGGGCGTCGGCACGGAGGACAGCGTGTTGTCCTGTTGCACGTATAGCCGCGTGACCGGCGCATCGCCGAAGCCGAGCGGGGCTGCGGCATTGATGCAGCCCTTCTTGGTCAGGTCGTTGACGCGCGGCCACAGATCGATGCGCTCGATCTCGATCGGCTTGATGGCGCGCCAGTGCCAGACGATATCGAGATTGTGGAAACACTGGTCGTAGATGTCGTAGCGGTCCGGCTCGGTCGCCGCGAGCCGCTGTGCGGTGACGAAATCATGCTGCTCGAAGGCAAGCTCGAAGCCGAGATCGCGCTGCGCGCGCGCCTGCAATTGCCGGAACGGCGTGATCTCGGTGCACAGAACGCGCAGGGTCTGCGGTCTGGCGACATGAACGGCCGGCGCCGCGATGGCTTCATTGTCCTCAAGGGTCATCCGGTCTCCTATCGCGGGGTTGCTTCCTGGAGGCAACCGCTTGCGCGATGCGGCAGCACTTTTTCCGACAGCCTGTTGAACACATGGAACGAAGCTTCGATCCGCGTCGGGTCGAGATCGTCGACGATGAAGACGATGCGCGACTGCCGGCTCGCATCGGGCCAGCCGCTCATGTGGACCGGGGCATGGACGAGGCGCTGCACGCCATGAACCGCGACCGGCCTGTCCTCGCCGGCAACATTGAGGATGCCCTTGACGCGAAAGATGCGGTCGCCGTGCCGGTTCAGGAGCATGGTGAGCCAGATCCCGAAGGCCGTCCAGTCGACCGGGCCGCCGACGGTGATGGCGAAGGAGCGAACCTTCGCGTCGGCGGCATCGTCATCATGATGGTGGTGATGATGGTCGTGACCATGCGCGGCGTGGTCGACGGCGTGGCGCGCCGCCTCGTCCCAGCCCACGGCTCGAAGCGTGGCGCTCGACGCGATGAAGTCGTCCGAGGCCGCATCGCTGGCAACGACTTGGCGGGCGGTCGGGTTGAGGCGCGTCAGCGCGGCGCGAAGATCGGCGGTGCGGGCCTCGTCGGCAAGGTCGGTCTTGGTGATGACGACGACATCGGCCGCACCCACCTGGCGGACGGCTTCGAGCCGGTCGGCGAGCTGCTTCTGGCCGTTCACGGCGTCGACCGTCGTCACGACGTTGGCGATGGAGAAATGACTGCGCAGAACGGGATGCGACTGGATGGTCGAGAGCGCCGGAAACGGGTCGGCAAGTCCGGTCGTCTCGATGACGACGCGGTCGAACCACGGGATGTCGCCTCGGGCGCGCTGCGAATGAAGGCCGAGCAGCGCGTCGGCGATCTCGCCGCGCACGGTGCAGCAGATGCAGCCCGACTTCATCAGGACGACATTGTCGTCGATGCGGTCGAGGAGGTGATGGTCGAGCCCGACCTCGCCGAATTCGTTGATGAGCACGGCGGCGCTGCCCATGGCCGGGTCGGTCAAAAGGCGTTGCAGCAGCGTCGTCTTGCCGGAACCGAGAAAGCCGGTCAGGAGGTTGATCGGCGTGGCACCCATGGGCGGCTTGCTCATGACAGCGCCTTCAACTGCTCCAGATAGACCGGATCGAGCGGGTCGAATTCGCGGCCGGACATCGCTTCCGCCTCGGGCCACAGATGGGCGAGGCTGTCGAAGATCTGCGTGCGGCCGGTCGGGCTCGACAGGACGTAGGACGCGCCCTGCCATTCCGCGACGCTGATGCGGCGCGGCGACAGGACGGCATTGGCGAACTTCATCCGGTCCGCCGCCTCGCGCCGCCGCGAGAGCCGGTCGGTGTTGCGTGTGTAGACGCCCGGACGGGCGACGGCGCTCGTCCAGTGATCGTCGCACCCCAATATGCCGCACAGCGAGCACATGACCGGCTCCTTCCGTTCGCGCCTATTTCCTGCGCGGATGACGCTTGGCGAAATCGTCGGCCATCTCGTTCATGGTGACGAAGCGCACGCCCTTGTGCCCCTTGATGTAGTCGTAGAGGCGCTCGAGCATCAGCAGAACCTGCGGGCGGCCCGACACGTCCGGATGGATGGTGATCGGGAAGACGGCGTAGTCCATCTCGCGATAGACCCAGTCGAACTGGTCGCGCCACATCTCCTCGATATGGCGGGGATTGACGAAGCCGTGGCTGTTGGGCGCCTTCTTGATGAACATCATCGGCGGCAGATCGTCGAGATACCAGTTGGCGGGAATCTCGATCAGGTCGGTTTCCTCGCCGCGCGTCAGCGGCTTCATCCAGTCGGACGGCTTGGCCGAATAGTCGATCTTCGTCCACTTGTCGCCGACGCGCACGTAGTACGGCGTAAAGTCGTTGTGCATCAGCGAGTGGTCGTACTTGATGCCTTTCTTCAAGAGCAACTCGTTGGTGACGTTGGAGAACTCCCACCACGGCGCGACATAGCCGGTCGGCCGCTGGCCGGAGAGTTTGGTGATCAGGTCGATGCACTTGTCGAGAACCTGCTCCTCCTGTTCGGGCGTCATCGCGATCGGGTTTTCGTGGCTGTAGCCATGGATGCCGATCTCGTGGCCGGCATCGGCGACGGCCTTCATCTCGTCCCAGAAGGTCTCGGCCGAATGGCCGGGAATGAACCAAGTGGTCTTGATGCCCCAGCGCTCGAACATCTTCAAAAGGCGGGGCGAACCCACCTCGCCGGCGAACATGCCGCGCGAGATGTCGTCCGGCGAATCCTCGCCGCCATACGAGCCGAGCCACCCCGCCACCGCGTCGACGTCGATGCCGAAGCCGACCAGAATTTCCTTAGCCATTGCCGATCTCCCTTTAATTGATAGAGCGTTCCTGGTTCATCCCCTGGCGACCAGGGTGACATTTTCGGACGGACAGTCGACCGTGACGGCATCGCCAACGGCAAGCTGCATCAGGTCTTGATTGTCGGTGCTCGTCTCGACGTCGACGCGCTGTCGGCCGTCGAGATCGATCTGGAAATGCTGGACGCTGCCGACCGCATGGCGCGTCGCGATCGTGCCGTTGAGGCGGTTTTCGCCTGGCCGCATATCGGCCCCGTCGCGCCTTGCGATCCGCATCGCCTCGGCGGGGATGGCGACCAGAACCCCCTCGCCCGGCGCGATGGCGGCAGCGGGCCGGCCGCGCATCCGGCCGAAAGCAGTGTCGACCGCGCCCATGCCGTTCGCGACGGTGAGATTCCGACCCTCGATAATGGCATTGGAGCCGATGAAGCGGGCGACGAATTCGGTCTTCGGACTGGCATAGACCTCGTGCGGCGTGCCGATCTGCTCGACCCGGCCGCGGTTCATCACGACGATCCGGTCCGACAGGCCGAGCGCTTCGGACTGGGCATGGGTGACGAAGACGAAGGTGATGCCGAGTTCTTTTTGCAGGAGCTTCAGTTCGTTCTGGATGACGCGGCGCAGATTGGCGTCGAGCGCGCCGAGCGGTTCGTCCAGAAGCAGGATGTCGGGTTCGACGACGAGGCCGCGGGCGAGCGCGATGCGCTGGCGCTGGCCGCCGGAGAGCTTGTCGGCCTTGCGGTCGGCGAACTCCGTGAGACCGAACATGTCCATGATCCGGTCGATCTTGCTGGCTTTTTCGGCCGACGAGAGCTTCTTCACGTCGAGCCCGAAGCCGATGTTCTGACGGACGGTCATGTGCGGGAAGAGCGCATAGTTCTGGAAGATCATCGAGGTCGGACGACGTTCCGGCGGGATCGACGAGATGTTCTTGCCCTTGATCAGGATGTCGCCATTGGTGATGTCCTCGAAGCCGGCGATCATGCGCAGGGTCGTCGATTTGCCGCAGCCGGACGGGCCGAGAAAGGCGACGAACTCGCCCTTTGCGACGTGCAGATCGAAGTCGGAGACCGCGACCGTACCGTCGGAATAGGTCTTGCCGACGCCAATGAGTTCGAGATCGAACATGCCGAATTTCCGATGCGACTTTGAAGGACAAGGTCCCGCGCGCCGGACGAGACCGGCGCGCGGGAGAGCAGAGATCAGGCGTTGAGGAATTCGTCCCAGCGCTGGATCAGGTAGTCGTATTCGTCCGGCCACTGGTGCCAGTAGGCGACGTTCGCCGAGCGCTCTTCGAGCGAGCCGCCGTCACGCAGGTCGCCCTCGTTGATGCCGCGTTCGGAAGCGCCGACCCAGGGCTGCCCCTCGTACCAGAAGGCGTATTTGTCGGGGTCCATCGCGTCCTTGATGTTGGTCGAGGGCGAGTAGTAGCCCTGTTCCGTGACCGCGATGGCGGGCGGGCCGGAGAGCCAGTAATTGGCATAGGCGATGACGGCCTCGCGATTGGGCGAGCCGGCGATCAGCGAGGGGCCGATGGTCCAGCCGCGCGTGCCTTCCTTGGGCGTTGCGTATTTCGCGGGACGCCCCTGCGCCTTCACCGCCATGACGGCCGGCTGCCAGGCGTCGGAGACGACCATTTCGCCCGACGCCATCAGGTTCACGAGTTCGCCGAAATCGCCCCACAGCGCACGGAACTGGCCGTCCTTCTTCTTGGAGATGAGGAAGGCTGTCGCCTCGTCGATTTCCTCGACGGTCGGATTGCCGGGATTCTGCGACTCCAGTTCGCCGAGCGTGTTGAGCGCGATGATGGCCTGGCCGAAGGCGATCAGCGGATCGACGTTGAGGCCGGACTTGCCCTTCCATTTTTCATCGAAGAGTGCCGTCCAGCTATTGGCTTCCTCTTCGCTGACGACGTCGGGATTGTAGCCGATGGAATCGAAGTTGTAGACCGCCGGGACCATGTAGAGCTCGGTCTGGCCCTCGTCGGCCCAGATTTGGCCGACGATCTGCGCCTTGCGCTCCCACTTGTCGTTCTCGGTGGTGAAGGTGTCGCGGATCGAGTTCCAGTTGGGGATTTCGGCGACCGGGATCGGCTCGACATTGTTGGTGGCGATGACAGCCGGCAGGCGCTCGGCGATCACCTCCCAGCAGTCGTAGTCGCCCGCGCCCGACAGGATGCGCGTCTGCGCGTCGGGGAAGGTCGAGGCGGTGCCGGTCGCGGTGCCGATGCCGCTTTCCTGCTTGAAGGAATCGAGGATGCGGTCCTGCACGGTGACCGACAGGCCGATCGTGCGAAGCTGCTGGTCGGCAAGCGCCTGCGCGTAGGCCTTCTGGCGGGCGAACGGTGCGAACCCGCCCATCGCCAGCGCCATGGCGCCGGCGCCCCCCTTCAGCATCGCGCGTCTGTTCAACATTGGATGCGTTCTCATCTGGCTGTTCCCTTTGTTCTGATTGCCCATTTTCAGTAGCGCCCCACCAGGAGGCCTCCATCAACCGCGATCACCTGACCCGTCAGGTAGCGTGCCGCGGAGGAAGCGAGGAAATGGATGACGTCGGCGATGTCGTCCGGCTCGCCGAGCCGGCCCATCGGGATGAAGGCGGCCGCCTTTTCGGCGCCCTCCGGCCCGAGCGAGTGCTTTTGCGACAGAAGCTGCGCGGTGCGGATGTAGCCGGGCGCGACGCCGTTGACGCGAATGCCCGCGCCGGCGAGCTCGACAGCAAGGCCGCGCACGAGACCGACGACGCCTGACTTGGCGGCGGAATAATGCACATGCTCGTCCCAGCCATAGGCGACGCCCATGATCGAGGAGAGGCAGACGATGGCGCCGGCCTTCTTGGCGCGCATCGACGGGAGTGCAGGGCGGATGACGCGGATCATGCCCTTGAGGTCGATGTCGAAGGTCTCGTCCCATTTGGCGTCGGTGAGGTCGGCGAGCGGGACGCGGTGCGCGATGCCGGCATTGGCGACGATGACGTCAAAGCCGCCGCGCTCCGCTTCGATGCGCGCGACGAGCGCGTCGGCCTCCTCGGTCGAGCGCACGTCCAGCCGGGCGAATTCGGCAGAGCCGCCGGACGCCTCGATCTCGTCTGCGACCGCCTGGCCTTCCCGTTCGAGAACGTCGCTCACCACGACATGATCGCCCGTCCGTGCAAAGGCGAGCGCGGCGGCGCGGCCGATGCCAATACCGCCGCCGGTGACGAGGACGTTGCGGGAAGTGGTGGCTTTGGTCATGGAGCGTTCCTTCGTCACAGCATCACATCGCCGGAATTCGGCCCGAGCGTCTGGCCGATGAAAAGCGCGCCATCGGCAGAGGCGAGGAAGGCGACGGCTCCGGCGACTTCGTGCGTCTCGCCGAACCGGCCGAGCGGGAGTTCGGCGGCCTTGGCCGTCTTCCAGTCGTCCGACAGCGCCTCGACCAGCGGCGTGTTGATGGGACCCGGCGCGATCGCATTGACCCGTACGCCCCGCTTGGCAACCTCGCGGGCGAGCGACTTGGTCATGGCGATGATCGCGCCCTTGGCGCCGGCATAGTGGACGAGCTCGACGCCGCCGACCTGGCCGAGCTGCGAGGCGACGTTGACGATGACGCCCTCGCCCGCGTCGAGCATCGCCGGCAGCACCGCCTGGCACGTCAGGAAGGTGCCGCGCACATGGACGGCGAACATACGCTCGAACTCGGCGAGCGAGATGTCGAGAAACGGCGCCTGATGGCCGTGGCCGGCATTGTTGACGAGAAGCGCAACCGCGCCGAGCTTCGCCGCGACGTCGGCGACGAGTCTCGTCACGGCAGCCGGATCGGAAATATCGGCGGGAAATGCCTCGGCCGTGCCCCCGGCCTTCGCGATCGCGTCGACGGTCTTCGCGCAGGCCGCAGGTTTCAGGTCGTTGACGGCGACCTTGTAACCCTCGGCGGCGAGCCGCGTTGCGATTCCCGCGCCGATGCCCGATCCGGCGCCGGTGACGAGTGCGGTCTTCGCATTCATTCGGCTGCCTCCTGGCCCTTGAAGGCCTGGCCCTTGCGCACGGCGCGCAGCATCAGGAGCGCGTAGATGGCGAGCAGCGTGAAGGAGAACAGCGTCGTCAGGACGCCGAAGGCGAAGATGTTCGGATAGATCTCGACCGAGAAAGTGCCGTAGATCGTCAGCGGCAGCGTCAGTTCACGGCCGGATGTGAAGAGCGTGCGCGAGAACTCGTCATAGGACAGCGTGAACGAGAACAGCATCGCCGAAAGCACGCCGGGGAAGATCATCGGGAAGGTCACGCGCCGGAAGGTCTGCGCCGGCGAGACGCCGAGCGACAGCGACGCTTCCTCCACGCTCCGGTCGAAGCGGTTGAAGATCGCCAGCATGATCAGAAAGGCGAAGGGGAAGGTGTAGACGACGTGGAGAGCGAAGGCCGTGCCCCACCAGGCCCGTGCGACGCCAACCATGTTGGAAAACAGCGCCATGCCGAGGCCGACCAGAACGCCCGGCACGATCATGCCGAGGATGACGAGGTAGAACACGCCGCCCGAGCCCTTGAAGCGGGTGCGGAACCCTTGCGCCGTCATCACGCCGAGCACGGTCGAGACCACCGTGGTCATGAAGGCGAGCGTGAGCGAGCGCACGAGGCTGTCGCCGATGGGGAGCTGCGTGATGCGGCCTGGCGGCGTCAGGCCAAGCAGGTGCCGATACCAGTAGGTCGACCATTCGATGATCGGAAATTGCGGCCCGCCGCCCGCGCCCTGGAAGGAAAGGATCGCGAGCACGATCATCGGCCCGTAGAGAAAAAGGATGAAGGCGGCGCAATAGACGCCGAGGACGGGTTTCAGCACGCGCGATTCCATCGGCCTACATCTCCTTCCTGAGATTGACCACGCGCAGCATGACCGTGATGACGATGGCGATGATGATCGTCAGGACGACGCCGGCGACCGAGGCGAAGGCCCATTTGAGCGAGCCGACCTGGCTGACGATGATGTTGCCGAGGAGATTGACCTTGCGGCCCGACAAAGAGGCGGCGGTGGCGAATTCGCCCAGCACCATGACGGAGACGAAGATCGCGCCGACGACGACACCGGGAAGCGACAGCGGCAGGATGATCTTGAAGAAGATGCGTCCGAAACCGGCGCCGAGATCGCGCGCGGCCTCGATGATCGACGGATCGATTCGCGACAGCATGAAGGTGATCGGCCCGACCATGAAGACGCAGTAGATTTGCGTCATGCCGACCAGAACGGCGAATTCCGAAAAGAGCAGCGTCGTCAGCGGCGTGTCGATGATGCCGAGATTGATCAGGATCGTGTTGATCGCGCCCTCGGTGCCGAGCATCGGCCGCCACGCGATGACGCGGATCAGGAACGAGGTCCAGAACGGAATGACGCAGATGACGAGGAGCGCCGTCTGCAGCGTCTGGTTGCGCACGAACAGGCCGATGAAAAGCGCGACCGGATAGCCGATGAGCAGCGTGGAGACCAGCACGATGGCCCAGATGCGAACGGTAGTCCAGGTGGCGGAAATGTAGGTCGAGCTCGACAGGAAGCGCTGCCAGCTCTCGATCGTCAGCGTCGGCTCGACGGTGAAGGTGGTCTGCGTCCAGAACGAGACGTAGACGACCATCAGGAGCGGCAGCACCATGAAGAGCGTCATCCAGGCGATGCCTGGCGTGACGAGGAAAAGCGCGCGGCGCCGCTCCTCGCGCTCGCGCTTCTGCGCCGGCGAGGAACTGCCATGGCTCTGCGAAAGACCGGACGCGGCAGGCCTGTTGTCGGCGATTTCCATCAGGCGGCCCTCTCGAAGAACGGAACGACGTCAGTCGGATCGAAGGTCAGGCTGTAGACCTCGTCCTTGGCGTAGGCTTCGGGCGCCGGCCCCGACAGATGCGAGACGACCTGAAGAAGCTGCCCGTCCTCGGTGCGGAAGAAGGAGAGGACGCTTGACCCGGTGAACTCGCTGGTGATGAACCGCGCACGAAGCGCCGCCTCGCCCGCAGAACCGGCCGGACGCACGCTGATACGGTCGAAGCGCAGCGCGACCTCCACCGGCGTACCGTCGCGCGCCGAGGACGGCGCGGGCAGCGGGAACGCGGCGACGGGCGAACGGAACTGGCCGCCCTCCATCTTGCCGGAGAGGATGTTGTAGGCGTTGAGGTGGCGCGCGACATCGGCGCTGCGCGGCTCGGAAAAGAGCGTCGCGGCCGGCGCGAACTGGGCGATCGTTCCATGCGAGAGGACGGCGACGGTGTCGCCCATCAGGAGCGCCTCGGTCTCGCTGCCTGTGACATGCAGGAAAGTGACCTTGAGGCGCTGGCGAATGTCACGCAACTCGTCGCACATGCGCTCGCGCAGATTGGCATCGAGCGCGCCCAGCGGCTCGTCGAGAAGCACGATGCGCGGCTCGGTGACGAGCGTACGGGCGAGCGCGACGCGTTGCCGCTGGCCGCCGGAAATGGCCGAGACCTTGCGGGAGGCGAGCCCCTCGAGGCCGACGAGGCGGATGATGTCGTTGACCCGTTGCGCGACCTCGGCGGCATCCGTGACCGGCGCATGTTCCCGGTAGCGCAGGCCGTAGGCGATGTTGTCGCCGACGCTCAGATGCGGAAAGAGCGCGAAGTTCTGGAAGACGAAGCCGATGTCGCGCCGGTGCGGCGGCACGCCGTCGAGGCGCTTGTCGTCGAGCGTCACGGTACCCGCATCCGGCTCCTCGAATCCGGCGATGATGCGCAGGAGCGTGGTCTTGCCGCTCCCGCTCGCGCCGAGGACGGAAACGTAGCTGTCGGCCGGCACGGCGATGCTCAGCCGGTCGAGCGCGACCGTATCGCCATATCGCCGCGACACCGAATTCAATGCCAGCATCGGCAAACTCCCGAGCGTTCCCACGCTTTCTAAATTGATTATGTATACAAACACATCTACATTTGCCCTCGCAAGTACCAAATGCAGGTTTTTTTGATGTCTGGAAACCGCCCCGGTCAAATATCCGAGAGCAACTATTTTCTCGGATATGCGTGCAATTTCAACGCAGACTGCATCAACGGAATGCAACCTGCTCACAGGTTAGGCGCAGCAATCAGAAACGCCTATAAAATGATCTTTGTGTACGTTATTAAATTACATCATGCCAATTTCCCGATTGAACCGGGTCGCAACTGTCTCCAAAAGCGAGGCGTATCGAGATGAGCCGGAGCGAGATGATTCTTCCCAAGGCGCCAGCCCGCGCGCCGTTGTTCCTGACGGCGGCCGACACCATCCGGGTGAACATCGCTTCCGGCCGGCTCGACCGCGGCCAGGTGCTGCTGGAAGGCCCACTCGCCGAGCGGCTGAAGATCTCGCGCAGTTCGATCAAGCGGGCGCTTGGCCTGCTCGAAGAGGAAGGCGCAATCCGCCGCTTCGGCGGGCGCGGCTATGTCGTTGGGCCGCCCGATGACGACACCGCGCCGATCCGCAGCGATCTGAAATCCATCCATCTGGTCGTCGACGAGGCGCATGACGAGACGCTCAACCGGCCGAACTGGAAGCGGATTCACGACCAGGTCGAGGCCGACGTGTCGGCCTGTCTGGTCTTTGGCCAGTTCCGCATCGTGGAAAGCGATCTGGCGGCTCATTTCGACGTCAGCCGCACGGTCATCCGCGACGTGCTCGGTCGGTTGCAGGAACGTGGCCTCGTCACCAAGAGTTCGACCTCGCGCTGGCTCGTCGCGCCGCTGACGGCGCAGTCGATCAAGAACAAATTCGAACTGCGCATCATCCTCGAGGTCGCCGCCCTGCGCTCGGCCGCGCCCTTCATCGACAGGATCGCACTGGAGCGCATCTGCCGGTCGATGGCCGAAGCCGAGGCGAAGGGTAGGCTCGTGCGCCCCGACATCTGGTTCCGCCTCGTCAATGAATTCGTCGATCTGGCCATCCTGTCCACTCCCAACGAGGATCTGCGCCAACTCATCTCGGCCAACATGAAGACGCTTCAGGCTTCGCAAAACGCCCTGTTCGGCCTCGGGCTATTCGGCGATGCGCTCGCGATCCGCGAAATCCGGATGATCGGCGAACTCATCATCGTCGGCTCGACCGCCTCGGCGGCCGAAATGCTTGAAAGCCATCTGTCGAAATCGCGCGACCGCACGATCGCGCAACTCAAGCTCGTCGCCGTGCTGCCACAGCCCGGCCATATCGCGCCCTATCTGATCCCCAATTAGCTCAGATGCGCGCGCAATTTCTCCAGCCTCGCGACCTCCTCGTGGCGGGCCTGCATCGCCTCCTCCATCGTCACGCGCCGGAAGCGTGACGGCGTGTTCGGCTGCAACTGGCCGATGAGGTCCATGTCGGCCGAGATAACCGTGCCGATCATGAAATAGCCGCCGCCCGACACCGCGTCACGGTGGAGGATGATCGGCTCGGTGCCGCCCGGCACCTGCACGGAACCGTAGGGATAGCAACTGTCGACGATGTTGGACGGGTCCGACCCCGCGCCGAAGGGCTGCTCGCGCTCGACGAATTCGAGCGGCGTTCCGCCCTTGAAACGGTAGCCCATTCGGTCGGCCTCGGGCGCCACCTTCCACTCCTCGTCGAAGAAGCGGTCGAGCGAGGCCCTGGTGACGCGGTGGTCGTAAAGGCCGGGGACGATGCGCAGTTCGGCCGGCATCGCCGACTTGCGGCGAAGGGTTGCCGGCACGCTCGCGCCGTTCACGGACTTGCCGGCCTTGCCGACCGGCAGTTCGTCGCCGGCGGCGATAGCGCGTCCCTTGAAGCCGCCGAGCGCGCCGATCGGATAGGTCGAGCGGCTGCCGAGCGCCACCGGTACGTCGATGCCGCCGGCGATCGCGATATAGATGCGCGCCCCGGATTTGAGATACTCGAACGAAAGCGTCTGGCCGGCCTTGACGGCAATCGCGCTCCAGCCGGGATGCTCCTGACCGTCGACGCGCACCGGCATTTCCGCACCGGTAACCGCTATGACCGTGTCCTCGGTAAATTCGAGCTTCGGCCCGACGAAGACAGCTTCGAGCCCCGCCGCGCCCTCCTCATTGCCCACGAGAAGGTTCGCCGCGCGCATCGCATAGGAATCCATCGCGCCCGACGTCGGGATGCCGAGATGGAAGTAGCCGGGCCGGCCAAGATCCTGAACGCTGGTCAGGAGGCCCGGATTGATGACCTTAACCGCCATTGATCATGCCCTCCAGCTTGGAATTGTAGCCGCGAATGTCGGCGTTGAAAGCGCGCAGGTCGAAACTGACATTCTCGATCTTCGGCCGGAAACTGTTGTTGGCGACGGCTTCGACCGTGCGGTCGTATTCGGCCCGGTCGATCGGCCTGAACTTCACGATGTCGCCCGGCCGGAAAAAGACCATGAAATCGGACAGGTAGCTCGTCTTCTGGTCGGGATCGAAGATCGGCATCGGCGTGATGCCGAACATCTGGTAGCCGCCCGCCCCGCGCACCGAATAGATGCAGGAGAAACAGCCGCCATAGCCGACGGTGTGCTTGGGCGTATCGGTGCGCGGGCGCAGATATTTCGGCACCTGGATCTGCCGTTCGCGCTCGACCATCTGGAACATGAAGGGCAAGCCGGCGACGAAGCCGACCATCGACACGAACCAGGGCGAGCCCGAATGCGCCTCGATGAACGCCTCGACGCTTTCATAGCCGTTGATGCGCGCGGCATATTCGAGGTCGCTCGATTTCGGGTCCTGATGGCGCTCGCGAAAGCGCATCAAGGTCTCGTGCGTCCAGGGATCCTGGTAGTAGACCGGGATTTCGATGATCCGCGTCTCGATCACCGGGTCCGACTTTTCGGCCAGGCTCTCGATCGACTGGACCTCGTCGAGCAGCGCTTGTGGCGAGACGACGTCGGGGTCGAACTTGACCTGGAAGGAGGCGTTGGCCGGGCAGATCTCGGTGACGCCGGCGATCTTGCGCTCGTCGATGATGCGCGTCATCGACAGGCTCTTGAAGAAGGCGTCGAGGGACATTTCCTCGTCAACCTCGACGAAGAGATGCTCGTCGCCGCCGAATGTGTAGCGTGTCTTCATCGCGCGTGCTCCGCTTTGGTCGTTTCGGGTCGCAAGGGATTGCCGGCAAGCCAGGGCTCCAGCCATTTCGTGTCGAAGCGGCCGGCGCGCACGTCGGCGTTTTCCGCGAGCGCGGCGTGGAGCGGCACGGTCGTTCTGATGCCGCCGATTTCGAGCTTCGAAAGCGCTTCGCCCATCCGCGCAATCGCCGTAGCCCGGTCGGGCGCGTGGACGATCATCTTGCCGAGGAGGGAATCGTAGAAGGGCGGGACCGTGTAGCCCTCATAGAGCATCGTATCGAAACGGATACCCTCGCCTTCCGGCACCAGGAGCCGGTCGACCGTGCCCGGGTTCGGCATGAAGTTCGCAGCCGGGTCTTCGGCATTGATGCGGCATTCGATGGCATGGCCGTCGATCGCGACGTCCTCCTGCCGGATCGACAGCGGCGCGCCGCCGGCAATCCTGATCATCTCGGCGACGAGGTCGATGCCGGTGATCATCTCGGTGACCGGATGCTCGACCTGGATGCGTGTGTTGACCTCGATGAAGTAGAAGTCGTGCGTGTCGGCGTCGTAGAGATATTCGACCGTGCCCGCGCCCTTGTAGCCGACCTGTCGGCCGAGCGCGACGGCGCTTGCCGTCAGCTTCTCGCGGATATCCGGAGCGAGGCCAAAGGCGGGCGCCTCCTCCCAGACCTTCTGGCGGCGGCGCTGCAGCGAGCATTCGCGCTCGAAGCAATGGATGACGTCCGTGCCGTCACCGAGGATCTGCACCTCGACATGGCGCGCCTTGGTGATGACCTTCTCGATATAGAGCCCGCCATCGCCGAACGCGGCGGCGGCTTCGGAGGCGGCCTGCGGGAACTGCTTTTCGAACTCGGCGAAATTATCGACGATGCGGATGCCGCGCCCGCCGCCGCCGGCCGCCGCCTTGATCATGACCGGAAAGCCGATCTCCTCGACGAGCACCCGCGCCTCGTCCATGTCCGCGACGCGGCCGTCGCTGCCCGGAACGGTCGGCACGCCCGCCTCCTTCGCCACCTTGCGCGCGGCGACCTTGTCGCCAAGCAGTCGGATCGCGGCGGCATCGGGACCGACGAAGATCATGCCGGCATCGACGACCGCCTGCGCGAAATCGGCGTTCTCGGCAAGGAAGCCGTAGCCAGGATGGATCGCGTCGACGCCCTTTACCTTCGCCGCCGAAATGATCGCCTCGATGCTGAGATAGGACTTCGCCGCCGGCGGCGGACCGATCAGGACGCTGTCGTCGGCCATCCGCACGGCGAGGGAGTCCGCATCCGCCGCACTGTGGGCCTGCACCGCGCGGATACCGAGCGACTGCACGGCGCGCACGATGCGAACGGCGATCTCGCCGCGATTGGCAATCAGGAGGGAGCGGATCGGCATGGCGATCAGCCGTCGATCTCGGCGATGGTCTGGCCGGCCATGATCGCATCGGAATCCTCGAGCAGGAAGCGGATTGCCTTGCCCGCCGTCTCGGCCTTGACCTCATGGAAGCTTTTCATCACCTCGATCAGCCCGACCACGTCGCCGGCGGCGACATCGTCGCCATCCGCCTTGAAGGGTGCGCTGTCGGGCGATGGCTTGCGGTAGAACGTGCCCGGCATCGGTGCCTTGATCTCCAGCTTGCTCATGAAATGTCCTTGCTATCGGTTGAGGAGTTGGGAAAGCGGCACGATCTTGATGCCGGCCTCGGTCAGCCGCGAGCGCAGCGTGCGGGCGATGTCGGCCGAACCGGGCGTGTCGGAATGGAAGCAGACGGTCTCGAATTCGATCTCGACCTCGTTGCCGGTCACGGTCGTCACCTTGCCGGTCCGGCAGGCCTTCACGACCTTGGCCGCGATCGCCTCGGGGTCGAGCCGGCCGACGCGGCGGGTGAAAATGATCGCGCCGTCGTCGCCATAGTCGCGGTCGGCGAAGAATTCGCGCGCGACGGGATGGCCGGCCTGGCGGGCAAGCTCACAGGTGCGCGACATGCCCATGCAGAAGATCGGCGTGTCGGGCTCGACCTTGCGCATGTAGCCGATGAAGGCGTCGGAAAGCTCGTCATTGCCGGCAAGTTCCATGTAGAGCGCGCCATGCGGCTTGACGTGCTGGAGCCGGACGCCATGGCGCTTGGCGAATTCCTTCAGCGCGCCGACCTGGTAGATGATGTCGTTGACGAGTTCGGCCGCGCTGCCGTCGATACGGCGGCGGCCGAACCCTTGCAGATCGCGATAGCCCGGATGCGCGCCGACGCCGACGCCGTGCTCGGCGGCGAGCCGCACCGTGCGGTCGATGAGATTGGGATCGCCTGCGTGAAACCCGGCGGCGATGTTGGCCGAACTGATGAGGCCCATCAGGACGTCGTCGGATGTGTCGCCGAGTTGCCAGGGCCCGTAGCCCTCGCCCATGTCGCAATTGATGTCGACCGCCGACAGCGCCATTCCGGCTCTCCCGTTGAGCCGCGCGCCCGTTCCGGGTCTGGCGGCTGTTCCACGCCGAAACGCTAACGCCAGACGTCAAGGTTGGGAAATTCTATTTTCCGAAGCGTCATCTTCAATTAATCAGATATCTCTCTTCCGGAAACGGGGTCGCCATGTCGTTCAGCCTTCGCCAGATCCGCTATTTCGTCGCCACCGCCGAACTCGGCCAGATTTCCCAGGCTGCGATCGCGCTGTCGATCTCGCAATCGGCCGTGACGACGGCGATCCGCGACCTCGAACGCCATGTCGGGCTCGACCTGTTCAACCGCACGCCGCTCGGCATGGATCTGACGGCGGCGGGGCGCGAATTCCTGTTCCACGCCTATGAAATTTTGCGCAAGGTGCAGGACGCGAGCAATCTCAACCTGCCGTCGAACGCGGTCGAGGGGAAGTTGACGGTCGCGGCGACCTATACGGTGATGGGCTATTTCCTGCCGCACCACATCCAGCGGCTGAAGCGCTCCTATCCGGGGCTCGACATCCATCTCTTCGAATTGAACCGCGAGGCGATCGAGGAAGGGCTGACCGATCGGCGCTACGACATCGCGCTGGCGCTGACGTCGAACATCGCCAACCCGTCGATCGCGACGGAGACGATGATGAGTTCGCCGCGCCGGCTGTGGCTGTCCTCGCGCCACCCCTTCCTGTCGCGGGCGCATGTCGGGCTGAAGGAGGTGGCGGAGGAGCCTTACATCATGCTGACGGTCGACGAGGCGGCGCAGACCTCGATGAAATACTGGAGCCAGTCGCTCTACCGCCCGCGGGTGACGCTGAGGACGTCATCGGTCGAGGCGGTGCGCTCGATGGTGGCCGGCGGCGAGGGCGTCGCGATCCTGTCGGACATGGTCTATCGGCCCTGGTCGCTTGAGGGCGACCGGCTGGAAACCATGGTTCTCGCCGACCCGATGCCGCCGATGAATGTCGGTCTTGCCTGGCACCGCGACGCGAAATTCTCCGAGCCGATGCGCGCGCTGCGCACCTATTTCCAGCAGGCGTTCAACCGCCCGATCACGCTGGCGCGGTAAGCGTCAGCCGGCGAAGGAAAGCTGGACCTTGGTGAACCGCGCACGGTTTGCGGCCATTGCGAAGGCCGTTTGCGCGTCTTCCAGATCGAGCGTCGCGGAGATGATCGGCCGCACGTCGATGCGGCGTGTTTCGATCAGGTGAACGGCCTCGCCATACTCGCCAACGAAGCGATGGGTGCCGACGAAGGCTATTTCCTTGCCGACCAGAAGATTGAGCGGCACGGCGACATCGCCGGCGACACCGACTTCGACCAGCGTTCCCTGCGGACGGATGGCGGCGATGGCAGAGCGGATGGCCGGCCCGGCGGCGGAGCACTCGAACACGATGTCGAACGTGCCCTTGCCCGCGCCATAGGCATCGAGACGTTCGCTTGCGGTGCCAACGTTGATCGTCTCGTCCGCGCCCATGTGGCGTGCGGTTTCAAGCGCGCCGTCTTGCAGATCGGTGACGACGATCGGCCCCGCGCCCGCATGGCGCAGCGCCGCGACGACAAGGACGCCGATCGGCCCCGCGCCGGTGACGAGCGCCGACTTTCCGGCAAGGTTTCCCGCCGATGCGCCTGCGCGGTTCAGCGCGTGGAGGCAGACAGCGAGCGGTTCGGCGCAGGCCGCCTCACCCAGTGAGATTTCGGCATTGCCGATCTTCACGCACTGGAATGCATCGACCACCATCAGGTCGCGGAAGCCGCCCTGCTCGTGCGGATAGCGCAGCGCCGAGCCGAAGAAGCGCATGGTCAGGCAATGCTGCTGCAAGCCTTCGCGGCAATAGCGGCATTTTTGGCAGGGCCGGCTGGGATTGACCGCGACCCGGTCGCCCACCGCGAGCCCTTCCACATTCGGCCCGAGCGCACGCACCGTACCGGCCACCTCATGGCCGAGTATGATCGGCTCGCTGACCCGGATCGGGCCGAAGCCTCCATCTTGATAATAGTGAAGGTCCGACCCGCAGATCCCGCCCGCGCCCATGGCGATCAGGACCTCGCCGATACCGGGCTCAGCGACCTCGATCTCCTCGATCCGAAGGTCGCCCTTGGCATGGAGGCGGCAGATGCGTGTCTTCATGGGAGTGCGATCCTGAAATCAGCGCGCCATCAGCGTCGTCGGCAACCAGGTCGCCAGCGGCGGAATGAACGCGACGAGCAGGAGAACGATGATGTTGGCGAGAAGAAAAGGCATGATCGCCTTGACCACCGGCAACAGCGGCAGCCGGGCGATGTTGGCGCAGATGAACAGGCACACGCCGACCGGCGGCGTTGTCAGCCCCAGCATCAGATTGAGGACGGCGAAGGTGGCGAAATGCAGCGGATCGATGCCGACTGCCGTCGCCAGCGTCAGGAGCGGCACGAAGAGGATGATCAGCGCCGCGATCGTTTCCATGAACATACCGACGAAGAGCAGCAGCAGATTGATCAGGATGATGATCAGATATTTGTTGTCGGTGATCGACAGGACAGCGGACACGATCATCTGCGGAATGCGCTCGGCCGACAGGATCGAGCCGAAGACATTTGCGAACCCGACGAGCGCGAGAATGCCCGCGGAAGATACGGCGCTGTCGATCAGGATTTTCGGAACGCGTTTGATCGGCAGTTCCCGATAGACGAACGCGCCGACGACGAAGGCATAGATCGCGGCGACGATCGCGGTTTCGGTGGGTGTCGCGATGCCCGTCATCAGGCCGCCGACGATCAGCGCCGTCATCGCCAGCGCCCAGAACGCGCCGAAGAAGGAAAGGCCGAGTTCACGCAGCCCCTTCCATTCCTGGCGCGGGAAATTGCGGCGCACGGAGATGATGTAGCAGGTGATCATCATGCCGACGCCGAGCAGGATGCCCGGAACGGCGCCCGCAAGGAACATCTGGCCGACCGAAATGCCCGACAAGGCGCCGACGATGATCATCGGCACGCTGGGCGGTATCATCGGGCCGACCGTCGAGGAGGCGGCGGTGATGGCGGCGGAAAAATCGGCCGGATAGCCGGATTTCTTCATGCCCGGAATAAGAACCGAGCCGAGCGAAGCGGCGTCGGCGACGGCCGTTCCCGAAATGCCGCCGAACAGCATGGAGCCGGCGACATTGGTCATGCCCAGCCCGCCGCGCATCCAGCCCACCATGGCGTTGGCGAAGCGGATGATGCGCTCGGTGATGCCGCCGCCATTCATCAGATTGCCGGCAAGGATGAAGCCTGGAATGCACAGGAGAACAAAGACGTCGATGCCGGCATACATGCGCTGCGGAATGACCACGAGCGGCAGGCCGGCGGCGACGATATAGGCGAGCGACGACAGCCCGAGACAGACGGCCACCGGCACGCCGAGCGCCAGGGCGACGAGAAACGTCCCGAAAAGCCAGAAGAGATCCACGCTATTCCTCCTCGGCGAACTGGGTGCGCCCGTCTTCGATACCTGCAACCATGCCGACGACGCGCAAAAGCGCGAAGACGAACAGGATGATCGCAAGAACGAGAACGCTGGCGTGAATCAGGTCCATAGACCAGCGCAGGCTGGGCGACGTCTGCATGGCGCCGATGGTCGTGAAGCGCCAGGCGGGCGCGATCATGAACAAGGCGAGACCCGCCGTCGCAATGGCCGAGACGAAGCGCATCCACCAGGATTTGCGCTCCGAGACCGCCTCCTGAAGAATGTCCACATTGACGAGATCGCCGCTGCGATAGGACAGGCCGACGCCGAAGGCCGCCATGTAGAGAAGCGCAAAGCGCGACAGTTCCTCCGTCCAGATCGGCGAACTGGCCGAAAAGGTGCGGGTGAAGACCTGGAGCGCCACGGTTGCGATGAGGATCGCAAAGACCGCTCCGAGCGCGATGCGGCAGGCCAGGCTCAGGCCGGCTATGAAGATGACAACGGCTCTCATGGGACGATCGCCTCGATTGAAGTGGGGAAAGGCGCGGGCCGCGACCCGCGCCTATATCGATCGTCCTAGCTGCCGAACAGGTCTTCGACGATCGGACGGATGCTTTCATCGACCGAATTGATCACCGGCTCGCGCGCCGCCTCGGCGAACGCCTCGGTGTCGACATCGACGAAAGTCATGCCCTTGGCCTCCAGATCGTCGCGGATCGCCTGTTCGTCGGCGAGGAACTGCTCGCGTTCGAACTCCTGCGCGGCCGCCGCGGCCGTCATGACATGACCCTGATCCTCTTCCGAAAGCTGGCTCCAGACCTGTTCGGAAATCGTCAGGTAAATCCACGAACGGACATGCTCGGTCATGTTGACGTGGCTCTGGACCTCATTGAACGAGGCCGACTGGATCAGCGCCAGCGGATTTTCCTGGCCCTCGATCGTGCCGTTCTGAAGCGAGGTGAAGACCTCGGAGAAGGCCATCGGCGTCGGCGCCGCTCCAAGGGCCGACCAGGTATCGACGAAGAGCGGCACGTTGGGCACGCGCATCCGGAAGCCGTTCAGTTCGGAAGGCGATGTGATCTCGCGGTTCGAGGTCAGATTGCGCGGGCCGCGTGCGAAATAGGCGATGGGGCGAACCTGAGCGCGCTCGATGACCTGCGCCTCGATCTGGTCGCCGATCTCGCCGCTGGCGACTTCGTCCATCTGCTCCAGCGAGGTGTAGGCGTAGGGAACGGCCAGAAGCGCGGCCATCGGCGCCCAGTTCTGGAGGCTTTCGCCGGTGATCGTCATCTCGACGGTGCCAAGCTGCATTCCGTTGATCAGATCCATCTCGCGGCCGAGCGAATCGTTCGGGAACACCTCGACGGCGATGCGGCCGTCGGTCAGCGCCGACAGTTCCTCGCCGAACTTGACCGAGGCCTTGTGCCAGGAGTTCTGCTCGTTGGCGAGGTGGCCGAGCTTGAGCGTCAGTTCCTGCGCCAACGCGCCCGATGTGGCGAGTGCGGCGAGCGCCAGGCCCGCTGCGAGCGATTTCATTGTCGTCTTCAAGGTCATGTCGATCCTCCCTTTGGATTTTCCGGTTTCAGTCTGTCGGTCATCGAACGGCGCCGAAAAGGTCGGGCCGCGCCCGCGCCACTTCGGGCAGCGATTTCAGGATTTCGCGCAGATGCGTGCGCATGGCCGCGTCCGCCCCGGCGACGTCGCGGGCGATGACGGCCGAAACAATGGCCTCGTGCTGCCCGATCAGAAGCCGCACATGCAGCTTTTCGACGCTGAGATAGCGCACGCGGTCCATCTGCGCCTTGACCTCTTCCACCACCCGCCAGGCATAGGATTTGCCGGCCATGTCGGCGAGGGTCCGGTGGAAATGCTCGTCGAGCTTTACGAAGGCGTCGGAATCGTCTTCGGCGACGTTCCTCTGAGCCGCGATCTGGCGCTTGAGCTCGGCTTCGACCGCCGCATCGCAGCGTTCGGCTACGAGCTTGATCACATCCGCCTCGATCGCCTCGCGCACGAAGCGGGCGTCCATCACCGCCTCGGTCGAGATGCGCGTGATCATCGTCCCGCGCTGCGGACGGATCTGGACCAGCCCCGCTTCGGCAAGCTTGATGAAGGCTTCGCGCACCGGCTGACGCGAAACGTCATAGGCGCGCGCGATCTCGGTCTCGGAAATGAACTCGCCCGGCAAAAGCTCGGTGCGCACGATGCGCTCGCGCAGACGGCGGTAGAGCTGCGGCGCGATGGCGGCTCCCCCGTCGATATCGGATGCGCGTTGCGGCAATGCGTCGTTCAAGTTCAATTCCTCCCTTGCCAAAAGTATCCTCCATACTTCCATACTAGTCAACTCGTGTGTTAATGATCTGGCAATCAGGCGCGATTGCCGCGAAGTTCGGCCGGGAGCGAGGAGAGAAGATGAGACAGACATGGCGGTGGTTCGGGCCTGGGGACCTGACCTCGATCGACGACATGCGCCAAGCAGGCGTCGAGGGTGTCGTGAGCGCGCTTCATCATGTCCCGACCGGCGCCGTCTGGACCTTGGACGAGATCGAAAAGCGTCAGGATGAAATCGGCCGGATGAAGGATGGCTCGCCGTCCGCGTTGCGCTGGGAGGTCGTCGAGAGCCTGCCCGTCTCCGAAGACATCAAGAAGCGGAAGGGCGACTGGCGCGGCCATGTCGCCAATTACAAGGAAAGTCTCGCAAACCTTGCCGCGCGAGGACTTGAGACGATCTGCTACAATTTCATGCCGGTGCTAGACTGGACCCGCACCGACCTTGCCTACCGGGTCGACCATGGCGGCACCTGTATGCGGTTCGACCTGATCGACTTCGCTGCCTTCGACATCCACATCCTCAAGCGCGAGGGCGCCGCAAAAAGCTTCGGCAGCGAGGTCGCGGAAGCTGCCGACGCGCGCTTTGCGGCGATGAGCGAGGCGCGCCAGGTGGAACTCGCCTCCAACGTCACCGCGGGCCTGCCGGGTTCGACCGAGAGCATGTCGACACAGGACGTCCTGCACCATATCGGCGAATACGACGCCATCGACGCCGATCGCCTGCGCGCCAATTTCGTCGCATTTCTCGAAGAGGTCACGCCGGTCGCGGAGAAACTGGGGATGCGGCTTTGCTGCCACCCGGACGACCCCCCCTTCCCGCTTCTCGGCCTGCCGCGCATCATGTCGCGCGCGGACGACTACCGGCACATTCTGGGAGCCGTCGATTCGCCCGCCAGCGGCATGACCTTGTGTTCGGGATCGCTCGGCGCACGCGCCGACAACGACCTGCCCGCGATCATGCGCGAATTCGCTCCGCGCGTGCATTTCCTGCATCTTCGCAATGTCACGCTGGAGACGCCGGGCACGCCGGCCTCCTTCCACGAAGCGGAGCATCTGGGCGGCAATACCGACATGGTCGCGCTGATCGCCGAGATCGTGAAGGAAGAGGCGCGTCGCAAGGCGGCAGGGCGCGCCGACCATCAGATTCCCATGCGTCCCGACCACGGCCAGGACATCATCGACGACCTGATCCGCAAGGGACAGCCGGGCTACCCGACGATCGGACGGCTCAAGGGACTTGCCGAACTGCGCGGAATCATGACCGCGCTCACCCATCCGATCGTCCGATTGCAGCCATGACCGCGCGGCTCGACGCATCCGCAAGGCCAGCGGCCGGCGTCGCCTTGCCTGCCTACGCGCCCGAGGACCATGGCTGCGGCATCGTCCATATCGGTGTCGGCGCATTCCACAAGGCGCATCAGGCCGCCTATACCGACACCGCGCTCGGCCTTGGTGGAGGCGACTGGCGCATCCTGGGCATCAGCCTGCGCAGCCGCGAGGTGGCCGCAGCGCTCAACCCGCAGGACGGACGCTACCTGCTATTGACACGCGGCGCGGATGGCGACCGTGCCCGTCTGATCGGCAGCCTCGCCCGGGTGCTGGTCGCGCCCGATGAACCGGCCGCGGTGATTGCGGCCATCGCCGATCCCCAAACCCGAATCGTAACCCTCACCGTCACGGAAAAAGCCTATGGCATCGACCGCGCGACGAACGGAATGGATCTGGCGCACGAAGCCATCGCCCGCGATCTCGAAGCGCCGGACGCCCCGCATGGCGTGATCGGCTTTCTGGTCGCCGGGCTCGGCCGTCGCCGTGCGGCGAATGCCGGCCCGCTGACGGTCCTTTGTTGCGACAATCTGCCGGAGAACGGCAGCGTCGTATCGCGCCTCGTCGGCGCGTTCGCACAACGCGTCGACCCGACGCTCGCCGTCTGGATCGAGGCGAATATCCGCTTCCCCTCCTCCATGGTCGATAGGATCACGCCGGCCGCGACCGACCGAACATTCGCCGACGCCGAACGCCTATCCGGCTTGCGCGACGATGCGGCCATCGAGGCCGAGCCGTTCTCGCAATGGATCATCGAGGACGATTTCGCCGCCGGCCGGCCGGCTTGGCAAGAGGCGGGCGCGCTCTTCGTCGCATCGGTCTCCCCTTACGAGAAGATGAAGCTGCGAATGCTCAACGGCGCGCATTCGCTGATCGCCTATGCCGGGTTCCTTGCCGGCTATGAAACGGTCGCGGACGCGATGCGCGACGACGATCTCACGCGCATCGTCGGGCGTCAGATGGAGGCAGCGGCCGCCACCTTGCCGCCCGTTCCCGGCATCGACCTCGACGCCTATCGCGGCGAACTCCTGGCCCGTTTTTCCAATCCGGCCATCCGCCATCTGACCTACCAGATCGCCATGGATGGCACCGAGAAGCTACCGCAGCGCATCGCCTCGCCGCTGGCGGAGGCCCTTGAAAACAGAGGTGACGCAGATGCCTTCGCCTTCGCCATCGCCGCATGGATGCGCTACTGCATGGGGATCGACGAAACCGGCAACGCCTATGCGCTGCGCGACCCGAAAGAGACGCTGATCGCGCAAGCCGCGAAAGATGCCCGAGGCACTCCTGAAAGACTGTTCGCCAATCTGGCGGCGATACCGGGACTTTTCCCGGCAGGTATCCGCACCGATTGCGCGCTGCGGGCATCGGTCATTGCGCATCTGGCGACAATGCTCGACGATGGAATGGCCGGCGCGATCAAAGCAGCCGCGCGCACACGCGCCTGATGGGGAGCCGGCACATGCAAAAGAGCTTCCTTGCGATCGGCGAGGCGATGATCGAAATGTCGGCAGGTTCCGACGGGCAATGGCGCATGGGCTTTGCCGGCGACACGCTGAACACCGCCTGGTATGCACGCGCGCTCCTCGGTCCCTCATGGGCGGTCGGCTATGTCACCAGGCTCGGCACCGACCGCTATTCGGATGCGATGCGGGCCTTCATAGCAAACAGCGGCATCGACACGCGCCATATCGGAACGGTGGCGGACCGCCGGCCCGGTCTCTATTTCATTCACCAGGAAGATGGCGACCGGCACTTCACCTATTGGCGCGACATGGCGGCGGCGAGGCTCCTGGCCGATGACCCGGCGACGCTCGACGCGGCGTTTTCAACGGCCGGCATGATCTATTTCTCCGGCATCACCCTGGCGATCCTTACGCAGGCGCATCGCGCCACGCTGCTCGCGGCTCTGGAAGCCGCCCGCGTCAGGGGCGCTCGGATCGTCTTCGATCCCAATATCCGGCCCCGGCTCTGGTCGGGTCCCGCCGAGATGCGCGACGCATTGACGAGGGCGGCGGGTGTCTGCGACATCGTCCTGCCGACCTTCGGCGACGAACAATCCCTGTTCGGCGATACCGACACCGCAGCGACGGCGGATCGCTATACCTGCCTGGGCGCAACGGAAATCGTCGTCAAGAACGGGCAGGAACCTGCGCTGGCAAGGTGGCGCGGCGGCGAGGTCAAGGTTCCCGCTCGTCCCGTTCCGGCAATCATCGATGCGACGGGAGCCGGCGACAGCTTCAATGCGGGCTATCTGGTTGCACGGCTGGAAGGCCGCGATCACCGGGAGGCGCTGACCGCCGCGCACCGCATCGCAGCGATCTGTCTCGGCCACCATGGCGCGCTCGCGCCGCGCAACGCACTTTAAGGCAAGAACCCCCGCCGCGGCGGGCGTAAATTTCAAGAAAGAATGTCTCAGGGATTTCGGATGGTGGGCGTGACAGGGATTGAACCTGTGACCCCTACGATGTCAACGTAGTGCTCTCCCGCTGAGCTACACGCCCATCCGACGAGGCGCATACACCATAGATGCCCGCCCATCGTCAATAG
>JAESGM010000211.1_pt1 | contig 108165 bp, 100 predicted proteins | sample 9269721 | NCBI WGS metagenome assembly JAESGM01 (sample SAMN15720920, study PRJNA650825) | algae metagenome | isolation source: Komarekiella atlantica HA4396-MV6 and co-occurring heterotrophs from... | place: USA: Theobald House, Kauai, HI | collected 2009-07-29 | reverse complement strand
GCCGCCAGAACCGTCGACGAACTCTGGTCGGTCGTCGCTGATTGCCTCTCAGCCTTCACGCCAGACGAATGTCGGCACTACTTTGAAGCAGCCGGATATGACCCGGATTAAGTCGAAACTGCTCTAGAACTTCTGATGTTTCGGCTCAAAAAGGCGGCTTTTCAGCCGCCTTTTTCGCGTTTTGACGCCTAATAGTCGCGTTCGAAGAACAGTCCGAGGCTCGAATCGCCATCCGAACCAACGGCGCCGCGCGCCTTCAACTCGTCGGTGACGTCGAGATTGATCGTACCCCGCGCGGTGCCGCCGGCGCCTGCTTCGACGCCCAGATAGATGTTGTCCTGGATATACCGGCCGGCGCGGACGGCGGCGTTTCCTTCGCTGTCGGTGACGATGTCGAGATCGTCGAGACCGGTCGCGCTGCGCAGGCTTCCCAGCAATGAAGAATTGCCCCCACCGGCCAGTTCTGCGGCAGCGGCGGCAAGCTGCGCGATCTGGAAGGCGGATAGTTCGTTCAGGGACCGGTTGAAGATCAGCCGCGCAAGCACTTCGTCGTCCGGCAATTGCGGCGAGGACGAGAAGGAGATGTCGAGGTCCGAGACGCGGCCGGAAACGGTGATGAAAACGGTCGTTCCGTCGCTTTGCGAGCTTGCGACGAAGTTCAGCACCGGATCGAGATCGCCGACCAGCGTGATCGTGCCTTCCTCGAATTCGATGCGCTGGCCCAAGATGCCGAGACGCCCCCGGATGAGTTCGAAAGCGCCGACCGGCTGGACGTTGGTGACCGGGCCCAGCACGCGCACGCTGCCGCCAAGCTCGGCGTCGAGCCCGCGGCCCCGAACGAAGATGCGGTTGGGTGCGTTGACCGTCACGTCGAGCTGGATGACGCTCGGCCGGGAGGAGGGGACCGGCGTGCCGTCATTGGCGCGCGCGCGCTCCAGGGTCGCGGCGACGCCGGGCGGCGGGTTGCGGTGGATGACGTCGATGCCGGAGGCGCCGCCGCCGAGATTCTCGGGCACCGAGATTTCGGCGCGGTCGACATCGATGTTGCCGGACAGCCGCGCATCGGCGGCGAGCGGGCCGGTCAGGGCCAGATTGCCCGAGACGGTCGCGGCGATCAGATCGCCGTCATTGTAGCGGGCCTGATCGAGCGCGACGGCGATGTCGGCGGGCAGGCCTTCCGCCAGCGAGATAGTGCCGCCCGCCGTGACGGTGCCGCCGGCGCCGAGCGTCGCATTGGCCGACTGGATGGTGATGGTCTGACCGTCGATGCCGGCCATGATGTTGATGCCGCGCAGCGAGACGTTGGTTGCCGGATCGACGACCTGCGCGCCTTGCGTCGAAACCATTCCCCGGATCTGCGGATCGGCGACCGAGCCGGTGACCTGGCCTTGCAGGGCGACGGAGCCGACGAGTTGCGTGCCGCGATCGATGAGGAAGCGATTGGCGAGCGAGAGCGGAGCTTCGCCCGAGAGATTGACCGCGAGCCCCGCGCCCTGAAGCGGAACGGTGCCGCTCGCCGTGAGCGCCAGGCCCTGATTGCCGGAGACGTTGACCGAGGTGAGCGTGACCGTCCGGTTGGCGAAACTGCCGGCGGCGCTGGCATTGAGCGCGCCGATGCCGGCATCGCCGAGCGGCGCGGCCGAAAGGCCGGACGCATCGAGGTTGAACCCGACCTGCGGGTCGGATGCCGTGCCGGTTACCCGCGCCGTGCCCGACAGGTTGCCGCCGAGATTCTGATCGGGAACGACCGTGTTCAGGATTCCCAGCGGGAAGGCAGCGAGGGTGACGTCGAGCGCAAGCTGGCCGTCGCCCAGCGGCGCCGAGCCGCGAACGCTGGCGTCGAGCCCTTCGGGGCTGGTGGCGCGGGCGTCGATGTTGAGGCGTTCGCCCGATGTCGTGCCGCGCGCGGTCAGGCCGAGCGAGGACAGTCCGGCGTCGCGCAAGGCAGCGGCCTGCAACGTGTTGCCACGAATGTCGAAGGCGACGTCGGGCTGGCTGCGCGAACCGGTGATGCGGGCCGTGCCGTCGATGGTGCCGTCGAGTTCGAGATCAGGACGGATCGTGTTGGCGATCGACAGGGGCAGGGCGGCGATCGTCACGTCGAGATCGATTTCCTCGGCGATGCGACCGGTGGCATCGATGCCGCCGCCGCCGACATCGAGGGCCAGCGCATCGATGGTGATGGTCTCGCCGATGACCGAAAGGCTTGCCGGCTGGCGCAGGCGCGCCGCAAGGTCGCCCTGCGCGAGGTCGATCCGGGTCAGGGCCAGTCGGAAGCCTTCACCCTCGGGCGTCAGGGAGCCTTCGGCTGCCGCCGTCGTGCCGTTGTCGAGGCGGGCATTGGCGGAGAAATCCGTCGCCTCGCCCTGCCGGCTGGCATTTGCCTGAAGGGTCGTCACGTCGACGCCGCCGGCCGCAATTCCGCTGGCATCGATGGAGCCGTCGATGCGCGGGACGCCGAAGAGGTCGTCGATCGCGGCCTCGATCCGAGCCGTATCGATCCGCGTCTCGCCAAGCGCAAAGCCGTCGATCGTGCCGTCGAGTGTCGCCCGCTGCTCGTTCTCAAAGGGTTCGAGGTCGATGGAAGCCTCGACCGCGCCGGATGCATCCTGAAGAGCGAGCGCTGCGAGCGTGGAAATGTCGGTGGCATCGATATCGAGCGATCCGGTCAGAAGACCGGCGGAATCCTGAATCACGGAGCCGGTCAGTCGCGCACCGCCGGCGGTGAAGACGAGATCGGTCAGGCGACGCTCTTCCTCGACGAGGGCGATGGCGGAAGACAGGTCGACGCGAACGCCGTCGAGGAACGCGCTGCCCCCGAGCGTGCCTTCCAGATCGCTCTCTTCGAGCGTGCCTTCAAAGGCGATGGCGGCATCGCGCAACTGCTTGTCCGCGAGGCGGCCGGACGGAACCGTCACGGAGGTCGTGAGGTTGATCAGCCCGTCGCTGCCGGCCGCACGGCCTTCGGCGGTCAATGCGCCGGAAGCCTGCGGCGAGACGAGCGCGAGGTCTGTGAGACCGAAGCGGAAGTCGAAATCGGCTGCGCCGGTCGCGTATGTGCCGTCGGCGAGCAGATCGAACTGCTGGTTCTCGATGCGCAGGTCGTCGGTGACGAGACCATTCGCTCCGCGCTCGATGCGCCCTGCGATCGTGGTGCGTCCGCCCATCAGATTGTCGGCGGCTTCCTGATCGATCCGCAACTCGTCGATCGTGCCGTCGAGCGTCAGGTTGAAGCTGCCGGAGATCGGCGCGATGCTGCCCGAGGCGTCGAGCGCGAGGGCACCTGAAAGATCGCGCCCGGCCAGGCCGGAGAAGGGGGCGAGGCTCGACGTCTCGACGCCGATATCGCCATCGAAAACATATTCGGCGACCGTGCCGGCAAGACGCAGGATCAACGCTTCGGCCTCAATCCGCGTATCCGACAGCACAAGCGGCTGCGAACTCGCCCATTCGCCAGACGACGAAAGGTCGATGCGGGTGCCGAGCGCCTGGGCGATTTCCTCATCCGGAGACGTGACGCCGTCGATGGCGCCGGAAAGGTCGAAGGTGATGCGCCGGTCGTTCGGCTGGTCGAGATTCTGCGCGACGCCCGCGAGGTCAAGCGCCATCGTTTCCGCGGCGAAGCTGGCCGTGTCGAGGCCGCGAATGTCGAGCGAGCCCGACCAGTCGTCGTCCGCGCCGTCGCCATAGGAAAGCATCAGTGCCGCGCGCTGGACGGTCGTGTCGCCGCCTGGCACCGGCAGGACAACCACGTCGCCATTCGGATCTTCGACCGATGCATCGATGGCGAGGCGACGCAGGAAATTGTCGGCGGTCGTTTCGGCCGATGCCGAGAGCGCGAGAGCCGCGCTTTCAAGATCGAGCGCGTCGAGCCGGAAGCCGCCCTCGTCGCGGATGAAACCCTGCGCCTCAAGCGAGGTCTCGGCACCGAAGAAGTCGCGGAACTGCGCGGGGATCAATTGCGCGATCGGACCGAACAGGCGCGTTGAGAAGCCGCGGCCGCCACGTCCTTCGCGTAGTATGGCGGTGCCCGTCAGGATACGCTCGCTGTCGGCGTCGAGCGCAAGCTGGACGTCGAGATTGTCGAGTTCGCCATTGCCGGCAAGCGACAGGTCGACCGGTGGTTTGCCCTCGATGTCGAGCAGGTTGGCGACGATGCCGTTTTCCGGCTCGCTGAGCGAAAGGTCGAGATCGACCACTTCCGTCGCGTTCGAATAGACGAAATCGAGCCCCAACTGGCCGCCAGGCCCGTCGAGACGGGTGACGCCAAGCGCCGTGTCGATCGCACCATCCTCAAGCCGCAGGCGGCCGGTCAGCGAGAGCTCGGATTCCAACCCGAAGACCGTCGGGCCGAAGGTCGCCAGCGGCACTTCGAGGCTTTCCAGATTGACTGCGACCGGGAGTTCGGGAACCGCGAAACCGGAGGATTCGGGCGCCGGCAGTCCTTCTTCGGGCACGGGCTGGCGGATGACGTCGATGCGCTCGGCGCGCAGCGAGGAGATTTCGAGCCGTTGGCGCAGCAGCAGTGCCGTGCGGCTCCATTCGATCGAGGCATTGGTGATGCGCAGCCAGACACCCTCGCGGTCGGCGACGGTGATGGAACCGATCTGCGCGTTCGACGACAACGCCCCCTGGATGCCGCTGATCTGGATCTGGCGGTTCGGCGTCGAAAGCTGGTTCTGGATGAAATTGGTGAAAAGCGAGCGCGTTTCGGCCTCGCTTTCCTGCGCATGAGCGGGCAGGGCGACGAGGAGACAGAAAAGGGCTGCGAGTATCCGGATCAAAACGCCTGTCCTATCCCAACGTAGAATGCGACGGACGGATCGCCCGGCCTCGGATCGAGCGGCACCGCGACGTCGAGACGGATCGGGCCGAGCCCGGTGAAGTAGCGCAGGCCCGCGCCGACGCCGATGCGCACGTCTTCGCCGAAATCGGGCACGGAGTCCGCGCCGACGAGCCCGGCATCGGCAAAGCCGACGAGGCCGATCGTGTCGGTGACCTGCGCGCGCGCCTCGACAGACCCTTCGATCAGCGACTTGCCGCCGACGACGGTGCCGAAGGGACCTTCGACGCCGATATTGCGGAAGGCATAGCCGCGCACCGAGCCGCCGCCGCCGGCGAAGAACAGCTTGTCGGGCGGGGTCTCCGCGATCGACGGCCCGATCAGCGTGCCGATCTTGGCGCGACCGGCCAGGACGAAGCGGCTTTCCTCGCCGAAGCCGTAATAGGTGCGGCCTTCAAGCGTGGAACGGAAGGCGGCGTTGCCATACTGGAACTCGTAGAACGGCTCGACCGTGCCTTCGGCAAAATAGCCGCGCGTGGGGTTCGGCGCATTGTCGCGCGAATCGTAGGTGAGCGAGCCGGACAGGCCGGCCGTCGTGAACTCGCGCTCCCCGAAGGCATCGTCCTCGAAGACGGCATGGCCGGCATTGACGGCGAAGCGGCCGGCCAGTTCCTCGTTGAAGATGTGCGACAATCCCGTTGTCGCATCGACGCCGGTGCGGGTGTAGGCGTCGAGCACTTCGCGCGTGCCGAAGATGGACGCGAAATAGTTGGTGTCGGGCGTGAAGACGCCGGGCTTTTCGAAGCTCACCCCGACGCGATAGGTGAAGTCCTCGGGATCGAACCCTTCGCTGTCGAGCGACCTGCCGATGCCGGCGACGCGCGCATCGAAGCGCAGGCGTTCGGCCCGGCCGAATAGATTGCGGTGCAGCCAGTAGGTCTCGAAGCCGAGCCCGTCGAGAGTGGAATAGGAACCGCCGATGCCGAAGCGGCGCAACTCTCGCTCCTGAACGATGAGATCGATCGGCAGGAGCCCGTCCGCGCCGATCGCGTCGGCCTCCTGAAAGCGCGAGGCGCGGAAGACGTCGAGCCGGGCGAGGCGATCCCCCGCGCGCTCGATGTCGTCGGGATCGTATTCGCGGCCGAGCGGCAGGCCGGCCATGAAGGCCACGAATTCGGGGTCCATCCGCTCTGTGCCCTGAACGGTGATCGGGCCGTAATACGCCTTGCGGCCGGGCTCGATGGTGATGCGGGAATTGACGATGTCCGCATCGTGCGCAGCCTCGACGCGGCGCTCCACGGCTTCGGCTTTCGCATGGCCCTGCTGGCGCCAGGCCTCGACCGACAGGCGCTCGGCGCGCAGGATCGCGGTGGAACGGGCGACCTCGCCGGGGGCGTAGCCTTCGTCGCGCGGGTCATCGACCTCGTCGCGAAAGCTTTGCGGGGGCGGCGCTTCGTTGACGATGGAGGCTTCGCCGAATAGAAATTCCGGTCCCGGATCGATCGACACGACGACCGTCGCGGGATTGGCGAGCGGCGTGTCGGGCGCGATGTCGGCCGCTTCCCGGCCGTCGATGCGGATCGAGATGGTGCCGCCATAGCGGCCCTCGGTGTAGAGCGTCGCGAGCAGGCGGCGATAGTCGCCACGCGCCTTGGCCAGCAATCCGCCGGCGCCGGAGGCCGGCTCGTCGCGGTCGTTCCAAAGCGTGGATGCGTTGCGCAGCTTGCGCTCGAGGTCGCCTTCGGTTTCGAGCACGGTGACCTCGGCCGAATAATTCTGCGGGTCGCCGATGACTTCGACCTCCTCCGCCTCGTCAGACCCGAACAGGCCGAAGAAGGCCGAGGCGCCGGAAACCTGCGTCAATGCGGTTGCGACCGCCAGCGAAGCGACAAGGAGCCGGCGGCGAAACCTGTATTGTCCTGACACGGCTACTCCCCGAACTCTGCGACCGCGAAGACTTGAGCTTCCCCCTGCGATCCCGTCCAACGCCACCAACTCAGCCCGAGGCCAAGCTTGTGATATTGATAATGAATTCCTAACAAATCGCGACCACGCGCGCCGATGCAACCTATCGGTTAGGTCCGGTCCTGTCCAATCGACATCGTGGCGGCGAGGTCACAGCACGTTTCAGAACGTCAGGAACATTGGGGCGTCGACGCAGCTTTGAGGGCGTGAACGGCTGAAGGAGTTGATCTCATGCCAGCGAAATCGAAAGCACAGCAAAAGGCCGCGGGTGCGGCGCTTTCCGCCAAGCGCGGCGACACAAGCAAGTCGAAGCTGAAAGGCGCGTCGAAGCAGATGGTGGATTCCATGAGCGAGGAAGATCTGGAGGACATGGCCGAGACCAAGCGCAAGGATCTGCCCGACAAGAAATCGTGATCGTCAGGCGACGCTCATCCGCATTTCGGCCGGGCCGCCTTCGAGCGCATCGAGAAACGCCTTTTGCCAGGCGAGCGCGTCGCCTTCCAGGACACGTTTGAAGAGTGCGGCGTGGCGTTCCAGACGTTCCTCGATCGGCATCGTCAGGGCGCGGTCGATGGCGGTCGCCATGGCGTCGATGTCGTAGGGATTGACGATCAGCGCCTCGGCCAGTTCCTCCGCCGCTCCGGCGAATTTCGACAGGATGAGAACGCCGGGGTCCTGCGGGTTCTGGGCGGCGACATATTCCTTGGCGACGAGGTTCATGCCGTCGCGCAGGGGCGTCACCAGCCCGGCGCGGCTGACACGGTAGAGCGCGGCGAGCTTTTCGCGCGCGACCGAACGGTGGATGTAGCGGATCGGCGTCCAGTTGAAATCGGCGAAGCGGCCGTTGATCGAACCCGAAAGCGATTCCAGCTCGTGGCGGATGTCGGCATAGGCGTCGACATCCTCGCGCGTCGGCGGCGCGATCTGAAGGAAGGTCACCTTCTTCATGTGCTCCGGGTAAAGATCGAGCAGGCGGCCGAACGCCTTCATGCGGTCCGGCAGCCCTTTGGAATAGTCGAGCCGGTCGACGCCGATGATCTGCTTGCGGTCGAGCACCATGCGCCGCATCGTGTCGACCTGAACGTCGTCGGCGGGCGAGGCGGCAAGCTTCGCGAAGGCTTCCGCATCGATGCCGATCGGGAAGCAGGCAAGGCGCAGGTCACCGGCCGGCCCCGACATGCGCCCGTCGATCGGCGCGGAGAGCTGCATGTGATCTTCGGCGTAATGGGCCAGATTGGCGATGTCGGTCTGCGTCTGGAAGCCGACGAGGTCATAGGCCAGGAAGCTGTCGGCGAGCCATTTGTGCCCCGGCGCGGCGGTCAGCACTTCGGGCGGCGGGAAGGGGATGTGCAGGAAGAAGCCGATGCGCTGCGTGCAGCCGCGCTTGCGCAGTTCCGATGCGAGCGGGATCAGGTGGTAATCGTGAATCCAGATCGTATCGTCCGGGCGCAGGAGCGGCAGCAGCGCCTCGGCGAAGCGGCGGTTGACCTTCCGGTAGCTGTCGAGAAATTCGGAGTGAAAATCGACCAGATCGAGCCGGTAGTGAAAGAGCGGCCACAAGACCGAATTGGCAAAGCCGAGATAGTAGTCGGAGTAGTCTTCGGGGGTGAGCGGAATGGTCGCCATCGAGACATTGCCGGCCTCGGTCAGTTCAGGAGCCACCTCGCCGGCATCCTCGGACGTTTCGCCGCTCCAACCGAACCACAGGCCGCCACGGCGTTTCAGCGCGTCGGTCAGCCCGACCGCGAGCCCACCCGACTGTGTCGATTTCGTCAGATCCGCGACCCGGTTCGAGACGACCACAAGTCTTCCCACGTTCAACTTCTCCCTTGCTTGCGATGACGGCCAAACCCGCCAGAGGGCCAATTGATCCATACACGATGACGAGGTGCGCATGGTTTTAGCAACATCTGGCGTCGATGCAAATTTAGGCAGAATCAGCCAGTCCGGCGAGCCATTTGCGGAATTGATCCGGGCCGTGCGCGCGCCAGCCTGCGGCCGTTTCGCCCGGCCCTATCTTGATCGCGATGCCGTCGAATTCGCGGATGGCGGCGAAGCCGAATTCGTCGGTGACGTCGTCGCCTGCAAAGAGCGGCACGCGGCCGGCAAACGGCTCCTCGGCCATGAAGGCGCGAATGGCATCGCCCTTGTGGGCATGGCCTGCCTTCACTTCCACAACCATTTTGCCGTGAAGGACATCGAGGCCTTCGAGGTCTGCGAGAACGTCATGGATATTTTCGGCGATCGAACCGGCAAGGTCGGGACGGCGGCGATAATGGAAGGCGATGGAGCCCGGCTTGACCTCGACCATCGTGTCGGAAAGTTCGAGATGAAGACGCGTCAGCCGCGCCTGCGCCTCGGCGAAGAGCGCGGCGTCGTGTTTCGTGGTATGCAGCTTTCCGTCGAAACCGCGCCGCGACATGCCGTGGACCCCGGCCACCGGCAGGATGAGCGGGGTGACGAGCGTGTCGATCTGCGCGATCGGCCGTCCTGTCACGATGGCGACCGCTCCCGATGTCCGGGTTTCGAGCTTCGCCAGGGCCTCGGCCGTCTCAGGCGGAAGATGCACGTCGTCGGGGTGTTCGACGATATCGGCAAGCGTGCCGTCGAAATCGAGAAAGACGGCGAGGCGCTCGGGCGGACAGGGGATGTCGAGTTCTGCCAATGATCTCGTCGTGATGATGTTCACCCTTCGTTGAAGTCGCGGAACACGCGCCGGATCGGAGACGTTATCCCGCCATATAGGCAACACATTTCGAATACCAACGGGGCCGGCAAACCGGCAGGGCACAAGATGACTTATTTCGAACGAGACATTCTCGACCAGTCGAAGGTCGTCGAGATCAGCAACGACGACAATGGCGGGCCAACGGTGCGTCTGACACCGGCCGATGCACCCAGCATCATGCTCGGCGACGGGCGGGATTACGGGTCGGGACCGGATATGAGCAACGGATTTAGCTGGCGTCTGACGATCATCGTGACAGGCGTGGTGCTGGTGATCTTTCTGGCTGCGGCGTTTCTATAGGCAGGCCGGAATTTGAAGGAGGAATGCGTCATGACGAGAATGTCGATGGCAGCCATGATGACGGCGGCGATGGTCGCAGGCGCTGCGGCGCAGGGCCGGCCCGACAGCCGCGAGCTTTCGTGCGGCCAGGTGCAGGACCTGATCGCGGCCAACGGCGCGGTCATGCTGACGACAGGCGAGTTCACCTATGACCGCTATGTGGTATCGCGCCCGTTCTGCAGCTACCCTTATGTGCCGGTTCGCGCGTCCGTCCAGACCCGCGACACGGCCCAGTGTCCGGTCTACCGCTGCGGCGACGATCCGTTTCCGTTCGACGATTGACCGTCAGGTCCGGACGCGTTCGGATGTCGGGTCGTAGAGCGGTTTGAGCGACGCGGTTGCCGCATGGCGAATGCCGGCGATCTCGATCTCGAATTTGGAGGACAGCAACACTTCCGTGCTCTCGTCCTGGCAGGGCACATAGCCGAGCCCGATGGCGGCGCCAATATGGTGGCCGTAATTGCCGGAGGTGATCGTCCCGACGATCTTGCCATCGCGCACGATCGCCTCGTTGTGGAAAAGAAGCGGCTGCGGCTCGCCCAGCCTGAACTGGACGAGCCGGCGCGACAAGCCGGTTTCCCTCTTGCGCAGAACGGCGTCGCGGCCGATGAATTCGCCCTTGGCCGTCTTCACCGCAAAGCCGAGGCCGGCTTCGAGGACATGATCCTCGTCGGTGATGTCGTGGCCGAAATGGCGGAAGGCCTTTTCGATGCGGCAGGAATCGAGTGTGTGCAGGCCGCAGAGCTTCAGGCCGAAATCGGCGCCTGCCTGCTCGATGGCCTCGAAGACATGGGCGGCCTGATCGGTGGAGACATAGAGTTCCCAGCCCAGTTCGCCGACATAGGTGACGCGGTGGGCGCGGGCGAGGCCCATGCCGATCTCGATCTCCTGACATGTGCCGAACGGGTTGGCGTCGTTTGAGAACTCGTTGGGGCTGATCTTCTCGATCAGAGTGCGCGACCGGGGACCCATGAGGCAGAGCACCGCTTCGGCGGCGGTGACGTCGGTGACGACCACGAATTCGTCGGCCAGATGCCCGCGCAGCCAGGCGAGATCGCGCTGGAGCGTCGCGCCGGGCACGACGAGGAAGAAGGCGGTTTCCGAAAGGCGGGTGACGGTGAGGTCGCTTTCGATGCCGCCGCGCGCGTTGAGCATCTGCGTATAGACGATGCGGCCGGGTGCGACATCGATGTCGTTGGCGCAAAGGCGCTGGAGGAAGGCGCAGGCGTCGCGGCCCTCGACCCTGATCTTGCCGAAGGAGGTCATGTCGAACAGGCCGACATTGTTGCGGACAGCCAGATGCTCCTCGCGCTGGTTGTCGAACCAGTTCTGTCGCTGCCAGGAATAGCGGTATTCGCGCTCCTGGCCGTCGCGGGCGAACCAGTTTGCGCGCTCGAAGCCTGCGACTTCGCCGAAGACCGCGCCGCGCACCTTCAAATGCTCGTGGAGAGGCGATCGCCTGACGTTCCGCGCGCTTTCCATCTGGCGATAGGGGAAGTGGTCGGCATAAAGGAGGCCGAGCGTTTCGCAGACGCGCTCGCGCAGATAGCGCCGGTTTTTCTGGAATGGCTGGGCGCGGCGGATGTCGACTTCCCACAGGTCGAAGGGCGGCTCGCCGTCATTCATCCACTGGGCGAGCGCCATGCCGGCGCCGCCCGACGAGACGATGCCGATCGAATTGTAGCCGGCCGCGACCCAGTAGCCGCCGAGTTCGGGCGCTTCGCCGAGGTAGTATCGGTCGTCGGGCGTGAAGCTTTCGGGGCCGTTGAAAAAGGTGTGGATGCCGGCCGAACCCAGCATCGGCATACGGTTGACGCCCATTTCGAGGATCGGTTCGAAATGGGCGAAATCCTCCTGCAACTGGTCGAAGCAGAAATCCTCACGGATACGCTCGCCGATAGGCGGCCATGGCTTGGCGCGAGGCTCGAAAGCGCCGAGCATCATCTTGCCGGCGTCCTCCTTATAGTAGGCGCACTCGTCGGGGACACGCAGGACGGGCAGGCGGCCGAGGCCGGCGATCGGCTCGGTGATGAGGTAGAAATGCTCGCAGGCATGAAGCGGGATCGTGACCCCCGACATTGCGCCGAGATCGCGCGCCCACATGCCGGCGCAGTTGACGACGATGTCGGTCTCGATGGCGCCGGTTTCGCCATTCTGCTCCCACGAGACGCCGCAGACGCGGCCGTTTTTGCTGTGAACCGCCGTCACCTTGACGTTCTCGGCGACGATCGTGCCGTTCTGCCGCGCGCCTTTCGCCAACGCCATGGCGATGTTGGCGGGATCGGATTGCCCGTCGAGCGGCAGGTGGACGCCGGCCTTGACGCCGTCGATGTTGAGATGCGGGTACATCTCGTTGATTTCGGCCGGCGAGATCTCGCGCACGTCGACATCGAAGGCACGGGCGAGCGAGGCCTGGCGGAAGATTTCCTCCCGGCGCTCGTCGGTGAGGGCGACGGTGATCGAGCCCGTCTGTCGCATTCCGGTTGCGACGCCGGTCTCGGCCTCGAGCCTGGTGTAGAGATCGGCGGAATATTTCGCCAGCCGCGTCATGTTGCGCGAGGCGCGAAGCTGGCCGACGAGGCCGGCCGCGTGCCATGTCGTGCCGGAGGTAAGCTGCTTTCGCTCCAGAAGCACCACGTCGCGCCAGCCGAGCTTCGCCAGATGATAGGCGACCGAGCAGCCGGAAATGCCGCCGCCGATGATGACGGCGCGGGCGCGGGCGGGAAGCGCGGTCATGGGGTGTCCTCGGGCGCTTGCGCGTGGCACGTGCCGGGAATCTCGAGCGTTTGCGCGTGGGAACCCCCACCCTTTATCCCTCCCCACAAGGGGGAGGGTGACATGCACGCAGCGACAATTTCTGCACGTTCGCTCCAAACGGAACCGCGACGTGGACGCCCTCCCTCCCCCTTGTGGGGAGGGGTAAGGGGTGGGGGTAGCGGACTCTCCACTACGCCGCGTTCCGCTTGTAGCCGGCGACGAAGCGCTTCAGGCGGATGGCGGCGTCGCGCAATATGTCGTCGGGCTGGGTGAGGCTGATGCGGATGTGGCCCGCGGCGGCGTCGCCGAAGCTCGAACCCGGCATGACGGCGATTTTTTCTGCTTCGAGGAGCGCCCAGGCGAAGGCCTCGCAGTCGGGGTCGACGGCGGAAATATCGAGCATGACATACATGCCGCCTTCCGAACCGCGCACGACGATGTCGTTCGCGCCGGCCAGCGCGTCGAGAAAGACAGCGCGGCGCGCGCCATAGCGAGCGGCGATGTCATCGACGCCATAGCGGTTTTCGAGCGCTTCGATGGCGGCGCGCGAGACGAAATCGGGCAGGCCGTAAGTGGTGACGAGGTTGAGGTTGATCAAGAGAGAGATCATCGGTTCCGGCCCGGTCAGCCAGCCGATGCGCCAGCCGGTCATGCCATGGCTCTTGGACATGGAATTGATGACCAGCGTGCGCTCTTCCATGCCGGGAAGTGCGCGCGGCGAGACGTGCTCGCGCCCGCCGGTGATCGACCAGTAGACCTCGTCGGAGAGGAGCCACAGATCGCGGCGGATGCAGATGTCGGCCAGTTTTTCGAGGCTCTGGCGGGTGTAGATCGCGCCGGTCGGATTGTTCGGCGTGTTGATCAGGATCGCGCTTGTGTTCGGCTCGATCGCCTTTTCGATGGCTGCGGCGTCGGGCTGGAAACCGTCTTCGGCGCGCGTCTCGACGACGGTGAAGCGTGCGCCGGCGGCGCGGAACGTGCCGGGATAGGTCGCGTAATAAGGCGCGACGACGATGGCGTGGCTGCCCGGATCGAGCGTCGCGGTGACGGCTGCGAAAAGCGCGGACTGGCCGCCGGGCGTGGCGAGCACCTGGTCGGCGCTCGTCGCGACGCCGGTGCACTCAGTGGAAACGGCGGCCATCGCGCGGCGCAGGCGCGGCATTCCGGGCAGGTTGGTATAGTGGTGATGGCCGGCGCGGACCTCGCGCACGCAGGCTTCGACCGTCTCGTTCGGGGTGTCGAAATCGTGGTCGCCGACCGAGAGCATGGTGATCGCCTCGCCGGCCTGCTTGCGGCTATAGGCGGAAAAATGGACCTCCCAGCCATCCTTGCCGGAGGGGATGATGCCGGAAATGCGGGTGGACGGGGTGGGCATGGTGAACCTTCAGGCTTTGAGTCGAGCGTTGGCCGGGTCCCAGAGGGGCGCGTCGCCCTGGATCGTTGCGGCGAAGCGCTCGCCGAAGATCTCGACCTCGACCCGGAAACCCGGTTCTGCACAATCGGAGCGCAGCATGGCAAGGGCGATCGACTGGTCCACCCGGTGGCCCCAGCCGCCGGAGGTCGTTTCGCCGACGATTTCGCCTCTGTGCCACACGGTCGACATGTAAGGCGCGTCGCAGGCGCCGGGGGCGTCGAGGGTGAGGATGACGAAGCGTTTGGCGATGCCGCGCTGTTTTTCTGCGGCAAGGGCGACCTTGCCGAGGAAATCCTCCTTGTCCCATTTGACGAAGCGTTCGAGGCCGGATTGGAGGACGGAGTAGTCGGTGGAAAGGTCCTGCTTCCAGGCGCGGTAGCCTTTTTCGAGACGCAGCGAATCGAGCGCAAACATGCCGAAAGGCTTGAGGCCGTGCTTCTGGCCGGCCGCCCAGACGGCGTCGAAGATCGGGGCGGTGTCGTCGGTCTTGCTGTGGATTTCCCAGCCGAGTTCACCGGCGAAGGAGACGCGTACGAGCTGGCACCAGTGGCCGGCGATCCGGGCGGACTGGTGCGTGAGCCAGGGTCGCGACAGGTCGGCGTCGGTGACGTCGGAGAGGATGGCGCGGGCGTTGGGGCCGGTGAGGATCTGGCAGGAGAAAACGTCGGTGACGTTTTGGAGATTCAGTTCAGAATCTTGCGGCAAGTTGTTCGACAACCACTCGAAATCGTGGAGTTCGGCTGCGGCGGCCGTGATGAGGAAGAAGAAGTCTTCATCCAAGGCCATGACGGACATTTCGGTGACGAGCCGGCCCTTGGCATCGGCGAAATAGGCGAGGCCGAGGCGGCCGGGTTTCGGCACGTTGCCGGTGATCAGGCCGGAGAGCCAGTCGCGCGCGCCATCGCCTTGCAGGCGGAAACGGGAGAAGCCGGGCAGGTCGAGGATGCCGGCGGCGTCGCGAACGGCGTGGCATTCCTCGCGGATGCGATTTAGCCAGGGGCCGTCGCGCTCGAAGGTCTGGGTTGCGGTTTCGGACGTGTCGTCGCCGGGCTGCGCGTACCAGTTGGCGCGCTCCCAGCCATTGGCGGCGCCGAACTGGGCGCCAAGGGCGGCGATGCGGTCATGGATTGGGGAGAGCCTGGCGGGGCGGCCAGCCGGCCATGCGTGGCGGGGGAAGTGAATCGCGTATTCGTTGCCGTAGATTTCCATACCCTTGGCGACCGCGTAATCGGGCGCAGAGGCGAAAGCGGTGAAGCGGCGCGGATCGCACGACCACATGTCCCACTCGGTCGCGCCTTCAGTGACCCATTCGGCCAAGACCTTGCCCGCGCCACCCGCCTGCGCGATGCCGAAGGTGAAGACGCAGGCCTCGAATGCGTTCGGGACGCCGGGCATCGGGCCGATCAGCGGATTGCCGTCGGGCGCATAGGGGATCGGGCCGTTGATGACCTTTGAAAGGCCAGCGGTGCCGAGGATCGGGACGCGGCGCACGGCATCGTCCAGATACCATTCCAGCCGGTCGAGATCGTCGGGGAAGAGCTGGAAGGAGAAGTCGTCGGGCATCGGATCGGCGGCACTCGCCCAGTGCGCGCGGCAGTTCTTCTCGTAGGGGCCGAGATTCATGCCGGTCTTTTCCTGGCGCAGGTAGTAGGAGGAATCGACGTCGCGCAGCAGCGGCAGCTTGTGGCCGGCCTCCTTCGTCCAGGCGGCAAGCTCGGGAATTTCCTCGAACAGGATGTATTGATGGCTCATCACCATCATCGGCACGTCGCGGCCGAACATGCGGCCGACTTCGCCGGCGCGGTAGCCGCTCGCGTTGACGACGAATTCGCAGGCGATCTCGCCCTTCGGCGTGGCGATCTTCCAGAGGTCATTCTCGCGGCGGACGCCGGTGACGGGGCAGAAGCGGACGATCTTCGCGCCCATGTCGCGCGCGCCTTTCGCCAGCGCTTGCGTCAATTGCGCGGGATCGATGTCGCCGTCATTGGGATCGTAGAGCGCGCCTTGAAGATCGTGCGTTTCGAGGAAAGGGTAGCGGGCTTGCAGTTCGTCGAGGCCGAGGATGTCGATCTCCATGCCCTGATGGCGACCCATGGATCTGACGCGCGCGAACTCCTGCATCCGCTCATCTGTGTGAGCGAGGCGGACGGAGCCGGTGACGTGGTAGTTCATCGGATAGCCGACTTCGTCAGCCAAACCCCGGTAAAGCTGCGCCGAATAGCGCTGCATGTTCATGACCGACCATGAGGACGAAAAAGTGGGCACATTGCCGGCGGCGTGCCATGTCGAGCCGGAGGTGAGCTCGTTCTTTTCCAGGAGCACGCAGTCGGTCCAGCCGGCTTTCGCCAGATGATAGAGCGCCGAGACGCCGACAGCGCCGCCGCCGATGATCACCACGCGGGCCTGACCTGGCAATTCGCTCATCCGATCCCCCTTCTTGACGGAAGGGTGCAAGGGGCGGTGGAAAAGGCAACAGCTTTCGTCATGCTGGCTCAAAGGATTTGCACGCTGGCATGGCATGGCCTATGCGGGGCACGCTACCCCGGCGAACCGGGCGCGTCGGTTTGAGTCGCGCCCAGCAACGCAAGGATTTTCGGATGCTGGCTCCGGACATGAAGACTTCCGTCATCGACGAATCCGCGATCGTCGACGAGGCGATCAATTCCCGCAAATCGGTGCGCGCCTTTCTGCCGACGCCCGTCGACGAGCAGACCATCCGCGACATTCTCGAAGTCGCCGCGCGCGCGCCTTCGGGAACGAACATGCAGCCCTGGAAGGTCTATGTGGTCACCGGCGAAAAGAAGCAGGCGGTGAGCGACGCGATCCTCGATTCCGGCATTCGCGCCGAAAAGATCGCCTGGGACGAATATAAATATTATCCCGACCAGTTCTTCGAACCTTACCTGTCGCGCCGGCGCGCGGTCGGCTTCGCGCTCTACAGCCTGCTTGGCATCGGCAGGCGCGAGGTCGAGCGGATGCGTGCGCAGCACGACCGCAACTTCACCTTCTTCGACGCGCCTGTCGGGATGATCTTCACCATCGACAGGCGGCTGAACCAGGGATCTTGGATCGACCACGGCATGTTCCTGCAATCGATCATGATAGCGGCGCGGGGCCGTGGGCTTCATACCTGCCCGCAGGCGGCGTTTGCTCCCTATCACCGCCAGATCCGGCCGCTGCTCGACATTCCCGATGAGGAGATCGTCGTTTGCGGGATGGCGCTCGGGTTCGAGGACGAGACGAAGCCGGAGAACGCATTGCGTTCGGAGCGGGCGCCGCTGGAAGAGTTCGTTTCGTTCGTGAAGTGAGGCTTCGAACCCGGCTTTCCCGAAGGGCGACCCCCACCCTTTATCCCTCCCCACAAGGGGGAGGGAGTTCGCTGGCGACGCGGCTTCTCCTGTTCCGGGACGCCTGGCAAGACCCTATTCGAAAGAGCGCTGCGCTGACGCCTCCCTCCCCCTTGCGGGGAGGGATAAAGGGTGGGGGTCACTTTGTGCAGAGTTCGTCCGTAGGACGCCGCCGAGGCGTTGCCCGTCACTCGACCGTAAAACCGAATTCTTCCGCGCTGGTGCAGAGGAGGCGCCAGAAGGAACGGGCGAAGGAGCGGTAGACGTAAAGTTCGAAGCGGTCGGCGCCCGTTCGCTGGATGAGGGTGAAGACGTCGTGATGCGTGGTGGATTTCGCTTGGCCGACCGGAAACGACGCGGCCGAGAAATCGAGCGCGAAGAGCTTCGACAGCACGCGCTCGGCGCTGCCGCCTTCGATCGACAGGGCGGTGCGACCATGCGACAGGTCGCAGACCGTGCCGAGATCGATGCCGATTTTCTCGCGCAGGGTTTCACCGATGCCTTCTGCCTGATCGACGACGAGCCAGCGGCCGGGCGCGAACCCGAAAACCGAGCGGCTTTCCTCGATCATTCCTGCTCCCGGCGCGGCGGTGGGTTCGAGGCCCGTCACGGACTTGATCGCCGCGCGCATGGCGTCTTCCCGGCCGGGCCATGAAGCGAGCTGGACGATGGAACCGGGCTGGGTCTCGCAAAGCGTGACGGCCGAGCCGCCGTCGCGGTCGCCATGGGCGCCCCGGCGATAGACGGGTTCGAGCGGCGAGACGATCTCAACCATGCATACGGCTCCCTTCCGGATCGAAGAAGTGGTGGCTGACGATCTCGACAGGACCAAAACGGTTGCGCACCGGGTCGGAGACGTAGGCGCGCTGGCCGTGACGCGCCTTGCCGCCCTGGACGAGCGCGAGCGCGATATATCTGCCGAGTGCGGGCGAGAAGCAGAAGGCGGTGATATGGCCGATGGACCCGCGCGGCTCTTCGCCGAGCCGTTCGACGATATGTGCGCCGCCATTGAGCGGCCGGTCGTCGAGCGCGACGACGCCGACGAGCCTGATCCGGTCGGCGGCGACGAGGCCTTCCCGGTCGACCATCGCCGAGCCGATGTAAGGTTTCTTCTTCGACAGCATCCAGTCGAGATAAAGGTCGCGCGGCGAGGTGCGTCCGTCGATTTCGGCGCCGGTGACATGGCCCTTTTCGATGCGCAGCGTGCCGAGCGCTTCGAGCCCGTAGGGCACGATCCCGAACGTCCTTCCGGCCGTCATCAGCGCGTCCCAGACATGCTGGCCGTGGCCTGCGCCGCAATAGACCTCGTAGGCGAGTTCGCCGGAAAAGGAGAGGCGGCAGATCGTGACGGGCGCGCCGCCAATCTCGCCCCGGACGATGCCCATGAAGGGCAGGACGTCGTTGTCGACGCCGGTTCCGTCGACGCAGGATTCGAGCACATGGCGCGCATTCGGCCCGGCGACCGCCGCGCCCGCCCATTGATCGGTGACCGACGTGACGTGGACGCGCAGGTCCGGCCAGACGCAATCGAGATAATATTCCAGATGCTGCATGACCTTGCCGGCATTGGCCGTGGTCGTCGTCATCAGGAAATCATGCTCGCCGAGCCGCCATGTCGTGCCGTCGTCGAAGGCGATGCCTTCCTCGCGCAGCATCAGCCCATAGCGGGCCTTGTCGACGGGGAGGGTTGAGAACAGGTTGGTGTAGACGCGGTCGAGAAATTCGGCGGCGTCCGGTCCCTGAACGGCGATCTTGCCGAGGGTGGAGACATCGACGATGCCGACCATCTCGCGCACGGCCCTGGCTTCCCGGACATAGGCCTGCTCGACCGTTTCGCCGCCCGTGCCGTAGATCATCGGGCGATACCACAAGCCGGCGGCATACATCTTCGCGCCGCGCGCAACGTGCCAGTCGTGCATCGGGGTGAGCCGTTCGGGCTTGAAATGGCCGTGCCGGTCCGCCGCGAGCGCCCCGAGCGAGACTGCGGAGAAAGGAGGGCGGAAGCGGGTTGTGCCGACCTGCGGGATCGGCAGGCCGCGCGCGGCGGCCATGATCGCAAGGCCGGGCACGTTGGACGACTTGCCCTGGTCGGTCGCCATGCCGAGCGTGGTGTAGCGCTTCAGATGCTCGACGGACTGGAAGCCCTCGCGATGCGCAAGGCGGATGTCCGACGCGGTGACGTCGTGCTGGAGGTCGACGAAGGCCTTGCCGGACTTCTTGCCGGCCGGGCGGATTTCGAAGACCGGTGCGGGTTCGTATTCGATCTCGGGCTCGTTGACGGAAATGTCGTCGCCAAGCGCGGCGGCGGTGGCGTAGGCGCCGGTGAAGGCGCCGGCGCCGGTCCAGCTTTGCGTCGGCGCAGGCGGCAAAAAGGCCTGCATCGCCTCGTCCCATCGTGGTGCGTGGCCGGCCTGGCTGGCAAGGTGGATCGCCGGCGACCAGCCGCCGGAGACGGCGAGGCAATCGACGACGAAGGCGCGTGTGCCGCCATCCCTGACCTTGCCGTCGGCGAAGGGCTGGACCTCGATTTCGCGCAGGCGCCGCGCGCCGGACGTGTTGGTGACGGCATAGCCGAGCAGCAATTCGCCGCCGGCCTCGCGCGCGAGTTCGCGCGCCGCAACCGAGACGCCCGCGCGCACGTCGATGATGACGGCGATCTCGGCGCCGGCATCCTTCAGCGCAAGGGCGGCTTCGTAGGCGGAATCGTTGTTGGCGAAGACGGCGATGCGCTCGCCCGGCAGGACGCCATATTCGGTGGCGTAGCGTGCGGCGGCGGCGGCGAGCATGACGCCCGGCCGGTCATTGCCGGGAAAGACGATCGGGCGCTCGAACGCGCCGGTGGCGAGGACGACGTCCGTCGCGCGAATGGTCCAATGGCGCTGGCGCGGCTCGCCGATGGCGGCGGTAGGCTTGTGGTCGGCGACACGTTCGAGAGCGGCGAGCGCGTTGTCGTCGTAATAACCCCAGACGGTGGTGCGGGGCAGGAGGGTGACATTGGGCAGGGCGCGCAATTCGTCGAGCGTGGCGGCGACCCAGTCGGCGGCCGGACGGCCGTCGATGGCGGCGGATTTCCAGCGCAGCGTGCCGCCGAATTCGGGCTCCTGCTCGGCGAGAAAGACACGCTTGCCTTCGGCGGCCGCGCGTTTTGAGGCCACAAGCCCGGCGGGACCCGAACCGACGACGAGCACGTCGCAAAAGCCGTACATCTTCTCGTAGCGGTCGGTGTCGGGCTCGGTGCCGGCACGGCCGAGGCCGGCGGCGCGGCGGATGAACTGCTCGCAGAGCATCCAGAAACGCGTGCCCTTCAAGGGGCCGACGACCGGGCCCATGAAGGTCTTGTAGTAGAAGCCGGCGGCAAAGAGATTGCCGGCAAGGCCGTTCAGCGCGCCCACGTCGAAGGCGAGCGATGGGAACCGGTTCTGGCTTTCGACGATGAGGCCGTCATAGAGCTCGATCTGCGTTGCCGGGACGTTGGGTTCGCGCAGCTTGCCCTTGATGACGGTAACGAGCGCGTTCGGCTCGTCGATGCCGGCGGAAAAGACGCCGCGCAGGCGGTGATACTTGAACGAACGGCCGACCACCGAGATGCCGTTGGCGAGCAGGGCGGCGGCAAGCGTGTCGCCGGCATGGCCGGTCATCGCGGTGCCGTCGAAGGTGAAGCGGAGGCGGGTGGCGCGGTCGATCCGGCCGCCATTATGCGCGCGGCGCGGACTCATTTGGCTACCTCGCGGGCAAGCGCGACGGACTTGATCTCGTGTGTCAGCGTCGAGCGGACGACGGCGAGATGCGCGCGGCAGCCGCCGGAATGTTGCCAGAACTCGCGGTGGTCGCCGGCCGTGTTGACGCGCTCATAGACATAGGCGTTCCAGGCCGACTGGTCGTTCGACATGGGGTTCGGGCGCGTGCGGTTGGCGTCGCCCTGATAGGTGAATTCCGACAGGTCGCGGGGGCCGCAATAGGGGCAGGCGATCAGCATGGGCGCACTTTCAATGCCATTTGGGCGTTGCGCCCTGGCCTTTTTCGTCGATCAGGATGCCGCGCGAAAAGCGGTCGAGCGTGAAAGCGGCGTTTAGGGGGTGGGCTTCGCCGCGCGCGATGGTATGCGCGAAGCACCAGCCGGAGGCCGGCGTCGCCTTGAAGCCGCCATAGCACCAGCCGCAATTCAGGAACATGCCGGGCAGCGGGCCGGGCGTGATGATCGGCGAGCCGTCCATCGACATGTCCATGACGCCGCCCCAGGAGCGCAGGAGCCGCACGCGGGCGAGGTTGGGGAACATGGCGAGAAGCTCGCTCATGACCTCCTCGACCAGCGGCAGGTTTCCGCGCTGGGCGTAGGTGTTGTAGCCGTCGAGATCCCCGCCGAAGACCAGTCCGCCCTTGTCGGACTGCGAGACGTAGAGATGCCCGCCGCCGAAGGTGACGACTTGGTTGATGAGGGGCTTGAGCGATTCGGAGACGAAGGCCTGGAGGACGTGGCTCTCGATCGGCAGGTTGTCGATGCCGGCGAGCTTCATCACGCGCCCGGTCGAGCCGGCGACGGCGACGGCCACCTTCCTGGCGCGGATCTCGCCGCGCGTGGTGGTGACGCCGACGACGCGCTCGCCCTCACGCAGGAAGCCGGTGACCTCGCAATTTTCAAGGATGTCGACGCCGCGGCGGTCGGCGCCGCGGGCATAGCCCCACGCGACCGCGTCGTGACGGGCGGTGCCGGCGCGGGGCTGGAGGAGGCCGCCGAGGACGGGAAAGCGCGCCGAGGCCGACATGTCGAGGCCGGGCACCATGCGCGCGACCTCCTCGCGACCGAGCAGGACGGCATCGCCGCCCTCGTGCCGCATGGCGTTGCCGCGGCGCGCGTGCTCGTCCATCTGCGCCGGCGTGTGGGCGAGGTTGAGGACGCCGCGCTGCGAGAACATGACGTTGTAGTTCAAATCGTGGGAGAGGTTCTCCCACAGCTTCATCGAATGCTCGTAGAAGCGGATATTGTCGGGCAGGAGATAGTTCGAGCGCACGATGGTGGTGTTGCGACCGACATTGCCGGAGCCGAGATAACCCTTTTCGAGGACCGCGACATTGGTGACGCCGTGTTCCTTGGCAAGGTAGTAGGCGGTCGACAGGCCGTGACCGCCGCCGCCGATGACGATGACGTCATAGGAAGGCCGCGGCTCGGGCTTTCGCCAGGCCGGCTTCCAGTCCTCGTTTCCGGAAAGGGCGTTCCTCAACAAGGAAAGGAACGAGTATTCGGCCATGCGGGTCCCCGCTCGAATGAAGCGTTTCGACTGGGGGACGGTATAGATCAGGCGCGCCGGCCAACGCAAATAAAGCGCCATCGGCTTTCGTTATGCCGACCTCGCACAGCCGGAATCAGGCCGCGTCGCGGGGCGTTTCCGCGATGTCGCAAACAGGCCTGAAACCGGCTTTCACGCCATCCTATTGTCCGCGAAATTCGATGCAGTCCGCATGACGAAAGCTGCGCTGCCAATCTCATATTCGGGGAGCATCTGGGGACATGAAAGACAAAGCGCGTGCGGTGGTCATCGGCGGAGGCGTGGTCGGCGTCTCGACGCTCTATCATCTGGCGAAGAAGGGCTGGTCGGACGTCGTCCTGATCGAGCGCAAGGAACTCACCTCGGGCTCGACCTGGCACGCGGCGGGCCTCTTGCCGCTCTTCAACATGAGCTATTCGGTCGGTCAGATTCACCGCTATTCGGTGAAATTCTACCAGGAGCTCCAGGAAGAGACCGGCATGAATGTCGGCTTTTCCCAGGTGACCAACATCCGGCTCGCCCGCACCAACGACCGCTGGGACGAGTTCATGTATTATGCCGGCGTCGCCGAAACGCTCGGCATTCCGGTCAATCTCCTGACGCCCGAACAGGTCAAGGACATCTGGCCGCTGTGCGAGACGGACGGGCTGCTCGGCGCGATCCAGCATCCCGACGACGGCTATATCCAGCCGGCCGACCTGACGCAGGCATTGGCCAAGGGCGCGCGCGACCGCGGCGCCACGATCTACCGCAATACGGCTGTCACGGCGATCGAACAGACCGCCGACGGCAAGTGGCTGGTGAAGACCGACAAGGGCGACATCGAGGCCGAGCACGTCGTCTCGGCGACCGGCAATTTCGCGCGCAAGACCGGCGAGATGGTCGGGCTCAACGTGCCGGTCATCCCGGTCGAGCACCAGTACATCGTGACCGAACCGCATCCGGCCATCGTGGAACGCAAGAAAAAGGGCCTGCCCGAAATGGGCGTGCTGCGCGAAAGCGATTCGTCTTGGTACATGCGCGAGGAAAATGGCGGGCTGCTGCTTGGGCCATACGAGCACGGCGCGCCGGTCTGCTATGTCGACGGGCCTTCGGAGGATTCGGAATACGAGCTCTTCCAGGAAGACCTCGAACGGCTGATGCCGCATATCGAGACGGCGATCGCGCGCGTGCCGGCCTTCGGCGAAGTCGGCATCAAGAAGGTCTATAACGGCGCCATCGCCTATACACCGGATGGCTCGCCGATCATCGGCCCGGCGCCGGGCTTGAAGAATTTCTGGCTGAACGAGGGCCATTCCTTCGGCGTGACGGCGGCCGGCGGCGCCGGCTGGCAGTTGGCCGAATGGATCGTCGACGGCGAGCCGACCATCGACATGATGGGCGTCGATCCGCGCCGCTTCGGGCCCTACGCGACCGAGGGCTACCTGAAGGCGAAGAACGAGGAAGCCTACGCCAACGTCTTCACCATGCACTATCCCGACGAGGAACGCGCCGCCGCACGGCCGCTGAAGACGACGCCGGTCTATTCGCGCCTGAAGGAGATGGGTGCAGTGTTCGGCTCTGTCTATGGCTGGGAGCGCGCCAACTGGTTCGCGCCGGAAGGCTATGAGGTGCCGGCGGGCGAACTCGGCGTCGGCGCGGACGTGCTGACCAACCACAACCATGCACCGGCGCTGGACGACGGCCGGATCGTCGAGCGCTGGTCGTTCCGCCGCTCCAACTATTTCGACCATGTCGGCGCGGAAGTGAAAAACGTCCACGAAAAGGTCGGCGTGCTCGACATGTCGGCCTTCGCCAAGATGGAAGTGTCCGGGCCGGGCGCGCGTGCGTGGCTGGAGTCGATCCTCGCCAACAAGATTCCGAAGAAGCGCGGGCGCATCGCGCTGACGCATCTCTTGACGAAGACCGGCGGCGTGAAGAGCGAGTTCACGGTCTATGAGTGGAAGCCGGGGCGGTTCTACCTCGTCTCGGCCGGCGCTTATGAGGCGCACGATCATGACGTGCTCGCCAAGCTCGCGCCGAGCGACGGGTCGGTCGTGCTCCAGCCGATCACGCAGATGTACGGCGTGCTCGTGCTGGCCGGCCCGAAGAGCCGCGATGTCCTGAAGAAGCTGACCCGCACCAGCTTGAAGAATGCCGATTTCCCCTGGCTGTCGGGCAAGGAGATCGCGGTCGGCACGGGGACGGCCCATGCGCTGCGCGTCAACTTCGTCGGCGAACTCGGCTGGGAACTGCATCACCCGATCGAGCAGCAGAACGCGATCTTCGACGCGCTGATGGAGGCGGGGGCCGAGTTTGGCATCAAGCCGTTCGGCATCCGGGCGATGACGGCGATGGCGATCGAGAAGAGCTACCGGCTGATCCCGCGCGAGCTTTCGATCGAATATTCGGCCTGGGAAAGCGGGCTCGACCGCTTCGTCCATCCCGACAAGGGCGATTTCATCGGCCGCGAGGCGCTGGTGAAGCTGAAGGAAAAGGGTTCGGGCTGGAGCTTCGTCACGCTCGAAGTGCATGGCGTCACCGACGCGGATGCACGCGGCAATGAGGCGATTCACAAGGATGGCAAGCTCGTCGGCCGCGCGACCCATGGCGGCTATGGCTGGCGCATCGGCAAGAGCATCGCGCTGGCGATGGTGAAGCCTGAATTTGCCGCCGAGGGCACGGAACTGGAGATCAAGATCCTGGGCAAGCCGCATAAGGCGACGGTGATCGCCGAAAGCCCGTTCGACGCGGAGAATGCGGCCTTGCGCGCGGATGGGTGAAGGCCGCGGTCTGCTCGTCATCCCGGCCGAAGTGCGAGCGGAGCGAGGCGAGAACCGGAACCCATTCCGTGAATTTGCAAGGTCACGGAATGGGTCCCGCATAGCCTTCGCTTCGCTTCGGCTTGCGGGATGACGCCGAGCTGGAACGGCCGCTTGCCACGCATTCCGTAACGTCATCGTGAAGGGAGAAGCCCGGCATGTCCGGGCTTTTCGCTTTGTGATCGGGGGATCGTGCGTATCCTCGTCACATGACCGTCACTGTTCGATCCATTGCTTCGATCACAGGCAGCGTCGCATGTGCGCTGGTGATGGCAAGCGCCCCAATCGACCGGGCATTCGCCGAGCCGGAGATCGTCGACGTTCAACTCGTTCTCGCGGCCGACGTGTCGCTGTCCATGTCCTACGAGGAACTGCGTATCCAGCGCGATGGCTACGTGGCGGCGCTTACGCATGAAAGCGTCATCCAGGCGATCGAGGATGGCGCCTACGGCAAGATCGCACTCGCCATGTTCGAGTGGGCGGGCGACGAATCGCACTATCTCGTCGTGCCATGGACGATCATCGCGTCGCGCGAGGATGCCGAGGCCGTCGCGGCGTTGATCGGGCAGCAGAATACCAACAGTGCGCGCCGCACGTCGATTTCAGGGGCGCTCGACTTCGCAAACGATCTTTTCGCGGAAAGCAGCTATCGCGGCCTGCGCCGCGTGGTCGACATTTCCGGCGATGGACCGAACAATCAGGGCAGCCCGGTCGCCGAGGCGCGCGACCGGCTGGTGGAGCAGGGGATCGTCGTCAACGGCCTGCCCTTGATGACGGAAAGCGGCATGAGCACCGTCTTCGACGTGCCCGACCTCGACAGCTACTATTCCTATTGCGTGACCGGCGGACCGGGCTCCTTCGTCATTCCGGTCAATGAATGGGACCAGTTTCCCGAGGCGGTGCGCCGCAAGCTGGTGCTGGAACTGGCGGGGCCGTGGTCGCCGACATGGCGGAGCCATGCGGAGCGGGCGCCGGTCGTGCAGGTGGCGAATGTCGAGGCGTATGATTGCCTGATCGGCGAGAAGCGCTGGATGAACCGATCGTGGAACTGGCCAAATCCCTGATCCTCGCGATATCCGGATCAGGGTGGCCTGCAAATGGCGGTCATCTGCGCTTCCGGTGCTCACGTACTCAATCGTGGAACTGGCAAACCCCTGACGAAGCGTGGGGTGATTCGCTGCGTTTCCGCCGGGACGAGCAACGCAGACATCGCGGTTATTTGGAGAAGTGTGACGCGAGGCACCCCCCTCTGCCCTGCCGGGCAGAGGGGGGTGGTTTGGCGGAGACGCTTCCGCTTACCCGCGACCTGCCTCAAGCCACCAGTAACTGCCTCCGCTCGCCGCGCTCCTGCTGGGGCGAGCGGGCGTAGACTTCGCGGTAGCATTTGGAGAAATGCGAGGCGGAGACGAAGCCGCAGGCGACGGCGACCTCGACGACGGGCATGGCCGACTGGAGCAGGAGGTGGCGGGCGCGATCGAGGCGGATTTCCAGATAGTAGCGCGCCGGCGAGCGGCCCATCTCCTGCCGGAACAGACGCTCGATCTGGCGGCGCGACAGGCCGACATGATCGGCGATCTCGATCAGCGACAGGGGCTCGGTCAAATTCGCTTCCATCAGTTCGATGATGGTCAGCACCTTGGAATTCTGGACGCCGAGGCGGGCGCGCAGCGGCAGACGCTGGCGGTCGGTCGGGCTGCGCACGCGGTCGGTCAGCACCTGTTCGCAGACGCGGTTGACCAGATGCTCGTCGAAGTCGTCGCCGATCAGCTTCAGCATCATGTCGAGCGCGGCGGTGCCGCCGGCGCAGGTATAGATGTTCTGATCGACCTCGAAGAGATCGGCGAAGACGTTGGCTTTCGGGAAGGCTTCGGCGAAGCCGGGAAGGTTCTCCCAGTGGATCGCGCAGCGGCGATTGGACAGAAGTCCGGCGGCGGCCAGAACATGCGCTCCGGTGCAAAGCCCGCCGATGGCGACGCCGCGATTATACTCCTCGCGCAGCCAGGCGAAGGTGGTCTTGTTGGAATAGGTCTCGACATTGACGCCCGAGCAGACGATGACCATGGACGGACGCTCGCCGCCGGTCATCTTGCGCCGCTCGACCTCCAAAGACGTGTCGACCGCGCATTCGACAAGGTTGGACGCCTTGACAGGCCTGCCGTCGACACTGGCCAGCCGCCACTCGTAGGCCGCGTAACCGAGCATCCGGTTCGCCGCGCGCAACGGCTCGATGGCCGTCGCGAAGGCGATCAAGGTGAATTCTGGAACCAGGAAGAAAACGATCGAACGCTTGACGGTATTTCGGGCGTTCATTCCACACCTCGCCGCAGGCCGCATATGCCGGCCGTCCATGTCGCATTCCGGCCAGCCTCAACAGGAAAACCCTTAGCTGTCAATGGAATGCGACAGCTTGGTGACAGCAATTTTTCGGTGAGTTTCGGCGAAGCAGGCGCCACGCAAAAACCGTGCGGAACAGGCGTTCCGCACGGCATCATCTGCAAACATGATGAAGCGTGATCAGACGAAGTGGCCGAGACGCGAAGCGTTCAGCGCACCGGTCTGGCCGGGCATGGTGCGGTCGAGCCGCTGGCGCTCGAGCGCCGTCGCGATGTTGGACGAGCGCTTGCTGGCGAAAAATCGGTTCAGGAATTTCATGACACGTCTCCATTCATTGATGACACGCGCAACGGCCTTCGCATCGTGGAGTGGGGTCGTTCGTCGTTGCCGCACATATAGGGATGCGCAAAGCGCTTTTGCCATGCAAATGCGAAGTCCGACGATGCAAAAGCGACATGCGTCAACGCCGGACTAATCTGTCGCATCCGCGCCTATCCGAGCCTGAGATGCGGACAGGCGGGAAACCCGTTGCGCGTATTCTCCTCGAAGGCGTCGAACAGCGACGGGCGCATCAGATCCGTCTGCATTTCGTGCGGCAGATCAGAGAAGAACAGGAAGGCGTCGAGGCGACGGCGGCGTGCGCGGCGCGTCGCGATGTGATCGCGCAGGCGCGACAGGAGTGAACGGCTCATCGGAAGTTCCTCCCGTCCCAGAAGCGATCGGCCTGCTGTTCGGAAGCCAGGCGGTCCGGCCAGCCGATGTCGCGGCGCGTTTCGGGCGACAGATTGCGCATCAGGGCGTCGCTGCGCTGGCGATGGTGGATGGCGCGAAGCCCGTCGACCAGATGCGAGAAGGCGGAGAGCGTGAACATGGCAAATCTCCTTTCGTTCGCTTGGCTCTTCGATGGATTGACAATGCGCCTCGCTCGATGTTCAATCAATCGAAATGAAATGATCCAATCATTCAGGAATGTTGATCATGAACGCTCCGCTCAATCATCCCATGCCGCTGCTCGATCTGGATGTGTTGCGCACCTTCGTGGCCATTGCCGAGACCGGCAGCTTCACCGCTGCGGCCAATGCGGTTTTCCGCACGCCGTCGGCGGTCTCGATGCAGATCAAGAAGCTGGAAGAGATATTGGGGCGGTCGGTCTTCTCGCGCGATGCAAGATCGGTGACGCTTACCAATGACGGCGAGATGCTGATCGGTTATGCGCGGCGGCTGATCGCGCTCAATCGCGAGGCGGTGTCGAAATTCATCATTCCCGACATTTCCGGCGTGGTGCGGCTGGGTTCGCCCGACGATTACGGCGAGCGCGTGCTTCCGCATGTGCTGAAGCGATTTGCCCAAACGCATCCGGCGATCGCCGTCGACGTCATCATCGACCAGTCGGGCAATCTGAAGCGTCGGATGGCCGATGGCGGTCTCGACATCACGCTCTTCACCGTCTGCCGTTCGATCCCGGCTGAGGCGGAGGTCCTGCTGACGGAGCCGATCGTCTGGGGCGGCGCCAAGGGCGGATGCGCCCATATGCGCGAGCCGCTGCCGCTGTCGATCTGGGAGGAAGGCTGCGCCTGGCGCGGCGCGGCGCTGGAGGCGCTTGGGCGGGCCGGGCGCGAATACCGCATCGCCTATATGAGCGCGCACACCGCCGGCCAGCGCTCGGCGATCCTTTCGGACCTTGCGGTCGCGCCGCTGCCGCGCTCCTTCATCGGTGAAGAGATCGTGGCGCTCGGCCCGGAAGAGGGGCTGCCGCTTCTGCCAACCTACAATCTGGCGATGATCGTCGCACCCGATGCGTCGGCGCCGGTCAAGGCGGCGGCGGATCATATCCGCGCGACGTTCGAGAGCTTCCGCGAGACGGGGAAGTTTTGAGGATTGAAGGCGGGTGATTTTCGAGGAGTCAAGCGAAGGGGACCCCCACCCTTTATCCCTCCACACAAGGGGGAGGGTGGGCATCGGCGTGGCGCTTTACCTGTCGAACCGGGTGCTGCATCGAAATGTGTGACACGACGCTGACGACTCCCTCCCCCTTGTGGGGAGGGATAAAGGGTGGGGGTACGATGCCGCGCGCCAGGTGCGCGTTGAAGCGCTAATCCCGGCTGCGCCTTGCGGCCCGTTCCTCGCGTGAGCGGCGGCGTGGGGATGTGTCGCCTTCGCTCGCAGGCGTTGCCTTGCGCTCGGGCAGTTCTACCTGCGCTGCGAGCTTGGGAAACGGGTCGACCTTGTTGGGCAGCGCCATCGCGTCGATGAAAAGCTGCTGGAAATTGGGTTCCAGCGCCGTCTCGATCTTGTCGATGCGCTGGACCGTGTCCTCGATCTCGCGGCGATGGTCGCGGTTCAAGAGCGCCATCAGCGCGCCGGTGCCGGCCGCGTTGCCGACCGCCTTGACGTCGGAACGATCGCAATCGGGAATCAGGCCGAGGACCATGGCGTATTTCGGATCGATGAAGGACCCGAAAGCGCCGGCGAAACAGATCGTGTCGACGGTCTCGACGCCCTGTTTTTCCATCAGGAGCTTGATGCCGGCATAAAGCGCGGATTTCGCGAGCTGGATCGCGCGCACGTCGTTCTGCGTGACGGTGATACGCTGCTTGCCTTCGTGGAGCACGTAGGTCGCGGTGCGGCCGGACGCCTCGATGCGCGGGGACTTCGCGGCAAGCGAGCCGTCGACGACGCCATCCTCGGTGATGATGCCGGAAAGGTACATTTCCGCGACGACCTCGATGATGGCCGAACCGCAGATGCCGGTGATGCCGACGGCCTCGGCGTCCTCGAAGAAGCCCGGCTCGTCCGACCATTTGTCGACGCCGATGACGCGGAATTTCGGCTCCAGCGTTTCGGGATCGATACGCACGCGCTCGATCGCGCCCGGCGCGGCGCGCTGGCCGGATGAAATCTCCGCGCCCTCGAAGGCCGGGCCGGTGGGCGAGGAGGCGGCGAGCAGGCGCTGGCGGTTGCCCAGAACGATCTCGGCATTGGTGCCGACATCGACCAGAAGCATCATGCGGTCCTGCCTGTGCGGGCCTTCGGACAGCGTCGCGCCGGCGGCATCCGCGCCGACATGGCCGGCGATGCAGGGCAGGACGTAGACGCGCGCACCGACATTGATGTTGAGGCCGATCTCGCTCGACCAGGTATGCACCGCACCGGAGACGGCGAGCGCGAAGGGCGCCTGGCCGAGTTCGGTCGGGTCGATGCCGAGGAAGAGGTGATGCATGATCGGATTGCCGACGAAGACGGCGTCGAGCAGCGTGTCGTGGTCGACCTCCGCTTCCGTACAGACCTTGCCGATCAGGTCATTGACGGCGCCGCGCACGGCCTTCGTCATCGCCTCGCGCCCGTCCGGGTTCATCATCACGTAGGACACGCGGCTCATCAGGTCTTCGCCGAAGCGGATCTGCGGGTTCTGGGTGCCGGCTGTGGCGGCGATGCGGCCTGACAGGAGCGAGACGAGGTGCATGGCGATCGTCGTCGAGCCGATGTCGCAGGCGATGCCGTAGGCCTCGTTCTTGAGGCCGGGCCACAGCGCGATGAGCGTCGGCCGGGAGGAGTCGAGGTCGCGGTGGATGGCGGCGGTGACGCCCCAGTTTCCCTTGCGCAGGATCGACTGGACCTGCGGCAGGAGATGCTGCGAGACGAGAAGGTCCTGCCAGCCCCAGTCTTTTTCCAGCATCACCTTCAGCCGGTCGAGATCGCCCAGCGGCTTGTGCATGTCGGGCTCGTCGACCTCGACATAGCAGAGCTGGACGGCAGGATTGCGCTCGATGACGCGGTCGATCGGCGACTTGCGCACGAGCTGGGCGTTGATCTGCACGTCCTGCGGCACGTCGACGACGAGATCGCCCTGAATGGTGGCGGAGCAGGAGAGGCGCCGGCCTTCCTTCAAGTCGCGCACCCTGGCGTAACGCTCTTCCTTGGCGCCGAAGGGCGAGATGTGATCTGCGGAGGAGGAGATCTTGTGCTTGGCGAAATGCCCTTCCTGTACCTCGACCTGGCAGCGCCCGCAGGTGGCGCGCCCGCCGCAGACGCTCTCGACATAGACGCCGAGGTCGCGCGCGGCGTCGAGCACGGTGGTGCCGACCGGAAACCGCCCGCGCTTGCCGGAGGGCATGAAGAGGACCAGCGGGTCCTTGATGTTCGACGGGGCGTTCAATCGACTTCTTTCAAACGAAGCACTCTCTCAGGCACGAAAGCCTACCCCCGCGCCATCCGCGCTTCGCGCCCACCACGCCGTCGGCCGCCATTGCCTTCGCCTGGCGCGCTGACCGGAACCGGGGCGGCGACGGCGTGGCCGCCTTCGGCGGGCTTGTAGTCCTTGTAGGTGCGAATCCAGGTGGTGCAGTCGCGGTCGCTGCCGTTGAGGACGTTGGCGGCGCGGACGGCCTCCATTTCCTGCGGGCGGCAGGGATTCATAATCGCGCTCGTCATGCCCGCGCCGATAACCATCGGGATGAAGCCGGCATTGATGCCGTGGCGGTGCGGCAGGCCGAAAGAGATGTTGGAGAGGCCGCAGGTGGTGTTGACCTTCAACTCCTCGCGCAGGCGGCGCAGAAGCGCGAAGACCTGTCGGCCGGCATCGCCCAGCGCGCCGATCGGCATGACCAGCGGATCGACCACGACATCATGGGCCGGGATGCCGAAATCGGCGCAGCGCTCGACGATCTTCTTGGCGACGGCGAAGCGGACGTCCGGGTCCATCGAGATGCCGGTCTCGTCATTGGAGATGGCGACGACGGGCACGTCGTATTTCTTGATCAGCGGCAGGATCGCCTCTAGCTTTTCCTCCTCGCCGGTGACCGAATTGACCAGCGGGCGGCCCTTGGCGACCTTCAGCGCCGCCTCGATGGCAGCGGAGACGGAACTGTCGATCGACAGCGGAACGTCGACGAGACCCTGCACGATTTCCAGCGTCTTGACGAGAAGGCCCGGTTCGGTCGCGTTCGGATCGACGGCAGTGACGCCCGCATTGACGTCGAGCATCGTTGCGCCCGCGGCGACCTGTTCGAGCGCGTCCTTCATCACCGTGTCGAAATTGCCGGCGACCATTTCTGCGGCAAGCTTCTTCCTGCCTGTCGGATTGATCCGCTCGCCGATCACGCAAAAGGGCTGATCGAAGCCGATGATGATTTCCCTGGTCGCGGAGGCGACGATCGTGCGGGTCATTTCAATATCCTTGGGCGCGAGGATTAGCGGGATGCGTGAATGGCGGGCGAGGCGGCGGCGTGCGACGGCCACGAGCCGCGCTCGACGAGCCATTCGGCGCTCTTCTTCAGGCCGCCGAAGGGAAAGACGTGAATCTGCGCGATCGCGCTGCCGGGGGTCGCCTGCCAATGCGTCTCGATCGGGTCGACCATGCCTTCGGGCGAATGGCTGGTGGCGAGCGCGGTCAGCGACAGGGCGTTCTTCTTGAGGAATGAGATCGAGTTGCCGACGCCGCACATGGCGGCGAACTTGATCAGGGTCGTGATCTTGGCCGGGCCGGCCACGCCGAGATGGACAGGGAGATCGACGCCCTGTGCCTTCAAGCCCTCTGCCCAGGAGATGAATTTCTGCGGATCGAAGCCGAACTGGGTGACGATGCGCACGTCGATGCCGGAGCGCCGGGCGAAATCCTGCTTCTGGCGAAGGGCTGCAATGGCCTCGGCCTCGGTGAAATCGGGGCTGCCTTCGGGATGGCCGGCGACGCCCAGATGGGTGATGCCGTACTTCTCGAAGAAGCCGGTGTCGAGGACTTCCATCGACGAGGAGAACTCGCCGGCCGGCTTGTCGAGACCGCCGCCAATGACGAGGGCGTCGGTGATGCCGGCTTCCTGCGCCGAGCGGCGGATGCGCTCCTCGAGGGCCGCGCGGGTCGTCAGCCGCCGCGAGGCGAAGTGCGGGACGGGCCGATAGCCGAGATCGCGCACGCGTTTTGCGGCGGCGACAAGGGTATCGACGGAATCATTGCCGATATCGGTGATGTAGACGCGCGAGCCTTCCGGGAAGAGGCCCGGCAGGTCGTTGGATTCGACGGCTTGCGTGGGCGCAACCTCGATCGATGCAGCAATCTTCGTCATTCAGCGCTCCTCCGCCATGTTCGCTTCGCGGCCACCGGACTTCACGAGGGCGACGAGGCGGTCGCGATCATAGGCGGCGTCAAATTCCATCAGTGCCTTTTCGGCCTCGGCCTCGAGGTCGTCTCCCACCGGCACCGGGTCGCCCTTGCGCCATTCGGCAAGATAGGCATCGGTCTCGCCCGCGCCTGTGCGCATGGCGCACATGTCGATCGCCTCGGTGAAGCGCAGGGGCAGTTCGCGTTTGGCGTTCTGCCGGCCCTTGCGCACGATCACCTGTGCGGGAATGTCGCGCCAGTAGACGATGATGAGATCGGCCATGAAGGCTCCGTGAAATCAACCTGCCGGAGCATTGCCGCATGGCGACGGGCGCCGCTTGTTGCCGGACGACGCGGGTGCCTTCAAAAGCGACGCGGATCAGATACCGAAGACGGCGCCTGCCAGAAGTGCGCCGGCACCGACGACCGCCGCTATGATGGCGAGCGAAAGCACGCCGAGACCAAGCCCGATTGCAAGGAAGACACCGTCGCGCTCCGACAAGGCCAGCCCGATGACCGCGACGGAAAAGGCCGGCAGCCAATTGCCGAGCGGAATGGGCAGAAAGACGGCGACCGCGAGGACGAAGGTAGCGAGGCCGAGAAGGCGATCGGCGTCGGCGGTCTCGAACGGCCAGTTGCGCGGGCGCACCAGCTTTTCCAGCCATTCCAGGCGCGGAATGACATGGGTGACGGCATGGCGGAAGCGATCCGCGCTGATCGACTTGGCGAGCAGAAAGCGCGGCAGCCATGCGGATGGATAGCCGAGCATCATCTGCGCGGAAACCAGCATCAGCGGAATGCCGAGGATCAGCGTCGAGCCGGGCGGCAGCGGCAGGAGGTTGAGCGCGGCGAACAGGACGAGCAGCATCGCGAAGCCGCGGTCGCCCATCGAATCGCGCAATTCCTCAATCGACACCGAATGTTCGGATTCGGCCGCGAGACGACGAAAGATCTGCGACAGGCGCGACTTGCCGGCAGCCATGGCCGGCACCGGCACCGGCAGAATCGCGGGACGGGCGAGTTCGTCGGTCATGTCGTCCTGATCATCTTTCGCATTCGTTCGCCAAGATGGGCAGCCAAGTTCGCATCGCAATAGCCATGCCACAGAATCATTGCGCGAATATTGCGGGCTATCGCCGGAATTCCAGAATGTCGAAGGTCGATTCGTAGCGCGGCAGGGGGAATTCGATCTGCCAGCTTTCCGGTCCGGTGCGCACGGCATAGCCGACCTGATCGCTGTCGACCCCGGCTCCGTATTCCGGCGCCGCATCGCCGGCGACGAAAAACGCACCGAGATAGGTCAGCCGCGTGTCGCTTTCCGTGAAGAAGCGGCCGACCGTGCGCTGCGAGCCGGTGAACTTTTCCAGGCGCCAGCCGGACCCGTCATCGGTGACGCGGCAGTCGAACCAGCCATAGACGACGAGGCTGGCGAGGCCGCCGGCCTTGAGCGTGCGGCACTGCCAGTCGCCGGTCAGGTCGAAGTCGGTGAAGGGCAGAGTTTCGGCTGCCGCCGCCTTGCGGAACGCCATCAGTGCGTTCTGGCTGTCCGCGCCTTCCACTTCGTTCAAGGCTCGCTGCTTGGCGCCGTCGAAGGCGGCGAGACGCTCGCGATCGGCGTCGGTGATGAGGTTCTCGATCTCTCCGGTCGCGAGCGAGGCGGTGACCGAGGAGAAAAGCGCGAGAAGGGCAAGGGCGGTGCGGCGAAGCATGGGCGACAGTCCAAATCGGCGGGTCAGATGCCCTGATTGGCCATGCCATGCGCCTTTTTGAGGGCGGGGGTCAGATCGCCATAGCCGGTACGCCGCCGCTCATAGGCCAGGCCAAGCATCTTCGCCGCTCGGACCGCGACGGCTTCGAGCGCCGGATCGTCGGTTTGCGCCAGATAGACGACCTTTTCATAATTGCCGAAGAAGTCGCGGATCAGTTCGGGATGCCGGTCGAGACCCATCGGTTTCATGAAGAAGGCGTCGAAATGACGGCAGAGGAAATCGGTCATGTAGAACGAGGTCATGTCGGCGTCGCCCATCGCCTCGAACGTGGAAAGGCCCTGGTAGAAGGCGAAGCAGTGCGGGCCGTCGATGCGCTCGACGCCATATGCCGCGCAAACCTTGTCGATGTCGCCGCCGGTTCCGCAATCGGCATAGCCGACGAAGATGTTTTCGATGCCTTCCGAGCGCGCCTCGGCGATGGCGTCGTCGAGCGCAGGCGCTATGCGGTCGGGGCGGTAGTGGAATTCGGCGGGCAGGCAGGTCAGGTCCAGGTGATCGAGATGCAAGGCTTCCTTAACCGCGATGATCTCGCGCGCGATCATTCCGCAGGCGATAACGAGAACCTTTTGCGGTTTGGCGCGTTCACGGATGGAACCAGATTTTTCCATGCCACATCATTCCGGGAGCAGATCAAATGTCCAAGGCAATTTCGCGTGTCGCCATCGTCTTTGCAGTCGTCGCGCTGGCCAGCGGTTGTGCGAACACCATCCGCGGCGTCGGTGCGGATGCCGCCAACACGGTCGATGCCACGCAATCCGCCGGCCGCAACGTCGCCGGCGCGGCCCAATAAAGGGTCGATCGCGAACCGGAACGAAAAAGGGCGCCGTTGGCGCCCTTTTTCGTTTCAGACGGAAGCGCGGACGTTGTGCTTGCGCTTCATGAAGTCCTTGGCGGTCTCGACCGCGACGGCCGCGTCCCGACAATAGGCATCGGCGCCGACCGCCTTGCCGAACTCCTCGTTGAGCGGCGCGCCGCCGACGAGCACGACGAAATCGTCACGGATGCCCTTTTCCTTCATCGTGTCGATGACGACCTTCATGTAGGGCATGGTGGTGGTGAGCAGCGCCGACATGCCGATGATGTCCGGCTGGTGCTCCTCGATCGCATTCAGATAGTTCTCGACCGGGTTGTTGATGCCGAGGTCGACGACATCGAAGCCGGCGCCTTCCATCATCATGCCGACGAGGTTCTTGCCGATGTCGTGAATGTCGCCCTTCACCGTGCCGATGACGAGCTTGCCCTGCTTGGGCGCGTTGGTGGCGGCGAGCAGCGGGCGCAGGATGAACATGCCTGCCTTCATGGCGTTGGCCGACAGCAGCACCTCGGGGACGAACAGGATGCCGTCGCGAAAATCCTCGCCGACGATGCGCATACCCTCGACGAGCGCTTCGGTCAGCACTTTATAGGGCTCCCAGCCGCGCTCGAGCAGGATGTTCGTTCCCTCCTCGATCTCTTCCTTCAGCCCGTCGTAAAGATCGTCGTGCATCTGCTGCACGAGTTCGTCGTCGGACAGTTCGGAGAGAATGATTTCGTCGTCGGACATCGGGTGCTCCTGAAAGGCTCGGGCAAGCGCGAATGCGCGCCTGATATGTCGTGCCCAATTCATATTCTGACGGCGGCGATTTCCCATAGTCGGAATGCGACGTCGGCGGAAACGAAAACGACCGCAAAACCTGCCGGGAAACATGCAGGATTCCGTGTCGATTTTGCGACACGGTTTGGCGCGGCCAAGCCCGTTCGCAGGACCGCCTCCACTAGATTGGCGGGAAAACGCCGCAACCGGCGGCGAATGGAATAAGGACGGGTCGGACATGGACGAAAATCTCGCTCACGCGGAAGAGGCGGGCACGGGACGGCGCGGGCGCGGAGCCAGCGGCGGCGCGTCGGCAAGGCGCGCGGCGCGTTCGGGCGGCGGGCCGGGAAAGACGCTGACCTACATCAAGCGCCAGACCAACGTCTTCGAAGTCCTGAACGAGGAAGGCCTGGCGCTGATCGAGGCCAATGCCGACACCGTTCTCGAAGAGATCGGCATCGAGTTCCGCGACGATGCCGAGGCGCTGGAACTGTGGAAAGCCGCCGGCGCGGACGTGCGCGGCGAGCGGGTGCATTTTCCGAAGGGGCTTTGCCGCGAGCTTTTGAAGACCGCGCCGTCCGTCTTCACCCAACACGCGCGCAATCCCGAGCGCTCGGTTCAGATCGGCGGCGACGCGACGGTCTTCGCGCCGGTCTACGGCCCGCCCTTCGTGCGCGATCTCGACGGCAACCGGCGCTATGCGACAATCGAGGATTTCCGCAATTTCGTGAAGCTCGCCTATATGGCGCCCTCGATCCACCATTCGGGCGGAACGGTGTGCGAGCCGGTCGACATTCCGGTCAACAAACGGCACCTCGACATGGTGTTCAGCCACATCAAATATTCCGACAAGCCCTTCATGGGTTCGGTCACCGCGCCGGAGCGCGCCGAAGATACGGTCGCGATGGCACGCATCCTGTTCGGCGACAAATTCGTCGACGAGAACACGGTCATCATCAACCTGATCAACGCCAACTCGCCGATGGTCTTCGACGAGACGATGCTGGGCGCGGCGAAGGTCTATGCGCGCGCCAACCAGGCGACGATCATCACGCCCTTCATCCTGGCCGGCGCGATGAGCCCGGTGACGGTGGCGGGCACGCTGACGCAGGTTCTGGCCGAAGTGCTCGCCGGCGCGTCCTTCACGCAGCTCGTTCGGCCCGGCGCGCCGGTGCTCTTCGGCACCTTCGCCTCGTCGATCTCGATGCAGTCGGGCGCGCCGACCTTCGGAACGCCCGAACCGACGCTGGTCTCCTATGGCGCAGGCCAGCTCGCGCGGCGGCTCGGCCTGCCTTTCCGTACCGGCGGGTCGCTCTGCGCCTCCAAGGTGCCGGACGCGCAGGCCGCCTATGAAAGCGCGAACACGCTGAACTCGACAGTTCTGGCCGGCACGAATTTCGTGCTGCACGCGGCCGGCTGGCTCGAAGGCGGGCTCGCCTCCTGTTACGAGAAGTTCATGATGGATGTCGACCAGCTCGGAATGCAGCAGAAGTTTGCCGCCGGCGTCGACCTCAGTGAAAACGGGCAGGCGATGGACGCGATCCGCGAGGTCGGTCCCGGCAGCCATTATCTCGGCTGCGCGCACACGCAGGCCAACTTCCAGTCGGCATTCTACCGTTCGTCGATCGCCGACAACAATTCCTACGAGCAGTGGCTGGCCGAGGGCGAGAAGACCGCGCCGCAGCGCGCCAACGACCTTGCCCGCCGCTGGCTCGACACCTATGAGGCGCCGGTCCTCGACCCTGGCATCGAGGACGGCTTGAAGGACTTCATGGGCAAGAAGAAAGAGGCCATGCCCGACGCCTTCACTTGAAAGGAGCCCGTTTCAGGCCGGGCTAAAGTGGCCGACATCATTCACAAGGAAGTCTGGCGCTCGGCAATGCGAGGGCCGGACGGGAAGGGGTGATGTGCGCTTCTCTTGCGGGGTCGAGGCGATTGCACGGGAGAGACCTGGATTCCTGTGCTCGTCACAGGAATCCAGGTCTTGGCACCGGTGACGGCAGAGACGATGCCGAACCCCGAGCAAACTATCAACTTGGTAGAAGCGCGACTTGTCGAACATGGGCTGATTGTTCGCGGTGGGTTCAACTTCGCTGCTGAAGAGGCGGCTCCCGCAAGGGCGGTTCTGCTCGTCGGCCATGGCGGGGCGGAGTACTGGACACATTTTCAGGCGTGGCGGGCGCAGAGCGATGCCGTCGCCGATCCGCTCGACGTCTGGTCGCGGCATGTCATCGACGAGGCTGCGAACGAGGTCGGCGCGCGGGCGGTCTACCCCAACGACAGACCGTATATGCCGTTCCAGCAATGGGCGATGCGGGCGGAGGGGTTGAAATCGTCGCCGCTCGGCATTCTCATGCATCCGCAGTTCGGGTTGTGGCACGCCTATCGCGGAGCGCTGCTGTTCGATCGGGCGTTGGCGCTCGGGGAGGAGTTGGAGCCTCGACATCTCTGCGATGATTGCCGTGAGAAGCCGTGCTTGACGACTTGTCCGGTGGGCGCCTTTGGCGCGGACGGATATGATGTCGGGGCGTGTCGGGAGCATGTTCGGGGGGACGGGATGATGTGTCGGGGACAGGGATGTATTGCGCGAAATGCCTGTCCTCACGATGCGTATCGATATCCGGCCGAGGTTCAGGCGTTTCATATGGATGCGTTCGTGGTTGGATAGTTTGGGCCAAGGGAACCCCACCCTTTATCCCTCCCCACAAGGGGGAGGGAGGTCGTCAGCGCCGAGCCCAACTTTCAAACTGGACAACGACGATCCTCCCGCAAAGTCGCAGCGTCGCCGACTCCTTGCCCCTTGTGGGGGCGAACGAAGTTCATGCAAAAATCAAATCGCCAGCCGGGTCGTGTGCTTGATGCTTTTCAGCACCAGATTGGTGCGTACGTTCGCGATGCCCGGCAGGCGGAAGAGAAATCCTTCGAGGAAGGCGTTGTAGGCATCGAGATCCGCGCAGAGGACGCGCAGATGGTAATCGGCCTCGCCGGTGGTCGAGAAGCAGTCGAGCACTTCGGGCCGACGCTGAACCTCCGCGATGAACGTGTCGACATGGCCGTGCTCGTGGCGGGTGAGCGTGACATGGACCATGGCGTGGAACTTCAGGCCCGCTTCAACGGGGTCGAGCAAGGCGCGGTAATCGCTGATGATCCCGACTTCCTCCAGCGCCCGCACGCGGCGCCAGCAGGCCGAGGCCGACATGCCGGCCTGATCGGCCAGCTCCTGATTGGAAATTCGCCCGTTCTCTTGCAGGATTCCCAACAGACGGCGATCCTGTTCTTCCAGTTGCATCCATGTCTCCGCACGAAACGACCGAAAAACCCATTTTCTCCGGCAAGTCCTTTCGATTGAATGTCCTATCGACGTGAAATCGGCAAGCTCTTTCATCCGATCGGGCGTATCCTGACGACAGCCAATCGGGAGATCAGCCATGACCGCGCACGCGCCCATCCGCGAACTCGCCCGCTACCAGCTCAAGGACCGCTACGAGATGGAGCGCGGCCGCGTCTTCATGACGGGCACCCAGGCACTGGTGCGGATCGCGCTCGACCAGTCGCGGCGCGACCGCGAGGCCGGCCGCAAGACCGGCGGCTTCATCTCCGGCTATCGCGGCTCGCCGCTGGGTGGGCTTGATCTCGAATTGTGGCGGATCGGAAAGAAGCTGAAGGATGCGCGGATCGAATTCCTGCCAGCGGTGAACGAGGACCTGGCGGCGACGGCGGTGCTCGGCTCGCAACAGGTCGAGACAAACCCCAGGCGCGAGGTAGAGGGCGTCTTCGGCATGTGGTACGGCAAGGGGCCGGGCGTCGACCGCTCCGGCGACGCGCTGAAGCACGGCAACGCCTATGGCTCGTCGCCCAATGGCGGCGTGCTCGTGATCGCCGGTGACGACCATGGCTGCGTCTCGTCATCCATGCCGCACCAGTCGGACGTCGCCTTCATGGCGTGGTTCATGCCGACGCTGAACCCGGCCAGCGTGTCGGAATTTCTCGAATTCGGCGAATATGGCTACGCGCTGTCGCGCTATGCGGGCATGTGGGTCGGCTTCAAGGCGATCTCGGAAACGGTGGAATCGGGCGCGTCGTTCGAGCTGAAGCCCGACCGGCTGTTCGAGGCGCCGGACTTCGCGCCGCCACCGGGCGGGCTGCACTATCGCTGGCCGGACCTGCCCGGACCGCAGATCGAGGAACGGATGGAGGCGAAGAAGCAGGCGGTGCTCGCCTTCGCCGACGCCAATCCGATCGACCGGCACATCTATGAGGTGCGCGACGCCAAGTTCGGTATCGTGACGACGGGCAAGGGCCATCTCGACCTGATGGAGGCGCTGCGGCTTTTGGGCGTCGGCGAGGTGGAATGCCGCGAACTCGGCATCGACATCTACAAGGTCGGCATGGTCTGGCCGCTGGCGCGCAAGGCGGCGCTCGACTTCGTGCGCGGCAAGGAGGAAGTCCTCGTCATCGAGGAAAAGCGCGGCATCATCGAGAGCCAGTTCAAGGAATATTTCTACGACTGGCCGGGCGACAAGCCCAGGCGCATGGTCGGAAAGCGTGACGAGGCGGGCGAACGGCTGGTGCCGTGGACAGGGGAACTTTCGCCGCGCCAGCTCGTCCCGATCGTGGCGAAACGGCTCGACGGGATTTTTCCGGGACGGGGTTTCATCGAGCGGGCGCGGCAGATCGAGGATGCACCGCGCATCTCGCTGGCGGTCGAAGGCGCGACGCGCACGCCCTATTTCTGCTCCGGCTGTCCGCACAACACCTCGACCAAGGTGCCGGAAGGCTCGCAGGCGCTCGCCGGGATCGGCTGCCATTTCATGGCTTCCTGGATGGATCGCGAGACGACTTCCCTGATCCAGATGGGCGGTGAGGGCGTGAACTGGGCGGCGTCGTCGCTTTTCACCGGCAAGGGACATGTGTTCCAGAATCTGGGAGAGGGCACCTATTATCATTCCGGTTCGATGGCGATCCGGCAGGCGATCGCGGCGAAGGCCAACATCACCTACAAGATCCTCTTCAACGATGCGGTGGCGATGACCGGCGGACAGCCGGTCGACGGGCCGATCTCGGTCCATGCCATCGCTGCCGAGGTGCGCGCGGAAGGCGTGGAGCGCATCGCGCTCGTCTCGGACGATCCGGACAAATTTTCCATGCAGGACTTTCCGACTGGAACGACGCTGCATCATCGCCGCGAGATGGACGCCGTCCAGCGCGAGCTGCGCGACGTGAAGGGGGTCTCGGTGCTGATCTACGAGCAGACCTGCGCGACCGAGAAGCGGCGGCGCCGCAAGCGCGGCACGATGGAAGACCCGAAACGGTTCGTCGTCATCAACGAGCTCGTCTGCGAGGGCTGCGGCGATTGCTCGGTCGAATCGAACTGCCTGTCGGTCGAGCCGCTGGAAACCGAATTCGGCACCAAGCGGCGCATCAACCAGTCGTCCTGCAACAAGGATTTCTCGTGCCTCAACGGGTTCTGCCCGAGCTTCGTGACCGTGGAGGGCGCGACGCGCAGGAAGAAGAGTGGCGTCGAGTTCGACTTGGCGGCGCTTGCGGCCGATCTGGCTGAGCCGGACCTGCCGTCGCTCGCCAAGCCTTTCGACCTGCTGATCACCGGTGTCGGCGGGACGGGCGTCGTGACGGTCGGGCAACTGATCACCATGGCGGCGCATCTGGAGGCCAGGGGCGCGACCGTGCTCGACTTCACCGGATTCGCCCAGAAATTCGGCCCGGTTCTGTCCTTCGTCAGACTGGCGTCGAGCCCGCAGGGCATCCATCAGGTTCGGATCGATGGCGGCGCGGCCGATGCGCTGATCGGCTGCGACATCGTCGTGTCGTCATCGCAGAAGGCTTCCGCGACCTATCGCGCGGGCATGAAGGCGGCGGTCAATCTCGCCAAGATGCCGACCGGCGACATCGTGCGCAAACGCGACGCCGACCTTGCCGTCGATCGGCGGCTCGCGGCAATTTCGGGCGTGGTGGGCGAGGGCGCTCTGAGCGCGATGGATGCCAACGCGCTGTCGGAAAAGCTGATGGGCGATACGGTTTTCGCCAATGTCATGATGCTCGGCTTCGCCTGGCAGCTCGGCCTCGTGCCGGTCGGCCACGAGGCGCTGCGGCAGGCGATCGAGCTCAACGGCGTCGCGATCGAGGCGAACCACCGCGCATTCCTGATCGGGCGACTTGCGGCGGCCAAGCCGGAGGCGTTGTCGAGGCTCGTCCAACCCAAGCCAGAAACTGGCGAAACGCTGGACCAGGTCATCACACGCCGCGAGGCGTTCCTGACCGATTATCAGGATGCCGCCTATGCCGCGCGCTATCGGGCCGTTGTGGATCGGGTACGGATGGCGGAGGCGGAACTGGGCTCTGAAAAACTCGCGACAGCCGTGGCGCGCTCACTGTTCAAGCTGATGGCCTACAAGGACGAATACGAGGTCGCGCGGCTGCACACGCAGACCGGGCTGAAGGACAAGATTACCGCTGAGTTCGAAGGCGATTTTCGCATCGTGCATCATCTGGCTCCGCCGATGCTGAACGGCGAGAAGGATGCACGGGGACGCACCCTGAAGCGCGCCTTCGGACCGTGGATCAGGAAGCCTTTTCATGTTCTGGCGCGCATGAAGCGGCTGCGCGGCACGGCTCTCGATCCGTTCGGCTACACCGCCGAGCGGCGCACGGAGCGCGAACTGATCGTCTGGTACGAGACCAAGATCGAGGAGGCGTTGGCGCGGCTTTCCCCGCAGAGCCACAACGCGATTGCCGAGGCGATGGCCATGCCGATGCAGATTCGCGGCTTCGGTCCGGTCAAGGACAAGGCCGTGGCGGAGGTTCGGCCCAAGCTCGACGCGGCGCTCGCGTCGCTGTGAGGCCGGGCGCTCACGATTTGTGACCGGGGGCCAAGGTTAGGCTTGCGTCCTCCGGGTCGCTGCGCTAACCCTCGCCGCGTTGCAACAAGGCCCATTGCCGATCCCGTTTCAGGCAGGCGAAAGTGTCGCGCTACTTCTCCTGGCGCCACGCCGCTATAGTTCAGGGATCGACGCTCAACGGGAAGTCGGTTCATGAACGAAGTGCTCACATCCTATCTGCCCATCGTGATCTTCATGGGTGTGGCGCTGATCGTCGGCCTGGCGCTGATCGCCGCGCCGTTTCTCGTCGCCTATCGCAACCCGGACCCCGAAAAACTGTCGGCCTATGAGTGCGGCTTCAACGCCTTCGACGACGCCCGCATGAAATTCGACATCCGCTTCTATCTCGTCGCCATCCTGTTCATCATCTTCGATCTCGAAGTCGCCTTTCTCTTTCCCTGGGCGGTCTCATTCGGCGAGATCGGGATGCTCGGCTTCTGGTCGATGATGATCTTCCTCGGCGTCCTGACGATCGGCTTTATCTACGAATGGAAAAAAGGAGCGCTGGAATGGGATTGATCGACAACTCCCAGACCCTCGTCGCGCCGCAACCCAAGGGTCTCGTCGACCCGCGCACGGGCAATCCGATCGGCTCGGACGACCCGTTCTTCCTGAACGTCAAGGAAGAACTCGACGACAAGGGCTTTCTGGTCACGTCGTCCGAGGCGCTGATCACCTGGGCGCGCTCGGGCTCGCTGATGTTCATGACATTCGGCCTGGCCTGCTGCGCCGTGGAGATGATCCACACCTCCATGCCGCGCTACGATTCGGAGCGGTTCGGCGTCGCGCCGCGCGCCTCACCGCGCCAGTCCGACATCATGATCGTCGCCGGCACGCTGACCAACAAGATGGCGCCGGCGCTGCGCAAGGTCTACGACCAGATGCCCGAGCCGCGCTACGTCATCTCGATGGGCTCGTGCGCCAATGGCGGCGGCTATTACCACTATTCCTATTCGGTCGTGCGCGGCTGCGACCGGATCGTGCCGGTGGACATCTATGTGCCCGGCTGCCCGCCCTCGGCGGAAGCCCTGCTCTACGGCATTCTTCTCCTGCAAAAGAAGATCCGCCGCACAGGCACGATCGAGCGCTAGGACAGAGAAATGAGCGAAGCTCTCAAAGACCTCGCCGCCTATATAACGGAGCGGCTCGATGCGCAGATTCAGGACGCTGTCGTCGCTTTCGGCGACCTGACCGTCCATGTCGAGCCCGCCGACCTGATCGACGTGCTCGAATTCCTGAAGAACGACGTACAGTGCCGCTTCGTCTCGATCATCGACATCTGCGGGGCCGATTATCCGGCGCGGGAGAAGCGCTTCGACGTCGTCTATCACCTGCTGTCGCCCTATACGAACCAGCGCGTTCGCCTGAAGGTCAGGACAGACGAGGACACGCCGATCCCGTCCGCGACCGAGGTCTTCCCCGGCGCCGACTGGTTCGAGCGCGAGACCTACGATCTCTACGGAGTGCTGTTCACCGGCCATCCCGACCTGCGCCGGATTCTCACCGATTACGGCTTCGAGGGGCATCCGCTGCGCAAGGACTTCCCGCTGACCGGCTTCGTCGAGGTGCGCTACGACGATGAGGTCAAGCGCGTGGTCTACGAACCGGTGGAGCTGAAGCAGGAATTCCGCAACTTCGACTTCCTCTCGCCATGGGAGGGCACGGACTACGTGCTGCCGGGCGACGAGAAGGCGAAGCAGTGAATGGTGAATGGTGAATGGTGAATGGATGCCAAGCCGGACCCGATACGCGACTATCGCGATCTGACAGTCTGGAAGGAAGCAATGGAAATTGCCGAGCTTGTCTATCGCTTGACACGCGCATTTCCGCGCGAGGAAGCTTTTGGGCTGACAGCGCAAATGCGCCGGTCCGCCGTTTCCATTCCGTCCAATATCGCCGAAGGCTTTGGTCGCGCCCAGCGAAAGGTCTTTATCCAGTTTCTCAGGATTGCCCAGGGTTCGCTCAAGGAACTCGAAACGCAACTGATGCTGTCTGTTCGCGTCGAACTGGCCGCATCGAAAGATGTTGCAGACATTCAGATGCGATGCCAAACGCTCGGCAGGCGGCTCGTTCAGTACGTTCGTTCGCTGGAGCGCGGAATTTCGTGACCATTCACCATTCACCATTCACCATTCACAGCGCGGAGCGCGCTCATGGCTGAAACCGCCGTCCGCAACTTCAACATCAATTTCGGCCCGCAGCATCCGGCCGCGCATGGCGTTCTGCGTCTCGTGCTGGAGCTCGACGGCGAAGTGGTCGATCGCGTCGATCCGCATATCGGCCTGCTGCATCGCGGCACCGAGAAGCTGATCGAGCACAAGACCTATCTGCAGGCCGTTCCCTATTTCGACCGGCTCGACTATTGCGCGCCGATGAACCAGGAGCACGCCTTCGCGCTGGCGGTCGAGCGGCTGCTCGACATCGAGGTTCCCAAGCGCGGGCAGATCATCCGGGTTCTCTATTCGGAGATCGGCCGCATCATGTCGCACATCCTGAATGTGACGACGCAGGCGCTCGACGTCGGGGCGCTGACGCCGCCGCTCTGGGGCTTCGAGGAACGCGAGAAGCTGTGCGTGTTCTACGAGCGCGCATCGGGCAGCCGGATGCACGCGGCCTATTTCCGTCCCGGCGGCGTTCATCAGGACCTGCCCGACCAGCTCGTCGAGGATATAGGCACCTGGATCGACCCGTTCCTGAAGATGATGGACGATCTCGACGATCTCCTGACCGGCAACCGCATCTTCAAGCAGCGCAATGTCGACATCGGCGTGGTCTCGCTCGAAGACGCCTGGGCCTGGGGTTTTTCGGGCGTCATGGTGCGCGGCTCGGGCGCGGCGTGGGACCTGCGAAAGTCGCAGCCCTATGAATGCTATGCCGAAATGGATTTCGACGTGCCGATCGGCAAGAACGGCGACTGTTTCGACCGCTATCTGATCCGCATGGAAGAGATGCGCCAGTCGGCGAAGATCATCCGCCAGTGCGTCGATCTTCTTCTCGGCGCCGAAAAGGTCGGCGCGGTATCCTCGACGGACGGCAAGATCGTGCCGCCCAAGCGCCAGGCGATGAAGCGCTCGATGGAAGCGCTGATCCACCATTTCAAGCTCTACACCGAGGGCTACCGGGTGCCGGCGGGCGAGGTTTATGCAGCCGTCGAGGCGCCCAAGGGCGAGTTCGGCGTCTACCTCGTCGCCGACGGCACCAACAAGCCCTATCGCTGCAAGCTGCGCGCGCCCGGTTTCGCGCATCTGCAGGCGATGGATTTCCTCTGCCGCGGCCATCTCCTGGCCGACGTCTCCGCCGTTCTCGGCTCCCTCGACATCGTGTTTGGTGAGGTCGACAGGTAAATGTCCGTACGCCGTCTTGCAGAAACAGAATTCCAGCCCGCCAGCTTCGCCTTTGCCGGCGACAATGTCGCGTGGGCTGAAAAGACCATCCGGAAGTACCCCGTCGGGCGCCAGCAATCGGCGGTCATTCCGCTTTTGATGCGCGCGCAGGAGCAGGATGGCTGGGTGACGCGGGCCGCGATCGAACATGTCGCGCAGATGCTCGACATGCCGCTGATCCGCGTGCTCGAAGTCGCGACCTTCTACACGCAGTTTCAGTTGAAGCCCGTGGGCACCAGAGCCCATATCCAGGTCTGCGGCACGACGCCATGCATGTTGCGCGGCTCCGAAGCGCTGATGGATGTGTGCCGTTCGAAGATCCATCACGACCAGTTCCATCTGAACGAGACCGGCACGCTGTCCTGGGAGGAGGTCGAGTGCCAGGGCGCCTGCGTGAACGCGCCGATGATCATGATCTTCAAGGATGCCTATGAGGACCTGACGCCCGAACGGCTTGCCGAGATCATCGACGAGTTCGATGCGGGACGGGGAGAGACGATCCCGACGGGGCCGCAGATCGACCGTGTGTTTTCCGCACCCGAAAGCGGTTTGACGTCGCTGACCGACGAGAAGGCCGTTCTCAAGACGAACCGCAAGAGCGAGCCGAAGAAGAAGAAGACCGGCAAGGATGAGGCGGACGTCGCGCCGTCGCAGGCCGCCAAGCCGAAGACCGCCGCACCCGAGACCGATCCGTCGATCAAGTCGCCATCGCCCGTCAAGGCGGACGCCGGCGCCGAGAAGGCCGCGAGCGCCAAGGCGCCCCAAGAGGACGAGGCCGCCGCCGATCTGGCCGAGCCGTCCGTCGAGGGCGAAGTGACCGCACGCGAACATCCCCACAAGAAGGACGGAACGCCGGCCGACTATCGCGCACCGGAAGACATGGAAGGCGAGCCGATCGGCCCCGCCGGCCGCCGCCGCAAATCCGAGAAGACAGCAAGGCCGGGCAAGCCTTCGCCGGAGGGGACGGCCGAGGTGAAGAAGCCCGCGCGCAAGAAGAAGCCGAAAACCGACGATGAAGGCGGAGCGAAGTGATGCTTCAGGACAAGGACCGCATCTTCACCAACATCTATGGCCGCTTCGACAAGTCGCTGAAAGGCGCTATGGCGCGCGGCCACTGGGACGGCACCGCCGGGATCATCGCCAAAGGACGCGACTGGATCATCCAGGAGATGAAGGATTCCGGCCTGCGCGGACGCGGCGGCGCCGGCTTCCCGACCGGGCTCAAATGGTCGTTCATGCCGAAGGCGGTGAATGACGAGCGCCCGCACTACCTCGTCGTCAATGCCGACGAATCCGAGCCCGGAACCTGCAAGGACCGCGAAATCCTGCGCCACGACCCGCACACGCTGGTCGAGGGCTGCCTGGTCGCCGGTTTCGCGATGGGTGCGCACACGGCCTATATCTATGTGCGCGGCGAGTTCATTCGCGAGCGCGAGGCGCTTCAGCGCGCGATCGACGAAGCCTATGACGCCGGATTGCTGGGCAAGAACAACAAGAACGGCTGGGATTTCGACGTCTTCGTACATCACGGCGCGGGCGCCTATATCTGCGGCGAGGAAACGGCGCTGCTGGAAAGCCTCGAAGGCAAGAAGGGCCAGCCGCGCCTGAAGCCGCCATTTCCCGCCAATGTCGGCCTTTATGGTCTGCCGACGACGGTCAACAACGTCGAATCGATCGCGGTCGCGCCGACCATCCTGCGCCGCGGGGCTGGCTGGTTCGCGGGCTTCGGCCGGCCGAACAATGTCGGCACCAAGCTTTTCTGCGTCTCCGGCCACGTCAACACGCCCTGTACCGTGGAAGAGGAGATGTCGATCCCGTTCCGCGAGTTGATCGACCGCCATTGCGGCGGCATTCGCGGCGGATGGGACAATCTGCTTGCGGTGATTCCCGGCGGCTCGTCGGTCCCGCTGGTGCCGGCCGACCAGATCATCGACACGCCGATGGATTTCGATTCGCTGCGCGACCTGAAGTCGGGCCTCGGCACGGCGGCGGTGATCGTCATGGACAAGTCGACCGACATCGTGAAGGCGATTGCGCGGCTTTCCTATTTCTACAAGCATGAGAGCTGCGGCCAGTGTACGCCATGCCGTGAAGGCACCGGCTGGATGTGGCGCGTGATGGAGCGTCTGGTGCGCGGCGAGGCGCAGAAGCGCGAGATCGACATGCTGCTCGACGTGACCAAGCAGGTGGAAGGCCACACGATCTGCGCGCTGGGCGATGCGGCGGCCTGGCCGATCCAGGGCCTGATCCGGCATTTCCGCCCCGAAATCGAGCGTCGCATCGACGAATTCACGCGCAACAGCCACCGCGCCGCGCCGGCGCTGGTCGCTGCGGAGTAGAGAGCCGCACAATGGCCGCAAAAAATCTGTCGGAAGAACGCGAAAAGTTGGGCCAATCGGCGATGCCCGACCAGTTCGTCGGCATGGCGAACCTGATGGCGCATCCTGTTGCCGGCATGGCGGCGGCGTCGGCGATCGGATTTGGGATGGCGAGCCAGGCTTTCGGCTTCTGGATGGGCGCGATGGCAGGAGCGACAGAGGCCTCGCGCCGGCTGCTGGCGGAGACGCAAGAAGACGAGGTAACGCCAACGCCACGCCTGAAGCTGGTTTCGGTCAATGCGGCCGATGAGATCGCAAGCCTTGCCCGCACGGTCGAGGCCGATGTGGAGAAGGCGGCGCGCGATGCCGCGGTTGCTTCGGCGCGCGCCGCCGAGGCACTGCTCGACGACGTGAAGGCGGTGGCCGACAGCGCGATGCGCGCGCCCGTCAAGAAGTCTAAGCCCGCCCGGCCGGACGATCTGAAGGCGATTTCGGGTATCGGGCCGAAGCTGGAGCAGGTTCTGAACAAGTTCGGCGTCTGGACCTACGGCCAGGTCGCGGCGCTTGGCGATGCAGAGATCGCGTGGCTCGACGAGCAGTTGGGCTTTGGCGGTCGAATTGACCGTGACGGTTGGGTGGAGCAGGCGAAGAGCCTTGCATCCGGACCAAAGTCCGGTTCAAAGGGTGCGGGCCGCAAGCGGTCCTGAAATTCACCGGCCGACGAGGCCGGATCTGTTGGGCGGCCGATGCCGCCAGGGTTAGAGGCAAGATGGCGAAGCTCAAGGTAGACGGCAAAGAGATCGAGGTTCCCGATCACTACACGCTGCTTCAGGCGGCGGAGGAAGCGGGCGCGGAAGTGCCGCGCTTCTGCTTCCACGAGCGCCTGTCGATCGCCGGCAATTGCCGCATGTGCCTCGTCGAGGTGAAAGGCGGACCGCCCAAGCCTGCTGCTTCCTGCGCGATGGGCGTGCGCGACCTGCGCCCCGGCCCGAACGGCGAAGCGCCGGAAATCTTCACCAACACGCCGATGGTGCGCAAGGCGCGCGAAGGCGTGATGGAATTCCTGCTGATCAACCATCCGCTCGACTGCCCGATCTGCGACCAGGGCGGCGAATGCGACTTGCAGGACCAGGCGATGGCGTTCGGCGTCGACGCGTCGCGCTATCACGAGAACAAGCGTGCGGTCGAAGACAAGTATATCGGACCGCTCGTCAAGACGATCATGACACGCTGCATCCACTGCACGCGTTGCGTGAGGTTCACGACGGAAGTCGCTGGAATTTCGGAGCTCGGCCTGATCGGGCGCGGCGAGGATGCCGAGATCACCACCTATCTCGAAAATGCGATGACATCCGAATTGCAGGGCAATGTCATCGACCTTTGCCCGGTCGGCGCGCTGACCTCGAAGCCCTACGCCTTCCAGGCGCGTCCGTGGGAGCTGTCGAAAACCGAATCCATCGACGTGATGGACGCCGTCGGCTCGGCGATCCGTGTCGACACGCGCGGCCGCGAGGTGATGCGCATCATGCCGCGTATCAACGAGCAGGTGAACGAGGAGTGGATCTCCGACAAGACCCGTTTCATCTGGGACGGCCTGCGCACGCAGCGTCTCGATCGGCCCTATGTGCGGCGCAACGGCAAATTGCAGGCGGCAAGCTGGGCGGAAGCCTTCGGCGCGATCAGGGACGCCGTGGCGAAGACCTCCGGCGACAGGATCGGCGCGATCGCGGGCGATCTGGCGACCGTCGAGGAAATGTACGCGCTGAAGGGCTTGATGACCGCACTCGGCTCGGCCAATATCGACTGCCGCCAGGATGGCGCGAAGCTCGATCCGGCAAACGGCCGCGCCAGCTACATCTTCAACCCGACCATCGAGGGCATCGAGGATGCGGATGCGCTCCTGATCGTCGGCGCCAATCCGCGCTTCGAGGCGTCGCTGCTCAATGCCCGCATCCGCAAGCGCTGGCGCATGGGCAATTTTCCGATCGGCGTGATCGGCGATGTCGGCGACCTGCGCTATGATGCCGAAGTACTTGGCGCGGGCGCGGAGACGTTGCAGCAGCTTGCCGCCGGCAAACTGGACTTCACAAAGGTCTTGAACGACGCTGCCCGCCCGATGATCATCGTCGGCCAGGGCGCGCTCACCCGCGCGGACGGCGCGGCGGTACTGGCGCTGGCGGCCGAACTTGCCGCTTCGACAGGCGCAGCGAGCGCCGACTGGAACGGCTTCGGCATTCTGCACACTGCGGCTGCGCGCGTCGGCGGCCTCGATCTCGGCTTCGTGCCGGGCGAGAGTGGCAAGGACGTTGCAGGCATGATGGGCACGCTCGACGTCGCCTTCCTGCTCGGGGCCGACGAGTTCGACATGGCCGACCTCGGCTCGGCCTTCACCGTCTATATCGGCAGCCATGGCGACGCCGGCGCGCACCGCGCCGACGTGATCCTGCCCGGCGCGACCTATACGGAAAAGTCAGGCACCTACGTCAATACGGAAGGCCGCGTGCAGATGGTGAACCGCGCCGGCTTCGCGCCGGGCGAGGCCAAGGAGGACTGGGCGATCCTGCGCGCCTTGTCGGACGTTCTCGGCCACAAGCTGCCTTTCGATTCGTTGCCGCAGCTTCGCGCCGCGCTTTATGCCGACTATCCGCATTTCGCTGCGATCGACGACATCGCGGCGGGCGACGTGGCACATATTTCGGCGCTGAAGAGCGGCAAGGCCGATTTCGACAAGGCGGCCTTTGTGTCGCCGATCAGGGATTTCTACCTGACCAACCCGATCGCGCGCGCCTCCGCCGTGATGGCCGAGTGCTCCGCGCTCGCGCGGGATGGTTTCAGGCAGGCAGCCGAATAGGGCAGGGGCAATGGACTCGTTTTTCTCGACCTATGTCGGACCCGGATTGCTGATCCTCCTGCAATCGGTCGTGCTCATCGTCGTTCTGCTGATCCTCGTCGCCTATCTGCTCTATGCAGATCGGAAGATCTGGGCGGCGGTGCAGCTTCGTCGCGGTCCGAACGTCGTCGGCCCCTGGGGCCTGCTGCAGGCCTTCGCCGACCTCTTGAAGTTCGTCTTCAAGGAGCCGGTCATTCCGTCCGGCGCCAACAAGGGCGTGTTCCTGCTCGCCCCGCTGGTGACGGCGGTGCTGGCGATCTCGGCCTGGGCGGTGATCCCGGTCGCCAATGGTTGGGCGATCGCCGACGTCAATGTCGGCATCCTCTTCGTCTTCGCCATCGCATCGCTGGAAGTCTACGGCGTGCTGATGGGCGGCTGGGCCTCGAACTCGAAATATCCGTTCCTCGGCGCGCTGCGCTCGGCCGCGCAGATGGTGTCCTACGAGGTCTCGATCGGCTTCGTCATCGTCACCGTCCTGCTTCTCGTCGGGTCGCTCAATCTCAGCCATATCGTTCTGGCGCAGCAGACGGGCGTCGGCACGATGCTCGGCCTGCCGGGTTCGTTCCTCGACTGGCACTGGCTGGTGCTGTTCCCGATGTTCGTGATCTTCTTCATCTCGGCGCTGGCCGAGACGAACCGTCCGCCCTTCGACCTGGTGGAAGCCGAATCGGAACTCGTCGCCGGTCACATGATCGAATATTCCTCGACGCCGTTCCTGCTCTTCTTCCTCGGCGAATATGTCGCGATCGTGCTGATGTGCGCGCTGACCACGATCCTGTTCCTGGGCGGATGGCTGCCGCCCTTCGACTTCGCGCCGTTCACATGGGTGCCGGGCGTGATCTGGTTCCTGATCAAGGTGTGCTTCGTCTTCTTCATGTTCGCCATGGTGAAGGCATTCGTGCCGCGCTACCGCTACGACCAGTTGATGCGTCTCGGATGGAAGGTGTTCCTGCCGATCTCGCTCTTCATGGTGGTCGCGACCGCGACCTTCATCAAGCTGTGGGAAGCGATGGCGGCATGAGCATCGCGCTGGTCGGAGGCCTGGTGGGACTCGGGATCGCGCTCGTCGATCTCGCCTTCCTGCGGCTTCTGGCCACGCGCGTCGATCTCGCCGAGACGAAGACCGCACTCAATGTCGCCGGGTTCACCCAATTGGTGCTGCTCCCGGTCATCGGCTACTTCGTAGCCCCGTACGTGTTTGGAGACTGAAGATGTCAGCTCTAGCCCAGGCCGCAAAATCGCTGCTCCTTCTTGAGTTCGTGCGCGCCTTCTTCCTGTCGATGCGCCAGTTCTTCGCGCCCAAGGGCACGCTGAACTATCCGTTTGAAAAGGGACCGACCAGCGCGCGCTTTCGCGGCGAACATGCGCTGCGCCGCTACCCGAACGGCGAGGAGCGCTGCATCGCGTGCAAGCTTTGCGAGGCGATCTGCCCCGCGCAGGCGATCACCATCGAGGCCGGCCCGCGCCGCAACGACGGCACGCGCCGCACGGTGCGCTACGACATCGACATGGTGAAGTGCATCTATTGCGGCTTCTGCCAGGAAGCCTGCCCGGTCGACGCCATCGTCGAAGGGCCGAATTTCGAGTTCGCCACGGAGACCCGCGAGGAACTCTATTACGACAAGGACAAGCTGCTGGCGAATGGCGACCGCTGGGAGCGCGAGCTGGCGCGCAACATCGCGATCGACTCGCCCTATCGCTAGGGTTCAATGCTGGACGGGGCAAGACCTTCCGTCTAAGAGACACGCGGCTTCGGGCGCAGGCCGAATGCCAATGGCGGGGTGAGTCCCTGTCTTCGATGAAATCCGGGGGAACCCATGCTGACAGGACTAGAGGCGATCTTCTTCTACGTGTTCGCCTTCATAATGGTGGGCGCGGCATTCATGGTGATTGCATCGCGCAATCCCGTGCATTCCGTGCTCTATCTGATCCTGACCTTCTTCAACGCGGCCGGACTGTTCCTTTTGACGGGCGCCGAATTCCTGGCGATGATCCTGCTCATCGTCTATGTCGGCGCCGTGGCGGTTCTGTTCCTGTTCGTCGTGATGATGCTCGATGTCGACTTCGCCAGCCTGAAACGCGGCGCGCTGCACTATGCGCCGATCGGCGGTCTCGTCGGCATCATCCTCGCGGCCGAACTGATCATCGTTGCCGGCGGCTATGCCTTCGCGCCGGAGATCGGCACGCAGATCGCGCAGCCCATTCCCGAAGCAGCAGTGCGCCACAACACGGCGGCGCTCGGCGACATTCTCTATACGGACTACATCTACTTCTTTCAGATCGCCGGGCTGATCCTGCTCGTCGCGATGATCGGCGCCATCGTCCTGACGCTGCACCACAAGGCGGGCGTCAAGCGCCAGGACATCGCAACGCAGGTCCGCCGGACGCCGGAAACCGCGATCGAGATCAAGAAGGTCGAAACGGGCAGGGGGCTTTGATGGAAATCGGCATCGCGCATTATCTCACCGTCTCGGCGCTGCTTTTCACGCTCGGCGTCTTCGGCATTTTCCTGAACCGCAAGAACGTGATCGTCATCCTGATGTCGGTCGAACTCATCCTGCTCGCCGTCAACATCAATTTCGTCGCGTTCTCCGCGGCGCTGGGCGACATGGTCGGCCAGGTGTTCGCGCTGTTCATCCTGACCGTGGCCGCGGCCGAAGCCGCCATCGGTCTTGCAATTCTCGTCGTCTTCTTCCGCAACCGCGGCTCGATCGCGGTCGAAGACGTCAATCTGATGAAGGGCTGAGGGGCTCATGTATCACGCCATCGTCTTTCTTCCGCTTCTCGGCTTCCTGGTCGCCGGCCTCGGCGGCCGCGCGATCGGCGCCAAGGCGTCGGAATATCTGACGTCCGGCCTCCTCGTGATTTCGGCGGTCCTGTCCTGGGTCGCCTTCTTCGCGGTTGCGTTCGGCGACACGCAAGGCTTCACCGTGCCGGTGCTGCGCTTCATCCAGTCGGGCTCGTTGGACGCATCCTGGGCGCTCAGGATCGATACGCTGACGGTTGTGATGCTCGTGGTCGTGAACACGGTCTCGGCGCTGGTCCACATCTATTCGATCGGCTACATGCACCACGACCCGCATCGGCCGCGCTTCTTCGCCTATCTGTCGCTCTTCACCTTCGCCATGCTGATGCTGGTGACGTCGGACAACCTCGTCCAGATGTTCTTCGGCTGGGAAGGCGTCGGCCTCGCCTCCTACCTGCTGATCGGTTTCTGGTACAAGAAGCCATCGGCCAACGCGGCCGCGATGAAGGCGTTCGTGGTAAATCGCGTCGGCGATTTCGGCTTCGCGCTCGGCATCTTCGGCGTGTTCGTGCTGTTCGGCTCGGTGAATTTCGACACGATCTTCGCGACCGCCGCCACGATGGCGCCGGTCGAGGGCGCGGAAGCGGGCGAGGCGGTCTGGAGCTTCCTCGGCTACAGCCTCGACCAGACGGCCGCCGTCACCGTGATCTGCCTGTTGCTTTTCATGGGCGCGATGGGCAAGTCGGCGCAGGTTCCGCTGCACACCTGGCTGCCGGACGCGATGGAAGGCCCGACGCCGGTCTCGGCGCTGATCCATGCGGCGACGATGGTCACCGCCGGCGTCTTCATGCTGGCGCGGCTGTCGCCGATCTTCGAACTCAGCCACACGGCGCTGCTCGTCGTCACCTTCATCGGCGCGATCACGGCCTTCTTCGCGGCGACCGTCGGTCTCGTCCAGAACGACATCAAGCGCGTCATCGCCTATTCGACCTGCTCGCAACTCGGCTACATGTTCGTCGCGATCGGCACCGGCTTCTACGCCGCAGCGATCTTCCACCTCTTCACGCACGCCTTCTTCAAGGCGCTCCTCTTTCTGGGCTCGGGCTCGGTCATCCATGCCGTCTCGGACGAGCAGGACATGCGCCGCATGGGCGGGCTGCGCCGTCTGATCCCCCGCACCTACTGGATGATGGTGATCGGCACGATCGCGCTGACGGGCGTCGGCATTCCCGCGACGATGATCGGAACGGCCGGCTTCTTCTCCAAGGACGCGATCGTCGAGGGCGCATTCGCCGCGCACAACGCCTTCGCAGGCCCGGCCTTCGTGCTGCTGGTCATTGCCGCCGTCTTCACCAGCTTCTATTCCTGGCGCCTGATCTTCATGACCTTCCACGGCAAGCCGCGCGCGACGGCGGACGTCATGCACCATGTCCATGAATCGCCGCCGGTCATGCTCGTTCCGCTTTATATCCTCGCGGTCGGAGCGCTGTTCGCGGGCGTGCTGTTCTACGGCTCCTTCGTCGGCGACGGCTACGATGCCTTCTGGAAGGGCGCGATCTTCATGGCGGAGGAGAACCATATCCTTCACGAGTTCCATGAAGTGCCGTTCTGGGTCAAGGCGTCGCCGTTCCTCGCCATGGTCGTCGGCTTCCTGACGGCCTACGAGTTCTATATCCGCTCGCCCGAAAAGCCGCGGGAACTGGCCGCGCGCCATCACGGCCTCTACCAGTTCCTGTTGAACAAGTGGTATTTCGACGAGCTCTACGACTTCCTGTTCGTGCGCCCGGCCATGCGCCTCGGCCGCTTCCTGTGGAAGACCGGTGACGGCAAGGTGATCGACGGGCTCGGCCCTGACGGAATTTCCGCGCGTGTCGTCGACGTCACCAACCGGGTCGTGAAACTCCAGACCGGATACCTCTATCACTACGCCTTCGCCATGATGATTGGCATCGCCGCGCTCGTCACGTGGATGATGCTCGGGAGTTCCTTCTGATGACCGACTGGCCCATTCTTTCCACGGTCACCTTTCTGCCGCTGGTCGGCGCGTTCCTGATCCTCCTGATCCGGGACGAAGGAGATTCCGCACGACGCAACATCCGCAACGTCGCATTGTTGACGACGGTCTTCACCTTCCTGCTGTCGATCTTCATCTGGACCGGCTTCGACAATGCCGACCCCGGCTTCCAGATGGTCGAGAAGGTGGACTGGCTGGACTCCGGCATTTCCTATCACCTCGGCGTCGACGGCATTTCGATGCTGTTCGTCATCCTGACGACATTCCTGATGCCGATCTGCATCCTGGCCTCGTGGCAGGCGATCGAGAAGCGCATCAAGGAATACATGATCGCGTTCCTGATCCTCGAAACGCTGATGATCGGCGTCTTCTGCGCACTCGACCTCGTGCTCTTCTACGTCTTCTTCGAGGCCGTGCTGATCCCGATGTTCATCATCATCGGCGTGTGGGGCGGCAAACGGCGGGTCTATGCCTCGTTCAAGTTCTTCCTCTACACGCTGCTCGGCTCGGTCCTGATGATGCTCGCCATCATGGCGATGTTCTGGGAAGCGGGCACGACCGACATTCCGACCTTGATGACGCACGACTTCCCGGTGGGGATGCAGCAATGGCTGTGGCTTGCCTTCTTCGCCTCCTTCGCGGTGAAGATGCCGATGTGGCCGGTCCATACCTGGCTGCCGGACGCCCATGTGGAAGCGCCGACGGCCGGCTCGGTGATCCTTGCCGCCGTTCTCCTGAAGATGGGCGGCTACGGCTTCCTGCGCTTTTCGCTGCCGATGTTCACCGACGCGTCGATCTATTTCCAGCCGCTGATCTTCTGGCTGTCTGCGATCGCGATCGTCTACACGTCGCTGGTCGCGCTGATGCAGGAGGACATCAAGAAGCTGATCGCCTATTCGTCGGTGGCGCATATGGGCTACGTGACGATGGGCATCTTCGCGATGAACCCGGAAGGCATCCAGGGCGGCATCTTCCAGATGCTGTCGCACGGTCTCGTGTCGGGCGCGCTGTTCCTGTGCGTCGGCGTCGTCTACGACCGGATGCACACCCGTGAGATCACCGCCTATGGCGGGCTCGTCAACAACATGCCGAAATATGCGGTCGTCTTCCTGATCCTGACCATGGCGAATGTCGGCCTGCCGGGCACGTCCGGTTTCGTCGGCGAGTTCCTGACGCTGCTCGGCGTCTTCCAGGTCAACACGCTGGTGGCGCTGGTCGCCACGCTCGGCGTGATACTGTCGGCGGCCTATGCGCTGTGGCTCTACCGCCGCGTGATCTACGGTGCGCTGACCAAGGAAGGCCTCAAGGGCCTGCTCGACCTGTCGGGCCGCGAGAAGGCGATCATCTATCCGCTGGTCGCGCTCGTCATCCTCTTCGGCGTCTATCCGGCGCCGATCCTCGACGTGACGGCGGCTTCGGTGGAGGCGCTCGTCAACAATGTGAACCTGTCGATCGAGGCGGCCGAGGCCGCTGCATCGGCCGGCCTCCAGACCGCAGCGCAGCAGTAAGGCGCGGAAAAGACCATGACCCTAGACCTGTCCCAGAGCCTCGCCCTCGTCACGCCGGAGATGATCATGGCGGCCGCCGCCATGGTTCTCCTGATGATCGGCGTCTTTTCGGGGCCGCGCGCCAACATGACGGTGACGGGCCTGGCCGTTGCGGTGCTGATCGGCGTCGGCGCATGGATGCTGCTCTTCTCGGACTATGGCCAGGGCTTTTCGGGCGCGTTCGTCGCCGACCCGTTCTCCCGCTTCATGAAGGTGCTGACGATCATCGGCGCGGTGGTGACGCTCGTCATGTCGGTCGGCTTCGCCAAGGCGGAAAAATTCGACAAGTTCGAATATCCGGTGCTGATCATGCTGGCGACGCTCGGCATGATGATCATGGTGTCGGCAAACGACATGCTGACGCTCTATATGGGCCTCGAATTGCAGTCGCTGGCGCTCTATGTGGTCGCCGCCTTCAACCGCGACAATGTGCGCTCAACCGAGGCGGGCCTGAAATATTTCGTCCTCGGCGCGCTGTCCTCGGGAATGCTGCTTTACGGCATCTCGCTCGTCTACGGCTATACGGGCAATACCGGCTTCACCGAGATCGCGGCGGCGCTTTCAGGTGGCGAACGCTCGCTCGGCCTCGTCTTCGGCCTGGTCTTCGTCCTTGCAGGTCTCGCCTTCAAGATCTCGGCCGTGCCGTTCCACATGTGGACGCCGGATGTCTATGAAGGCGCACCGACGCCGGTGACGGCCTTCTTCGCCGCCGCGCCGAAGATCGCGGCGATGGCCCTTCTCGTGCGCGTGACGGTCGGCGCATTCCAGCCGGTCGCGTCCGACTGGCAGCAGATCATCGTCTTCATCGCCATCGCGTCCATGGCGCTCGGCGCCTTCGCCGCGATCGGGCAGCGCAACATCAAGCGCCTGATGGCCTATTCGTCGATCGCGCATATGGGCTTTGCGCTGGTCGGGCTTGCGGCCAACAGTCAGGCCGGCGTGCGCGGCGTCGCGATCTATATGCTGATCTACCTCGCCATGACGCTCGGCACCTTCGCCTTCATCCTCGCCATGCGGCGCAAGGACGGCCATGTCGAGCAGATCGACGAACTGGCCGGCCTGTCCTCGACCAATCCGGTGATGGCGACGCTGTTGACGATCCTGATGTTCTCGCTGGCCGGCATTCCGCCGCTCGCCGGCTTCTGGGGCAAGTGGTATGTCTTCCTGGCGGCCATCGAGGCGCAGCTCTATCCGCTTGCGATCATCGGTGTGGTCGCGTCGGTCGTCGGCGCCTATTATTATCTGCGCATCATCAAGCTGATGTGGTTCGACGAGCCGGCTGGCGGCTTCGTGCCGATGGCGGGCGAATTGCGCCTCGTCCTTGGCGCATCGGGCGCGTTCGTTCTCTTCTATGTGCTCATCGGCGGACCGATCGGCACGATGGCCGAGGCTGCCGCGCGCAGCTTCTTCTAGACGCGATGGCGTTCGCTCTCGCGCCTTCGGCCATTGCTGCCGGATATTCGCTGGAAGTCCACGAGACGGTCGTGTCCACCAACACGACCGCGCTCGAGCGCGCCGTTGGCGATGCGGCTTCACGGCTATGGGTCGTTTCGGCCAATCAGCAAGGCGGGAAGGGGCGGCGCGGGCGACCCTGGGTGACGCCGCCGGGCAATCTGTCGTCCACGCTGATGCTTCGGCCGCAGGTGCCGCTTCGGGAAGCTGCCTCGCTCGGCTTCGTTGCGGGGCTTTCGCTTGCCGACGCTCTCGACGCAGTCGTGTCGGACCGGCGCATCTCGGTCGGTGTCGATGGCGGCGCGGTTGCAGGAGGCGGGCGCTTCGAACTCAAATGGCCCAACGATGTGCTCGCGCATGGCGCCAAGCTCTCGGGCATCCTGCTGGAATCGGTCATGCTCGACGGGGATCGCTACGGGCTGGTCATCGGAATCGGCGTCAACGTGATATCGTCACCGCAAGGAACCCCTTATCCGGCGACATCGCTGAAGGATCTGGGCGCGGATTGCGATGCCGAAACGCTGTTCCTCGCGCTGTCGGATGCCTGGATCGACAATGAGCGATTGTGGCGCGACGGGCGCGGCCTTGACGCCATCAGGGACAAATGGCTCGCCAGGGCGGCGGGCCTCGGATCGGAAGTGGCCGTGCGGGCCGATGGGCGCGTGGTGCGCGGACGCTTCGAGACGATCGATGAGGAATGCCGGTTCGTCATCCGGGAAAATGACGGAAACACAATCAGGATCGCGGCCGGTGACGTTCATTTCGGCGCCGTCGCCTCCGCAAGCCTAGACGGGAAAGCAGGAGATTGATGGCCACGGACGACAAGAACGAACTCGTATTCTGCCCACTTGGCGGGGTCGGTGAAATCGGAATGAATTTCGCGCTCTACGGCTTCGGGCCGGCGGCCAAGCGCGAATGGATCGTCGTCGATGTCGGCGTGACCTTTCCGGACCCGACGCTGCCGGGCGTCGATCTTGTGCTGCCGGATACGCGCTTCATCGAAGGCGAGATCGACCGGCTGCGCGGCATCGTCATCACGCACGCGCATGAGGATCACTACGGCGCGCTGCTCGACAAATGGCCGAAATTGAAGGCGCCTGTCTGGATGACGCCGTTTTCGGCCGGAATGCTTGAAGCCAAACGAATCTCGGACAATGTGCGCGTCAAGCCGACGGTGAACGTCTACAAGGCCGGAGAACGCTTCAGGATCGGCCCGTTCGAGATCGAGGCCGTCGCTGTCACGCACTCGATCCCCGAACCGGTGTCGCTGGCGATCCGCACACCGCTTGGCACCGTCGTCCATACCGGCGACTGGAAGCTCGATCCGGCGCCCAACCTGCCGCCGAAGACCGACGAGAACCGCTTCCGCCAGATCGGCGAGGAGGGCGTGACGGCGCTGATCTGCGATTCCACCAACGCCATGCGCGAAGGCGAATCGCCGTCCGAGCAGGCTGTCAGCGCCGGCATTCGCGGCGTCATCGAAAAGTCGGCCGGCCGCGTGGCGATCACGACCTTCTCGTCGAATGTCGGCCGCATCGTCTCGATCGCCGAGGCGGCGCGCGACACCGGACGCCAGGTGCTCGTGCTCGGGCGTTCGCTGAAGCGGGTGATCGATGTCGCCGGCGAACTCGGCTATCTCGACGGCCTGCCGCCCTTCCTCAACGAAGAAGACTACGGCTACATCCCGCGCGAGAACGTCGTGGTCCTTTGTACCGGCAGCCAGGGCGAGCCGCGCGCGGCGCTCGCCAAGCTCGCGCGCGACGAGATGAAGCATGTCGCGCTGACGGCGGGAGATACGGTGATCTTCTCGTCGCGTGTCATTCCCGGCAACGAAAAGGCGATCCTCGAGATCCGGAATCAGCTCATCGAGCAGGGGATCAAGATCGTCGAGGACGGCGATGCGCTGGTTCATGTCTCGGGCCATCCGCGCCGCAGCGAGCTTCTCAAGATGTATTCGTGGGTCAAGCCCCGCATTCTCGTGCCGGTGCATGGCGAGGCGGCCCATCTGGTGGCGCAAGGATCTCTCGGCGCGGGCGCGGGCATTCCCGAAGTGGCGCAGGTGCGCAATGGCGACATGATCCGCCTGGCGCCGGGCGCAGCCGAAATCATCGGCACGGTGCCGTTCGGCCGCCTGATGAAGGACGGCCGCATCATCGGCACCGAACAGGAAGTCGGCGTGCGCGACCGGCGCAAGCTCGCCTTTGCCGGCCATGTCGTCCTGAACGTCGTCCTCGACGACCGCTACGACATGGCGGGAGAGCCCGATATCGTGGCGATCGGCGTTGCCGAGGCCGATGCCAAGGGCGAGCTGCTGGAGGACATCATGCTGGACGCGGCCATCAGCGCGGTGGAAAGCATTCCGCGCCAGCGGCGCAAGGACCTCGACATGGTGTCGGAAGCCGCGCGCCGCGCGGTGCGCTCCGCCGCCAACGAAGCCTGGGGCAAGAAGCCGATCGTGACGGTGTTCGTCACGCGCTGAGAGCGCGGTGAATGGTGAATGGAAAGTCGGCGGCGCGCTTGACACCGTCATGGTTCCCTTCCAGTTCGACCATTCACCATTCACCATTCACCATTCACCATTCACCATTCACCATTCACCATTCACCATTCACCATTCACCATTCACCATTCACCATTCACCATTCACCGAGTGAGATTCGATGCTTGGACGCCTGAACCACGTAGCCCTCGCAGTGCCCGACCTCGAAGCCGCGGCGGTGCTTTACCGCGACACGCTCGGCGGCAGGGTTTCGGCCCCGCAGGCCTTGCCGGAGCATGGCGTGACGGTCGTCTTCGTCGATGTCGGCAACACCAAGATCGAGCTTCTGGAGCCGCTGGGCGAGGGGTCGAGCATCCGCACCTTTCTCGACAAGAACCCGGCGGGCGGAATGCATCATGTCTGCTACGAGGTCGATGACATCATCGCCGCCCGCGACCGGATGAAGGCATCCGGCGCGCGCGTTCTGGGCGATGGCGAGCCGAAGATCGGCGCGCACGGCAAGCCGGTCATCTTCCTGCATCCCAAGGATTTCATGGGAACGCTGGTCGAACTCGAACAGGTCTGACGACCAGATCGCGACCAAGCGACACGTTTGCGCGCAGGCGGGTTTCCGATAGGGGAAGCATCACGGAAGATCGCGGCCGAACGGACCGGTGATCCGCATGAGGACGACATATGAACTGGGTCTCCGCTTTCGCGGTCTATTTCATCATCTGGTGGACGGTTCTGTTCGCGATGCTGCCCTTCGGTCTTCGCACGCAGGACGAAGAGGGCGACGTGACCCTGGGCACGACATCGAGCGCACCATCCGGTTCGCATATGTTGAAGGCCGTCATCCGCACGACGATCGTATCGGCGATCATCTATGGCGGCTTCTATCTCGCGACGTCGGTTTATGGCTGGAGCTTCGACGACATTCCGCGAATTGGCCCCGGCGTCTGACGTCCCGATTAATTTCGATGCACAAAAAAAATGCAAGGCACGAGGCCTTGCAAATTTAAACGCGTCCGATCCATTCCATTTCAGGCGGCAGCGGGTTTATCGCGCCAGGATCGCATCCTCCCAAGACTTTGACCGCGTCGGAAAGCGAAATAATTTGCTCGCTTTCTCTGTTATGGGCGCAGACTAGACCAATCGTCGCACCGATGTCACCTTAAATCTCACGCTGTAAGCCTGCATTTTGTGCTGCAATGCACAATAATACGGCAACCGCGGGCGTCGTCGCGTCGCATCATGCGCCGGGTTTTCAAGGGGCCTTGAAATGGCTATGAAGCGCGGGCAGTCGCGGCCTGCAAAGCCGTTGATTCCGCGCCCTCTCTTCTCATGGACGTCCTTGATGCGTTTGTCGCAGTACTTTCTTCCCATCCTCAAGGAAAACCCCCGCGAGGCGGAAATCGTCTCGCACCGGCTGATGCTGCGTGCCGGCATGATCCGCCAGCAGGGGCAGGGCTCTTTCTCCTGGCTGCCGCTCGGCAAGCGTGTCCTCGAGAAGGTCAACACGATCATTCGCGAAGAGCAGAACAGGGCGGGCGCGCACGAGATCCTGATGCCGACCATCCAGTCCGCCGAGCTGTGGCGCGAGAGCGGCCGCTACGACGACTACGGCAAGGAGATGCTGCGCATCAAGGATCGGCAGAATCGCGACCTTCTCTACGGCCCGACAAACGAGGAGATGGTGACGGAAATCTTCCGCTCATACGTCAAGTCCTACAAGGACCTGCCGCTCAATCTCTACCATATCCAGTGGAAGTTCCGCGACGAGACGCGCCCGCGTTTCGGCGTGATGCGCTCGCGCGAGTTCCTGATGAAGGACGCCTATTCGTTCGACATCGATTATGAGGGCGCGAAGGCGGCCTACAACCGCATGTTCGTCTCCTATCTGCGCACCTTCACCCGCGTCGGCATGAAGGCGATCCCGATGCGCGCCGATACCGGCCCGATCGGCGGCGACCTTTCCCACGAATTCATCATCCTGGCCGAGACGGGCGAGAGCCAGGTTTTTTGCGACAAGGCCTATCTCGGCCTCGAAGTGCCGGGTGCCGACACCGACTTCCGCGACGATGCGGCTATGGCGGCGATCGTGCAGCAATGGACGACGCCCTATGCGGCGACCGAGGAGATGCATGACGAGACCGCCTGGAGCGCGGTCGGCGACGGCGACAAGCTGGCCGCGCGCGGCATCGAGGTCGGTCACATCTTCCACTTCGGCGAGAAATATTCCAAGCCCATGGGGGCCAAGGTTCAGGGCCCGGACGGCAAGGAGCATTTCGTCTCCGGCGGCTCCTACGGCATCGGCCCGTCGCGCCTCGTCGCCGGCATCATCGAGGCGAGCCATGATGAGAACGGCATCATCTGGCCGGACGCCGTGGCGCCGTTCGACCTGGCGCTGATCAACATGAAATCGGGCGATACGGCCTGCGATGCGGCCTGCGACCGGCTCTACGCCGAAATAGGCGCAGCCGGCCGCGACGTGCTCTATGACGACACGGACAACCGCGCCGGCGGTAAGTTCGCCACCGCCGACCTGATCGGCCTGCCCTGGCAGGTGATCGTCGGGCCGCGCGGCGTCGCGGCGAACGAAGTCGAAATAAAGAACCGCAAGACCGGCGAGCGGCGAACCGTTTCCCTGGAAGCTGTCGCCCGCGAATTGGGGGCAACCGCATGAGTGAAGCCGTCTCGAAGAAGGGCGCCGGGCCGTTCTCGGCGTTCGAGCGCATGGTCGCCTGGCGCTATCTGCGCTCCAAGCGGAAAGAGACGGTCATTTCCGTCATCTCGATGATCTCGTTCATCGGCATCATGCTCGGCGTCGCGACGCTGATCATCGTCATGGCGGTCATGAACGGGTTTCGCGCCGAACTTCTCGATCGCATTCTCGGCATCAACGGCCATCTCGTCGTCCAGCCGATCGAGAGCGGGCTCGACGACTATGAAGAGATCGCGGCCCGCTTCAACGGCATCGAGGGCGTTCGCTACGCGATCCCGCATGTCGACGGGCAGGTGCTCGCCTCCGGCCGGCGCACCGCGGGAACGGGAGCGCTCATCCGCGGCGTGCGCGCCGAGGATCTCGCCAGGATGGAAAGCGTCTCCGGAAATATCCAGCAGGGCTCGCTCGACGGCTTTGCCGGCGATCAGGGCGTTGCGATCGGCACGCGCATGGCCGAGGCGCTGGGCATCGGCGTGGGTGATCCGATCACCTTCGCATCGGCCGATGGCGACGTGACGCCCTTCGGCACGACGCCGCGCGTCAAGTCCTACCCTGTCATCGCGGTCTTCCAACTCGGCATGTCGGAATATGACGCGTCGGTCGTCTTCATGCCGATCGAGGAAGCGCAGCTCTTCTTCAATTCGGATGGTGTCGCGCAGTCGATCGAGGTTTTCGTCGACAATCCCGACGCGGTGGACCAGTTGCGTCCCGCCGTCGAAGACGCGGCACTGCGCCCGGTCTTCCTGACCGACTGGCGACAACGCAACCAGACCTTCTTCTCGGCGCTTCAGGTCGAACGCAACGTGATGTTCATGATCCTGACGCTGATCGTGCTCGTGGCGGCGCTCAACATCATCTCGGGCCTCTTCATGCTGGTGAAGGACAAGGGCCGCGACATCGCGATCCTGCGCACGATGGGTGCGACGAGCGGGGCTGTGATGCGGATATTCTTCATGACGGGCGCGGCGATCGGCGTCGTCGGGACGATTGCCGGCGTCATCCTCGGCATCGTCGTCTGCCTCAATGTCGAGTCGATCCGGCAGTTCTTCTCCTGGCTGTCGGGAACGACGATCTTCAATCCGGAACTCTATTTCCTGAGCCAGTTGCCGGCGCGCATGGACATTGCCGAAACGGTCTCGGTCGTTCTCATGGCCCTTGTCCTGTCCTTTCTGGCGACGCTCTTTCCCGCATGGCGGGCCGCCAAGCTCGACCCCGTCGATGCGCTGAGGTACGAATGATGGCGGCCAAGACCGTATTGCAGCTCAAGGGTGTCGAGCGCTTCTACGACGATGCGGCGGGAAAGCTGGTCATCCTGAAGGGTGCGGACTTCACCATCGGGCAGGGCGAGATGGTGGCGCTCGTCGCGCCATCGGGCGCCGGCAAGTCGACCCTTCTCCATACCGCCGGGCTGCTCGAACGGCCCAATGCCGGCGAGGTCATCCTGAACGGGCAGGAATGCGGGCAGTTGTCCGATGACGACCGCACCGCCATCCGCCGCAACGAGATCGGCTTCGTCTACCAGTTCCATCACCTTCTACCGGAGTTCTCGGCGCTCGAGAACATCATGATGCCGCAACTCGTGCGGGGCTTGAAATCGAAGGAAGCTTCGGAGCGTGCGGCCCAGCTTCTCGACTACATGAAGATCGGTCATCGCGGCACGCATCGTCCGGCCGAGCTTTCGGGCGGCGAGCAGCAGCGCGTGGCGATTGCCCGCGCCGTCGCCAATGCCCCGCGTCTCCTGCTCGCGGACGAGCCGACCGGCAATCTCGACCCCGCCACGGCCGGCTATGTTTTCGACGCGCTGGAGGCGCTTGTGCGCCAGTCGGGCCTGTCGGCGCTGATCGCCACGCACAATCACGACCTCGCCGCCCGCATGGACCGCCGCGTCACGCTGGCCGAGGGCAGGGTCGTCGAAGTCATTTCCTGATCCTTGCCCGCAAAAATTGCGTCGGCGCGGGAACGATCCCCGCGCCACGCCATTTGTCCCTTGAAGGGACGGCGCTTCGGCGCCAGCGGGACATAAGAAAATGGCAGGCAGGTTTATATCCACCGCGCTGATCGGCGCGCTCGTGGCGGGATCGTTCTACTTCTTCGGCGACGTGCAGGCGGACCCGCGCGCAAGGCTGGCGCTGATCAATCCGCCGGTTTCAGCAAATTCGACCAACTGAGCGCCTATTCGGCGTCGGGCTGCCTTGCCGGCGCCGCATCCGCGAAAGCCGGCAACTCCATGCAGGCATCGCGAATGCGGGCAATCGTCGGATAGGGCGTCATGTCGACATTGAACCGCGCGTTGTTCGCGACCTGTGCCACGAGGCAGATATCGGCAAGGCCGGGCGCGTCTCCCTGGCAAAAGCGGCCGGTCTGCGGGTTCTTCGCCAGCATCTCTTCCAGCGGCGCGAACGTCTCGTTCACCCAATGACGAAACCAGTCGGCGACGCCGGAATCATCCGCGCCGTAGCGTGTTCTCAGAGCGTTGAGGACACGCAGATTGTTCACCGGATGAACCTCGCACGCGATCATCTGCGCGATCGCGCGAATGCGCGCACGGCCGGCAGCATCAGCCGGAAGAAGCGCAGGCTCCGGGATCATTTCGTCGAGAAATTCGCAGATGGCCAGCGACTGTGTGACGACCGTTCCGTCCGTCCAGACGAGCGCGGGGACGAGCCCTTGGCGATTGATCGCCAGAAAGGCCGGATCGCGGTGTTCTCCATGTCTCAGATGATGCGCGACATAGTCGTAGGCGACGTCCTTGAGATTGAGCGCGATGCGCACGCGATAGGAGGTCGAGGAGCGGAAGTAATTGTGCAGGACGACGCGGCTCATGCGCCGTCCTTCATCGCCGCCAGTTCGTTCAGCATGTCGATCAGATGCTCGGTCTTTTCGCGGCCGTAGCGGGTTTCGAGGACGGAGTAGATCGCAACGCTTTGCGGGGTGACGGCGCGAATGAGATCGAACCCCATTTCATTCAGGCTGAGAAGCGTGCGTCGCGCGTCCGCGCGGTCTCGCTCGCGCCGGATGATACCGCGCTCCTCCAGCGACTTGATGATGCGTGTGAGGCTGGGAGCGAGCACGCACGCCCGTTCCGCCACCTCGGTCGCGTCCAGCGGGCTCGTCTCGCCGAGAATGCGGATGACGCGCCATTGCTGCTCGGTCAGGTCATGGACTGCCAGCAGCGGGCGAAAACGCACCATCACCGCCTCACGCGCGCGCAGCAGCGAGAGCGGCAGCGAACGTGACGTATCGCGCGGCAGCAAGGTGTCTTCCAAGACGCCGTTTTCCGTTTCGCCCATCGCTCGTCCCCCGGTGTCAGTCTCCATACGGAACCCAGACGTTCTTCACCTCGACAGCACGCGGCAGGAGAAGATCGTGCGGTTGAACCGCCCAGTCTACGGCTTTGCCGTTCGACGTCCACACACGCTTCAGATTGCCGACGGATTCGGCCTCCGCCGTGCAGCAGGTGTCCTTGTCGGCGACCACCCACAGGCCGTCGACATCGTCGTGCATGGCGAGAACCCTGGACAGGTCGCGCGCCGGGCCCGTCACGATGTTGATTGCACCTGCGGGCAGGTCGGAGGTCTCCATGACCTGGTAGAGATCGGTCGCGACGAGCGCGTAACGGGCCGAGGGAACGGCGACGATACTGTTGCCCATGGCCAGCGCCGGCGCGATCAGCGAGACCAGCCCGAGCAGCGGCTGGTCGTCGGAGGCGACGACGCCGATCACGCCGACCGGCTCGTGCAGCGCCAGCGTGACCGCGCGGGCAGGGGGCTGGTGGACCCGGCCCTCATATTTGTCGGCAAGGCCGGCGAGCGCAAACAGACGCTCGACCGACAGATCTACTTCGGTTCGCGATGCGCGGGCCGATGCGCCGGTCAGGTCGGCGATACGGACGGCGAACGCGTCGGCGCGGGCGTCGAGGTTCTCGGCGAAGAAATAGAGCACCTGCGACCGGTTGTAGCCCGTGGCCGACGCCCAGCCCTTGGCGGCGTGGGCGGCGGAGACCGCATCGCGGATGTCCTTGCGGCTGCCGACGCCGACTTCGCCGGCGAGCCTGCCCTTGGCGCCGGTGACAGGCATCGAATACCCGCCATCCGGCCGGACCTGCTTGCCGCCGATATAGAGCTTGGCCGTACGGTCGATGCCGGCCGCATCGGAAGCGGCGGCGGGTTCGACGGCCTTGGCCGGCGCAAGGTCGGCCGATTTCGGCATCGCTGCGGAAAGATATTCCGCCATGCCCTCGCGACCGCCCTCGCGGCCGAAGCCGCTCTCGCGGTAGCCGCCGAAACCGCAGGCGGCATCGAACATGTTGGTGCCGTTGATCCAGACGACGCCGGCCTTGAGCTTCGGCGCAGCGTCGAGCGCGAGGTTGATGTTCTCGCTCCAGACCGAGGCGGCAAGGCCGTAGCGCGTGTTGTTGGCAAGCGCGACCGCTTCGTCCGTCGTGCGGAAGGTCATCGCGGCCAGAACCGGGCCGAACACTTCCTCCTGCGCCAGCACGTTGGCGGGCGCCAGATTGGTCGCGAGGACCGGCAGGTGATAGTAGCCCTTGGTCGGGACCGCGCAGTCCGGCTGCCAGCAGGTCGCGCCTTCGGCAGCACCCTGCGCGACGAGGCTGCGCACGCGTTCCAGTTGCGTCCTGTCGACGAGCGGGCCGATATCGGTGTTCTTGTCGAGCGGGTCGCCGAGGCGAAGCTTGGCCATCCGGGCCTTCACCTTCTCGACGAAGCGGTCGGCAATGCCTTCCTGGACGAGGAGGCGGGAGCCGGCGCAGCAGACCTGGCCCTGGTTGAACCAGATGCCGTCGACGAGCCCTTCCACTGCGGAATCGAGGTCGGCATCCTCGAAGACGATGAAGGCCGACTTGCCGCCCAGTTCCAAAGACAGCTTCTTTCCCGTGCCGGCGGTCGCCTTGCGGATGATCTTGCCGACCTCGGACGAGCCGGTGAAGGCGATCTTGTCGATGTCGGCATGGTCGACGATGGCCGCACCGGCCTCGGGTCCGCCCTGCACGATGTTGACCACACCCCTGGGAAGGCCGACACGCGCGCAGATCTCGGCGAAGAGGATTGCGGTGAGCGGCGTGAACTCGGCCGGCTTCAGGACGACCGTGCAGCCGGCGGCGAGCGCCGGGGCGATCTTCCAGGCGAGCATCAGGAGGGGGAAGTTCCAGGGGATGATCTGCCCGGCGACACCCGCGGCCTTGTGACCGGGAAATTCCTTGTCCAGCGCCTGCGCCCAGCCGGCATGATGGATGAAATGGCGGATCGCCAGCGGCACGTCGATGTCGCGGCTTTCGCGGATCGGCTTGCCGTTGTCGAGCGATTCCAGCACGGCGAAAAGCCGCGCATGGCGCTGCATGGCGCGGCCGATGGCATAGAGATGGCGTGCGCGCTCATAGCCGGACAGGGCCTGCCATTTGGGCAATGCCTTGCGTGCAGCCGAGACGGCCGCATCGATGTCCGCACTGCCTGCCTCGCCGAGCGTGGCGAGCAGCTTGCCCGAAGCCGGCTCGCGGCTCTCGAAGGTTTTTGCGCCGGCCGGTTTCGTCCATTCGCCGTTGATGAACAGCGAGGCGGAGAAGTCGCGCGCGGCAAGCCAGCGGTCGGCTTCCGAGCGGGATTCGGGGGCGGGGCCATATTCCATGGCGTCGTAGCGTTCCAGAATGTTCACGTCTGTCGGTTCCGGTTCAGGACCCTCACGCCATGGCGTGACGGTGGGCGGCCGAATAGCGGCCGGTCAGATGATGTTCGAGCTGGCGCTCGATGTCGGTCAGGAGGCTCGACGCGCCGAAGCGGAAGAGGTCCGGCTCCAGCCAGCGCCGGCCAAGTTCCTCGCGCATAAGGACGAGCCAGTCGAGCGAAGCCTTGGCGGTGGAAATGCCCCCGGCCGGCTTGAAGCCGATGAAGAGGCCGGTGCGCTCGTAATATTCGCGGATCGCGCGGACCATGACGAGGCCGACGGGCAGGGTCGCATTGACGCTTTCCTTGCCGGTCGAGGTCTTGATGAAGTCCGCTCCCGCCATCATAGCCACCATCGAGGCGAGCATGACGTTGCGCAGCGTCGCAAGGTCGCCGGTGCCCAGGATGACCTTGAGATGCGCTTCGCCGCAGGCTTCGCGGAAGGCGGCAATCTCATCATAAAGTTCCTGCCAGCGGGCGCCGAAGACAAGCCCGCGCGGGATGACGATGTCGATCTCGTCGGCGCCGTCGGTGACCGAAGCGCGCACTTCTGCAAGCCGGGTTTCCAGCGGGGCAAGGCCGTGCGGGAAGGCGGTCGAGACGGCCGCGACATGGATGCCGCTGCCCTTGAGCGCTTCGACGGCCGTCGCGACGAAGGGGTGATAAACGCAGACCGCCGCCGGCCGGATCGGATGGTCGACGAGGCCGAGGCCGGCGACGAGGTCGGCGCGCAGCGGATTGAGGGCCTTGGCGCAAAGCCGCTTCACACGCTCCGGCGTGTCGTCGCTCGACAGCGTCGTCAAATCCATCAGCGAGATGGATTTCAGCAGCCAGGCTGCCTGGTTTTCGGCCTTGATCGAGCGTCGCTTGGTCAAGGTCTGCACGCGTCGTTCCAGCGCGCTCCTGTTGACGTGACGCATTGCCTCGAGCCAGCCGAGATCGAGCGGCTGGCCGGGATTGCGCTTGAGCCCGTCACTGGCTGCGCCGGCGGTGGGGAGATGATGCAGGGTGGCGGCCTGGAGTTTTGCCGTCATCGTTGTTGTTTTCCAGTTCGTCTTGTCCGCACGATATCGCATGAAACCGGGCCAAGTGGAATGCTGGACGGCAAATCGAAAGGGCCAGGATTGTTTTGTTTCATAATAGTTTGAAGACAAACAAGACGGTTGCCAGCAATGCCGGCCTCGTTATAGGCTTCGATCTCGCTGTAGCCGGATGGGAGGAACTTCCGGCCACGCGCAAAGGCTAACGGGAGGAGGAACCCCATGTCGAAGAAGTTGCTTGCCGCATCGTTCGTCGCCGCCAGTCTTGCCGCGCTCATGTCCAGTTCCGCGCTGGCGCAGGATACACCGGTCGAGCTGCGTTTCGCCCACTGGGTTCCGCCTCAGCATCCGCTGCATGTTACCGGCATGACGGAATGGATCGATTCCATCAGCGAAGCCTCCGGCGGCTCGATCACGATCACGCTCTATCCGGCGCAGCAGCTCGGTCAGGCCGGCGACCATTATGACATGGCGCGCGACGGCATCGCCGACATCGCCTTCGTCAATCCGGGATACCAGCCCGGCCGCTTCCCGATCATCGCGGCCGGCGAACTGCCGTTCCTCGTATCCAACGCCATCGGCGGCTCGGCGGCGCTCGACGCCTGGTATCGCGACTATGCCGAAGAGGAAATGTCGGACGTGAAGGTGTGCCTCGTGCATTTCCATTCGCCCGGCACCTTCCACTCCCGCGAGGCGATCAGGGTGCCGGCCGATGTGAACGGCATGAATGTGCGCCCGGCGCACGCGACCATGGCGGCTTTCGTCTCGGCGCTCGGCGGACAAAATTTTCAGGTTTCAGCGCCAGAATCGCGCGATGCGCTGGAACGCGGCGTGGCTGACGCGATCAGCTTTCCGTGGAATTCGATCCTGATCTTCGGCATCGAGGACGTGGCGACCTATCACCTCGATCTGCCGCTCTATGCGACGACATTCGCCTGGGCGATGAACAAGGCGCGTTACGAGGGCATGTCGGAGGCGCAGCGCCAGGTCATCGACGATCACTGCACGAGCGAATGGGCCGAACGCGTTGCGACCGGCTGGGCCAATGACGAGGATTCGGGCCGCGAGACGCTGATCGCCATGGAAGGCCACGAAGCCTATGCGCCAACCGACGAGGAGATCGCGCTTTGGCGCGAGGCCGCAGCTCCCCTTAAGGACAACTGGACGCAGGCCGTGACCGGCGCCGGACATGATGCGGACGCCATCTTCCGGGGTCTTGTCGACGAACTGGAAGAGCGCGACGCTGCGTATTGAGGACGTTTTGCCGCTCGGCCGATTCCGTCGATGCGGGATCGGTCGAGTGATCGACAGGAGGAGACGCAGCGATGAACAGGGGTGAAGCGGCGCTTCGGCGTGTGGTTCAACTCGTCGACGGGGCGGCCGCCGTCTTCCTGGCGGTCATCACCGTTCTGACCTTCGCCGCCGTGATCATGCGCTACGTCCTCCAGATGCCGTTTCCCGGTTCGTTCGACGTCAGCCGGCTGCTGCTGGGCGTCGCGATTTTCTGGGGCATCGCGGCTGCCGCCTACCGCAAAGACCATATCCAGGTGGATTTGTTCTGGCAGATCCTTCCGCCAGCCGGTCGGCGCGTTCTCGACATATTCTCCGACATCGTCTTTGCCATCTTCGCCGCAGCCATGGCCTGGATGCTGTTCTGGCAGGTCGACCGGGTACGCATGTCGGGCCAGACCACCTTCGAGCTGGCGATTCCGATCTGGCCCTTCTACGGCATCGCCTGGCTCGGCATCGCTCTTTGCCTGCTCGTTCTTCTCGCACGCATCCTGCGCGGCTTCATCACTCCTCTCGACGGCCCGGCTGCAAATTCATGATGACCACCGATTTCGTCGCGGTCGGCGGCTTCGTCGCCCTGTTCGTCCTTCTGATCCTGCGCGTGCCCATCGGCGTCGCGATGGGTGTGATCGGCGTCGGCGGTTTCGGTCTGCTCGCGGCCTGGGACCCGGCGCTGAATCTTCTCGCAATCTCGCCGATCCGCACCGTGACCGACTATTCGCTCGGCCTGATCCCGATGTTCATCCTGATGGGCGCCGTTGCGTCGGCATCGGGCATGAGCGGCGAACTCTACCGCGCCGCCAACGCGTTTCTCGGCCACCGCAAGGGCGGGCTGGCGATGGCGACGATCACCGCCTGCGGCGGCTTTTCGGCCATCTGCGGCTCGTCGGTGGCGACGGCCGCCACCATGGCCAAGGTCGCGCTGCCGGAGATGAAGCGCTACGGCTATCCCGACACGCTGGCGACCGGATCGATCGCAGCGGGTGGAACGCTCGGCATCCTCATCCCGCCCTCCATCGTTCTCGCGATCTATGGCGTCATGACGGAGCAGGACATCGGCCAGCTCTTCATCGCCGGCCTGATACCCGGCATTCTGGCCATGGTGATGTACCTGATCACGGTGCAGCTCTATATACGGTTCCGCGGCATCGAAATCCCGGTCCAGGAGCGGATCGGCTGGAGCGAGCGGCTTGCGGCGCTGCGCGGCGTCTGGGCGATCGTCCTGCTCTTCATCTTCATCATCGGCGGCATTTATGGCGGCATCTTCACGCCTTCGGAGGCCGCGGGCATGGGCGCTGCCGGGGCGATCATCATTTCCATGGCGCGCCGCCGGCTGCCGCTGAAGCGGCTTTTCGACTGCCTTCTGGAAAGCATCCAGGTGACGGCGGGCATCTTCATGATCCTGATCGGCGCGATCCTGTTCGGCTATTTCCTGACGATCACGCAGACGCCGCAAAAGGTGACGAACTTTCTTCTCGGACTGGACCTGGGCGCCTATCCGACGCTGCTCCTGATCCTTCTGTTCATGATCGCGCTCGGCTGCATCCTCGATGCGATGGCGATGATCATCCTGATGATCCCGATCCTGTTTCCAGTCGCCATGGCGCTCGGCTTCGATCCGATCTGGTTCGGCGTCGTCATCGTGATGACGGTGGAACTGGGCATGATCACGCCACCGATCGGCATGAACGTCTTCGTCATCAATTCGCTGGCGCGCGATGTGCCGTTGCAGAAGATCTATGCCGGCGTCATGCCATTCGTGATGACCGACATCGTAAGGCTGGGATTGATCATTCTCTTCCCCGCAATCGTGCTCTTCCTGCCGCAGACGATGCGGTAGGGCACGTCTATCCGATCGCGACTTCCACGAGGGCGAGCTGGCGCTCTTCCTCGATATGCCGGATCGCTTTTACCAGCGCGCGAGGAAGGTCGTCGGCGCTCGTCACTTTCACCGCATAGGCGCGGCTTGCCTCCGCGACCTTGGTGAAGTCGGGGGAGGGGTCGAGCGAGGTCAGCGGCATCCGGTTGGCCCTGGCCGCATAGCCGTCGGGGTAAAGGCCCGTCACCGAATGACGCACCGCGCCCCATTCCGAATTGTTCAGGACGACCACCAGGATCGGCAGTTCGAGCGCCTCGGCGATCTGGTGGCAGGCGACCGGATTGGAAAACACGTAGGAGCCGTCGCCCATCGTCGCGACGACGAGCTTCGAGCGGTCGGCGAGCTGCATTCCCATGGCGCAGGGAAACGACCAGCCGAGCCCGCCCGCATGAGGCTCCTGGTGCCAGGAATTGTGCCGGTCGAGCACGATGGGATCGAGCGGGCATCCGAGTTCGGACAGAACCGTCGCGTCCTTGCCGGCAATCGCATCGGACAGGCATTTCGACACATAGGCCTTCGACATCGGCGCGCTCGAAGCGGCGGCCCGCGCGACCTTGGCGCGAATTTGCGGGACGCGTTCGGCCAGAAGCGCCTGGCGGTTCATTCTCGCGCCAACGTGCCGGCTCATCATCGGCCGCATAGCGGCGGCGAGCGCGAGAATACCGTCATCGTTCGGACAGGCGATGGTCACGTCGGAGCGGAAGCTGCGCACCGGCGTGCGGGCGAAGAGCGGGTCGGGGCCCATATGGATGAACTTCGCATCGGCCGCCGGCTTGTGCATGTCCGGCCACCATGGGGCAAGCGCATCGAGCACCAGAACGACATCGGCCTCGCCAAGCCAGGGCATCGGATCGGCGCCGACATGGCAGGGATGATCGGTCGGAACCGCGGTCGCCACCGCCCACCACTGGCAGACCGGGATCGACCAGTCGGAAACGAGTTGCGACAACGCGGCGAAACCCGCCTTGCTGCCGGCTCCTCGCTGGGCCACGATCAACGGATTGCGCGCTTCGGCCAGCATCTTCGCAGCCTGACCGATCAGCGTCATGTCCGGCGCCGTGCGTGTGGGCTGGATGGAGGGCGGGGCGTCCAGGCCGGCAGCCTCGACGTCCTCGCACAAAACCTCCCGCGGCAGGCTCAGATAGACCGGTCCCTTGGGCGTCGAATTGGCAATGGCGTGGGCGCGGTCGAGAAGCGGGCCGATCTGCTCGGGATAGCGCAGTTCATAGTCCCATTTCGACGCTTCGCGCACCAGCGCCGTCTGGTCGCGCATTTCCTGGCCCCAGCCGATCGGAACGGTCCGGGCGCCGAAACGGCCTTCTTCCGTAACGGGCGTGCGCCCCGACATCATGAGCACGGGCACCTGATCGACGGCGGCATTGATCGCGCCGATGGAACCGTTCGCGAGGCCCACATTCGTATGCAGGATGACGGCCTGCGCCTTGCCGGTCGCGAAATAATAGCCGTGCGCCATGCCCATCGCCGCGTGCTCGTGCGGCATGACGATGGCGTGGGGAAGAGGAATGTCCCTGGCTGACGCCTCGGCAAGTCCCTCGATGATGGGCGGAAAGTCCGTTCCGGAATTGCAGAACACATAATCGACGCCGAGAGCCTTCAGCCGCGTGAAGAGCGCGGCGCCGGCCGTCATCGTCGTGTTGCCGACGGCATTCCCTGCGGCAAGACTCTTCAGCATCGATACCTCCCTCAGCCGACGCGGATTGCGCGATCAAACTAGTTTGATATCAAACAATCTTTCAGGAGATTTCGCAAGCGCGCTCACTCGATCTCGGCTGCGATCCGCCGCAGAAGGTTAAGCAGTTCGGCCTTCCTGTCGCCGACGATCTGGTCGAGGCGCCGGTCGTGCTCGGCGGCATGGCGCGACAACTCCGCCAATCGCGCGGCGCCCTCGGCGGTCGCGAAAAGGGCATAGCTGCGCCGGTCGCGTGCGATGGGCTGCTTTTCGACGAATCCGTCGCGGATCATGTCGCGAAGAAGCGGCGTCAGGGTCGACTTGTCGCGGCCGGAGGCGCGCGAGAGCGTCATCGGCGTGATGCCGGGATTGTCCTTGATCAGGCTGAGAAGCGCAAACCAGCCCGGCCGCAGATCGTTTTGCCCCGTCTTGCGCTGGAAAGCGCGGAAGGAGGCGTTCTGGGCAAGCCGCAGGTGAAAGCCGATATAATCGTCGAGCTTCCCAAGCACGATCTCCCCGCCCGGCGAGGCCTCGGTCTCGCTGCGAAGCGGCTTTGCCTGATTCATGAATGCGTTCCCGTTGACCCGTGTATCGATCTTAACCGTTGTGCCGTCGCGCGCAAATCGGGTTCGCGAACACAGCCGCGAGAGGCGGCACGATGAAATGCTCGCGACAGTCTCGATCGCAACAGCCGGGACGTCGCCTCGCGGTGCGGACCCAGGGACTTGTCGCCGGTTCGCGCGCCCGGTCTTCCAGCACAACGCCGCATCGGGCTGCCGCCAGACGGATGGGCGCGCCTTCATCGGCCTGTCACATCGCCTTGCAATTGTCCTGCCATCAACGCCATGGAACGGATACCCGACATGAAAACATTGCCGCTTGCCGCAGGTCTCCTGATTGCCGCCGCGCAGCCTTTGATCGCGCAGGAAAACGCATCGGGGACCATCACGGTCTACACCTCCCAGCCGACCGAGCAGATGGAAGCCGTGGTCGCGGCGTTCAACGAGGATCATCCAGACATCACCGTCGAGGTCTTCCGTTCGGGAACCACCGAGGTGATGAACCGGCTTCAGGCCGAATACGCTGCCGGGTCGAGCCCGGCCGACGTGGTGCTCATCGCGGACGCGGTGGCGATCACCCAGTTGAAGAACGACGACCGGCTGCTTGCCTATGACGATGCGCCGGTCGACAACGTTCCCGCCGAAATCATCGATGCCGACATGCAGTATTTCGGCACCAAGCTGATCACGACCGGCATCGTCTACAACACGGATCTCGTCGAAGCCGTACCCACGTCCTGGAACGATCTGCGCGCGCCGGAGGCGGCGGGCCAGACCATCATGCCGTCGCCGCTCTATTCGGGCGCAGCGGTCATCCATGTCGGCACGGTCGCCCAGCAGGACGGACTCGGCTGGGACTATTACGAGGAACTGGCCGAGAACGGCGCGATCGCCGGTCAGGGCAACGGCACCGTCATCGAAGCGGTCGCGCGTGGTGAAAAGGCTTACGGGATCATCATCGAGTACATGGCGTTCAACGCCAAGAATGCCGGCTCGCCCGTCGACTTCGTCTTCCCCGAGGAAGGCGTTTCGGCCATCACGCAACCTGTTGCGATCCTTAAGGACAGCGACAATGTCGAGGCCGCAAAGGTCTTCGTCGACTGGCAATTGTCCGAAGCCGCACAGGCGCAATCCGTCGAGCAGGGTTATTTCCCGATCTATCGGGGCCTGGCCGCCCCGGACGGCTATCCCGATCCGCAGAGCCTGACGATCCTGCCGACGGATCATGGCCAGATTCTCGAAAACGACGAGGACAACAAGATGCGTTTCGCCGACCTCTATGGTGGCTAGAACGTATTTTCAGAGCATTTCCGAGGATCGCAAGACAACATTCCACCGGCGGCCCGGCATCCTCCCAAGCGCCCAGGCCGTCCTCCTCGTGGCCGTCGCAGCCTATCTGGCTTCGACGGCCTTGTGGCCGCTGACGCGTCTGTTCGCGCTCGCCCTGGGGCCGGGGGAGGAAGGTCGCTTTCTCGGGACGCTCATCGGGCGGTTGCAGGCGCGCGCCACGCTGCCGGCCCTTGCGAACACGCTTGAAGTCAGCGCGCTTGCCACCTTTGGATCGCTGCTGCTGGGCACGGTCGGCGCGATCCTCGTCAGCCTGACCGATATCCGTGGGCGCGCGCTCGTCGTCTTCGCACTCTTGCTGCCGCTGCTCGTTCCTTCCCAGATCACCGCTCTGGCCTGGATCGGGCTGACGGGTTCATCGAGCCCGATTCTCGCTCCGCTCGGGATTGCCCCGGCGCCGGGTACGACCAATCCGCTCTATTCCAAATGGGGCATCGTGCTGGTCATGGCCGTCGAACATGCCGGTCTCGTCTTCCTGACGGTGCGTGCCGGTCTGGTCAGGCTGCCGCGCGACATTGTCGAGGCGGCTCGGTTGAGCGGCGCCTCTTCCCGGCGCATCCTGCGCTCCATTCTGATGCCGCTGGCTTTGCCGTCCATTCTCGCCGGCGGCGCACTCGCCTTCGTCGCATCCATCGGCAATTTCGGTGTGCCTGCCTTTCTTGGAATACCGGGGCGGGTGCCCATGCTGACCACACTGATCTATCAGCGTCTTCAGGGCTTTGGACCGAACGTGCTGCCCGACATGGCTGCGCTCGGACTGCTCCTGACGATCGTCGCCCTTGCGGGACTGGCCGCGCGGGCATTCGTCTCCCGCCGCTTCGCGAGCATCGCCGAGCGCAGCGGGCGATCAGTCGAGCCTTTCATTCTGGGTCATTTCCGGTTGTCGGTCGAGATCGCGACGTGGACGGTGCTGCTGTGCGTCTCCATTCTGCCGCTCGTCGCGCTCCTTGCCAATGCGGTCGTTCCGGCGCTCGGCGTGCCGCTTACATGGCAGACGGTCACCCTGGCCAATTTCCGCTTCGTCCTCATGGATTTCGCCGCCGCGCCGCGCGCCTTTGTCAACAGCTTCACCCTGGCTTCACTTGCGGCGGGGATCAGCGTCGCCATCGCGCTGTGCCTGGCCTATCTCGCCGCGATGCGCCGGAACCGTGTGGCGCGCGCGCTCGATCTGGTCACCGACGTGCCCTATGCGATTCCCGGCACCGTTCTTGCCATTGCGATCATCGTCGTCTTCCTCCCGCCTTTGCCGGCGGTCGGTTTCAGCATCTACAACACCTTCTGGATCATTCTCGTCGCTTATCTGGCGCGTTTTCTGGCGCTTGCCATGCGCCCGGCCATGGCGGCGATGGAAGAGCTCGATCCGGCGCTCGACGAAGCTGCACAATCAGCGGGTGCCGGCGTGATGCGGCGACTTAGCGCCGTCATCGTGCCCAACGTCGCGCCCGCGCTCGGAGCCGGTGCGGTTCTGATCTTCATGCAGGCGTTCAACGAACTGACCGTGTCGGCCCTCTTGTGGTCGACCGGCCGGGAGACGCTGGGCGTCGTCATATTCTTCCTCCATCGCGAGGGAAATTCGATCGCTGCGGCGGCGCTTGCCACGGTGGCGCTTTGCGTCACGCTCGCCCTTGTCGGCGTCGTCAGTCTGTTTTCCCGCTTCCTGCCGAAAGGATCGCTGCCATGGCAGGTCTGACCATCCACGAATTGACCCGTCGGTTCGGCGACGTAGCGGCCTTGCAATCGGTGTCCTTCAGCGTCGCGGACGGCGCGTTTCTTGCTCTGCTCGGGCCGTCGGGTTGCGGCAAGACGACGTTGCTGCGCCTGATCGCGGGTTTTGATCGACCGGATGCCGGGGAAATTCGCCTGGGCGAGGAGATCGCCAGCCGGCCGGGCCACGTCCTCGCCCCCGAACTGCGAGGAATCGGCATGGTGTTTCAGAACTACGCGCTCTGGCCGAACATGGACGTCGCGGGCAATGTCGGCTTCGCCTTGAAGGTGCGGCGCCTGCCGGCGCAAGAACGCGCACGCCGCGTTGCCGAGGCGCTCGAAAATGTCGGTCTGGGCGGCTACGAAAAGCGGCGGACGAGCGAATTGTCGGGCGGCCAGAGGCAAAGGGTGGCGCTTGCGCGGTGCCTTGCGATGCAGCCGCGCATGGTCCTGCTCGACGAGCCGCTCGCCAATCTCGACGCGCATCTGCGCGAAACGATGCAGACCGAGTTTCGCCGGCTTCATCGCAAGGCCGGCACCACCTTCGTCTACGTCACGCACGATCAGGGCGAGGCGATGGCGCTTGCCGACAGCATCGCCGTCATGGACCGCGGCCGGGTCGCGCAGATCGCGTCGCCGCAGGATCTCTACCGGGAGCCTGCGAGTACGATGGTCGCCCGGTTCATCGGGCGCGGTCACGTCATAGACGGCAGGATCGTCGGTTCGGATGGCGACGGCTCAACGGTCGAAGCGCTGGGCATTCGGTTTCGCGCGCGTGGGCGCGCACCAGCGGGAACCTCGGCAAGGATATGTCTGCGTCCCGCAGACCTGGCGATCGAAACGGCTGGGTCCACCAGCGGATTTGCAGGGGCAGTCGTCGCCGTGCGGTATCAGGGCGCCCGCAACCTCGTTCAGATGATGCCTGATCGGGCGTCAGGCGGTGAAATGCTGACGGTGGAATATGCCGGCAATGCGATTTCGCCTGGAGACCGCATAGCGGTCGGCATCAAGGATGCATGGATACTTCCGCAAGACGATGACGACACTTCGCCGACGTCCGAATGAACGGATGGCGCAACGAATTCGGCGGCGGGCTTGCTATGTGAGGCGTTTTGCGACCCGCCGCATATGTCCGATGGTCGCGGGTTCGTCGAAATAGCTCGAGAATCCGCCAAAGCGGTCTTCGACATGCCGAAGCAGCGACTGCATGGCCGCCGGCTCGCAGGAGAGAAGCCCGGCGGCCACGTCCTGGGCGAGACCGCGGGCACAGGCCTGTTCCCGCAACCTGTCGAGAAGAGCCGCGGCGACATTGCCGGTAAGCGCATAATCTGCGGCGATCTGATCGTCGTCGACGCCGGCAAGGGACAAAAGCATGGCCGCCACCAGGCCCGTACGGTCCTTTCCGGCGCTGCAATTGAACAGAACGATGCCGTCATCCGCATCCGCAACCGCGCCGAGCACCTGACCCATGGCCCCGCGACAGCGGTTCACCGCATCGACATAGCGCGCGGCGAGGTCGAATGTACCCGATCCTCGTGTCAACATGTCTACCGGCGCCAGTTGTGCGAACAGGGGGATGTGGTTGTAGCGAACGTCATTATGACGAAGGAACGGGCTCGGCTGAAGTTCAAGTTCAATCTGGCTGCGCAGATCGATCACCGTCTTGAGGCCCATGTCGAGAAGTCGCCCGATATCGTTGGCGGAAAGATCGTGAAGCCCATCCGCGCGCAGGACAGCGCGCCAGCGCGTGATCGCGCCGGTATCCGTGACATAGCCGCCGAGGTCGCGAACGTTGAAGGCGCCTTCCAGGCGAATGTGACGTTCAAACGTAGCTGTCATCAACGGATACCCGATTTCATGAAGGATTCGACGATCTGCCTTTGCAGGACGAGATAGAGCAGGAGAATCGGCAGCGAAGCCAGCGTAGCGGCGGCCATCAGCAGTCCCCAGTCATTTCCTTCCTGGGTCATGAAGAACTGGAGCCCGATCTGCACGACGGAATTCTCCATTCTCCTGATCAGGAGCAGCGGCCAGAAATAGTCGTTCCAGGCCGAGATGAAGCACAGGATCGCGATCGAAGCGACCGGCGCGCGCAGATTGGGAACGACCACCTCGAAGAGAATGCGCAGGCTGGATGCACCATCCATTCGCGCGGCCTCCACAACCTCGCGCGGAAACCCGCGCATGGCATTGTAGAGCACCAGGACGGCGATGGCGGCGGCCGCATTGGGGACAACGAGGCCGGCAAGGCTGTCGAGCAGGCCAAGCCGCGTTGCCAGGACGTAGTTCGGGATCATGACGACCTGGAACGGCACCAGCCAGGACAGCGCGATCAGCGAATGGGCAAGGCGACCGCCTGGAAAACGCCAGCGCACCAGCGCCCAGGCTGCCAGCAGCCCTGTCGTGACCTGTGCGATCGCGGTCGCGCCCGCCATGACGAACGTGTTCCAGATGATCCGAAAGATCGGCAGCGCCTCCATAACCGCCCGGTAATTGTCGAGCGTCGGCGCGGTCGGGAACAGGCCGGTCGAGAACACGGTGTTCGCCGGCTGGAAGGACGTCCGAACCATCCAGTACACCGGGAAGATCGCCAGCACGGACAACGCGATCATGATGCCGTGGGCAAGCAGGCGGGCAAAACGCGCGTCATTCATCATAGACGGCAAGCCTCCGCATGAATGCCAGGCAGACCAGCGCGATCAGGCCGAATACGACGAAGACGAGCATACCCGCAGCCGTGCTCCAGCCGGCGGCCATCGTCTTGAAACCGTACTCCCACATGACGTAGTAGACGTTGGTGGTGGAGCGCAGCGGCCCGCCACCGGTGAGCGCGTTGATGTAGACGAAGCTCCATTGGGCTCCGAAGAGGATCGTCATCATGGTCAGGAGCAGGATGGTGGGCGACAGAAGCGGCAGGCGTATGTCGCGGACGATCTGCCAGCGACCTGCGCCGTCCATTCGCGCCGCCTCGACATAGCCTGGATTGATCGCGCTGTCGGCGGCGGCAAAGAGCAGCGTGGAAAAGCCCATCAGCTTCCATCCGGTGATCCATACAAGCGTCCAGAGCGCCACCCGAGGATCACGCAGGAAGCCGATCGTCTCGAAACCCATGCCGCTCAGCCATGCGTTCACCAGCCCGTGGTCCTCGTTGAGAAGCCACCGCCACAAAATGGCCGCCACGATGGGCGCCACGATCATCGGGACGAAGATCAGCGCCCGATAGAGATTGCGCAGCGGTCCGCCGAGGCCGCCCGTCAACAGCGCGATGGCCAGTGGAAGGCCCACCGACAATGGCAGGAGGCCGATCGTGTAGAGGATCGTGTTTCTCACGGCCGCCTGCATGTCCGGAAGTCCGGCAAGGTTCCGGTAGTTTTCCAGGCCGACGAAGACCGGCTCGGACCGTGGCAGCATGTTCCACTGGTAGAAGGACAATTCGAAGGCCTGCAGCAGGGGCAGATATGTCCAGACCACGACCACGGCGAGGGCGGGGGCCAAATAGAGCCAAGGCACGACATGACCGAACTCCAGCCGCGGGAAGGCGCTGGAAACGGTCTGCCGGGAAGGGATTGCGGTGTCGGTCATTGCGATCTTCAAAGGGTGGGCGCCGGGCCGTCGGCCCGGCGCGGAAGGGACTACCGGTCGGCGGGCATCAGCGGCTGCGCAAGTTCCTGTGCGGCGCGCAGCACTTCATGGGGATCGCCATCGCCAAACACGGCCTCGGTCATGGCTTCCTTCATCATGTTCTCGACCTGCCGATAATTCGGGCCGGGAAATGCGACGTTCGCCGTCAGCCTGTCGAGTTGTTCGATATTTGCCTGGAACTTCGGATTGGCTTCGAGCCAACCCTTGAGGTAACGCTCGTCCTCGATCGTTTCGGGACGAAGCGGCAGGTAGCCGATCTTGGAGGTGATCGTCGTGTAGGCCTCGTTGGAGGTGAGGAATTTCATCAACTCCCACGCCGCGCGCTGCTTTACCGGATCTTCGGAGAACATGAAGATTGCCGAACCGGAATTGGTGGGGGCGGTCGGCTTCTCCCCGAAGGCGGGCATCGCGGCGAGCCCGAGATCGAAATTTCCCTCAGCCGCCGTCTCGAACCGGCTGAGGACTGCCGAGGTAAACAGGAACATGCCCAGATTGCCGGACTGGAACGTGTCCATATGGGCGCCGACGTCGATGCGCGCGTGCGCGCCGCTGTCCATCAGGTCGCGCAACATGGCGACCGCGTCGGCCTGGTCCTGCTCGGCGAATGTCAGGCGGTTGCCGTCGCGAACCTTGCCGCCATTGGACATGACGATCGACTGGTAGACGAAGGTGCCGTCGATCGGACCATAGGCGCCGGGAAAAAACCCATGCTTGCCGGTCTTTTCAGAGATGGCAATGCCCGCTTCCTTCACCTCGTCCCAAGTGCGCGGCGGCTGGTCGGGATCGAGGCCGGCCTCGCGGAAGAGGTCGCGATTGATGAACATCACCGGGGTCGAGAAGACATAGGCCAGCCCGTAGGTGTTGTCATTCACCTCGCCGAGCGCAAGGCCGTTCGGCACGAAGCCGGCGGCGTGCGTGTCCAGTTCCTCGCCGGCCACCGCCTCCAGCGGCTGCGCGCCCAACTGCTCGGCGGCATAGATCAGGTCGCGGAAGACGAGCTGGGCGACATCCACCTCCTGCCCGGCAACCATGTCCGCCTGGACGCGGCTCAGGACCTCGTTGGACGGAACGGCAATCGGCTCCACCGTGACCATCGGATTCGCCGCCTCGAACGTGGCGATCAGTTCCAGGGTCGCATCGCGACCAAGGCCGGCGGAGGCGAGATTGTAATTGTAGAAGGTGATGGTGACGGGCTCATCGATGGCATCGGCCATCTGGGCGCTGGCGCCGGCCAGCCCGCCGGTGACGAACAGGCAGGTCGAGAAGGCCAGGATCATAAACTGTCTGCGGATCATGGGATTGGTCCTTTCTTTCAAAAATGAGGTCATTCCGCCGCGGTCTTCACGGGAACGGCGCGCTTTCGCAGCATTTCCAGCGGGTAGACGTTGAGTTCGGCGCGATCGCTGGGAAGCGGGACGAAGGCGACCGTCAGGCCGCTGGGACGGACGGTTCCCAGGCCGAAGGATGCGCCGCGCACCATCCGCAGCACATCGGGTTTCAGGATGTCGCTGGCTGCATGTTGGCCGGTGCCGACCACGACCGGGACGCCATGCCAGTTCGAGACCCTGTCATGGTGAATGTGGCCGCTGAGGATGCCGAGCACGTTCCGTCCCTTAAGCATCTGCGCGAGACGGGCCGAATCCTCGTAGTCGATCGTGCGCCAGTGCGCGGGATCGGGGCCGTCTCCAAGAGCGGGTGGATGATGGGAAACGATGAGCTTGGGCAGGTCCGCGTGGCGATCGAGCGCACCGGCGAGCCAGTCGAACTGTTCGGTCTCGATGTTGCCGCCAATATGGCCGGAAACGCTGGAATCGAGTGTGATGACGTGAACGCCCTCGATCTCGCGATCGTGGAAATAGGGCGCTTGGAGATTGTCGTCCCGCTCCAACATGCCGCGGTAGAAGCCTTCCCGCGTGTCATGGTTTCCCAGCGCATAGATCACCGGCATGTCCAGGGCGGCCATGGCTTCCTTGAGATGGTGGTAGCTTTCGACGTCACCACGATTCGAGAGGTCGCCGCTGGCCACCAGGAATCTGGGGCGCGGCTCGATGTCGGCGACCAGGCGCAGGATTTCTTCAAGGGTCTGGCGGGTGTCGCTGAACAAATGGTCGTCGGCCGTCGGATCGCCGATGTGGAGGTCCGTCAAATGGATAAAAGTAACTTCTCGCGCCATGTCTCAGCTCCGTTTGTCCTGGTGTTGGCTGTCGTGGCGGGACGCGGATCGACCCGGCTCCCGTCGTCGGTGCGGAAGGCGTGAACCGCGTCCTGGGAAACGGCGATGCCATATGGCGCGGCGGGCAGAGCCGTGCCGGCGGGCAGTGCGATGGCCACGCCGGCGCCGGCGACCGCGCCGTGCAGATGGATTTCACTGCCAAGGTCTTCGGTCATCTCTGCCTCGAAAGGCAGGATGCCGGCTTCGTCGGCGCCGATTGCGGGACGGGCGGCGCCCGGCCTGAAGGCGATCTCGATCGCGGTTCCTTCGGCAAGCTCCCAGCGCAGTTGCGGCCAGGGAGTGCTTCGGTCCGCGAGGCGGGCGCGGCCGTCCTCGTCGAGGGTGGCCTGGAGGAAATTCATCGGAGGCGAGCCGAGGAAGTTTGCAACGAAACGGCTGTTGGGACGACGATAAACCTCGGCGGGACTGCCGACCTGCTCGATCAGCCCCTCGTTCATGACGACGAGCGTGTCGGCCAGCGTCATCGCCTCGACCTGGTCGTGGGTCACGAAGACGCTCGTCGTGCGCAGTTCGCGATGAAGCCGCTTGATCTCGAGCCGCATCTGGATGCGCAGCTTGGCGTCCAGGTTCGACAATGGCTCGTCGAAGAGGAAGATGCCGGGCGACCGCACCATGGCGCGGCCCATGGCGACGCGCTGGCGCTGACCGCCGGAAAGCTCGGAAGGCTTGCGGTGCAGGAGTTGTGCGAGACCAAGCGTTTTGGCTATGCGGTCGACCCTAGCGTCGCGTTCGGCGCGCGGCACCCGCGCCACCTTCAGCGCGTAGCCGATATTCTGGGCCACGGTCATATGCGGATAGAGCGCGTAGTTCTGGAAGACCATCGCGCAGCCGCGACGCGACGGCTCGACACGGTTGACCACACGGTCGTCGATCGCGATCTCGCCCGCGCTGATGTCCTCCAGCCCGGCGATCATCCGCAGCAGGGTCGATTTCCCGCAACCCGACGGGCCAAGAATGACCAGGAACGAACCGTCCTCGACCTTCAGATCGATGCCTCGCACCGCGGGGGTCGTTCCGTAGAGCTTATGTACGCCGTCGATGTCGATGGATGCCATGACCTGCCGCCCTGCCGATTGTCTTCAGCTCGGCACCATGAGTAGCGGTGCGGCATATACGCAGCGTGACGGTCTTCGAACGGTGTTCGAGCCCGAGCATTTTTTCCCTTTCGAAGCCGGTCAGGAGACGCGACGGAACATCGGCGCGACGACCTCGACAATGCGTGCGATCACCTGTTCGGGATTGGAGAAGTCGATCGTGTGGGCTGTCAGAATCTCGTTGCGCAGGCGGCTTCGCGTCACCTGTGAACGAATGCCGAGGGCACAACTCATGCGCCAGCCTATGTCCGCCTCGCTGAGCCAGGGAGCCAGAACCTGGAACTGGTGGATGAAGATCCTGTGATGTTCGATGCCCTCGATCACCGATCGGTAGGCGTCCGGGTCGCGACTGCGCTGGGACATGGAGATAAAATGGGCCAGCACGCGGTATTTGGAATTCGGCTCCAGGCTCCAGCGAACCGATGGCCCGACGAGCGCCGCGATGACGTCTTCGAGAAACGGCGCTTTGGGCGAACTGCGAAGCTGGGCGGCGTTGAGCAGGGAAAGTCGCTCCGCGTTGAGCCTTTTGTACACCCGCTCGGCCGTCGCGATGATCAGCCGTTCCTGCGAGCCGAAGTGGTAGCTGATCGAGGATGGTGTCGTTCCCGCGAGGCTTGCCAGACGTCGCGCGGTCAATTCATCGATGCTTTCGACCCGGCAAAGGAGTTCCTCGCACGCGTCCAGAAGCCTGTTGGAAGTCTGGTTCACTGCAATCGTCCCAAACTATGCCATCCGACATTGGATGCGACATCCGGCGTTTCGTTCCGGTCAGCTCGATGCGGCCTGCCGGTCGATGCTGTTCAGCCTTTCGATGTCGTGGATCACGAGTTGCTCGCGGCTCCTCGAAAGCGGAACGAAGCTTGCGGTCAACCCACTCGGCCTGATCCGGCACAATGTGAACCCAGCGCCGTCGACGACCCGCAAGCCCGAGCGGAACGTGACGTCGACGGCGTTGTGGAGCCCCGTTCCGATCACGACCGGCACGCCATTCCAATGGATCACGCTGTCGAAATGGACATGGCCCGAAAGAATCGCCAGCACATTTCGATCGCGGATCGCTTCGGCAAGCATCTGCGTGCTGCGTGGATCGAGGCTGTGCCAACTCGCTTCGGTTCCATCGAGATGCGGCGGATGATGGCAGACGACCAGTTTGGGCAGGTTCGGATGTCTCGACAAGGCTTCGACGAGAAACGCGATCTGGCCGGCTTCCAACGCGCCGCCGATGCGTCCGGGAATGCTGGAGTCGAGGACGATGACATGGACGCCGCCGACGATCTCCTCGTGAATGCAAGGCGCGTGCGGATCGCCGTCGCCTGCGCGAAACACCGACCTGAAGGCGGAACGCGTGTCGTGATTGCCGATCGCATAGACTTTGGGCAGCGTGATCGGCGCCAGCAACCGGGCAAGATGGCGATAGGCTTCAACCTCGCCGTGGTTGGCAAGATCGCCGGCAAAGACGATGAAGGCCGGCTGCACGTCCATCGCCAAAATCATGGCGACAGCTTCCTTGAGCGTGGCGCTCGTGTCTGTCAGCAATCCAGCTTCCGACGGGTTTCGGTGCGAAATGTGCAGGTCGGACAGGAGGAGGAAATCGACGACATCATTCATCTGTGTTCTCATTTCAGGCGGCCTGGAAAAGGGCGCGTGCATAGGCAGTCCTGGGGGCGTTGACGATCTGCCGCGTGGCGGCCTGCTCGACAACGCGTCCGGCCCGCATGACCGCGATGCGATCGCACAGGCTGGCAACCACAGCGAGATCATGGCTTATGAAAAGCATGGCAAGGCCAAGTTCTTCCTGGAGGTCCATGAAGAGGTTCAGGATCTGCGCCTGTACGGATACGTCAAGCGAGGCGACGGGTTCGTCGGCGACGATCAGGGCCGGGTCGGTGATGATGGCGCGCGCAATGGCTATGCGTTGGCGCTGGCCGCCCGAGAACTGGTGGGGGTAGCGTTCCGCGAGGTCGGCGGACAAGCCGACACGTTCCATCGCCGCGATCATTCTTTCCCGCCGCTGCGCGGCGCCGAACGAAGAGGCGAGCAGCGGTTCGCTTACGCTCCAGCCGACCGTTCTTCTTGGATCGAGCGAACTGAACGGGTCCTGGAAAACGACCTGCAATTTGCGCCGAAGCAGCGCATTTTGGTCAGGCGAGATGCGCGCCATGTTCTCGCCCATGAAGGTGACGGCGCCGGCATCGGGCGTTTCGAAGGCCATCGCAAGGCGGGCCAGCGTGGACTTTCCAGAACCGCTTTCACCGACGATCCCCAGGACTTCGCCGGGGGCCACCGCAAGGCTGACGCCATCAACCGCCTTGAAGGATCGGCGCCGCTCCAGGAGCCTTCTTCGTGGCAAAGGGTAGTGCTTTTCGACCTTGTCGATCTTCAGGATCGGTTCCGTCATGCAAACTCCCTGAGCCTTGCAGGCGCATCCTTGCCGTTCAACAGGTGACAGGCGACCTTTCTTGCACCGGCGAGTTCGTGACGTTCCGGCAGCAATCGACCGCAATCGGGCATTTCGTTTGGGCATCTTCCGGCGAACCGGCATCCGGCGGGCATGTCCGCCAACGCTGGCACCACGCCCGGTATCGTGGGCATCCGTTGTCCGCGGCCGCGCAACCGGTCGAGACGGGGCCTCGCGGCCACCAGCCCCGACGAATAGGGATGCCGCGGATCTGAAAGAATGTCGTCGGTCGCCCCCGTTTCGACGATGTCGCCGGCATACATCACCGCCAAACGCTGCGTTGCCCGTGCGACTGCCGATAGATCGTGACTGATGAAGACGAGCGCCATTTCCCTTCGGCGCGTCAATTCCACAAGCAGGGCGATGACGCGCAGCGCCACCTGCGCATCGAGCGCCGTCGTCGGTTCGTCGGCGATGAGAATGTCCGGGTCGCGCGCGAGGGCGAGGGCGATGAGAACGCGCTGGCGCTGGCCGCCGGACAGTTCGTGCGGATACTGCGCGGCCTTTGCATCGGGATCGGCAAGACCGACCTCATCGAACAAGGCGCGGACGCGCGTCCGCGCCTGGGCGCGGGTCATGCCGGCCAGGACCCGCAACGGTTCGGCAACGGTGTCTCCCACGCGCCTGAGCGGATTGAGCGCGGCCAGCGGCTCCTGGAAGATCATGCCGATCCTGCTCCCGCGCAGGCGCCGCCATTGTGCCTCGCTCGCTCCGGCGAGTTCCTGCCCGTCGATCCTGATCGAGCCGGAAACGGTGGCCGTCTCCGGCGTCATGCCCATCATCGCCATCGCAAGCGTCGATTTACCGCTTCCGGATTCGCCCACGATGCCGAGGCGCTCGCCGGCACCGACGCGAAGGCTGGCCGTGCGCACGGCGGGCTGGCCACCATAGCTTACCGAGACGTCATTCAGATCGAGCATCGTTCAACGCTCCTTCGCCAGTCTCGGGTCGGTGATGTCGCGCAGACCGTCGCCGAGCATGTTGAAGCCCAGAACCGCTATCGTGATGCACAGTCCCGGATAGATCGCAAGCTGGGGAGCGAGATAGAGCAGCGTCTGGGCCTGCGACAGCATTCGCCCCCAGGAAGGCGTTGGCAATTGTACGCCAAGACCAAGATAGGACAGCGCAGCTTCCACCAGAATGGCGATCGCGAATTCGATTGTCGCAAGCACGGTGATCGCCGGCAGCACGTTCGGGATCACATGGTCGCGCACGATCTCGGTTCGGGTGCGCGAAGCCGCCCTTGCCGCAAGCATGTAGTCCTGAGACCGGACCTGAAGCGCAGCGCCGCGCACGACGCGGGTGAAGACGGGTATGTTGATGAAGGAGATCGCAGCAATGGTGTTGACCAGCGATGGTCCGAAAAGCGCGGCCAGCATCATCGCAAAAAGGAGGGCGGGAAAGGCGAGGCTGAAGTCGGCGAGACGCATGATCGCCTCTTCAACCAGTCCGCCGAAGCTGGCGGCTGTCAAACCGAGCGCCACGCCGATCGAACCGCCCAGGACGACAGCCGCCAGCGCGATCGTCACGGAACTGCGGGCACCAACCATGAGCTGCGAAACGACATCCCGGCCCAATTGATCGGTTCCAAGCCAGAACGCGGCGCTGGGAGGCTGGAATCGCCGGGCGACATCGATTTCGGCGAAGGCATGGGGTGTCCAGACCAGCGAGATCGCCGCCACCAGGACCACCAGCATGACGAGGGACGCCCCGATGATGAAATTGACCGGGTATCGATGCGTCATCGACCGGTCCTCAGCTTCGGGTCGATAAAGCCGTAAGCCAGATCGACGAGAAAGTTGGCGATCACCACGATCGCCGCAAAGAGCACGACGAGCGCCTGCACCAGCGGGAGGTCGCGATTGCTGATCGCCTGGAAGGCCAGGCGCCCCAGGCCCGGAAGCGAGAAGACGTTCTCGACGACGATCGTACCCGTCAGGACATTGGCAAACTGCATTCCGACGATGGTTACGATCGGCACCATGGCATTGGGCAGCATGTGCAGCCACAGGATACGCGGCCGGGCGAACCCGGTCGCGCGCGCTGTGCGAACGAAGTCGAGCCGCGAAACCTCGAGCAGCGCCGAGCGCGTCACGCGGGCGAGCACGGCCGCCTGCACCACGGCAAGGGCGATGGTCGGCAAGATGAGCGCGCGGATCGCGGCCGCCGGATCGCTCCATCCCGGAAACCCGCCCGGCGGCAGCCAGCGAAGGTTCACCGCAAAGACGATCACGAGAAGGATGGATAGCCAGAATGCCGGGATGGCGATGCCAAGCTGGCTTGCCAGCATGACCGCCCAATCGGCAGGACGCCGGTGGCTGGACGCGGCCAGCACGCCGAGCCCCAGCGCCATGGCGACGGTGAGCATCATGCCCGATGCGGCAAGCGACAGCGTCAAGGGCATCCGCTCTGCAACGAGTTGCGCGACGGGGAGACGGAAGGCGTAGCTCGTACCGAAATCTCCGAGCACCATGCCGAGCAGCCACGCCGCATAGCGTTCCAGGAACGGGCGGTCCAGACCAAGCTCGCGCCGCAGACTCTCCTGGGCCTGCGGCGTGGACTCGATGCCGAGAATCACCAGCGCCGGGTCTCCGGGCAGCACATTCATGACCCAGAAGACCACAAAAGAAACGCCGAGGAGCGTGGCAACAAGTCCGGCGCTGCGCCTGATGAGAAACTGTGCCATGGAAAGGAAGGGCCGCCGGAACGGCCCCTTGATCCTTAATCGTCCTGCCAGCGAAGCGACGCCAGCGGCGCAGCCTGCACCGGCGACGACTGCCTGAAGCCGGTCAGTTCATTGCGCGCCACGCCAAGCGCGGGCAATTGAAACAGGAAGCCGTGGACGGCCTCTTCAGCCAGGAAGCGCTGTGCCTCCCGAGTGAGTCCATCGCGCATTTCCACATCGGGCTCCGTGCGGATTCGCTCCCACAATTCGACGTATTCGGCATTGTCATAGCCATAAAAATAGGACGGTCCCTGCGCGAAATTTGCAAGGTCGTTCGGCGCCGTATGGGCAATGATGGTCATGTCGTAATTGAGCTTGGAATAGACCTCGTCGAGCCAGAAGCTCCATTCCACATTCTCGACGGCGACCTCGACGCCGGCTTGCGCAAATTGCGACTGGATGATCTCCGCCGAACGCGTTGCGTAGGGAAAGGGCGGAACCCTGAGGGTGAGCGACAGACCCTCTTCGAGACCTGCTTCGGCCAGAAGTTCGCGTGCGCGCTCGACATCGGCCGGATAAGTGTCGGTCAGGTCGACATAGGCGCCATGATGCGGGGCAAAGAACGACCCGATAGGAGTGGCCAGCCCGTACATGGCGCCGTCGATGATGGCCTGGCGGTCAATCAGATGGCTGAGCGCGCGGCGAACCCGAATGTCGGTGAACGGCTCGCGTGCGTTGTTGAATGCCAGGATCACTTCCCCTTCCGTGGTGCCGACATTCACGGAAAAGCGAGGATCGGCCTCGAATTGCGGAAGAAGTTCGGGGGCCGGAAAGCCCGGAAAGGCGTCGATCTCCTCGGCCATCAACGCCGCGGTCGCAGCAGCCGGATCAGCCAGGAAGCGGAATGTCACGCGTTCCATGGCGACATCGCCGGCATCGCGGTGATCATCGTACTTCTCCAGCACCAGACGGTCGCCTCGGGTCCATGAGGCGAAGCGGAAAGGACCCGAACCCATCGGCTCGCTGGCATTCGTCTCGATCGCATCGGGATGCATGATCGAAGCCTTGCCCGAAGCCATGTTGAACAGAAAGAATGCGTCCGGGCGCGAGAGCGCGATCTCGACGGTCGCCGGATCGATCACCGTGACGCTCTCGATGGGTTCGAAAATGGCGCTTGCGGGATTGGCGCTGTCTTCGGCCATGGCGCGGTCGAAACTGAACTTGACCGTCTCTGCGTCGAGCGTCGAGCCATCATGGAAGGTGACGCCAGGACGGAGTTTGAACACATAGGTCATGCCGTCGGGCGAGACCTCCCAGCCTTCGGCCAGTTGAGGCACGATCGTTCCGTCCTCCTCGACCAGAGTGAGCTGTTCGTAGACGTTCGCGGTCATCAGCGTCTCGATGGAAGCCGTGGCATCGGTCGTCGGATCGAGCGATGTCGGCTCCTGCTGCATTCCAAGCGAGATTTCCGATTTTGCCAACGCCGGGCCGGTGAGGAGCACCGCGGCGAGCGCGAACGAGGAAATGGTGAGCTGTCTCATATTGGCGACCCAGTTTGAATGAAGCTGTGGCCATCCATATGCGAAGCCCATGGAGGTTAAATGACAGCCGGCGGACGGCGGCCCCATTGTGGCCGCCGTCCGCCCGTCATGGGCATTGCGGGATGTCATCTGCGCGTTACATCGCTCCTCTATCGCCGGAGCCATGCGCGATGAGACAAACAAAGACCGTGTTGCGGCCAATTTTCTGCCGGAACTTCAACTGACGAATCTCGGCAAGAAGTTCGACAGCAGCGTGGCTCTCGACGATGTGTCGATCGGCATTCCGGCTGGGAAGTTCACCGTCCTTCTTGGACCTTCGGGCTGCGGAAAATCGACGCTGCTTCGGCTGATTGCGGGTCTCGATCGGCCGACGAGCGGCGCAATTCATCTGGGCGGCGAAGACATCACGCAAAACGCGCCGGCCGCGCGCAATCTGTCGATGGTGTTCCAGTCCTATGCGCTTTTTCCGCATCTGAGCGTTGCCGAGAATATCGTTTTCGGTCTTTCGGTGCGCCGGGTCGGACGCGCCGAACGGATGGCCCGGCTTGGCGAGGTCGCCCGGATGATGGGACTTGAGACCTTGCTCGATCGGCGACCCAATCAGTTGTCCGGCGGCCAGCAGCAGCGCGTGGCGCTGGCGCGCGCCGTGATCTCGCGGCGGCCGATCTGCCTGATGGACGAACCGCTGTCCAATCTCGATGCCAAGTTGCGTGCGGAGATGCGCCTTGAAATCCGCGCCCTCCAGCAACGGCTCGCATTGACCATGGTCTATGTGACGCACGACCAGGTCGAGGCGATGACCATGGCAGACAGCATCGTGGTTCTCAATGCCGGCCGCGTGGAGCAGATCGCCTCGCCGCGCGACCTCTACGCGCGGCCTCAGACGGCATTTTGCGCCCGTTTCATCGGCACCCCGCCGATGAACCTCATTTCGGCAACGGACCTGCCGGACGTCGCTTCAACGTCGGCGGATGTGCAAATCGGCATCCGGCCGGAGGATATCGCCGTCACGGACAAGGGCATCGAAGCCACCACCGAGACCGTCGAATATCTGGGCGCCGACCAACTGATATCCGCCAGATTGGGAGGCTCGCGCATCGTGGTGCGCCAGCCCGCCCGCCTTGGAACACCCGGTCAAACAATCCGACTGTCCTGGCGCGAAGATGCCATGCATCATTTCGATGGCCAGGGCAGGCGCATATCTGCTCCGAAAACCGTGCAACTCAAGAAGGAACCTGCCTGATGCAACGCGTGTTCAAGACTTCGCTTCTCACCGGTGCGGCTTTTGCCGCCTCGCTTTCGGCCGCTTTCGCCGTCGACCTCGAATTCTACTTTCCGGTTGCCGTCGGCGGCGAAGCCGCTGCAACGATCGAGGCCATGACGCGCGACTATATGGATGAAAATCCCGATGTCGCGATCAATGCGATCTATACGGGCAGCTATGCGGACACGACCACGCGCGCCATTACCGCTTCGCGCGGCGGGAATGCGCCGCAGCTTGCGATCCTGCTCTCCACCGACATGTTCACCATGATCGACGAGGACGTGATCGAGGCTTGGGACGACCATCTGACGCCTGAGGAAATCGAGACCTGGATCGGCGGCTTTTACCCGGCCTTCATGAAGAACAGCCAGACCGAAGGAAAGACCTGGGGCATTCCTTTCCAGCGTTCCACGCCGGTCATCTACTGGAACAAGGAAGCCTTCGAAGCCGCCGGCCTCGACCCGGAAACGCCGCCGGCGACCTGGGACGAGATGCTTGAGATGGGCCGTCAGCTCACGATTCGCGACGATGCAGGCAATGTGACGCAATGGGGCGTGCGCTTTCCGTCGTCCGGGTTCCCGTCCTGGCTCTTTACCGGCCTGGTTGCGGCCAATGGCGGGGTTCTCGCGAATGAGGCGGGAACGGAAGTCTTCTTCAACACGCCCGAGGCGGTGGAAGCCCTCGAATATCTGGTGTCGCTGTCGGTCGAACATGAAGTCATGGCCCCCGGCATCATCGATTGGGGTGCGACGCCGCGCGCCTTCATGGACGGCGAGAGCGCGATCGCATGGACCACGACCGGAAATCTGGGCAACATCCGCACCAACGCGCCGTTCGAATTCGGCGTCGGCATGTTGCCGGCCAACACACAACCCGGCGCTCCGACCGGCGGCGGCAATTTCTATCTGTTCTCGGGCCATGAAGAGGAAGAAACCCGCGCGGCGATCGACTTCGTGAAGTGGGCAACCGCTCCCGAGCAAGCCGCCGAATGGTCGATCGCGACCGGCTATGTCGCGCCGCGCCCCGATACATGGGAAACGGAAGCGATGCAGGCCTACGCGCAGGAGGTGCCCGGCGCAGTGGTCGCCCGCGACCAGCTCGAATATGCGATCGCGGAACTGTCGACCTTCGAGGGGCCGCGCATCACGCAGATCCTCAACGATAACATCGCCGCTGCCATCGTCGGCGACAAGACGCCCCAGCAAGCTCTCGACGACGCCCAGAGCGAGGCCGAAGCCATCCTGGCCGCCTATCGCTAGACTGCTTCAGGAGCGCGTGCGTCCGACCGGATGCACGCGCTTTCAACCGTTGATCGGGGGTCGGACCGAAAGCTGTGTTTCCGCTTTCGGTCCGATCGCCGGACTGCATGGACGCTCCTGATGATAAAACGGGAATGGGTACACGCCTGGCTGCTTTTACTGCCGGCCTTGATCCTTCTGTTCGGCTTCACCCATCTGCCTGCGGTCCAGACGCTGCTCGACAGCTTCTGGTCGACGCCGCGCGGCCGTCGCCCGTCCGCTTTCGCCGGACTGGACAATTATCAGCGGCTTCTCGCCGACCCGGTCTTCGTTCGCGCGATGATCAACAATGCCATTTACGCCGCGATCACCATTCCCGTCTCGATCGCAGTGTCGCTCGTGATGGCGCTTTTCGTTCAGCGCCAGATCGCCGGGCGTGCGTTCTTGCGGATGTCGTTCTTCACCCCCACGGTTCTGCCGCTGATCGCCGTCGCCAATATCTGGCTGTTCTTCTATCTGCCCGGCTTCGGCCTCTTCGACCAGATCAGGGGGCTCTTCGGACTTCCGGCGGTCAACTGGATCGGTCAGCCGGCGACTGCGCTCTATGCGATCACGGCCGTCAGCGTCTGGAACCAGGCGGGTCTTTTCATGATCTTCTATCTGGCGGCGCTGCAAGCGATCCCCGAGAGCCTGCGCGAAGCGGCCGCACTCGAAGGTACGTCGAAATGGACGTTCTTTCGCCGGGTGACATGGCCCCTGATCATGCCGACCACGCTCTTCGTCTCGGTCAATGCGACGATCAACGCCTTTCGCATGGTCGACCATGTCTTCGTCATGACCCAGGGCGGTCCGAACAACGCCTCCATCCTGCTTCTCTACTATATCTACGATCAGGGTTTCCGGTTCTGGGACACCGCCTATGCGGCGACATTGACGGTCGTGATGGTCGTGATCCTTGCGGTCGTCGGCATCGGTCAGTTCTTTCTCCTGGATCGACGGGTGCATTACCGATGACGACAATCACGCTGAGCCACCGCGAAGGCATCCGATTCGACCGGCTTCTGTTCGTCATCGGCGCATGGGCGCTGGCGCTGACCTGGCTCCTGCCGCTTGCATATGCGATCTGGACGGCGATTCATCCTGCCGCCTACGAGACCCGCCTGGCCCTTTTTGCGCCGCTCACCGTCGAAAATTTCGTCCACGTATGGAATGCCGCGCCTTTCGCGCGCTATTTCCTCAATACGATCATGCTGGTGACGATGATCCTGACGGCGCAACTGATCTTGTGTACGCTGGCCGCCTTCGCCTTTGCCCGTCTCGATTTTCCAGGCAAGAACGTCCTCTTTGCGCTCGTCCTGCTGCAACTCATGGTCATGCCGGACATCCTCATCGTGCGAAACTACGCGGCGATGAGCACGCTCGGGCTGATCGACACCATCGTGGCCATCGGGCTTCCCTATTTCGCCTCCGGTTTCGCGATCTTCCTCCTGCGGCAGACGTTCAAGACGATCCCGAAGGAACTCGACGAGGCCGCACGGGTGGAAGGTTGCGGCCTGCTCGGCCTGCTCTGGCGGGTCTACGTGCCGCTTGCCAAACCCACCATGCTGGCTTTCGGTCTCGTTTCGGTTTCGCATCACTGGAACAATTTCGTCTGGCCGCTCATCATCACGTCATCGGTCGAAACCCGTCCCTTGACGGTGGGGCTTTCCATCTTTGCGACGACGGACAGCGGAATCGAATGGTCGATCATCAACGCTGCAACGCTGATGACGTCCGCGCCGCTTCTGATCGGCTTCCTTCTCTTTCAGCGCCAGTTCGTCCAGAGTTTCATGCGCGCAGGCATAAAGTAATCGCAGGACAGATCATGACCCTTTCTCCGCTTGGCGCTGCCATCAAACGCCCGAATCTCGACGCACTTCGCGACTGGCTCTTCGACAGCGACCGGCCGATCGAAATCCAGGATTTCGTCTTTCCCGAGGTGATCGCGGGCGACACCGCCGAGCTTGTTCAGGACTACAGGGAAGCACTCACCGGCCATCGGGGACCGCGCGGAATCCATGGCCCGTTCTTCGGCCTCGACCTTGCCAATCCGGATCGGGAGATACGCGCGATCATCCAGCGGCGGTTCCTGAAGGGGACCGAGATCGCAGAGGCTCTCGGAGCCGACCAGATGGTGATCCACAGTCCGTTCACCTACTGGCACACGCTGAACTACATGAACTATCCGCATCTTCGCGAGGCGCTTTTCTCTGCGTGTATCGAGTGCCTTCAGCCGGTTCTCGATCGTGCACGCGACGCCGGCTGCATTCTCGTCCTTGAGAATATCGACGACACCGATCCGAAAGACCGCGTCGAACTCGTCGCAAAGATCGATCATCCTTCGCTCAAGGTCTCGGTCGACACCGGTCATGCCGAGCTTGCACATCAGCGCTACGGTGCGCCGGCATTGGTCGACTTCATAGCCGCTGCCGGTCCAAATCTCGGTCATGTCCATCTTCAAGACGTTGACGGATATGCGGATCGGCACTGGCATCCCGGCGAAGGTCGCATATCCTGGGCGCCGGTCCTCGATGAAATCGAGCGGATTGAGCCGAGCCCGCGTCTTATACTCGAGGTTCGCTCACGGCTCGACAGATTGCCCGCGACGGCGGAATGGCTCGAAACAAAGATGTGCTACCGCAGTTCTTGAAGTGACCGGAACCGCAGTGCGGCGACTGCCGGTTTGTCCAATTCAAGGTGGCGTTCAATTTTTCGGTGGCGGATACTCATGACCTCGGCGATAAATCCGGTCGCGTTCAAAACGTGATTTCTTTCGCCGCCTGACGCCTTCGGCTTTTTCCGTAGCCGATCGTCTCGGGAAGTTTCATCATCGCTACAGAAAAAGATTATGAAATATCAACGGCATAGATTCGCCATCGCACCCATGATGGACTGGACGGACCGTCACTGCCGATTCTTTCACCGGCAGATGACCGGCCGTGCGCTTCTCTATACCGAGATGGTCGTGGCCGACGCGGTGATTCATGGCAATCGCGATCGTTTGCTCGGCTTTGCGCCCGACGAACATCCGGTGGCGTTGCAACTGGGCGGCAGCGATCCGGAAAAGCTGGCCATGGCGGCGACGATCGCGGCCCAATGGGGCTATGACGAGATCAACCTGAATGTCGGCTGTCCGTCCGACCGGGTGCAGAGCGGCACGTTCGGCGCATGCCTGATGCGCACGCCCGACCTCGTCGGCGAATGCGTCGCTGCGATGAAAGCGGCTGTCTGCGTTCCGGTCACGGTCAAGTGCCGCATCGGCGTCGACGAGCAGGACCCGGAAGTCGCGCTCGACGAGATCGCCGACAAGGTGCTCGCGGCCGGGGCCGATGCGCTGTGGGTCCATGCGCGCAAGGCGTGGCTCCAAGGGCTGAGCCCAAAGGAGAACCGGGACATTCCGCCGCTCGATTATGACCGTGTCTACCGTCTGAAGGCGCGGCTCGGCGAGGTTTTCGTGGGCATCAATGGCGGCGTCGCCGATCTCGACGAAAGCCTGCGCCATCTGGGACGGGTAGATGGGGTGATGCTCGGGCGCGCGGCCTATCACAATCCGGGCCTCCTGGCCGAAATCGACCAGCGAATCTTCGGCGTCGATGCAGCGTCGATCGAATGGCGCGAACTGATCGATCGCATGGCGGATTACTGTGCGGCGCATATCGCGGAGGGCGGAAGGCTGACGCATGTCACGCGGCACATGGTCGGGCTCTTCCACGGAATGCCGGGCGCGCGCCGCTTCCGACAGATCCTGTCGACGGATGCCACGAAGCCCGGCGCAGGACCTGAGGTGCTGCACGCCGCCTTCGCCGAAATCCGGCTGGACCAGCGCCACGACGCCGCCTGAGCCGGTTTACTTTCCGTCCCCGTCAAGGTAGCGCACGAACGCAACGAATTGCGGGGGAATGCGCATGTCCGGTCTTGATCTGCCGTGGAGCGAGCTTGCGGTGTTCGCCGCCGCCATCGCCGCTTCCGGCGTCGTCGCGGGGCTGATGGCCGGTATTTTCGGCATCGGCGGCGGCGCGGTGCTGGTGCCGGTCTTCTACCAGGTATTCGGCCTGCTCGGGGTCGACGAGGTGGTACGGATGCATCTGGCTGTCGGCTCGTCGCTGGCGATCATCATCCCGACCTCGATCCGCTCCTTCACCGGCCACAAGGCGCGCGGCGCGGTCGACATGGATCTGTTGAAGAGTTTCCTCGTCCCGGTCCCGATCGGCGTCGTGCTGGCGTCGATCACGGCAGCCTATATTTCGAGCGAAGGGCTGCGAATCGTCTTCGCGGTGCTGATGCTGCTCGTCGCGGTGCGGCTCCTGTTCAATCGGGAATCCTGGAAGCTCAAGGGCGATTTGCCGGGAACGGGCGGCCGTACGGTCGCCGGCGTCATCATCGGCTATTTCTCGACGTTGATGGGAATTGGCGGCGGCGTCATGAACAACACCTTCATGACGATCTACGGCAGGCCGATGCATCAGGCCGTCGCGACGTCGTCCGGCGTCGGCGTGCTGATCGCGATCCCCGGCACGATCGGCTATATCTGGGCCGGCTGGAACCATCCCGACCTGCCGATCGCCTCAACCGGTTTCATCAACTGGATCGCCGTCGCGCTGGTCATCCCGATCGCGCTCATCGTGACACCCTATGGCGTTCGGATCGCCCATGCGCTGAAGAAGCGCCAGCTCGAAGTCGCCTTCGGCCTGTTCTGCATCTTCATCTCGGCGCGGTTCTTCTGGAGCCTGATGGAATAGCGCTCAATCGCGCAGGATGAGCCGGTCGCCGCGCATGTCGAAACCCGACAGTGAGCCGATGAAGTTCATGCCGAGAAGCGTGCGGTCGAGTTGGCCTTCGGCGGCGACGAGCGCGGGCAGGCGGGTGCGCGAAATCTCGCCGATGCGGATTTCGTCGAGTGTGATCCGCGCGGCCTGCGTCGGACCGTTCGCTGTCATGATCGGCACGGTGAAGCTCAAATCGTCGGGCTCGAAGCCGATGCGGCGCGCGTCGGCGGAACTGAGAACGGTCGTGGTCGCGCCGGTATCGACCACGGTATTGACGGTCGCCCCGTTGATGGAGGCGCGAATCTCGAAATGGCCATTCGCCATGCGGTCGATCATCACCGCAGCGCGCCCGTCGTCTCCCACCATCGACAGGGGACTGCCGGGAATGAGCCCGGCGGTCAGTCGGCTGCCGACATCCTGCAACTCATAGCGATACTGGTAGCCGACCATCAGCGCCATGATGATGACGAGCCAGATCGCGAGCGTGCGCGCCATCGGCCCGAATCGCTGGCCGGAGCCGAGCAGGCCGACGGCGACGACCGCGCCGAGAAGCCCGAGATAGAGCGTGCGCGCGAAGCTGTCGCCGTCGAGGCCGAAAAGCGTGCCGCTGTCGCCCGTCGCGATTAGCGCGACGAGGCCGAGCGCCATGATGGAGATGACGATCCAGAACAGACGTCCCATCGCTCAGTCCTGCGCCAGGCCGCGCTCGCGCGCCATGCGGCTTCGGCGGGTCTCGCGGCGGGGGCGGCGCTCCATCGTTTCCATGCGCGCGGGCAGTTCCGCCATCGTCTCGCGCCGGGCCTGCGGCGTCATCGTCGTCCACGCGCCGATTTCCTCACGCGTGCGCCCGCAGCCGAAACAGTAGCCGGTCGCCATGTCGATCGAACAGACGAGGATGCAGGGCGATTCGATCGGCGTCATGACGTGTTCCTTGCCATTCAAGACAGATGGGGCAATTGGCGAGGCCGCGCAAGACAAGGGCCGGCATCCGCCATTGTGATCGCGACACGACTTGGGTATGCGCTAGGGCAGCATTTGAGGAGCACTCGATGACCAGCGGCCTGCCTTTCGACGACTATCGCGACCTCCTGCGGCGTCTGCCCGAGGCCGAGAAGGCCGCGCGGCGCGACGCGGAAGCGCGCCTGCGGCTGCTCGAAGACCAGGGCGTCGCGCTTGGCCGCATGGGCGAACTGGCCGTCTGGCTTGCAGGATGGCAAGGCCGAAGCCAGCCGCAGATTTCCCGTCCGATGGTGACGGTCTTCGCCGGCACGCACGGGCTTGCGAAGCAAGGCATCAGCACGCGCCAGGCAAACGAGACGCAGGCGATGGTCGAATTCTGCGCGGCGGGCGGCGCGGCGATCAATCAGATCTGCGCGGCGAACGATTTCGGCCTCAAGGTCTTCGACCTTGCCCTGCATCTGCCGGTCGACGACATCTCCGAAGGCCCGGCCTTCGACGAGCGCGGCTGCGCGGTGACCATGGCCTTCGGCATGGAGGCGATCGCGGGCGGCGCCGATCTGATCTGCATCGGCAGCCTGGGCGTCGGCGGCGAGACGGTTGCGGCAGCGCTTCTGATGGCGTTGCACGGCAGGGCTGCACTGGACTGGATCGAACCGACGGGCGAGCCGGACCTGACCGAACGGCGAATCCGGCTGATCGACAAGGCGGTCGAACTGCATGGCGCACATGTGAAGGACCCGCTCGAAGCGCTGCGCCGTCTGGGCGGGCGCGAGGTCGCCTCGATTGCCGGTGCGATCCTCGCCGCGCGGATGGAACGTATCCCCGTGGTGCTGGATGGTATCGTGTCGCTGGCGGCGGCGGCGGTGCTCCATGCGGTCCGGTCCGATGCGCTCGACCATTGCCTGCTCGGCCATGCGACGACCAATCGCGGCCAGCGCCACGCGGCGCAGGCGCTCGGCCTGAAGCCCATCCTCGATCTGGGCATGGGCGAAGGCGAGGGGATCGGCGCGGCGATGGGAGCGCTGGTCCTGAAAAATGCGGCGCATATGTTCGGCTCGATGACGATCCGCCGGAACTAGACTAGCGCCGTCCGGCGGCAACCCTTTGGCGTGTCGGAAGCGCCGGAAGCGCCTCCATCACGCGTGCAGGGGGCAGAATCGCGATCGCCTCGGTGCCCTCGCGCAGTTTCGAGCGAAGCTGGAACTCGCCGCCATGGAGTTCGAGCAGGCCCTGGACGATGGGAAGACCGAGGCCCGTTCCCTGTTCCGCGCTCTTGATGGCGATCGAGCCCTGGCCGAAGGCGGACAGCACGATGGGAATTTCCTCGGCTGGAATGCCGGGACCATTGTCCTTGACCGACACATATTGCCCGCCGCCGGCCGTCCAGCCGACGCGCACGCGCACTTCCGACCCGTTCGGCGCGAATTTAACCGCGTTCGAGATCAGGTTGAGCGTGATCTGGCGAAGCGAGCGTTCGTCCGCCAGAAGCCGCGGCAGGGTCGGTTCGAATTGCTGGACGATGCGGATCGCCTTCTTGTGCGCCTTCAGTTCCATCAGGTGGCAGCATTCCTCGACGACGCCGGTCAGCGACAGCGGCTCCTCGTTGAGCTGGTAGCGGCCGGCCTCGATGCGCGAGAGGTCGAGGATCTCGTTGATGAGATTGAGAAGGTGCTGGCCGGACGCGTTGATGTCGCGCGAATAATCGCGATAGGTTTCGTTGTGCATCGGACCGAGGACTTCGTTGCCCATGACCTCCGAGAAGCCGAGAATCGCATTGAGCGGCGTGCGCAGTTCGTGACTCATGGTGGCGAGAAAGCGCGACTTGGCAAGGTTGGCTTCCTCGGCGCGGCGACGGGCCTCGTCGGACATGGACTTCGCCGTCTCCAGTTCGCCGATCAGGCCGTCCTTTTCTGCCTGATAGGAGAGGAGCATGACGGCCGAACGGTTCATGTGACGGGCGACGAAGGTGAAGAAGCCGAGCGACACGGCGAGCAGCGCCACCATGATCGCTTCGACGGGCATCGCCATGTCGACGGTCAGATAGGCGAATACGGCGACAGGCAGCGCGAAGGTCAGGACCAGCGCGCCGCGTAGCGTGTGCGATATCAGCGCGGTCGAGGCGATGGCCAGAAGCAGGATGACGGTCTTCAGCACCGTGAACTGATCGAGCTGGCATTCGACGCATTCGATCGTCGCCAGATAGGCCCAGCCGAGCCCGGAGACGAAATGGCCAAGCAGGAAGGAGCGCTTGACGCCGACGGCGTCGAGATCGTTGATGTCCGCCCGGTCGACCCGGCGCGCGATGAGCGCAAGGCCGAGATAGCAAGCGACCGTGATGATCGCCCAGATGACGATCTGCGGGCCGGTTCCGGCAAAGACGCCGCCCGCCATGACGACGAGCACCATCAGCGGGATCGCGGCCGCAGTGTTGATCATCGCGCGGGCGTGAAGCTTCAGGAGGTCGCGTTCGAAGACCGGATTGCCCTCGCGCTGGGACAGCCGTTCGCGCGTGCGCCGGACGGCCTTGGCGACATCGGTGTTGCGATGCGCCTTTCTGCGGTCCACGATGTTCTTGTCGGCAAGTTGCGTGCCTGAAAACGCCATACGAAATATCAGTCAATGCGCGCCAATGATCATGGCGAAGACTAGACCCAGAAGATTAAGAGACCCTTCGCTTGCCAGTCCTTCCTTTTCGCAGACCACGGCAGGGCCGGTACGGACGGCGGGGCAGGGGCGCAGTGCGCCCGCTCGGCTTGCGCGACATGGCGCTGACGGCGGGCATGTTCCTGATCCTCGGCGCACTGGCCTGGAACTTCGAGCAGCGCGCGGCGCACCAGATCGCCTCCACGGTTCGGGTGATCGACGGCGACACGCTCGATATGCGCGACGGACGTATCCGGCTCGTCGGGATCGACGCGCCGGAACTCGACCAGACCTGCGACAACGGCATTGCGATTTATGACTGCGGACGCGAGGCGCGAGAGCGCCTGCGGCAGCTTGTCGGCGGGGACCATATCACCTGCGCGACGCGGCGCAAGGATCGCTACGGCCGGTTCCTCGCGACCTGCCATGCGGGCGAGGTGAACCTTGCCGCGCGAATGGTCGAGACGGGCTGGGCGGTTGCTGCCGGCGACTATGATCTCGCCGAGATGCGGGCACGCACGGCGCGCCGAGGCATCTGGGCCGGAAATTTCGAGCGGCCGAGCGATTGGCGCGCGACACGGGGGATGGCGAGCGAGGATGGCGGGCTTCTCGATCCGATACTCGACCGGTTGCGGCTTTGGGCCGATCGCTGATTACGCGTCTGGCGGTGCAGGTGATTTCCGGTTTAGACAGGGAATGAATGAGGGAGAGACATGATGAAGCTTTACGATGGTGGTCGCGCGCCGAACCCGCGCCGGGTGCGCATATTTCTCGCCGAGAAGGGCATCGACGTGCCGCTGGAGCCGGTCGACATGGCTGCGATGGGCCACAAGTCGGAGACGGTCACGGCGCGCAATCCGTTGCAGCGATTGCCAGTGCTCGAACTCGATGACGGCACCGTGATTGCCGAATCGGTCGCCATATGCCGCTATTTCGAGGAGCTTCATCCCGAGCCGCCGTTGTTCGGCACCGGCGCGCTCGGTCGCGCGCAGGTCGAGATGTGGCAGCGCCGCATGGAACTCCACTTCCTCTCCGCCGTCGCGCAGGCTTTTCGTCACATCCATCCGGCGATGAAGGAATGGGAAGTGCCGCAGATCCCCGAATGGGGCGAGGCCAACAAGCCGAAGGCGATCGACTATCTCCACATGCTCGACCGTCACCTCGCCGACAGCCGCTTCATCGCGGGCGACGCCTACACGATCGCCGACATCACCGGCCTCGTCGGCGTCGAGTTCATGAAGCCGGCGCGGCTCGAAGTGCCGGCCGAGCTCGAAAACGTGCAGCGCTGGTTCGCCGAGGTTTCGGCGCGGCCAAGCGCCAAGGCCTGATCCTGGGCGACGCGGAAGAGTTCGCCCGGCGCATTCGGCTCTGCCGGATCTGCCGGGACGCGCCGCTCAAGACGCCACTGCCGCACGAGCCGCGTCCTGTGGTCGTCGCATCGTCCACCGCGCGCGTCCTGATCGCCGGGCAGGCGCCCGGCACGCGGGTTCATGCGACAGGGCTGCCCTTCAACGACCGTTCGGGGGATCGGCTGCGCGACTGGATGGGCGTGTCGCGCGAGGATTTCTACGATCCGGCCAATTTCGCCATCGCGCCGATGGGCTTCTGCTTTCCCGGCCAGGACGCCAAGGGCGGCGACCTGCCGCCTCGCCGCGAATGCGCGCCGGCCTGGCGCGAGGCGCTTTTGGCGACCATGCCGCAGATCGAACTGGTGCTCGCGATCGGGCTCTACGCGCAGCGTTGGCACTTGGGGCGCGACTACGCGACTTCGCTGACCGGCAATGTCGAGAACTGGCGTACGATTTTCATGCGCAACACCAGTCCGCGCATGATTCCGTTGCCGCACCCGTCCTGGCGCAACACGGCATGGCTGAAACGGCACCCGTTCTTCGAAAGCGAATTGCTTCCGGTGCTCCGGCGCGAAATCCGATTGTCGATAACGATGGCCGATTAGGACGATTTTGCTTCAATGTGGCGAAACGCTGCCGCATCGTGCTTGGCTATTGCGGAAGACTTCGCCATTTTAGGATGAAATTTCTCATCGGAGCCTCACATGGACCGTCTCGACCGCAAAATCCTGCGCTTGTTGCAGGAAGATTCCACGCTTGCCGTGGCCGATGTCGCCAAGAAGGTGGGGCTGTCGACGACACCGTGCTGGCGCCGCATCCAGAAGCTCGAGGAAGAAGGTGTCATCCGCAAGCGCGTGGCGCTGCTCGATCCGGTCAAGATCAATGCGCGGGTGACCGTGTTCGTGTCGATCCGCACGAATTCCCACAGCCATGAATGGCTGCGCCGGTTTTCCGAGGTGATCCAGGAATTTCCGGAGGTGATCGAGTTCTACCGGATGAGCGGCGACATCGACTATCTCTTGCGCGTCGTCGTCCCGGACATCGCCGCCTATGACGCCTTCTACAAGCGGCTGATCGCCAAGATAGAGATCCGGGACGTGTCGTCGTCCTTCGCCATGGAGCAGATCAAGTACACGACGGAAATGCCGCTCGACTACATGTTGCTCGACAAGGAATCCGGCTCATCCAACGCCGCCTAGGAATTTTCGTGAGAAACGGGGCTGCAAACACACGTCTCCTGCGCTTCCGGTGCTCACGTACTAATGTACGCTCCGCTCCGGTTCTCGGAGACGTGCGTTTTCGCCGCGTTCTGACGGAAATTCGCGTCGAGCCGGGCAGAACTAGAGCAGTTTCGACTTAATCCGGGTCATATCCGGCTGCTTCAAAGTAGTGCCGACATTCGTCTGGCGTGAAGGCTGAGAGGCAATCAGCGACGACCGACCAGAGTTCGTCGACGGTTCTGGCGGC
>JAESGM010000210.1_pt1 | contig 108625 bp, 98 predicted proteins | sample 9269721 | NCBI WGS metagenome assembly JAESGM01 (sample SAMN15720920, study PRJNA650825) | algae metagenome | isolation source: Komarekiella atlantica HA4396-MV6 and co-occurring heterotrophs from... | place: USA: Theobald House, Kauai, HI | collected 2009-07-29 | reverse complement strand
CCGCCCATGTCGCGGATGCCGCCGAGCGAGAGCTCGAGCTTGTCGCGCTCGCGGGTGAGCTGGAGCACTTCCTTCTTGGTCAGGCCGTGCGTGTCGCCGGCAAGCTGCTCCTCGAGCGACTTGAAGCGCTTGATCGAGTTCGAGATCGTCTTCCAGTTGGTGAGCATGCCGCCCAGCCAGCGATGGTTGACGAAATGCTGGCCGGCACGACGCGCCGCCTCGGCGATCGGCTCCTGCGCCTGCCGCTTGGTGCCGACGAACAGCACCTTGCCGCCCGACGCGACCGACTGGCTGACGAAGTCGAGCGCGCGCGCGAAGAGCGGCACGGTCTGCGACAGGTCGAGGATGTGGACGCCGTTGCGATCGCCGTAGATGTACGGCTTCATCTTCGGATTCCAGCGATGGGTCTGATGCCCGAAATGCGCGCCCGCTTCGATGAGCGCCTGCAAAGTGACGGTGGGTGCCGCCATGATGTGATTCTCCTACCCGGTTGTACCTCTGAAAGGCAGGGATCCCGAACGAGCCGGGACACCGGTATGTGCGCCTTCCATGTGGAATGCCGCGGCCCCTAGCGAAAGCGACCCGCAAATGCAAGCTTGACAGCAACGGAACATATCGTGAACATGGGCGGCAAGACACAGGGAGACACGATCATGCAGCTCTTCGCCGCCCTCGCCTTCGTCATGGTTCTGGTCGCCGCGGTCCTGCTCGTCGCGACGATGCTGCGCGGCGAGGCCGCCCGCCTCGTCGCGATCCTGTCGGGCGAGGAACTGGCGCGTGCGCGGACGCCGCGCCCGGTCGTGGTCAGTGCGACGGCGCGCCGTCGTCCGCTGCCGGCGCGAGCGGCGGCACCGTCGCGGGCGCCGCGGCACGCCGCTGCCGCTTGACCCGCGCATAGGAACGGATGCTGAACGGGATCAGCGCGAGATAGCCGAGCGCGACCACGGTCAGCGTGATCCAGGGCGCGGAGACGAGCGCACCGCCGAGCAGCGCCACGCCGGCAATGGCCTCGAGCCGAACCCCGCGGCGCAGGCGCAGCGACGACCAGCTATAGGTCGCGACGTTCGAGATCAGCAGGAAGGCGACCAGACCCACCCATGGCGCCACCAGCCACGGCTCGCGCAGGTTCTCGTTGCCGGACCAGAGCCAGACATAGACCGGCAGCAGCGCGATCCCGGCGCCGGCGGGCGCCGGCACGCCGGTCAGGAAGCCGGCGGACTTGTGCGGCTGCTCGGCGGAATCGATCTGCGCGTTGAAGCGGGCCAGCCGCAGCGCGCAGCAGACCGCGTGGGCCAGCGCGAAGATCCAGCCGAATTGCGGCAGCGCCTGCAGCGACCAGAGATAGAGGATGATCGCCGGCGAAACGCCGAACGCGATCACGTCGGACAGCGAATCGAGCTCGACGCCGAAGCGGCTCTCGCCCTTCAGCAGGCGCGCGATGCGTCCGTCGAGCCCGTCGAGCACGCCCGCGACGATGATCGCGGCCAGGGCCCGTTCGAAGTCGCCGCCGATCGCGAAGCGGATGCCCGACAGCCCCATGCAGAGCGCGAGCGCGGTGACCGCATTGGGAGCGACCGCGCGAAGCGAGATGCCGCGCAACGGGCGGCGCGGCTCCCTCATTGCGGGAGGCCGCTCGCCGGCTCGGTCTCGCCCAGCTTCGCGATGACGGTCTCGCCGGCGATCGTCCGCTGGCCGAGCGCGACCCGCGGCGCGGTGCCCGCAGGCAGATAGACGTCGACGCGGCTGCCGAAGCGGATGAGGCCGATCCGCTGCCCGCGCGCGACGATGTCGCCGGGCTTGACGAACGGGACGATCCGGCGCGCCACCAGGCCGGCGATCTGGGTGAAACCGATGCGCACCCCGTCGGCGCCCTCGACGAGCAGGTGCTGGCGCTCATTCTCCTCGCTCGCCTTGTCGAGGTCGGCGTTGAGGAACTTGCCCGAGATATAGACGACGCTCTTGACCGTGCCGGCGATCGGGCTGCGGTTGATATGGACGTCGAACACGCTCATGAAGATCGAAACGCGCGTCATCGGCAGATCGCCCAATCCGGCCTCGCCTGCCATCTCGCGGGCCGGCGGCACGTGCTGGATGAGCGTGATCAGCCCGTCGGCCGGGGCGATGACGAGCCCCTCGCCCTGCGGAACGCTGCGGATCGGGTCGCGGAAGAAGGCCGCCACCCAGGCGGTCATCGCAGCCATCGGCCAGGCGAGCAATTCCCAGTCCAGCAGCGCGAGGACCAGCGTGATCGCGGCGGCGATCAGCACGAACTTGCGCCCGTCCGGATGGACCGAGGGGAAGCGCCACTTGACGTTGGTCGTGACGATCGGCGGCTTTTCGAGTGAAACCATGCGCGTTCCTTAGGCGTCCCCCCGCCGGATCACAACGGCGGAGCGGCGTTCGGGGGCCCGCGCATCCGCCGGCGCATGCCGGTTGATCGGGCCGCGCGCGCCGCCTAAGGACGCCCCAACATCAGACCCCCGAGGAAGTTGCCGATGGCCAAGATCAAGGTGAAAACGCCCGTTGTCGAACTCGATGGCGACGAGATGACCCGCATCATCTGGGCGTGGATCCGCGAGCGGCTGATCCTGCCTTATCTCGACATCGACCTCGACTATTACGACCTGGGCATCGAGCATCGCGACGCCACCGACGACCGCGTGACCGTCGAATCGGCGCGCGCCATCAAGAAATATGGCGTCGGCGTGAAGTGCGCGACGATCACGCCGGACGAGGCGCGCGTCGAGGAATTCGGCCTGAAGAAAATGTGGAAGTCGCCCAACGGCACGATCCGCAACATCCTCGGCGGCGTCGTCTTCCGCGAGCCGATCGTGATCAAGAACGTGCCCCGGCTGGTGCCGGGCTGGACCGACCCGATCGTCGTCGGCCGCCATGCCTTTGGCGACCAGTATCGCGCGACCGATTATCGCGTCCCGGGCCCGGGCAAGCTCCGCCTGGTGTTCGAGGGCGACGACGGCACCGTGATCGACGAGGAGGTTTTCCAGTTCCCGTCGGCGGGCGTCGCGATGGCGATGTACAATCTCGACGACTCGATCCGCGACTTCGCGCGCGCCTCGCTCAATTACGGGCTGCTGCGCGAATGGCCGGTCTATCTGTCGACGAAGAACACGATCATGAAGGCCTATGACGGGCGCTTCAAGGACATCTTCCAGGACATTTACGAGAATGAATTCAAGGCGCAGTTCGAGAAGGTTGGGATCGTCTACGAACACCGCCTGATCGACGACATGGTCGCGTCCGCGCTCAAGTGGAGCGGCAAGTTCGTCTGGGCCTGCAAGAATTACGACGGCGACGTGCAGTCGGACTCGGTCGCGCAGGGCTTCGGTTCGCTCGGCCTGATGACGTCGGTTCTGCTCTCGCCCGACGGCAAGACCGTCGAGGCGGAAGCGGCGCACGGCACGGTGACTCGCCACTATCGCATGCACCAGCAGGGCAAGGCGACGTCGACCAATCCGATCGCGTCGATCTTCGCCTGGACCGGCGGCCTCAAATATCGCGGTCGCTTCGACAACACGCCCGAGGTGACCCGCTTCGCCGAGACGCTCGAGCGCGTGTGCATCGAGACGGTCGAGAGCGGCCAGATGACCAAGGACCTCGCCATCCTGATCGGGCCCGACCAGCCCTGGATGACCACCGAGCAGTTCTTCGAGGCGATCCGCCAGAATCTGGAGAACGCAATGGCCGCCGGCTGAGGCCGCCCACCCTCGCCCGCCGTCCCGGCCGCGAGCCGGGAACCGGCTCGCCTCCCTCGCGACACCATCTCAGCGGGACCCCGGGTCAAGCCCGGGGCGACCAAAACCCCTCAACGTCATCCCGGCCTCGAGCCGGGATCCAGCTCACCTTCCTTGCGCCCACCATCTCAGCCGCCCCCCGGCTCAAGCCCGGGGTGACGAAGCTCCTCAACGTCATCCCGGCCTCGAGCCGGGATCCAGCTCACCTTCCGCTCGCACACCATCTCAGCGGGACCCCGGGTCAAGCCCGGGGTGACCAAGCCCCTCAACGTCATTCCGGCCTCAAGCCGGGATCCAGCTCACCTTACCTCGCCCACCAAAACAGCCGGCCCCCGGCTCAAGCCCGGGGCGACCAAAACCCCTCAACGTCATCCCGGCCTCGAGCCGGGATCCAGCTCACCTTACCTCGCCCACAATCGCAGCTGGACCCCGGCTCAAGCCCGGGGTGACCAAACCCCTCGACGTCATCCCGGCCTCGAGCCGGGATCCAGCTCACCTCCCTCGCGCCCACCAAAACAGCGGGCCCCCGGGTCGAGCCCCGGGGTGACCAAAGCCCCTCAACCCCATCCCGGGCTCGCCCCGTCATCCAGTCCCGCCGCAGCGTCAAACATGGCGGATCGGTGCCCGCCGCGGGTAGTCGCCTCGCGCCCCTGCGGTTAGGGTGGCGGCATGGCCACACTCGATATCGGCAGCAGCGGTTTTTCGGACGCCCTCGTGATCCTCGGCGCGGCGGGGATCGTCATCCCCGCCTTCGCGCGCATTCGCATCAACCCGGTGATCGGGTTCATCCTGGTCGGCGCGCTGGTCGGGCCGTTCGGGCTGGGCACGCTCGTCCAGAGCCATCCCTGGCTCTATTACTTCACGATATCCGAACCGGAATCGATCGAGCCCTTCGCAGAGCTTGGCATCGTCCTGCTGCTGTTCACGATCGGGCTCGAGCTGTCGTTCCGAAGGCTGTGGGACATGCGCGCGCTGGTGTTCGGCGTCGGCGCGTTCGAGCTGCTGGGCTCCGGCCTGCTGATCGGCACCGGGCTGCTGATGCTCGGCCAGCCCCCGGCGGGCGCCTATGGGCTCGGCATCGCGCTCGCGCTGTCGTCGACCGCGCTGGTGCTGCCGATGGTCGGGATCCAGGGCCCGGTCGGGCGGCCGGCGTTCGCGATGCTGCTGTTCGAGGACCTTGCGCTCGTTCCCATCATCTTCGTGCTCGGCGCCTTTGCGATCGGCGGCGATGCGAGCTGGGCGACGCTCGGCCGCACGACCGCGCTCGGCGTCGCGGTGGTGCTCGCGCTGCTGATCGGCGGGCGGTTCCTGCTGCCCCGCCTGTTCGCCCAGGCGGCCCGCACCAAGAGCCCCGAGCTGTTCTTCGCGGCGAGCTTGCTCGCGGTCATTGCGGCGAGCCTGGCGACCAGCGCCGCGGGGCTGTCGCCGATCGTCGGCGCGCTGATCGCGGGCCTGACCATCGCCGAGACCGAATATCGCGGCGAAGTCGAATCGATCACCGCGCCCTTCCAGGGCCTTGCGCTCGGCGTGTTCCTGATCACCGTCGGCATGAGCGTCGACCTGAAGGCGGTCGCGGCGCAATGGCCCGAGCTGACGCTGGCGATCGTCGGCGTGATGCTCGTGAAGACGATCGTCACCTTCCTGCTGCTGCGCGTCGCCGGGACGGGGCGAGGCGCGGCGGTGCAGACCGGCGTGCTGATGGCCTCGCCGTCCGAGACCACGCTGATCGTGCTCGCGGCGGCGGCGCAGGCGGGGCTGATTGCCGCCTCGACCGCGGCCTTCTGGCAGATGGTGACCGCGCTCGGCCTCACCCTCACGCCGCTGCTCGCGCGCATCGGGCGCGACCTGGGCCGCCGCGTCGAGCTGGTCCAGGACCAGGGCGAGATCGAGATGGAGGACGCGCGGACCGTCATCATCGGCTTCGGCCGGGTCGGGCGCATGGTCGCCGACATGCTCACGCGCCACAACCAGCCCTATGTCGCGGTCGAGTCCGACATCGACACCGTCGCCGCGGCGCGGCAGGAGGGCTATCCGGTGCTGTTCGGCGATGCGGCGCGCGGGGATTTCGTCGACCGGCTGCGCCTGGGCCATGCCCGCGCGCTGATCCTGACGATGGACGATCCGGTGCTGAGCGTGCACCTCACCCGGCGCGTGCGCGGCTGGGTGCCCGACCTGACGATCGTCGCCCGCGCGCGCGATCCGGGCCACGCCGCCGAGCTCTACCGCGCGGGCGCGACCGATGCGGTGCCCGAGACGCTCGAAAGCTCGCTGCAGCTGTCCGAAGCCGTGCTGGTCGATCTCGGCGTCGCGGTCGGGCCGGTGATCGCGTCGATCCACGAGAAGCGCGACGAGCTGCGGCGCGAGATCAAGGAAGCCGGCGCGCTCGACCGTGAGCCGCGGCTCGCGCGCACCCGGCTGGCCGACCTGGCCGGCGGCGAGGTCGCGGCCACGGAGTGATGTCGGGAGCTGGTGCGGGCGGTCGGGGTCGAACCGACACTCTGTCTCCAGAACCGGATTTTGAGTCCGGCGCGTCTGCCAATTCCGCCACGCCCGCGACGGCGCGCTTCCCCTAGCCGAGCCGGCCGCGCGTCGCAACCGATCTCCACCCCGAAGCATTGGTCGGGCGATGCAGGCAGGTACGATCAAGGCCTATGACGAGCTGGTCGAAGCCGTCCGCGCGCGCCGCTCGATCCTGTTCGCCGGCGCCGGCGTCTCGATGGCCGTCGGCCTGCCGTCGTGGCGCCAGCTGATCGACCATATGCGCAGCGAGCTCGGCCTCGATGCCGACGAAGGCAATGGCGAATATCAGGTGCTGGCCGAGTTCTACCGGCTGCAGCAGGGCAATATCGGCGCGCTGCGCAGCTGGATGGACCGCACCTGGAGCGTGTCCGAAGCCAAGGTCGCCAAGTCGCGGATTCACGAACTGCTCGTCGCGCTCGACTTCCCGATCCTCTACACGACCAATTACGACAACAATCTCGAAGTGGCCTACCGCCATTTCGGCCGCGACTTCATGAAGATCGTCAGCGCCCGCGATCTCACGCGCGCCACCGACGGCTGCACGCAGATCGTGAAATTCCACGGCGACTTCGAGGACGATCGGTCGCTCGTGCTCGCCGAGACCGACTATTTCGACCGGCTCGAGTTCGACTCGCCGCTCGACATCAAATTCCGTGCCGACACGCTGGGGCGGACCTTGCTTTTCGTCGGCTACAGCATGTCGGACCTGAACATCCGGCTGCTGCTGCACAAGCTGCGGCGGACCTGGGAACAGTCCGGCCGCGCGCAGGATCGTCCGCCCCTGTTCGTCTTCGTCTCGCGGCCGGACCGGGTGCGCGACGCCGTGCTCGAACATTGGGGCATCTCGGTGCTCGCCAACGACGAGACGACGCCCGAGAAGGGGCTGTTGGCGTTCCTGGAGCAGCTTCACGCTGACGTGAACGGGAAGGCTTGAACCGGCGCGCGGACGGGCGCAACCTGCCGCGATGAACGCACTCGCACCCACGCCCGGCCAGCTCGCGCTTGCCGAACGGCTCGGCAGCTCGCGCCCGGATCACGGGATCAGCTACGTCCCCGCGCGCGCCTATACCGACCCGGCCCGGTTCGACCAGGAATGGCACGGACTGATCGGCCGCGCGCCGCAGGTGATCGCGCCCTCGGCGCTGCTGCCTCAGCCGAACATGGCCGTCCCGCACGACGGCTTCGGCAAGCCGCTGCTGCTCGCCCGCGACAAGGCCGGCGTCGCGCACGTCTTCCTGAACGTCTGCCGGCACCGCGGCACGCGGCTGGTCGAGGGCGACGCACCGGTCTGCGCGTCGCGGATCGTCTGCCCCTATCATGCCTGGGCCTATGCGCTCGACGGGCGGCTCGCCGGCCTGCCGCGGCCCGAGACCTTTCCCGGCCTCGACAGGGAGGCGCACGGGCTGAAGGCGCTGCCGAGCTTCGAGGCGGGCGGGCTGATCTGGGTCTCGCTCGCCGACGACGCCGACTTCGCCGAAGCAGCGACGCTCGGCCACGACTTCGACGCGTTCGGCCTCGCCGGCCAGCATCTGTTCGCGCGGCACACGCACGACGTGGCGGCGAACTGGAAGCTGATCGTCGATGCCTTTTCGGAAAGCTACCATGTCCAGCGGCTGCACGCGGCGACGATCGGGCCGATGTTCCAGGACGGCATCACCGCTGCCGACCGGATCGGGCCGCACCAGCGCTCGGCGGTCGGCCGCGAGGCGGCGATGGCCGCGCTCGACCGCGCCGACTGGGCGGCGCTCCGCGCCTCGGTCACCTTCGCCTATCAGCTCTTCCCGACCGGGATCCTGATCGTCAGCCCCGATTATGTGAACCTGATGGTGCTGATGCCCCAGGCCGTGGATCGCACGCTGGTCGAGGATTTCATGCTGATCCCCGAGCCGCCGGCGACCGAGAAGGCGCAGCGTCACTGGGAGCGGAGCTGGCAATTGCTCGACAAGGGCGTGTTCGGCAGCGAGGATTTCCGGGCGGCTGCGCTCGGCCAGCAGGGGCTCGCCTCGGGCGCGATCGACCGGCTCACTCTCGGAACGCTCGAGGCCGGCATCCGCGCCTTCCACGACGAAGTGGACGCCGCTCTCGGCTGAGCGTCACGCGGCCGAGGCGTTGTCCCGGTACAAAGTCAGGCCCGAGGGCGGCCGGCGGATCGTGCGGCCCGCGAGCAGCGCGTCGACCGCGTCCAGCGCGGCCCGCAGCTCGCGCGAGGAATAAGGCTTGGCGAGGCAGCCGAGACCGAGGCGCCGCGCGTCCTCGGGGCAGCTGCCGGTCACGAACAGGACGGGGATGTCGAGCGCGCGAGCCGCCTCGGCGACGTCGACGCCGCTGCCGTCGGTCAGCACCACGTCGACCAGCACCAGGTCGAGCTCGGCCCCGTCCTCCAGGACGGTGCGCGCGGCAGCGACGCTGTCGACGGTCGCCACCACTTCATAGCCGGCCTCGCCCAGGAAATGCTCGTTGTCGAACGCGACCAGCGGCTCGTCCTCGACGATCAGGATGCGCCGCAGCATTCGGTTCTTGCGTGCGAAGATCATCCGCTCGAGCTTTCCACCATTGCGCGCGCCGGATTGGCGGGCCAAGTCCCCGGACAACGCTACTGCCCCGGAAACCGTTCGGGGGAGAAGGATGTTTTTGTTTCGGAGACTGAAGTGGCGCCTTCCCGCCCGCCGCGCGACGAACAGCGCATCGCCAAGCTCCTTGCCCGTGCCGGCGTGGCCTCCCGCCGCGACGTCGAGCGGATGATCGCCGAGGGGCGGATCGCGATCGACGGCAAGACGGTCGAGACCCCGGCGACGTTGCTCGTCTCGCTCCACGGGGTGACCGTCGACGGCAAGCCGGTGAAGCCGCCCGCCCCGGCCCGGCTGTTCCGCTTCCACAAGCCCGCCGGCTTGCTCACCACCGCGCGCGACCCGAAGGGCCGGCCGACCATCTACGACCGGCTGCCCAAGGACCTGCCGCGCCTGATGCCGGTCGGGCGGCTCGACTTCGGGACCGAGGGACTGTTGCTGCTGACCACAGACGGCGAACTGAAGCGGGCGCTCGAACTGCCGAGCACCGGCGTGCCGCGCACCTATCGCGCCCGCGCGCACGGCAATGTGACTCAGGCGCAGCTCGAGGCGCTGATCGAGGGGGTCGAGATCGAGGGCATCCGCTACGGCTCGATCGACGCCAATATCGAGCGGCGGACGGGCACCAATGTCTGGATCGAGTTGACGCTGACCGAAGGCAAGAATCGCGAGGTCCGCCGCGTGCTCGAATATCTCGGCCTTGCGGTGAACCGGCTGATCCGCACCCGCTACGGCCCCTTCGCGCTGGGCGACATGCCGGCGGGCGAAGTCGACGAGATCCGCCAGCACGACCTGGTGACGTTCCGTCGCTCGCTGTCGGGTGGGCCGCCGCCACCGCGGGCGAGGGACACGGCGGCGCCGGGCGGACCGCCCCGTCCGGCGCCCGCCCGCCGGACGACCCGGCGCGGCCCCGCGCCCGATCGCCGGCGTCCGCGCTGATGCGGATCATCGCCGGAGCCTGGCGGGGCCGGACCCTGCTCGCCCCGCCGGGCGAGTCGACACGGCCGACCTCCGATCGCACGCGCGAGGCGCTGTTCTCGATGCTGACCAGCCGGCTCGGCAGTTTCGACGACCTGCGCGTCGCCGACATCTTCGCTGGCACCGGCGCGCTCGGCCTCGAGGCGCTGTCGCGCGGGGCGGCGCACTGCGTGTTCGTCGAGCGCGAGCACGAGGCGCTCAAGATCCTCAAGCAAAATGTCGCCAAGCTCGGCGCAGAGGGACGCGCCGACATCCGGGCGCAGGCCGCCGAGGGCTTTGCCGGCGGCCCGTTCGACATCGTCTTCATGGACCCGCCCTATCGCTCGGGGCTGGCGCTCAAGGTGCTGCCGCGCCTCGCGCTCGAGCCGGGAAGCTGGGCGAGCGTGGAGACCGCCTTCGACGAGGATGTCGAGCTGGCCGGCTTCGAGGTCGATGCCGTGCGCCGCCACGGCAAGGCCAAGCTGACCCTCCTCCGCCGCTTGCCCTAAGCCCCGACGTTCCCTAGCTGTTCACGGGTGAGTCTGCCCGCCAATCATCCCGCCGAGCCGCCCTATGTCACCGGGCTGAACGCCCCGCAGCGCGAAGCGGTGCTGACGACCGAGGGTCCCGTGCTGGTGCTGGCGGGCGCGGGCACCGGCAAGACGGCGGCGCTGACCGCGCGGCTCGCCCACCTCGTCTACACGCGCAAGGCCTGGCCGTCGGAGATCCTCGCGGTCACCTTCACCAACAAGGCGGCGCGCGAGATGCGCGAGCGGATCGGCCGGATCGTCGGCGACGCGGTCGAGGGCATGCCCTGGCTCGGCACGTTCCATTCGATCGCCGCCAAGATGCTGCGCCGCCACGCCGAGCTGGTCGGCTTGCAGAGCAACTTCACGATCCTCGACACCGACGACCAGCTTCGCCTGCTCAAGCAGATCATCGCCGCCGCCGATCTCGACGAGAAGCGCTGGCCCGCGCGCCAGCTCGCCGGGCTGATCGACCGCTGGAAGAATCGCGGCTGGACGCCCGCCGATGTCGACGCGGGCGAGAGCGAGATCTTCGCCAACGGTCGCGGCGCCGAGCTCTACGGCCAGTACCAGGCGCGGCTCAAGGCCGTGAACGCGTGCGATTTCGGCGACTTGCTGCTCCACATGCTGGTGATTCTGAAGTCGCACCGCGACGTGCTGGAGCATTACCAGCAGCGTTTCCGCTACATTCTCGTCGACGAGTATCAGGACACCAACGCCAGCCAGTATCTCTGGCTGCGCCTGCTCGCCCAGACCCGCAAGAACATCTGCTGCGTCGGCGACGACGACCAGTCGATCTATTCGTGGCGCGGCGCCGAGGTTGCGAATATCCTGAGATTCGAGAAGGACTTCCCCGGCGCGGTCATCATCCGGCTCGAACAGAATTACCGGTCGACCCCGCACATTCTCGCCGCGGCGTCGGGGCTGATCGCGGCCAATAGCGGCCGGCTCGGCAAGACTTTGTGGACCGAGGCCGGCGACGGCGAGAAGGTGCGCGTCGTCGGCGTCTGGGACGGTCCCGAAGAAGCGCGCCGCGTCGGCGAGATGATCGAGGACCACCAGCGCCGCGGCGGCTCGCTCGACGACTGCGCCATCCTCGTCCGCGCGCAGTTCCAGACGCGCGAGTTCGAGGACCGCTTCATCGCGATCGGCCTTCCCTACCGGATCATCGGCGGCTTCCGCTTCTACGAGCGCCAGGAGATCCGCGACGCGCTCGCCTATCTGCGCGTCGTCAACCAGCCCGCCGACGACCTCGCCTTCGAACGGATCGTCAACACGCCCAAGCGCGGCCTTGGCGACAAGGCGCTGGCCCGGGTGCATTCACTCGCCCGCGCGACCGGCGCCCCGCTGACGCTCGCCGCGGCGCGGATCCTCGACACCGACGAGCTGACCCCGCAGGCGCGGCGCGCGCTCGGCGCGCTGGTCGGCGACATTGCGCGGTGGCGCGACCTGTCGACCAGCCTCAGCCACCCCGACCTCGCCCGCCAGATCCTCGACGAGAGCGGCTACACCGCGATGTGGCAGGCCGACCGTTCGGCCGAGGCCGCGGGCCGGCTGGAAAATCTCAACGAGCTCGTCCGCGCGATGGAGGAGTATGAGACGCTCGGCGCGTTCCTCGAGCATGTCAGCCTCGTGATGGACAATGACGAATCGCGCGGCGGCGAGCAGGTCACGATCATGACGATCCACGCCGCCAAGGGGCTGGAGTTCGACACCGTGTTCCTCGCCGGCTGGGAGGAAGGCGTGTTCCCGTCGCAGCGCGCGCTGGACGAGGGCGGCAATGCCTCGCTCGAGGAAGAACGCCGCCTCGCTTATGTCGCGATCACCCGCGCGCGGCGCCGCGCCGTCATCATGCATGCCGCCAATCGCCGCATCTACGGCCAGTGGACGAGCTCGATCCCCTCGCGCTTCGTCGCCGAGCTGCCTCCCGCGCACATCGAGGAGGAAACGAGCATGACCGGCGGCGAGAGCCTCTGGCGCGCCAATTGGTCGAGCGTCGCCGACCCGTTCGCCGATGTCGGCCGCGGCAGCGGCCGCGGGCCGGGCTGGCAGCGCGCCGCGTCGACCAGCTTCGACCCGAAGCCGGCCCGCGTGGTCGAGGCGCGCGCGAGCGCGGTCAGCCTCGGCAACAAGGGCCGCAGCGACCTGAGTGTCGGCATGCGCGTGTTCCACCAGAAATTCGGCTATGGCGCGATCGCCGAAATCGAGGGCAACAAGCTCGAGATCGACTTCGAGCAGTCGGGCCGCAAGCGCGTGATGGACAGTTTCGTCACGATCGCGTGAGCTGCGAACGGCCCCTCCACCACCGGCTTCGCCGGCGGTCCCCCTCCCCATGCGATGCATCAGGAGCGAGATCCAAGCTCCTCCCCATCGCAGATGGGGAGGGGGACCGCCGCGAAGCGGTGGTGGAGGGGCCTCGACACACCACCCCCGCAAAGCCCTGATTGATCCCCGAATAGCAGCCCCAGCCTTGCCCCCTGCCCTCGCCCGCGCCTAAGGCCGGCGGGTGACGTCCGCCAAGCTTCCGACATCGCCGCTGCAGATCCGCGACTATCGGCTCTACTGGGTCGCGCGCTTCGCCTCGGTGCTCGCGACGATGGCGATGGTCGTGGTGATCGGCTGGCAGGTCTATGACGTCGCGCGCTCCGACTATGGCATGACGCCGAAGGAAGCGGCCTTCCAGCTCGGGCTGCTCGGGCTCGTCCAGTTCGTCCCGCTGGCGCTGCTCACGCCGGTCGCGGGCTGGGTCGCGGACCGGTTCGAGCGGCGGCTGGTCGCCCGACTCGCCATGTCGATCGACCTCTGCATGGCGCTCTGCCTGGGTCTCGCGACCGCCTACGACCTGCTCTCGCTGCCGCTGCTGTTCGGCTTCGCGGCGCTGCACGGGGTGGCGCGCGTCTTCTTCGGGCCCGCCATGGCGGCGATCGTGCCCAACATCGTCCCCGCCGAGCTGCTGCCCCGCGCGATCGCGCTCGGCTCGATCGCGTGGCAGAGCGCCTCCGTGGCGGGACCGGCGCTGGGCGGCTTCGTCTATGCGGGCCATCCGTCCGCCGCCTATTGGATGGCGATCGGCTGCCTGCTGATCGCGATCCTCGCTTTGACGCCGATCCGCCGCATCGTTCCGCCGCCGATCGCCGGGACCGCGCATCCGATCCGGCAGATGGCGGACGGTCTCACCTATGTCCGCTCGCATCGCTTCCTGCTCGGCGCGATCACGCTGGACCTGTTCGCGGTGCTGGTCGGCGGCGCGACGGCGCTGCTGCCCGTCTATGCCCGCGACATCTTGATGGTCGGGCCCGAAGGGCTGGGCCAGCTTCGCGCGGCGCCCGCCGCCGGCGCTGCGGTCGTCGCGCTGTGGTTCGCGATCAGGCCGCTCCATCACAATGTCGGCGTGAAGATGCTGTGGTCGGTCGCGGGCTTCGGTCTCGCCACCGTCGCCTTCGGCCTGTCGCGCGACATGCTGTTGTCGCTGGCGGCGCTGGTGGCGCTCGGCGGGTTCGACATGCTGTCGGTTTATGTGCGTTCGTCGCTGATCCAGCTCCACACGCCCGATGCGATGCGCGGGCGGGTGTCCGCCGTCTCGGGCCTCGCCATCTCGGCCTCGAACGAACTGGGCGAGATGCAGTCGGGCCTCGCCGCCGCGCTGCTCGGCCCGGTCGGCGCGGTGGTCGCGGGCGGTGCGGGAGCGGTGGCGGTCGCGGCCGGTTGGTTCTATCTGTTTCCCGAAATCCGGCGTGCGCGCACCTTCGACCCGCCCGCCGAAGCCCTGCCCAAAGCCGTCATGGAGGAGAGACCCGCATGAAAGCCCATTCCATCCTCGAGACGATCGGCCACACGCCGCACATCCGCATGCAGCGCCTGTTCGGCGGCGCCGATGTCTGGATCAAGTCCGAGCGCGCCAATCCCGGCGGGTCGATCAAGGACCGGATCGCGCTCGCGATGATCGAGGATGCGGAGAAGAGCGGCGCGCTCCAGCCCGGCGGCACGATCGTCGAGCCGACCTCGGGCAATACCGGCATCGGCCTCGCGATGGTCGCCGCCGTCAAGGGCTACAGGCTGATCCTCGTGATGCCCGAGAGCATGTCGCTCGAGCGGCGGCGGCTGATGCTCGCTTATGGCGCCACCTTCGACCTCACACCGCGTGAGAAGGGCATGAAGGGCGCGATCGAGCGCGGGCTCGAGATCGTCGCCACCACGCCGGGTGCGTGGATGCCGCAGCAGTTCGAAAATCCTGCGAACATCGACGTGCATGTTCGCACGACGTCTCAGGAGATCCTCGAGGACTTCCGCGACAGCCCGGTCGACGTGCTGGTGACCGGGGTCGGGACCGGCGGCCACATCACCGGCTGCGCGGAAACGCTTAAAAAGGCCTGGCCCAACCTCCAGGTGTTCGCGGTCGAGCCGACGCTCTCGCCGGTGATCTCGGGCGGCCAGCCCGGCCCGCACCCGATCCAGGGGATCGGCGCCGGCTTCATCCCGGCCAATCTCCACACCCAGTCGATCGACGGCGTGATTCAGGTCGACCCCGCCGACGCCAAGGAGATGGCCCGCCGCGCCGCGCGCGAGGAAGGCATGCTCGTCGGCATCAGTTCGGGCGCGACGCTCGCCGCGATCGCGCAGAAGCTCAGGGAGCTGCCCGACGGCGCCCGCATCCTCGGCTTCAACTACGACACCGGCGAGCGCTACCTGTCCGTCCCGGATTTCCTGCCCGAGGCTTGATCCCGGTTCGGGACACCCCAAGTCGGCGCGGCTGTGACTCCGCGCCCTCGCCGTGCTATGGGCGCGCCCTTTCCAAAGGTGTCGTCGTGCTTGTCTGGTTGAAACATCGCCCCAACCTCCATGACGCGGTCGCGGCCGCGGTGATGGTGTTCGCGCTCGTCGCGGCGGTCTTCGCGAGCCAGAGCGCCGGCCAGGGGCTCGACCGGCCCGGTCAGCGCGTCGCCGCGCGGGTGCGGACCGAGATGATCGCGCCGCCGCCCACCCCCGCCCCGCCGGTCGAGCCGGTCGAATATGCCGAGGTCACGCCCGACGATGCCGTCGCGATCAACGCGAAGGTGCCGTTCTCGACCGATCCCAATCCGGCCGCGCGACCGATGAAGCTGACCGGAACGCCCGAAACGCTGGCCCGCTCGACCGACTGCCTGGCGGCCGCCGCCTATTACGAGGCCGCGACCGAGGGCGACGACGGCATGCGCGCCGTCGCGCAAGTCGTGATCAACCGGTTGCGGCACCCCGCTTTCCCCAAGAGCATCTGCGGCGTGGTCTTCCAGGGCAGCGAGCGCACGACCAGCTGCCAGTTCACCTTCACGTGCGACGGCTCGCTCGCGCGCACCCCGTCGATCGCCGGCTGGAAGCGCGCCCGCGAGATCGCCGAGCAGGCGATCGCGGGCAAGGTCTTCAAGCCGGTCGGCCATTCGACGCACTACCACACCAATTGGGTCGTTCCTTATTGGAGCGGCTCGCTCGACAAGGTGGCGCAGGTCGGCACGCACCTCTTCTTCCGCTGGACCGGCTGGTGGGGCACCCCGGGCGCCTTCCGCGGCGCCTATGCCGGGGTCGAGCCCGCCATCACCAGGATCGCCGCCCTGTCGCCGGCGCACGCAATGGGCAGCGACGCGCAACTGGCCGACGCGACCGGCCCCGCGCCGATGCTCGAGCTCGGCAAGAAGGGCGCGCGGTCGCTCAACATCGTCTCGGCGGGCGGCGACGCCTTCGTCGTGGTGATCGACCGCAAGGTCAATCCGAACAGCCTGCCGTCGCTCGCGCTGTCGGCCTGCGGGCAGAAGGAGTTCTGCAAGTTCATGGCCTGGACCGATGCGGAGAAGGCGCCGAAGGCCTTTCCGATCGAGCTTGCCGAGCAGCGCTCGCTGTCGTTCAGCTACCTCCGCAACAAGTCGAGCGGCTTCGAGCGGATGCTGTGGAACTGCCGCGAATTCTCGCGCACCGACGCCAACCAGTGCATGAAGGCGTCCTGACCGCTTGGCGCGGCCGGCCAGTCCGTCTAGCGACGGGCACGTGGCAAATCTGTCTTCCCCGATGCTGACCCCTGACCGCCCGATCGTGCTGGTCGGGCTGATGGGCGTCGGCAAGACGACGGTCGGACGACGCCTCGCCCAGCGCCTGGCCCTCCCCTTTGTCGACGCGGACGAGGAGATCGAGAGCGCGGCGGGGATGACGATTTCCGAGATCTTCGAGCGCTATGGCGAGCCGCATTTCCGCGACGGCGAGCGGCGGGTGATCGCGCGCCTGATCGATGGGGTGCCGAAGGTGATCGCGACCGGAGGCGGCGCGTTCATGAACGACGAGACGCGCGGCCTGATCCTCGAGCGCGCGACGGCGGTGTGGCTCGACGCCGACATCGACACGCTGGTCGACCGGGTCCGGCGTCGGTCGCACCGGCCGCTGTTGCGCAACAAGGATCCGCGGCTGGTGCTGCGCGAACTCGCCGCGCAACGAAACCCTGTCTACGCCCTCGCCCCGATCCGGGTGCGCAGCGAGCCCGCGCCGCACGATGCGACTGTGAAGGCCATATTGAAGGCGCTCCAGCCATGACGATCGTGAATGTCGAGCTGGCCGAGCGCGGCTACCAGGTGCGGATCGAGGCCGGCGCGCTGGCGCGGGCGCGCGCGCTGCTCGCCCCCTATGCGCCGGGCCGGCTGATCGTCGTCACCGACGCGAATGTCGCCGCCACGCAGCTGTCCAAGCTCGGTCCCTGCGAAACGATCGTGCTGCCTGCCGGCGAGGCGACGAAGAGCTGGGCGCAGCTCGAAACGCTGTGCGACCGGCTGCTGGCGCTCGAGATCGAGCGGGGCGAGCACATCGTCGCGCTCGGCGGCGGCGTGATCGGCGACCTGACCGGCTTCGCGGCGGCGATCCTGAAGCGCGGGGTCGGCTTCGTGCAGATCCCGACGACCCTGCTCGCCCAGGTCGACAGTTCGGTCGGGGGCAAGACGGCGATCAACACCGGCGCGGGCAAGAACCTGATCGGCGCCTTCCACCAGCCCAGCTTCGTGCTGATCGATCCGGACGTGCTCGACACCCTGCCGCCGCGCGAGCTTCGCGCCGGCTATGCCGAGGTGGTCAAATATGGCCTGATCGCGGACCCGGACTTCTTCGACTGGTGCGAGGCGCATGGCGCGGCCCTGCTCACCGGAACGGCGGACGCGCGTGTGCATGCGATCGCGACGAGCGTCGCCGCGAAAGCGCGCATCGTGGCGGAGGACGAGCGCGAGACGGCCGATCGCCGCGCCTTGCTGAACCTTGGCCACACGTTCGGCCATGCGCTCGAGGCGGAGACCGGCTTCGGCGCGCGGCTGCTCCATGGCGAGGCCGTGGCGGCGGGCATGGCGCTCGCGTTCCGCTTTTCGGCCGCGCGCGGGCTCTGCGCCCCCGAGGAGGCCGACCGGGTCGCGGCCCATCTGCGTGCGAGCGGGCTTCCCGACGGCCTCGCCGCGGCCGGGATCGCCGCGGATGGCGCCACGCTTGCCCGGCACATGACGCATGACAAGAAGAAGGCCGGCGGCCGCGTCCCCTTCATCCTCGCGCGCGGGATCGGCGCCGCCTATGTCGACAAGCACGTCGACCTTGCGGACGTCGCCGCCTTCCTCGACCGCGAGCCGCGCTAGCGCAGCTTCCAGGCGACGAGCAGCCAGCCGACGATCATCAGCGTTCCGCCGATCGGGGTGACCGCGCCGAGCCAGCGCGGCGCACCGAACGCCATTGCATAGAGCGTTCCGGCGAACAGGGTCGCCCCGCCAAGCAGCAGCCACGAGGCCGTCGGCGCCGCCATCCGGGCGAGCAGGATCACCGCCACCGCATGGACGAGCTGGTAGAAGCCGCCGGTGCGCAGCCACTCGGCCTCCTTGCCGGCGAACCGGTGCGCACCGAATGCGCCTGCGGCGATGGCGATCGCCGCCGACACGGCCGCGAGGCGTTGCAGCCACTCCATCAGTCGCTCCCTGCCGTCGCCGGCGCTGCGCCTGGCCGGATCATGATGTCGTCACCGGCATGCAAGTCGCCGCTTCGCGACTGGGCGTCGAGGCGACGGCCGTCGATGTCGCGGTAATGGGCCTCGGCGCGCTCGATCTCGTCCGAATCGATTTCCAGCGACTCCATCGCCTGCCGCGCCATGCAGATCGCCGATTCATAGACTTCGCGAACGGTGCCTGCGATCGGCGCGCCGTCGAGCCGGATCAGGTGGCGCCGGTCGAAGGCGCGGACGAAGATCTGGGCCTTGGGGAAGCTGTGCGCGATCACGTCCATCTGCGCGCGGTCGAGCTCGCCGCCGTCGATGCAGAACAGGATCAGCTGCGCGTCCGCCGCACCCGCCAGCCGCAGCAGGTCGAGCCGCGTGCCGTCGCCGAAATAGACCTTGAAGCCGAACTCGATCGACGTGTCGATCTGGCTCGCCTTCTTGTCGATCATCGTCACCGACAGGCCCTGCGCGGCGAGCATCTGGCCGACCGTCTGGCCGAACCGGCCCCAGCCGACCACGATCGCGCTCGCGCCGTCGGACCGCGGACCTTCCAGGTCGGTGCGGTCGCCCGGACCGGACTCGCGGAACCGGCGCGAAAGCTTCATCAGGAATGGCGTGGTCGCCATCGAGAGCGTCACTACGGCGCCGAACAGGCTCGCCGCCTCGGGCTCGATCAGCAGTGCCTCGCGCGCCTGCGAGAACAGCACGAAGCCGAACTCGCCACCCTGGCTCAGCAGCAGGCCGATGCCGAGCGCGGGGCGCCAGGCCATGCCGAACAGCCGTGCCAGGCCGAAGATGATCGCCGCCTTGATCGCGATCAGGCCGGCGGCGATCCCGAGCACGAAGAAGGGCCGCTCGGCGATCGCGCGCAGGTCGAGCAGCATGCCGACGGCGATGAAGAAGAGGCCGAGCAGCAGCGACCGGAACGGATCGACGTCCGCCTCGAGCTCGTGCCGATAGGGCGAGTCGGCGAGCATCACGCCCGCGATGAACGCGCCGAGCGCCGTCGACAGCCCGAGCGATTGCATCAGCGCTGCGCTCGCCAGCACCGCGAACAGGCCCGCCGCGACGAACAATTCGCGCTCGCCGAGGCCGCCGATCAGGCGGAACAGCGGATTGAGGATGTATCGCCCGGCAAGCACAAGGCCGATCACCGCGCCGACCGTATAGAGCCCGAGCAGCCAGCCTGGCGGCGCGCCCTCCGCCGCCGGCGCCCGCGACAGCGCCGCCACGATCGTGATCAGCGGCACGATCGACAGGTCCTGCAGCAGCAGCACCGAAAAGGCGCGCTCGCCGAACGGCGTCCGCAGGCGCCCGGCCGACTCGAGCATCGGCAGCACCTGCGCGGTCGAGGACAAGGCGAGCGGCAGGCCGATCGCGATCGCCGCGGCGAGGCTGAGCGGAGTCGCCGCGAACACGAATGTTGCCAGCGCCACCCCGCACAGCACCACCTGGGCGAGGCCGAAGCCGAAAATCTCCTTGCGCAGCCGCCACAGGCGGCTCGGCGACAATTCCAGTCCGACGAGGAAGAGCAGCAGGGCAATGCCGATCTCGGCGATCACGAGCTTGCCTTCCGCATCGTCGACCAGCCCGAGCACCTGGGGCCCGATCAGCGCGCCGCTGACGAGATAGCCCAGCACGGCGCCGAGGCCGAGCCGGCGGAACAGCAGGACCAGGACGAGCGCGGCGCCGAGCATGACGAAGCCGTCACGCAGCATCGCGGAGCCATGCCCCTCCATCAGCGCGCCGCCTGCGCGGCCGCGTCGGCGACCGCCTCGAACGGCAGCCGGATCGCCGCGTGGCGCGCGCTGTGCGGCAGGGCGCGCGCCAGCAGGTCGAGTTCGGGCCAGTCGCCCGGATCGGGGCGCGTGCCCGCCAGCCACGCCGCCAATGCGTCGCGCGCGGCGGCAAGCTGCTCCGGCGTCCGGCCGATGGCGTGGCGCGACATCAGATTGGCCGAGGCCTGTCCAAGCGCGCACGCGGACACCTCGAGCCCCAGCGCATCCACCCGACCCTCGGCCAGGCGCACGTCGACGATGATCCGGCTGCCGCACACCGTCGAGCGGCGTTCCGCGCTGCCGTCGGGCGCGCCGAGCCGGCCCAGATGCGGGATGGTCGCGGCGAGACGCAGGATCATCGTGTCGTAGAGCGGTGCGTTCATGGCTGGCCCGCTCCTTCGGACGGCGGAGGACCGGCGCCCGCGCGGCGCTGGTTCAGATAATCGACCATCGCCCGGCTGGTCGCGTTCAGCAACGGGTAGGTGCGCGAATCGCGCAGCCAGTCCGGCCGGTTGCGCGGCCCGCCCGATATGGTGTCGACCACCAGGGTCACCGCGAGGAACAGCAGGGTGGCGCCGAGCAGTCCCTTCAGGAAGCCGAAGCCGAGGCCGAGCACGCGGTCGAACGGGCCGAGCACCGAACTGCGGGTGCGCGCGCCGAGGCTCCGCGCGAGCAGCTTGCCCAGGATGAACGTGCCGCCGAACAGCAGCGCGAAGGCAAGCACCGCGGCGCCGCCGGTGGTTCCCACCATCGGCGCGAGCGCGTCCGTCGCCGGCGAGTGCAGGAACTTGACCGCGATCACCGCGAGCACCCAGGCGATCAGCGACAGCGCTTCCTGGACGAAGCCGCGCATGGCGCCCAGCGCCGCCCCGGCACCGAGGAGCACGAGGCAGACGATATCGAGCGCGGTCATGCTCGCGCGCTAACCGCGCCCGAGCAGATGGTCAACGAACGCGCCAAGTCGCTGGAAGCCGGCCACATCCATCCCGCCATTCTCGCGCGTGCTCGCCGGCACGAGCCCCCGTGCGAAGCCGAGCTTGGCGGACTCCTTCAGCCGCAGCGGTGCGTGGGCCACCGGCCGGACCTCGCCCGACAGCGCGATCTCGCCGAACGCCACGGCGTCCGACGGCAGCGGCCGCTCGCTGAGCGCCGAGACCAAGGCCGCGGCGACCGCGAGGTCGGCGGCCGGGTCGGAGATGCGATAGCCCCCGGCGACGTTCAGATACACTTCCGCCGTCGAGAAGCTCAGCCCGCACCGCGCCTCCAGCACGGCGAGGATCATCGCCAGCCGCCCGGCGTCCCAGCCGACGACCGCGCGCCGCGGTGTCGCGCCGCTCGCCAGCCGCACCGTCAGCGCCTGGATCTCGACCAGCACCGGTCGCGTGCCCTCGAGCGCGGGAAAGACGATGGCGCCGCTGACATTCTCGTCGCGGTGCGTGAGGAACAGCGCGGACGGGTTGGCGATCTCGTCCAGCCCGCCCTCGCCCATCGCGAACACGCCGATCTCGTCGGTGCCGCCGAAGCGGTTCTTGATCGCGCGCAGGATCCGATATTGGTGGCTGCGCTCGCCCTCGAAGCTCAGCACGGTGTCGACCATGTGCTCCAGCACGCGCGGGCCGGCGATGCTGCCGTCCTTGGTGACGTGCCCGACCAGCACGACGGCGGTGCCGCGCTCCTTCGCGAAGCGGATGAGCTCGCCCGCCGCGGCCCGGACCTGGCTGACCGTGCCCGGCGCACCCTCGATCAGGTCGGAATGCATCGTCTGGATCGAATCGATCACCAGCAACGCCGGGGGCGCACCCTGGCCGAGAGTGGTCAGGATGTCGCGCACCGACGTCGCCGCGGCGAGCTGCACCGGCGCTTGCCCGAGCCCCAGCCGGCGCGCGCGCAGCCGCACCTGGTCGGCCGCTTCCTCACCCGACACGTAAGCGACGTGGCGACCCGCCCCGGCCAGCCGCGCGGTCGCCTGCAGCAGCAGCGTCGACTTGCCGATTCCCGGATCGCCGCCGATCAGCGTCGCCGACCCGGCGACGAAGCCGCCCCCGAGCGCGCGGTCGAGTTCGGCGATGCCGGTCTGCATCCGCTCGGGAAGCGGCACGTCCGCGTCGAGGCCGACCAGCTCGATCGCCCGACCGCCCGACTGAAGATTGTGGCGCGCCTGGAACGGCGTCACCACCGCGCCGGCGTCCTCGACCAGCGTGTTCCACTCGCTGCAGTCGACGCACTGGCCTGCCCATTTCGACGCGACCGAGCCGCACGCCTGGCAGACATATCGTTTCTGGGGCTTCGCCATGGCCCGGATGTAGGCGTTCGCATGCGACTGCGCCAAGCGCTTTGCGTTTGTCCCCTGCCAACCTAATCTGGAGCGAGATGATACGCGTCGCGAGCTACAATATGCGCAAGGCGATCGGGACCGACCGCCGGCGCAATCCCGAACGGACGATCGAGGTTCTGAAGGAGATCGGGGCGGACGTCGTGGCGCTGCAGGAGGCCGACCGGCGCTTCGGCGAGCGGGCGAGCGCGCTTCCCGCGCACATGCTGGAGGAGCATAGCCGCTACCGCCCGGTCCATCTGCCGCTGCGCAACGGCGAGATCGGATGGCACGGCAATGCGATCCTGGTCAGCGACGCGGTCGAGGTGACCGGCTGCGCGGCGCTCCACATCCCGTCGCTGGAGCCGCGGGGCGCCGTCATCGCCGAGCTGTCGCTGAACGGCCAGCCCCTGCGCGTGATCGGCATGCACCTCGACCTGTCGGGCCTCTGGCGGCGCCGGCAGAGCCGCGCGATCCTCAACCATCTGGCGCTCGCCGAGCCGATGCCGACGGTGATGATGGGCGACCTGAACGAATGGACGCCGGCCGGCGGCTGCCTGCGCGATTTCGGCCATGACTTCAGCTTCGCGCCCTGCGGCCGCAGCTTCCACGCGCGCCGGCCGATCGCCGCGCTCGACCGCATCATGTACGGCCGCGAGCTGGCGCTGCTCGACTGCGGCGTCCACGCCTCGAACCTCGCCCGCAAGGCGTCCGACCATCTGCCGATCTGGGCGCAGCTCGCGCCCGTCTGACCTCGACAGCGCCGCGCATCTCGGCCACGCTGCCCGGGATGCGGGAGAAGGAACTGCGGCTGGCGCTGGTCTGCTATGGCGGGATCAGCCTTGCCGTCTACATGCATGGCATCACCAAGGAGATCTGGCGCCTCGCCTGCGCCAGCCGCGCCTTCCACGACGGTCGCTTCTGCACCGGCTCGCAGGACGTATATCGCCAGCTCCTCGAGAGGGTCGAGACGCACACCGGCATCCGGCTCACCGTCTTCGCGGACATCATCGCCGGTGCGAGCGCCGGTGGGATCAACGGCATCTTCCTCGCCCAGGCGATCACCACGGGCCAGTCGCTGGACCCGCTGACCGACCTCTGGCTCAGTGCCGCCGACGTCGAGCAGCTCCTCGATCCGGACGCGAAGGCGAGCCGCTACTCCAAGCTCTGGGCGCTGCCGCTCGCGATGTTCGTCGACCGCGACGGGGCGGCGATGGAAAGCCTCGATCCCGGCACGCGGGCCGAGGTCCGGGCCAAGCTGTCGACCTTCGTGCGGTCGCGCTGGTTCGAACCGCCATTCGGTGGCGAGACCTTCTGCCACCTCCTGCTCGACGCGTTCGACGCCATGGCGTCGGCGCCTGCCGGGCCGGTGCTGCTGCCCGAGACCCAGCCGCTCGACCTGTTCGTGACCGTCACCGACTTTCACGGCCATCCCGAGCGGCTGCGCCTGAACAGCCCCCCCGAAGTGGTGGAGACCGAGCATCGGCTGACATTCAGCTTCGGCGCGCGCGGCCCCGAACCCCGCAATCTGGGCGACGCGGTCGAACTCGCCTTCGCGGCACGCGCGACGGCGAGCTTCCCGGGCGCCTTCCCGCCCTTCACCGTCGCCGAGATGGACCGCGTGCTGGCCGCGCGGGGCCGGGACTGGCCCGGGCGCGACGGCTTCCTCGCCCGCGCTTTGCCCCGGCACGCGGCGGCGGGAATGGCGGACAAGGCGGTCATGATCGACGGGTCGGTGCTGTCGAACGCCCCGTTCCGGCCGGCGATCGACGCGCTGCGCAACCGCCCCGCCCGGCGCGAGATCGACCGCCGCTTCGTCTATGTCGATCCGAAGCCCGGCATTCGCAGCATCCGGCTCGGCGGCACCGGCGCGGAGCGTCCCGGCTTCTTCACGACGATCCTCGGCGCGCTGTCGGAGATTCCGCGCGAACAGCCGATCCGCGACAATCTGCAGGCGATCGAGGGCCGGTCGAGCCGCATCCAGCGCACCCGTCGGGTGATCGAGTCGCTGCAGGGCGAGGTCGAGGATGCGATCGAGGCGCTGTTCGGCCGCACCTTCTTCCTCGACAGCCCGACTCCGGCGCGGATCGCCGCGTGGCGCAGCAAGGCGCAGGCGACCGCGGCGAAACAGGCGGGCCATGCCTATTCGGCCTATGGCCATTCCAAGGTCGCGCAGATCGTCGACGATCTCGCCCAGCTCGCCCACGGGCTCACGGCGCGCGGGGTCGGCCCCACCCGCACCCAGGCGCGCGACGCGATCTGGGCGGAGCTCCAGGCGCGCGGGCTCGACCGGGTCGGCACGCGCGGCGGCGGCGCGAGCGACCGGGCCATCCAGTTCTTCCGCGAGCATGATCTGGGCTTCCGCGTGCGGCGGCTGCGCTTCATCGCCCGCCGGCTCGCCGCGCTGGAAGACGAGGGCCGCTGCCCGCAGCCGATCGCCGAGGCGCTGCAGGAGGCGATCTACCGCATCCTCGCACTCTATGTGGATCGCGAGATGGAAAGCTTCTTCCCCGGCGAGGTCGCCGTCCTCGCGCAGGGCATCGGCACCGACGCGGGCGCCTTTCTCGACGCGGTCGGCACGTTGCGCGGGCTGCGCGCGATCGACGATCAGGCGGACCAGCTCCTGTCCGAGGCGCTGACCCGGCTCGCGCGGCCCGAGCGTCGCTTCATGCTGCTCGCCTATCTGGGCTTCGCCTTCTACGACATCGCGACCCTCTCGCTCATGCCCGATGCCGATTCCGGCGAGTTCGACCCGATCAAGGTCGACCGCATTTCACCCGACGACGCCGTCGCGATCCGCGAAGGCGGCGCGGAGGCGACGCTCAAGGGTCTGCGCTTCAACAGTTTCGGCGCATTCTTCAGCCGCGCCTATCGCGAGAACGACTATCTCTGGGGGCGCCTGCACGGCGCCGACCGGCTGATCGACCTCGTTTTGTCGACGCTTCCGGCGGGACGCGCCCTTCCGCCCGGAACCGCGGCGACGCTGAAGCGCGAGCTGTTCCACGCCATCCTGGACGAGGAAGCCCCGCGGCTCGGCACCGCGCGTGAGCTGATCGCCACGCTTCGCGCCGAGATCGGCTGAGGCTGGCATCCAGCGGCGAACCGGCCTAAGCACAAGCCATGTCGTTCCTGCGCACTCTCTTCTGGATCGTCGTGGCGGTCGTCGTCGCGCTGTTCTGCTTCAACAACTGGACGCGCGTCTCGCTCAACCTGTGGAACGGCCTCGTCCTCGACACCAAGCTGCCGGTGCTGCTGCTGGTCGCGTTCCTGCTCGGCCTGTTGCCGCCGCTGGTGCTCTGGCAGGCGACGCGGTGGCGGCTTCGCCGGCGAATCCAGTCGAGCGAGGTCATGTCCGCCCCGCCAAGCTATGCCGAGGCCAGCCTGCCCGCCGCACCCATCTCGGCCGTGCCGCCGGGGGGCGCATGAAAGGCCCGATCTTCGTCGCGCTCGACACGCCCGACCTCGATCGTGCCAAGTCCATCGCCCAGCGCGTGCGCAATCATGTCGGCGGGCTGAAGCTCGGGCTCGAATTCTTCTCCGCCCACGGGCAGCACGGCATCCGCGAGATGGCGAGCTTCGACCTGCCGATCTTCCTCGACCTGAAGCTGCACGACATCCCGAACACGGTCGCCAAGGCCGTGCAGGCGCTGCGCCCGCTCGAGCCGGCCGTGCTGACCGTGCACGCCGCCGGCGGCCGCGCGATGCTGGAGGACGCCAAGGCCTCCGCGCCGAGCGGCACCAAGGTGGTCGCCGTGACCGTGCTCACCAGCCTCGACGAAGGCGACCTGGCGACGATCGGCGTCACCGGCGATCCGCATGCGCAGGTCGAACGACTGACCGCGCTCGCCCGGGAAGCCGGGCTGGACGGCGTCGTCTGCTCGGGCGAGGAAGTCCGCGCCGCGAAGCGCCTCTGGCCCGACGGCTTCTTCGTCGTTCCCGGCGTCCGCCCCGCCCAGCATGGCGGGCACGGCGACCAGAAGCGCGTGGTGACGCCGCGCCAGGCACTCGACAATGGCGCCTCCATTCTGGTGATCGGCCGCCCGATCACCCAGGCCGAGGACCCCGACCAGGCCGCCCGCGCGATCGAGGCCACGCTCTAACCCTTAAGCTCCTCCCCACGCGCAACGTGGGGAGGGGGACCGCCGCGAAGCGGTGGTGGAGGGGCCCCGGCACCCAAGCCCCTCCACCACGACGCTGCGCGTCGCGGTCCCCCTCCCCATCTCACGATGGGGAGGAGCGTGCCCAGCCGTTCCCAAACGCGTCCGACCGGCCTACAGCGCGCGCATGCCCGTCGCTGCCAAAATCTGTGGCCTGTCCACCCCCGAGACGCTCGACGCGGCGATCGCGGGCGGCGCGAGCCATGTCGGGTTCGTCTTCTTCCCCGCCAGTCCCCGTAATGTCGCGCCGGACCAGGCCGGCGCGCTCGCCCTGCGCGCGCCGGCGCATGTCGGGCGCGTCGGGGTCTTCGTCGATCCGGACGACGAACTGCTCGTCGCCGCGATCGCGGGCGGCCGGCTCGACGCCGTTCAGCTCCACAAGGCCAGCCCGGCGCGCGCCGCGGCGATCCGCGCACGCTTCGGCCTCCCGATCTGGACGGCGATCGCGGTCAAGGCACGCGCCGACCTCGCCGCCGCGGCCGCCTGGCGCGGACTTGCCGACCGGCTGATCTACGACGCCAAGACCCCGGAAGGCGCCTTGCCCGGCGGCATGGGGATGCGCTTCGACTGGCGACTGCTGGAGGGCGTCGACCACCCCTGCCCCTGGGCGCTGTCCGGCGGGCTCGACGCGGCCAATGTTCGCGAGGCCGTCGGCATCACCGGCGCGCGCATGGTCGACGTGTCCTCGGGCGTCGAGAGCGCGCCCGGCGTCAAGCAGGTGGACAAGATCGCGGCCTTCCTCCAATCGGTCGAGCAGCTATGACCCTCACCAACTCGCTTCGCACCCAGCCCGACGAGCGCGGGCATTTCGGGCAGTTCGGCGGACGCTATGTCGCCGAGACGCTGATGCCGCTCGTGCTCGAGCTGGAGGCGGCCTATCGCGCCGCGAAGTCGGATCCGGCCTTTGCCGCCGAGTTCGACGACCTTCTTGCCCATTATGTCGGCCGGCCCAGCCCGCTCTACTATGCCGAGCGCCTGACCGAGGCGTTGCGCGAGAGCGCGGGCGCGGACTTCGGTCCCAAGATCTACTTCAAGCGCGACGAGTTGAACCACACCGGCGCGCACAAGATCAACAATTGCATCGGCCAGATCCTGCTCGCCCGCCGCATGGGCAAGACGCGGATCATCGCGGAGACCGGCGCCGGCCAGCACGGCGTCGCCACCGCCACCGTCGCCGCGCGCTTCGGCCTGCCCTGCACCATCTACATGGGCGCGCGCGACGTCGAGCGTCAGTCGCCCAACGTCTTCCGCATGAAGCTGCTCGGCGCCGAGGTGCGCGCGGTGGAAAGCGGCGCACGCACGCTCAAGGACGCGATGAACGAGGCGCTCCGCGACTGGGTCGCGAACGTCGAGGATACCTTCTACATCATCGGCACCGCCGCCGGCCCGCACCCCTATCCCGAGCTCGTCCGCGACTTCCAGTCGGTGATCGGACGCGAGGCGCGCGCCCAGATCCTCGAGCGCGAGGGGAGATTGCCCGACCTGCTCGTCGCCGCGATCGGCGGCGGATCGAACGCGATCGGGCTCTTTCACCCGTTCCTCGACGACAGCGAGGTCGCCATGCTCGGCGTCGAGGCGGCGGGCCACGGCCTATCGAGCGGCGAACATGCGGCAAGCCTCGCCGGTGGCCGCCCCGGCGTGCTCCACGGCAACAAGACCTTCCTGCTGCAGGACGAGGACGGCCAGATCACCGAGGCGCACTCGATCTCGGCCGGGCTCGACTATCCGGGCATCGGGCCGGAGCATAGCTGGCTGCACGAGATCGGCCGCGTGACCTACGACAGCGCGACCGACCAGGAAGCGCTCGACGCCTTCCAGCTCGTCTGTCGCACCGAAGGCATCATCCCGGCGCTCGAGCCGTCGCACGCGATCGCGGCGATCGTCCGCAAGTCGCGGGAGATGACGCGCGATCAGATCCTAATCGCCAATATGTGCGGGCGCGGCGACAAGGACATCTTCACGGTGGCGGGCGCGCTCGGAGTGGCGCTGTGAGCGATCGCATCGCCGCGACCTTCGACGCGTGCCGGACCGCCGGACGCGCCGCGCTCGTCGCCTTCGTGACGGGCGGTGACCCGACGCCCGACGCGACCGGGGCCATCCTCGACGCGCTGGTCGCCGGCGGCGCCGACCTGATCGAGCTGGGCATGCCCTTCACCGATCCGATGGCCGACGGGCCCGCGATCCAGCGCGCCAATCTGCGCGCCCTGGGCGCCGGGACGACCACGCGGCACCTGCTCGACATTGCGCGCGCCTTCCGCACCCGCCACCCGCACGTGCCGCTGGTGCTGATGGGCTATGCCAATCCGATGCTGTCGCGCGGCCCCGAATGGTTCGCGAACGAGGCGGCGGCGGCGGGCGCCGACGGCGTGATCTGCGTCGACTTGCCGCCGGAGGAGGACGACGCGCTCGGCCCGGCGCTGCGCGCACGCGGCCTCCACCTCGTCCGGCTGGCGACGCCGACCACGGACGCCGCGCGCCTGCCCGCCGTGCTCGATGGCGCCTCCGGGTTCCTCTATTATGTCTCGGTCGCGGGCATCACCGGGCTTCAACAGGCCGCGCAGCGCTCGATCGACGAGGCGGTCGCCCGGCTGCGCGCGGCCACGCCGCTGCCGATCGCGGTCGGCTTCGGCGTCCGCACTCCCGAGCAGGCGGGCGCGATCGCGCGGGTCGCCGACGGCGTCGTGGTCGGCTCGGCGATCGTCGAGCTGGTCGGCACGCACGGCTCCGCCGCGCCGACCCATGTCCGCAACCATGTGTCGGCGCTCGCCCGCGCGATCGCCGCTGCCCGCCAGGAGAAGGCCGCATGAGCTGGCTGAGCCGCGTCCGCAATGCGCTTCCGTTCGTCGCCAAGCGCGAGACGCCTGACAATCTGTGGCACAAATGCCCGAGCTGCGGGCAGATGATCTTCACGATCGAATATCAGGAGAATCTTTCCGTCTGCCCGAAGTGCGACCATCATGGCCGCATCGGCGCACGCACCCGCTTCCGGCAGATCCTCGACGAGGGCAGCTTCACGCTGCTGCCGAACCCGCGCGTGCCTGAAGACCCGCTGCGCTTCCGGGATTCGAAGAAATATGTCGATCGCCTGAAGGCGGCGCGCGCCGCGACCGACGAGCCCGACGCGCTGCTCAATGCCAGGGGCATGATCGTCGGCAATCCGGTCGTCATGGGCGTGCAGGACTTCGCCTTCATGGGCGGCTCGATGGGCGTCGGCGTGGGCGAGGCGTTCGTCGCCGGCATCCGCGCGGCTGTCGAGGCGCGCTGCCCCTATCTGATCTTCACCGCCGCCGGCGGCGCGCGCATGCAGGAAGGCATTCTCTCGCTGATGCAGATGCCGCGCACCACCGCCGCGATCGCCGAGCTCAAGGAGGCGGGCCTCCCCTATCTGGTCGTGCTGACCGACCCGACCACCGGCGGCGTCACCGCATCCTATGCGATGCTCGGCGACGTCCAGCTTGCCGAACCGGGCGCGCTGATCGGCTTTGCCGGCCAGCGGGTGATCGAGCAGACGATCCGCGAAAAGCTGCCCGAAGGCTTCCAGCGCGCCGAATATCTGCTCGAACACGGGATGCTCGACATGGTCGTCCATCGCCGCGAGCTGCGCGAGACGCTGGGCCGGCTGATCGCCTATCTGACGCCGGCGACAGCCGCCGCCTGAGGCGGGCCGCATGGATTTCGCGTCCTCGTCGGACCCGTCGGTCCAGCGCCAGCTCGATCGCCTGGAGATGCTCTCGCCGGGGCGCGACGTGCTCGGGCTCGACCGGATCCACGGCTTGCTGGCCCGGCTCGGCAATCCCGAGCGCCATGTCCCGCCCGTCCTCCACGTCGCGGGCACCAACGGCAAGGGCTCGACCTGCGCGATGCTGCGCGCCATAGCCGAGGCCGCCGGGTTTCGCGCGCATGTCTATTCGAGCCCGCACCTCGTGCGCTTCAACGAGCGCATCCGCGTCGCCGGCGCGCTGATCGACGACGCGACCTTGGCCCGGCTGCTCGAGCAGGTGCTCGACGCGGGGGCCGATATCGCGCCGAGCTTTTTCGAGGCGAGCACGGCCGCGGCGCTGCTCGCCTTTCGCGACACGCCGGCGGACGTGGCGATCGTCGAGGTCGGCATGGGCGGACGGCTCGACGCGACCAATGTCTTCGACGCGCCGGCGATCTGCGGGATCGCGGCGCTCGGCCTCGACCACCAGGCCTTTCTGGGCGCGACGCTCCCGGAGATCGCAGGCGAGAAGGCCGGGATCGCCAGGCCGGGCGTGCCGATCGCGACGCTCCGCTATCCGGGGGCCGCCGATGCCGCCGTCGACGCCGCGGTCGCCGCGCGCGGCGGCGCGCGCCTGAAACAGGGTCGCGACTGGGACATGAGACCGGACGGGGACGGGCTCGCCTATCAGGATGCACGCGGAACGCTGGCGCTGCCGCGCCCCGCGCTGCCGGGCGAGCACCAGGCGCTCAATGCCGGGCTTGCGGTCGCGATGATCCGGCACCAGCGGGCGCTCGCCGTTTCGCCGGATGCGCTGGGCGCGGGCTTGCGGACGGTGCGCTGGCCGGCGCGGCTCCAGCGCCTGCGCCCGGGGCCGCTCGCCCCGGTCGAGACCTGGCTCGACGGCGGGCACAATGTCTCGGCCGGCGAAGCGATCGCCGCGACCCTGGCCGGCGGGGGCAAGCTCGACCTCGTCGTCGGCATGTTGTCGAACAAGGACGCGGACGGCTTCCTGCGCCTGCTCGCGCCGATCGCGCGAACGCTGACCGCAGTCCCCATCCCCGGCCACGAGCATCACGCGCCCGACGATCTCGCCCGGCTCGCGACCGCCCTCGGCATCCCGGCCCGCAACGCCGCGGACCTGCCCGCGGCCGTCGCGGGGCTGGCCGGGCCGGTGCTGATCACCGGCTCGCTCTACCTGGCCGGCACGGCGCTCGCGCTCAACGGGGAAGCGCCGGACTGACGCGGGTCAGTTGATCTCCGCGCCGCCCTCGAGCAGCTCGGCATACCGATCGAAGCAGCGCTGGGCGCACTTCATGCGGACGAGCGCGCCCTCGGCGATCCACCGCGCACGGGTCGGATCCTCTTCGACCAGCGGGCGCAGCGCGTTGCGGTTCCAGGTCTCGCTGTGCTTGACGTCGATCTTGCTGTGCAGGTCGTAATAGAGCCGCTCGCGCTGGCCATAGCCGAGGCGCTTCAGGCCGGCGGACACATGGTCGCAGCGCCACGGCGCGGTCAGCTCGACGACGCCGAGCGAACCGACCGAAAGCCACGCATAGCGCCGCGTCGTCGCCATCGCGGTCATCGCATTGGCGAGCGCCAGCGACTCCCACACGGTGGTGTCGATCTCCGGCGCGATCCGCATCCGGTCGATCAGCTCGCGCAGCAGCAGCGTGTGGATGCCACGATGCTGGCCGCGCCCCATCTCGTCCCAGTAATTCTCGGCGAGCTCGAGCTTGGCGCCAAGCGGCAGCTTGACCTGGGTGTAGGCGACGAGGTCGTCGAACCCGGCCTCGCCCGCCGCTTCCTGGGTCAGGAACCAGCGCATCTGGCCTTCGGTGGCCGTCTCGGCGAGCCACGCGAACAGCGGATGGTTCTGGCCCGGACCGCTTTTGCTGAGCTCGACGAACCACGCGACGAACGCGTCCGGGTCGGTAGGCACCGCGGCCGCCGCGTCGGCGACCTCGGCGCGCAGCTCGTCGAGAAACGCGCCCTCGAGCCGGAGCATCTGCATGTCCCGGTCGAAGCGGTTGCGCCAGTCGATATCGGGCGTGCCCGGCGAAAGCCGCTCACGGTTCCACTTGGCTAGCGTTCGCTGAAAGGCATTGTTGAGGAATTGCGGCTGGTTAGCCGCAAGAAGCTTGGTTGCCACTTATGCACTCCGGGGGATGTCTGTTGCCCGGAAGAACGGACAGGCAACCCGCCGGGTTCCTTTCAGCTCTCCGCGTCGCCCCGCGCGCCGACCCGTCCGGCGCTGCCGATCGAGGCGTCGATCAGCCCGGCGCGCATCATCAGCCAGAACAGGAGGATGCCGGGAAGCGCCAGGAACGTGGTCAGCACATAGAATTGCGGATAGCCGAGCGCCTCGATCAGCGCGCCCGCCGTCGTCCCGGTCACGAAGCGCCCGACGATGCTGGAAGCGGCCGAGATCAACGCATATTGCGCAGCCGTGAAGCGCAGGTCGGTCAGCGCCGAGAAATAGGCGACCACGGTCACCCCGCCGATCCCGCTTGCGAAATTCTCGAACCCGATCGCCCCTGCCATCCCGATGTTACTATGACCGGCCGCGGCAAGCATCGCGAAGCTGAAGTTCGAGACCGCCATCAGCATGAGGCTGAGCAGCACCGACCGCTTCAGGCCCAGCCGCGCGTAGAGGATGCCCCCGACGAAGATGCCGATCAGATAGGCCCAGAAGCCGATCCCGATGTCATAGATCGCGATCTCGTCGTTCGTGAACTTCAGATCGTCGAACAGCAGCCGGAACGTCAGGTTGGCGATGGTGTCGCCGATCTTGTGGAGCAGGATGAAGAGCAGGACGAGAAGCGCGCCGCGCCGGCGGAAGAACTCGAGCAGCGGGCCGGCGATCGACGCCCAGATCTCGGCGAGACCGCGCCGGCCGGTCGGCTCGCGATGGCGCGGCGGCTCGCCGACGATCAGCCCGGCCAGCATCGCCGGCAGCGCGAGGCCGGCGCACACGATATAGGCCCAGTCCCATCCGCTCCGGGCCGCAACGATCAATGCGAGCGCCCCCGCTCCCGCCGATCCGATGCGCCAGCCATATTGCGACATGCCCGAGCCGGTGCCGAGCTGGCGCGGTTCGAGCAATTCGATCCGGTAGGCGTCGATGACGATGTCGAAGGTGGCGCCGGCGGCGCCGACGAGGATCGCGGCATAGGCGGTCGCGAGCAGGCTCGCCTTCGGATCGACCAGCCCCAGGTTGATCACCGCCGCGATCACCAGCATCCCGGCGACGAGCAGCCACGAGACACGTTGCCCGAGCCGGCCCAGCACGGGCAGCCGCACGCCGTCGACGATCCACGCCCAGAGCGGCTTGAGATTGTAGACGAGGAAGGCCAGCGAGAACGCCGTCACCGCCTTCTTGTCGATCCCGTCCTGGGCGAGCCGCGTGGTCAGCGTCGCCCCGATCATCGCGAACGGGAAGCCGGACGAGATGCCGAGGAACAGCGCGGCAATCGGCGCTTTCTCGAAATAGGGTCGGATCGCGTCGCCAAGCGTGGATGCGGGCGGCGCGGCGTCGGTCGGAACTGTCATCGCGCCGTTGCTCGCACATCCGGCCGGAGGATGGACAGCCCTATTCTTTCGTCCGGGCGCGCGGGATGGTCGGGATCCAGCCTTCGGGGCCGCGCTTGCTCAGCCATTCGAGGAATGCGACCTCGGTCATCGGCCGCGCGATCGCAAAGCCCTGGACGATGTCGGCGCCGATCACGCGCAGGATCGCGATCTGGTCCTCGGTCTCCACGCCCTCGGCGACCACCTGGTAGCCAAGCCCGTGCACCAGCCCGATCACCGCGTGCGCGATCGTGCGGGCTTCGTCGCTGTTGGCGATGTCGGCGATCAGGCTGCGGTCGATCTTCACCCGGTCGATCGGCAGGTCCTTCAACCGCGCGAGATTGGAATAGCCGGTGCCGAAATCGTCGAGCGCGACCGACACGCCCTGCCGGCGCAGCGCCGCCAGCTCCGCAAGCGCCTCGTCGCCGCACTGCATCGCGATCGATTCGGTCACTTCGAGCTCGAGCAGGTCGGGCGGCGACCCGTGCCGCATCATCGCGTCGCGCACGCGCAGGAAATAATCCGGCCGCGCGAGCTGGCGCGGGCTGACATTGACCGCCAGCCGGCCGCCCGCGCCGATCCGGCGCCAGCGCGCGAGCGTGCCGGCCAGCTCCTCGGTCGCCCACAGGCCGATCTCGTGGATGAGCCCGCTTTCCTCGGCGCGCGGGACGAAGCTGTCCGGCATGCGCAGCCCGAACACGGGATGGTTCCAGCGCAGCAGCGCCTCGGCGCCGACCATCTTGCCGCTCGGCAGGTCGAGCTGCGGCTGGAAGACGAAAGTGAATTCGCGCCGCTCCACCGCCGCGCGCAGCTCGGCTTCCAGGCGGACATTGTCGGCCAGCCGCGCCGCGAGCGCGGGCGTGAAGCTCTGCACCTGCCCGCGCCCGCGTTCCTTGGCATGGTACATGGCGACATCGGCGGCGCGCATCAGCTCGGACAGAGTCCGCCCCTGCTCGGGACGCATCGCCAGCCCGATCGAAGCGCCGATCTCGACCGATTGCCCCGCAATGTCGAACGGCTCGGCGAGCGCGTAGAGCAAGGCGCGGCCGATCCGCTCGGCCTCCTCGCGCGACGGGACCTCGGGGACGAGCATGGTGAATTCGTCGCCGGCGAGGCGGCCGAGCAGCGGCGCGCGCGGGAAGCGGGGCGGCTTCCCCGGTTCGGGCTCGATCACGGCGCGCAGCCGGTTGGCGACGCGCGCGAGCAGCTGGTCCCCCTGCGCATGGCCGAGCGAGTCATTCACGTTCTTGAACTTGTCGAGGTCGATGAAGAACATCGCGGACTCGATCGTGTCGGGCACCTCGCGAAGCATCCGCGCGGCCTCGCGGCGAAAATGGGTGCGGTTCGGAAGCTGGGTGACCGGATCGAACATCGCCAGCGAGTGGACGTTCTCGAGGTTCGAGCGGACCTGCATCAGCAACCCGTCCATCGAGCGGGCGAGATCGGGCAGGCACGCGGCGACCTTGTCGGGCGTCGGGGAGACGAGGTCGCCCTCGGCCGCGCGCGACAGCCGCTCGATCGCGCTGTCGACCGCCTCGGCATGGCCCGCCACCGAGCGCTCGGCCGAGGCCCAGCTCATCACGCCGCACACGATCGCGATGACGACCGCCCGGATCAGTTCGTAATCGCCGACATCGCCCTGCGCCCCGGCGAACAGGGCCAGGATGAAGGACACCGCGCCCACGCAGAAGGCGAACGCAATCGCCCTGCTTTTGAGCGTCATTCCTTCCATGCTGGCGAAAAATCCCGGACGATTCAGACGGGGTCGTCATGGCAGCGGACCGGTTAAGATATTCTCCCGCGCGGCCGCCTGAGGATGATGTACAGCGCGCCTGCGCCGCCGTGGCGCGGATGCGCGCCGCGCACCGCCGCGATCGAGTCCGCGTGGCGTGACGCCCCCAGCCAGTCGCCCACCGCCGCCCGGATCGCGCCGCGGCCCGAGCCCGGCGCGCGCGGCTTGCCGGTCACCAGCAAGAGCAGCCGTGCCCCGCGCCGGATCGCCGTCTCCAGACCGCCGTCGAGCACGCGCCAGGCGCTGTCGAGCGTGTGCCCGTGAAGGTCGACGGCAAGGTCCGGCTCGACCAGCCCGCGCGACAGCCGCCGGTCCCAGCTCCCGTCGAGCGTGTTCGGCCGGGGCGGCGCCGGGGCGACGATCTTCGGCGGCGCCGGCGGCTCGGGCCGGCGTGGCCGCGCGACCGACACGGGGGGCGAGCGCATCGCCTCCGCCATCGTCGCCGGCGCGGCCGCACGCTTGCCCTCGAGCGGTTCGACGCTGGCGATCACCCGCGCCCAGAGCGCGCGCTCGTCAGCGTCCAGCGGACGCATGGTTCGCCTGCACCGCTGCGAGCGTGCCTGCCGGCAGGAGAAGCCAGCCCTGGCCCCGCGCGGACATCCCGCCGGCGATCCGGGCGGCGTCCTCGCCCGCGCCCCAGAACGTGTCGAAGCGGTTGGCGCCCTTGATCGCGCCGCCGGTGTCCTGCGCCACCCACAGCCCGGTCGCCTCGGGCCGGTCGACGGCGAGGAACACCGGGGCGCCGAGCGGCACGAAGCGCGGATCGGCGGCGACGGTGCCGCGCGGCGTCACCGGCAGGCCGAGCGCGCCGAGCGGCCCCGGCCCGGTCAGCTCGCGGAAGAAGATGTACGAGCCGTTCTCGCGCATCAATGCGCGGCCCGGCCCGGGATTGGCCTTCAGCCAGGCGACGATCCCCTGCATGCTGGCTTGCCCGGGCCCGAGCAGCCCGCGCGATCGCATCACCCCGCCGATGCCCACATAGTCGCGGCCATTCTGCGTGTCGTAGCCGATCCGCATCACTTGCCCGTCCGGAAGGCGCAGCCGCCCCGAGCCCTGGATCTGCAGGAAGAAGAACGCGATCGGGTCCGCCGCCCACGCGATCTCCAGCCCGCGTCCGGCCAGCGCGCCATCCTCGATCTGCGCACGATCGAAATAGGGAACGAACACATTGCCGTCGATCCGGCCGCGCAGCGTCTTGCCTTTCAGCTCGGACGCGAACGCGCCGAGATTGACCTCGATCAGGTCGGCCGGGCGGCGATGGACCGGGACGTCATAGCCGGGGGCGGCGGTGCGCGAACCGGCGATCTCGGGTTCGTAATAGCCTGTGGCGAACGCCTTGCCGTCGCCGACCTGCACGGCCTCGAACGCCGCTTCGAAGAAGCGGCGCGCATCGGCGTCGGCCGTCGCGGCGGCTTGGGCGCAGACACCCGTCCAGTCGACCGGCGCGATCCCGGCATTGGCGTTCCTGCGCTTCAGCGAGGGGCAGCTCGTCCGGAAGGCGGCGAGCGCGCGCGTCGCGTCGGCGTCGGTGATCTTCAGGTCGCGCACCGCGGGGCCGGGCGCCAGGCCCGATGCAGCCGCGTCGGCCGGCTGGGGGGTCGGTGTCGGCGCCGGGCCCGGCGCCGGCCGGGCCGGCAGCTCGCGCGGGCGCGGCGTGGTCGTGCAGCCGGCGAGGATCGCGGCGAGCGCTGTCGCCGCCGCGAGCTTGCGGATCACGCGGTTTCGTCGGTTTCGACCAGCAGCCAGTTCGGATCGGAGTCGCGCAGCTTGCGGCTGAACGTCCAGACGTCGTTGATCGACACGGCATCGGTCAGCGACCCGGCGATCACATTGCCCTCCTGGTCGCGTGTGACGGCGGCGATGTCGGAGTCGAACGACACGGTCACGAACGCGGCACGGTTCTCGACGCGCGCCGCGGTGATCACCGCCCGTTCGATCGACACCAGGCGATTGTCGAGGACCTCGCCGGCTTCGTTGCGCGCCGCGATGGCGGTCACGAATGCATCGCGGACCTCGTTGGCGGCGAGCCACTGGAGATCGTCTTCGTCGCCGCGCCAGAACGCCTCGAGGATCATGCGATAGGCGGACTTTGCGCCGTCGAGGAACCGCGCCACGTCGAAGCTGGGGTCGTTCTGCAGGATCTGGCGGATGCCGGCGGTCGCCTGCGGCTCGATCACGCTGTCGACAGGCTGGACGACCTCGGGCTGGGCATCCAGGCTGCGCGGCGCCGTCACCGGCGCGATGCGTTCCTCGGCGGGTTTGGGCGGCAAAGCCTGCTCATGGCCGCTGCGCTTGCCGAGCACCATGTACAGGCGCAGCGCCAGAAACGCTGCCACCATAGCGAGGAGAACGATTGCGAGCACCTGACCTCCCAAAGACGCGATAACGATCAACATAGGCGCGGCATCGCCGGATTCAAAGTGGTCCCTGCCCGCCTCCGCGCCGCACCTGCCATTGCCCTGCCGCCGTGCGCCTGCTAGGCGCCCGCGGCAACCGGCCCTTGGGCACAATCCACGATAGACGCAAAGGTTCAGTGAAGATGGTCGACGAGACGGACGCGACGGGCGAGCAGGATTTCGCGAATGGCGCCGACACGCTGCCCCAGGTGGCAATCATCTCGCAATATGTGAAGGACCTGTCGTTCGAGAACCCGAACGCGCCGGCCGTCTACCAGTGGCAGGGCCAGCCCCAGATCGACGTCCAGTTCAACATCGGCTCGAACAAGGTGGCCGACGACGTCTGGGAAGTGCTGCTGAAGATCGAGGTCAAGGCCGTCGCCGCCGATCGCGTCGCCTTCCAGGTCGAGCTCGCCTATGCCGGCCTCTTCGGCATCCGCAACGTGCCCGAGGACCAGATCCAGCCCTTCTGCTATGCCGAAGCGCCGCGCCTGATCTTCCCGTTCGCCCGCCGCGTCCTCGCCGATGCCGTGCGCGACGGCGGCTTCCCGCCGCTGATGCTCGAGCCGATCGACTTTGCGAGCCTCTACATGCAGCAGGCGCAGCAGCAGCTCGTGCAGGGCGAGCCGGCCGGCGAGGCGTGAGGAGCGCGCTCCTCCCTCTCGCGGCGCGATAGGGCGGACCCGACCGATGAACCTGGTCAAGGCCATCAGCACGATCGGCGGACTGACGATGGTCAGCCGCGTGTTCGGGTTCGCGCGCGAGATGCTGATGTCGCGCATCATGGGGGCGTCCGGCGCGGCCGACGCGTTCCTGGTCGCCTTCCGCCTGCCCAACACCTTTCGCCGGCTGTTCGGCGAAGGCGCCTTCTCGGCCGGCTTCGTGCCGCTGTTCGCGCAACGCTATCACGGCGAGGGCGGGATCGAGGACGCGAAGAAATTCTCCGAAGAGGTGCTGGCGGTGTTCCTGCCGGCGCTCTTCCTGTTCACGCTCGTCTTCGAGCTCGCGATGCCGCTGTTCGTCGCGGCGATCGCTTCGGGCTATACGGGCGCGAAATATGATCTGACCGTGGTCCTGACGCGGATCACCTTCCCCTATCTGCTGCTGATCAGCCTCGTCTCGCTCTTCTCGGGCGTGCTGAACTCGCTCACCAAGTTCGCCGCTGCGGCGTTCGCGCCGGCCCTTCTCAACCTCGCCATGGTGGGCGCGCTGCTGCTCGTGCCCGACGGCGGGGTGCGCACGGCCTTCGCGCTCGCCTGGGGGGTGACGATCGGCGGCTTCCTGCAAACCGCGCTGCTGTGGAGCAGCGCGCGCAAGGCCGGCATCTCGCTGAAGCTGCGCCGCCCGCGCTTCACGCCCGGCGTGCGCCAGTTCTTCGTCGTCGTGATCCCTGCGACGCTGGGCGCCGGCGTGTACCAGATCAGCCAGTTGATCGACACGTTCTTCGCCACCCGGCTGCCCGAAGGCTCGATGAGCTACCTGAATTATTCCGACCGGCTGAACCAGCTTCCGCTCTCGGTCATCGGCACGGCGCTCGGCACCGCGATCCTGCCGCAGATCAGCCGCTTCATCTCGACAGGCCAGCCCGACGAGGCCGCCAAGGTGCAAAGCCAGGCGGTCGAGCTGTCGATGCTCCTGTGCCTGCCCGCCTTTCTCGCGCTCGCGGTGGTCGCCCAGCCGCTCGTCGCCGCGCTGTTCCAGGGCGGCAAGTTCACCGCCGCGGACGCGCTGATCACCGGCAACACGCTCGCGATCATCGTCGCGGGGCTGCCGGCCTATGTCCTCGTCAAAGTGATCACGCCCGGCTTCTATGCGCGCCAGGACACCGCGACCCCGGTCAAGACCGCGGCGATCGTGCTCGTCGCCAACATCGTGCTGAATTTCGCCCTGATCCCGCCGTTCGGCATTTACGGCCTCGCCGCGGCGATCGCGATCTGCTCGTGGCTCAACTGCCTGATGCTCTACTGGATTCTCCGCAAGCGCGGGCATTTCCGCATCGAGCGCGCGCTGTGGCGCCGCATCGCCGCGCAGCTTCTCGCCGGCGGCGTGATGGTCGCCGCGCTCTACGGGGTGCGCGAGGTGCTCGCCGACTTCTTCGCGGGCTCGGTGATCGAGCGGCTGATCGCCGTCTCGGCGGTGTGCGGGGTCGGCGTCCTGGTCTATTTCGGCGTGGCGCTCATGGTCGGCGGGATCGACCGCCAGGGCCTCGCCACGATCCTGCGGCGCAAGAGGAAAGCCTGACCATGCGTATCGTCTCCGGCATCCAGCCGACCGGCAATCTGCACCTGGGCAATTATCTCGGCGCGATCCGCAACTGGGTTCGGATGCAGGACGACAACCGGGCCGGCGAAACGCTCTTCTTTCTGGCCGACCTGCACGCGATCACCGTCCATAACGCGCCCGACCAGCTGAGCGCCAACACCCGCGAGATGGCGGCCGCGCTGCTCGCCGCCGGCGTCGACCCTGAAAAGGCGATCCTGTTCAATCAGGCGCGGGTGCCCGCGCACGCCGAACTTGCCTGGCTGCTGTTCTGCACCGCCCGGATCGGCTGGCTGAACCGCATGACGCAGTTCAAGGAGAAGTCGGGCAAGAACCGCGAGGGCGCGAGCGTCGGCCTGTTCGCCTATCCGGTGCTGCAGGCCGCCGACGTGCTGCTCTACCAGGCGACGCATGTGCCGGTCGGCGAGGACCAGAAGCAGCATCTGGAGCTGGCCCGCGACATCGCGACCAAGTTCAACACCGATTTCACCACCGGGCTGTTCACCCTTCCGGATCCGATCATCCCGCCCGCCGCGGCGCGGATCATGTCGCTGCGCGACGGCAGCGCGAAAATGTCCAAGTCCGACCCCTCGGACATGGCGCGCATCAACCTGTCCGACGACGACGACATGATCGCGCAGAAGATTCGCAAGGCGAAGACCGATCCGGAACCGCTCCCCGAGACCGCGGCCGGGCTCGAAGGCCGGCCGGAAGCGAAGAATCTGGTCGCGATCCTCGCGGCGCTCGAGGAGTTGTCGGTCGACGACATCCTCCAGCGCTTCGCCGGCCAGGGCTTCGGCGCGTTCAAGCCGGCGCTCGCCGATCGGCTCGTCGCGACGCTGGGCCCGATCCGCGCCCGCTTCAATGCGTTGCGCGCGGACCCTGCCGCGATCGACCGCGTGCTCGACGCCGGCGCCGCGCGGGCGCGCGAGCTGGCGGCTCCGACGCTTGCGAAAGCCTATGAGGCGCTGGGCCTCTGCCGCTGATTGCGACGACTTGACCGGTTCGGGCGTTCAACCGACATTCAGCCTCGATGAGGTTACACTGTCACGCGTCGCGAGAGTGAAGGGTCGATAAGTCATGCCGGGGATCAAGAACTTGCTGAAGGCGACCGCGCCGGTCGCGCTGCTGGCGCTCGGCGCCTGCGCCCAGACCTTCGATGCGAAGGTCGCACGCTTCGCCGCGCTGCCACCGCCCACCGAGGGCCAGACCTTCGTCGTGCAGCCGGCCGACTCCAAGCTCCAGGGCGGTCTCGAATTCCAGACCTATGCCCGCCTGGTCGCAGACCGGCTGGAGCGGTTCGGCTATCGCCAGGCCGCGGCGCCGGGTGGCGCGAACCTCGTCGTCACGCTCGACTATTCGGTCGACAATGGCCGCGAGCGGATCACGAGCACGCCGGGCTTTGGCGGCTTCGGCGGCTATGGTCCGTGGGGCGGCGGCTGGGGCTGGGGTCGCTGGGGCTGGTACGATCCGTGGTTCGGCCCGGGTTGGGGTCCGGGCTTCGGCGGCGGGCTCGGCTGGGGCAACGACATTCGCAGCTACACGATCTTCAGCAGCCAGCTGCGCATGGAGATCAACCGCACCCAGGATGGGCAGCGTGTCTTCGAAGGCACGGCTCGTGCAACGTCGCGCAGCGACGACCTTCCCTATCTGGTGCCGAACCTCGTCGAGGCGATGTTCACCAACTTCCCGGGCAACTCGGGCGAGACGGTCACGATCCGCATCCCCGCCCCGGCGCGTCGCCGCTGACGCCCCTCATCTCCTCCCCGTCGCAGGATGGGGAGGAGGTTCGCGCCGCTTAGGCCTCGAGCTGACGGATCAGCGTGCGGACGTCGGCGTCCAGGTCCGCATCCTCGCCGCGCAGCCGCTCGATCTGCTTGACCGCGTGGATCACCGTCGTGTGGTCGCGTCCGCCGAAGCGACGGCCGATCTCGGGCAGCGAGCGCGGAGTCAGTCGCTTGGCGAGGTACATCGCAATCTGCCGCGGGCGGGCCACAGCGCGGGCGCGCCGCGCCGACACCATCTCGGCCTGGCGCATGCCATAATGCGCAGACACGGCGCGCTGGATCTCGTCGATGGTGATCCGCCGCGTCGACGCGTTCAGCATCTCGCCGAGCACTTCCTGCGCGAAAGCGAGGTCGATCGCGCGCTCGTTCAGCAGCGCATAGGCGGTCAGCCGGTTGAGCGCGCCCTCGAGCTCGCGCACGCTCGTCTGGATGCGCGCGGCGAGCAGCTCGGCGACGGCTTCGGGCATCGCGACGTCGGGCATGGTCGCGAGCTTCGCCTTCACGATCTCGAGCCGCAGCGCATAGCTGGCCGGCTTGATATCGACGACAAGGCCGCTCGCCAGTCGCGACAGGATCCGGGTCTCCACCCCGTCCAACGCCTGGGGGGCGCGGTCGGCGCTGATCACGACGCGCTTGCCGGCAGTGGTCAGCTCGTTGAGCGTGTGGAGAAACTCTTCCTGGGTCGATCCCTTGCCGGCGATGAACTGGATGTCGTCGATCATCAGCAGGTCGGCCGAGCGCAGCCGGGACTTGAAGGCCAGCGTGTCGCGGTCCCGCATCGCCGACACGAAGTCGACCATGAACTTCTCGGCCGACATGAACAGGATCGTCGCGCCGGGCACGCGCGCCCGGTAGGCCGAGCCGATCGCGTTCATCAGGTGGGTCTTGCCCTGGCCCGTGGTCGAATGGATGAACAGCGGGCTGAAGCGCAGCTCGCCCTCGGCGAGCGCGCGGGCAGCGTTGAACGCGACGCGGTTCTCGTCGCTCACCACGAAACGCTCGAAGCTCTGCCGGGGGTCGAAGGCGGTGCCCACGGCCGCCGGGAGTTCGGCCGCGACGGGGGCGGCCTCCTCGGCCGGGTAGAGGCGCGTGACGATGTCCTGGGGAGCGACTTCGACTCGGACCTCGCGGACGCCGGGCAGCGCGGTCCGCCACGCCAGGTTCAGCCGGTCGGCATAGTGGGCGCGCACCCAGTTGGCCATGAACTCGGTCGGGAGGGTCAGGCGCACCACGTCGCCCTTCTCGCTCACCCCGGCAAGCATGATCGGCTTGAGCCAATGGTCGAACAGGCGCACGCCGCAATCGCGCTTCAGGCCTTCGCGGATGCCGGCCCACGCCGAGGCGATACGCTCTCCGCGTTCCATCTTGTCCTGCTCTCGCACCAGCATCTGCCCCAATTCGCCCTCCCCTTTGGCCAGCCCCTGCCACGTCTCCACGGCACAGAACTCCCCCTCGCCGAAAAGCGCGCAGGCTTTGGCTCGAAGTGTTTTCTTGCGACTGGTACCGGTCGCTCGATTCGAGCGCCGGAAGCAGATTTCTAGGGTCGGACCGACGAGTCGATCAAGGCCGCCGGTGTCAATAAATAGAAATATACCCCGTTGACTCGGATTTCCGCGGTTTTCCGGGGATGTCGCGTAAGTGTCTGTTTTTGCACGTATTTTTCGGCGAGCCCGATGATCCTGATTCGTTCGAATCGTGGATTGCCCGTCACTTATCCGTAACGGCTTCGACACAATTGAAAAAACCCGCCGGCGGGGTACGCCGACGGGCTTCAACCTGTCGTCAGAGCTGCTCAGGCGAGCGCGGCGACGCGCTTGTTGAGGCGCGAGAACTTCCGCGCAGCCGTGTTCCGATGCAGGACACCCTTGGCAACGCCGCGCGCCAGCTCGGGCTGCGCAGCCGCGATCGCCGCCGTGGCCGCTGCCTTGTCGCCCGACTCGATCGCCGCCTCGACCTTCTTGACGAAGGTCCGGATGCGGCTGACGCGCGCATGGTTGATGTCCGCGCGGCGCGCGTTGCGACGGATGCGCTTCTTAGCTTGCGGCGTATTCGCCATTGATGTCCTCGAGCCTCGGTTGAAATAAAAAAGGCGCGACAAACCGCCGCGTCCGCAGGAGCCGGCCCTTAGCGCCTGCAGGGAGTCGGGTCAACTCCCTGCAGACTGGCGGGCCGTCAGTCGGCCATGCTGATCGCCTCGAATCGCGCGAGATGATGATCGACCGAGCCGAACTGGTTCTCGATCATCGTCGCGCGCTTGAAATAATGCCCGATCGACAGCTCGTCCGTGATGCCGATGCCGCCATGGATCTGCACCGCGCTCTGGCCGGTGAAGCGCAGCCCCTTGCCGACCTTCGCCTTCGCCTGGCTCACTGCCGCGGCGCGCTCGGCGGGATCGAAGTCGAGCTTCAGCGTCGCCATCAGAGTCATCGAGACCGCCTGCTCCACTTCCATGAACATATCGACCATGCGGTGCTGGAGCACCTGGAAGTCCGAAATCGGCCGGCCGAACTGCTTGCGCTGCCGGGCATAGTCCATCGTGCCGGCATGCAGGCGCCGCATGACCCCGGTCGCCTCGGCACAGACGGCCGCGGTCGCCTCGTCGACCACCTTCTCGACGAGAGGCAATGCGCCGCCTTCGGCGCCGAGCAGCGCATCACCCGGAATCGCGCAATTCTCGAAATAGATCTCCGACGCGCGGAAGCCGTCCACCGTCGGATAGTCGCGGCGCACGATGCCGGGCAGGTTGGCCTCGACGAGGAACAGCGAGATGCCGTCCCGGTCGCGCTGGCCGCCGCCGGTGCGTGCCGTCACGAGCAGGTGGGTTGCCCAGGGCGCGGCATAGACGACCGCCTTGTGGCCGTTCAGGACGAAGCCCGCGCCATCGCGCCGTGCGCTGGTTCGAAGATTGTGCAGCTCGTAGCGCCCCTGCGGCTCGGCATAGGCGAAGGCGATCACCGCCTCGCCGCCGATGATCGCCGGGATCACGGCATCGGCCAGCGGACCGCCTGCGGCCTTGAGCGCGCCGCCGCCGATCACGACCGTCTGCAAATACGGCTCGATCGCGATCGCCTCGCCGAGCTGCTCCATCACGATCATGTTCTCGACGGCACCGCCGCCCAGCCCGCCCTGCTCTTCCGCGAACGGCGCGCCCAGGATGCCGAGCTCGGTCGCGAGCGCCTGCCAGATGCCGGGATCGCGGCCGGCGTCGGACGCCACCCACTTCCGACGGGTATCGAAGTCATAGGTGTCGGCGAGATAGCGCGCGAGGGTGTCGCGCAGCATCTGCTGCGTCTCGTTGTAGCTGAAGTCCATCTTGTCCTCCCCGGTCACCCCCAAGCGAACGGGGATCCAGCCGCCGCGCCGAAGCGCCCGCCCGGATCCCCGCCTGCGCGGGACTGACACTCAATATCCGCTCAGAGGCCCAGTACCATCTTGGCGATGATGTTGCGCTGGATCTCGTTCGAGCCGCCATAGATGCTGGTCTTGCGGCCGTTGAAGTAGGTCGGCGCCGCGCGATGCGCGTAGTCGGGGCCGATCGGATGCTCGTTGTCGCCCTCGCCGAAACCGCGGAAGTACGGGGCGCCGTAGTGCCCCACCGCCTCGAGCGCGAGTTCGGTCAGGCGCTGCTGGATCTCGGTGCCCTTGATCTTGAGCAGCGACGATTCCGGCCCCGGCCCGCGACCGGATGCCTCCGACGCCAGCGTGCGGAGCTCGGTATATTCGAGCGCGGAGAGATCGATCTCCAGCTCGGCGACCTTCCGCTTGAAGAAGGGGTTGGCGAGCAGCGGCCGATCCCCGTCCATCTCGCTGCGGGCGATCGTCTTGATCCGCTCGACGCCGCGCTTGGAGCGGGCGACACCGGCGATGCCGGTCCGCTCGTGCGCAAGCAGGAACTTGGCGCAGGTCCAGCCCTTATTCTCCTCGTAGATGCGGTTCTCGACGGGAACGCGGACGTCCTCGAGCCACACCTCGTTCACCTCGTGCTCGCCGCCGAGCGTGATGATCGGGCGGACGGTGACGCCGGGCGACTTCATGTCGATCAGCAGGAAGCTGATCCCTTCCTGCGGCTTCGACTCGGTGTCGGTGCGGACGAGGAAGAAGCCCCAGTCCGCATGCTGCGCGAGCGTCGTCCAGGTCTTCTGGCCGTTCACGACATAATGGTCGCCGTCGCGCACCGCGCGCGTGCGCAGGCTTGCGAGGTCGGACCCGGCGCCAGGCTCCGAATAGCCCTGGCACCACCAGTCGTCGCCCGACAGGATGCCGGGCAGGAAGCGCGCCTTCTGCTCGGGCGTGCCAAAGGTGTAGATGACCGGGCCGACCATGTTGATGCCGAACGGCAGGATGGGCACGGTGTCGGCGCGGGCAAGCTCCTCGGACCAGATGTAGCGCTGCACCGTGGTCCAGCCCGGGCCGCCATATTCCTTCGGCCAGGCCGGAGCGACCCAGCCCTTTGCCGCCAGAACCCGGTGCCAGCTCAGAAAGTCCTCTTTCGCCATCTCCTCGCCCTCGTCCTGCTTGGCGCGCAGGTGGTGCGGATAATTTTCGGCGATGAAGGCGCGGGCCTCCTCGCGGAAGGCGATGTCGGCGGGGCTGAACTCAAGGTCCATGTCTCTCTCCTTTTCTGACGGCCCTGTTACGTCGCGCTTACGTTAACGGCAAGCGGGTCGCGTCTGCCGCTACGGCTTACAGCTAGCGCGGCGCATCTTCAGCAGGAACGACGATGCGCGGCGGACGAACGCGTGATTCGGGCGGCAGCGGTTCGTCGGGCGACCCGTCCGGGTCGGCGCGCAGCTCGATGCCGTTCTCGTCGAGCGTGACGCCGAACTCGACCGGGCCGATGTCGGAGGTGACCGTCACGCCATTCTCGTCGACGATGGTGTCGATCGGCGGCGCCGGATCGACATTCTCGGGCAGCGGCTCGGGTGCGCGGATGGCGGCGCCGGGGACCGCGCCGGTCATGAAGTCGCGCCAGATCCGCGCCGGCGCGCCGCCGCCCGAAATGCCCGGGATCGGCTTGTTGTCGTCGCGGCCGATCCAGACGCCGACGACGAGGTCGCCCGCGAAGCCGACGAAGATCGCATCGCGCGCGTCCTGGGTGGTGCCGGTCTTGCCGAACGCGTCGATCGACAGCCGCGCCGCGCGGCCGGTGCCTTTCTCGACCACGCTCGACAGGAGATCGAGCAGCATGTCCCGCTCGCGCGAGCTGAGCCGCTTGGGGCGGTTCCACAGCGAGGCGATGAAGCCCTGAGGCTCCTTGGGCAGGCCATAGGCGCGGACCGGCATCGCGTTCCCGGCGATCGCCGCATAGGCCGAGGTGAGCTCGAGCAGAGTGACACCCGAGGTGCCGAGCGCCAGGCTCGGCTGCTCGCCGAGCGGGCTGGTCACGCCGAGGTCGCGGGCCGCCTGGATCACCGCGCGCTGCCCCACCCGCTCGGCCAGCCGCGCGGCAGCGACGTTGCTCGACAGGGCGAATGCCTGGCGCAGAGTGATCGGGCCGCGATAGCGTCGATCATTGTTGACCGGCGACCAGCCGTCGATCGTGACCGGCTCGTCCTCGATGATGTCGTCGGGCGTCATCCCGGCCCGGATCGCGGCCAGATAGACGAACAGCTTGAAGGTCGAGCCGGGATGTCGACGCGCCTGGGTCGCCCGGTTGAACGGGCTGTCGCGATAGCCGCGGCCGCCGACCATCGCGACCACCCGCCCGTCCGGCCGCATCGCCACCAGCGCGACCTGCGTGCCGGCGACGGCGTTGCGGCGGGTCGCCTGCTCGGCAAGCCGCTGGAGCCGGGTGTCGAGCGTCGTCTCGATCGTCTGGCGGTCGTAGACGGCACCGGCCTGGTCGCGCGCGGCGGGCATGACCCAGTCGGCAAAGTGGGTGCCGGTCGGCATCGAACCCTCGCGGCGTACCTTCAGGCGCACCGGAGCCGCCGCCCGCGCCTGGCGCTGCGTGATGTAGCCGGCCTCGACCATCTCGCCGAGCACGATCCTGGCCCGCGAGCGGGCGCCGGCGAGATTGCGGGTCGGCGCCAGCCGCGATGGCGCCTTGACCAGCCCGGCGAGCATCGCCGACTGGCCGATGGTGAGATCTTCCGGCGGCCGGCTGAAATAATGCTCGGATGCCGCCCGGATCCCGTACACATTGTCGCCGAAATAGACGTTCGACAAATAGCGTTCGAGGATCTCGTCCTTGGTCAGCCACGCCTCGAGCCAGAAGGCGATCAGCATCTCCTGCGCTTTCCGGCCGAAGCTGCGCTTGTCGTTCAGGAACGCGACCTTGGCGAGCTGCTGGGTGATCGTGCTGCCGCCTTCGCGCACCCCGCCGGCGAGCAGGTTGCGCCATGCAGCGCGGGCGATCCCGATCGGATCGATGCCCCAATGGCCGTAGAACCGGCGATCCTCGACCGCGACGAACGCACGCGGAACGTGGCGCGGCAGGTCGGCAATGCGGACCGGGCGCGCGACGATCGCGCCCCGGCGGGCGATCGGCGTCCCGTCCGCCGCGACGAGCGTGATGCTGGGCGGCGCGATCGGCTGCAGCGAGCGCGACAGCGGCGCGGTGATCGCCAGCCAGCCGACCGCGACCATGAACAGCAGGAGAAGCCCGGACAGGATGTAGCGCCACGGCAGGCGACGCCGGCGGCGCTGGCGCGGCGGCTCGGCAGGGCCCACCGCACCGGGCAGGGTCTCGATCGACCCGAACGCGGGATCGTCGCTGCCCGGCGGATCGAGATCTTCGTCGTAGCGCATCCGCGTCAAACGCCCATCGCGCGGGACGGTCCCGCTGTACTATTCAGATAGTACAGTGAAGCGGCGCGCGACCCAAGCGCTTTCGTTCGGGCCACGCGCCGGATCCGCGTCAGCCGACGATTTCTTCGGGCTGGAAGAAATACGCGATCTCGATCGCGGCATTCTCTTCGCTGTCCGAGCCATGGACGCTGTTCGCCTCGATCGACTCCGCGAACGTCTTGCGGATGGTGCCCTCGGCGGCGTTGTCGGGATTGGTGGCGCCCATGATGTCGCGGTTGCGCTGCACGGCGTTCTCGCCTTCGAGAACCTGCACCACGACCGGGCCCGACGTCATGAACGAGACGAGGTCGGCGAAGAACGGGCGCTCGCTGTGGACCGCGTAGAAGCCCTCGGCCTGTTCCTTGGTCATGCGGATGCGCTTGGACGCGACGACGCGCAGGCCGGCGTCCTCGAGCTTGGCAGTGATCGCGCCGGTCAGGTTGCGACGGGTCGCGTCGGGCTTGATGATCGAAAAGGTGCGGGTCGCGGCCATGGCCGTTTCAGCTCCGTCATTATGTGTGGGGGAAAAGTGGCGCTCCCCTAGTCAGAGTTGCGCGACGACGCAAGGGCGCGCCCTTTTGACGTCATGCCGCCTGCTCCCAGCGACCGGTCTCCGTCTGGCGCCAGAAGCGCCGCTCCACGCCGTCGCGCGCCGCCAGCCCGCGCCAGGCATCGCGCGCCGCCTCGATCGATCCGTCGTCGAAGAAGTGGAAGGCGCGCGCGAAGTCCAGCGCCGCATCCCGCCAGAGCCCGTCGATCAGCGCGACATTGCGCGCGCCGTTCGCCGCGACGGGCGCGGCCGCGATCAGCACCGGCTGCGCGGCATCGTCGCCGCTCCCCTCGCGGGCGTGCGGCAGGAAGCTGTCGGGCGGGGTGGTCCAGAGCGTCGTGTCGACCGCCGCCCGCTGACGCTCGTTGCCGCTCACCACCAGCAGCCGCTCGCCGTCGCCGACCAGCCGGTCGGCGATCCGCGCGAGGACGGCGTCGAGCTGGCCCGCCGCGAGATGGTAGAAGTCGACCTTCACCGGCGGGCCAGCCCGCGCCTATTTTTCGAAATGCTCGGCGACGAAGCGGTCGAGCAGCCGCACGCCGAAGCCGGTGGCGCCCTTGTCCCACAGCGGCCCCGGCTTTTCCGCCCAGACCATGCCGGCGATGTCGAGATGCGCCCAGCGCACGCCATCGTCGACGAAGCGCTGGATGAATTGCGCCGCCGTGATCGACCCGGCGCCGCGCGGCCCGACATTCTTCATGTCGGCGATCGGGCTGTCGATCAGCTTGTTGTACGCGTCGGAGAGCGGGAAGCGCCAGAGCGGGTCGCCCACCGCCTTGCCTGCCGCGAGCAGCTGCTCGGCCAGGCTGTCGTCGTTGGCGAACAGGCCGCCATGCTCGTTGCCGAGCGCGATGATCATCGCCCCGGTCAGCGTCGCCAGGTCGACGATCGTCTTCGGCTTGTGCGTGCGCTGCACCCAGGTGATCGCGTCGCACAGCACCAGCCGGCCCTCGGCGTCGGTGTTGAGGATCTCGATCGTCTGGCCGGACATCGAGGTCACGACGTCGCCAGGCCGCTGCGCATTGCCGTCGGGCATGTTCTCGACGAGCCCGCAGACGCCGATCACATGCGCTTTCGCCTTGCGCAGCGCGAGCGCCTTCATCGCGCCGGCGACCGCGCCGGCGCCGCCCATGTCCCACTTCATGTCTTCCATGCCCGGGCCCGGCTTGATCGAGATCCCGCCGGAATCGAACGTCACGCCCTTGCCGACGAGCGCGACCGGCTCGCCGCCCGCGCCGCCGGTCCCGTCCCAGCGCATGGCCAGCAGCCGCGCCGCGCGCGTCGAGCCCTGGCTGACCCCGAGCAGCGCGCCCATGCCGAGCGCGCGCATCTCGTCCTCGCCGAGCACGGTGATCTCGACGCCAAGCTCGGCGAGATGGCGGCAGCGCTCGACGAAGCTTTCGGGGTAGATGACGTTCGGCGGCTCGGACACGAGCTCGCGCGTGAAGGCCACGCCCTCCGCGATCGCCCGCTGCCGATCCCATTCGCTGCCGTCGGCGCCGACCACGACCAGCTCGGCCAGCGACGGCTTCTGCTTCGCGGTCAGCTTGGTGCGATAGGTGTCGATCCGCCAGCCGCGGAGCATCGCCCCGCCCGCCAGTCGCGCCGCGGCCTCGGCGCTCGCGCCGGCCCCGGACAGGTCGACGACGAGCGACGTCGTGCCGGACGTCAGCAACCGCGCGCTCAGCGCCCCGCCGGCGCGCTCATATTCGCCCGGCTCGCCGCGGCCGACGCCCACGAAGAGCAGGCGACGCGCGCCGTTCTCGTCGACGAACAGCTCGGCCAGGCTGCCCGGCTCGCCCTCGAAGCGCGCGGCGCGCGCGGCGGCCCTGGCGAGCGCACCGGTCGCTTCGGACAATCCGCCCAGCGGGAGCTCGGCGCCCTGGCGAACGACGAAGGCCAGATCGAAGCTGCCCTGCGGGCGACTGTCGGCGAAGCGGACCTGCATAGTCTTCCTTTCCATCTACTCCGGCCACGCATCTAGACACCGAGGCGCGCGCGACAAGCCCTTCCGCGCCATGTGGGCCGGCGCGACATCTTGCAAAGTCAGAACGATTTGCAGCGCGGCGACTTCGGTGAGATAGGCGGGCCAGAACAGATTTCAGGGTGACAGGGTAACAAGGGGTGACGACGCGCGCTTTTCTGCTGGCGAGCTCCTTGTTGTGGAGCGCGCCTGCCCTCGCCCAGGACCTGCAGGACCGTCCCGTGGCTCCGCCGGCGCCCGCCGCCGCTCCGGTTCCGGCCGCGGGCGAGGAGCGGACGGTCGACTTCACCGCCAACGAGCTGACCTACGACAATGAAGCCGATGTCGTCACCGCGCGCGGCGACGTGCGCATGTTCAGCGACGGCAACCGGCTTCGCGCCGATACGGTGACCTGGAACCGCAAGACGGGCGAAGTGACCGCGCAGGGCGACGTGGCGCTCGTCAACCCGCAGGGCGACACCGCCTATGGCGACCAGGTCCAGCTGACCGAGACGATGAAGAACGCGGTGGTCGAGAATCTTCTCGTCGTGCTCGAAGGCGGAGGCCGCCTCGCGGCCGAGCGCGGCAGCCGCACCGACACGCTCTACCGGCTCGACAACGCCGCCTACACGGCCTGTGCCGTCGTCGACTCGAACGGCTGCCCGAAGAACCCGAGCTGGAAGATCACCGCGGTCCGCGTCGTGTACGACACCGAGCGCAAGCGGGTCTTCTACCAGGGTGCGCGGCTGAGCCTGTTCGGACTCAGTTCGATCCCGCTGCCGGGCCTCTCCAACCCGGTCGGCAGCGGCGGCGGGTCGGGCATCCTCGTTCCCGACTTCCGTGTCGGCCGGGTGAACGGCGCCGAGTTCTCGCTGCCTTATTACTTCCGGCTCGCGCCCAATCGCGACCTGACGATCACGCCGCACATCTACACCAACGTGCTGCCTGCGCTCGAAGCACAATATCGCGCACTGACCCGCCGCGGCGCCTACCAGATCAGCGGCATGATCACCGAGAGCCGCCGCGAGCCGATCTCGATCAACCCGGCCGCGACCCCATCCCAGCGCGACATTCGCGGCTATCTCGACGCGTCGGGCCGTTTCCAGCTCGACCCCCTGTGGAGCATCAGCGGATCGCTGCGGCTGACCAGCGACCGCACCTTCATGCGCCGCTACAATATCAGCCGCGACGACCGGCTGCGTTCGACGATCCAGGCCGAACGGATCGACCGCGACAGCTATTTTTCGCTGACCGGCTGGGCGGTTCAGTCGCTGCGCATCAACGATCCCCAGGGCCAGCAGCCGATCGCGCTGCCGGAACTGGACTATCGCCGTCGCTTCACCGACCCGCTGGTCGGCGGCCGCATGGAGCTGCAGCTCAACAGCCTCGCGATCGGCCGCCCCGACGGCCAGGACAGCCAGCGCGCCTTCGCCTCGCTCAAATGGAGCCTGCAGCGGCTCACCCGCTGGGGGCAGGAAGTCGAGTTCACCGCGCTCGCCCGCGGCGACGTCTATCACAGCGACGAGAACGCGCTCACCTCGACGCTCCTCTATCGCGGCGATCCGGGCTGGCAGACGCGGGCGATCGGTGCCGTCGCGGTCGACGTGCGCTGGCCGCTGATCGGCGAGCTGTTCGGCGGCATCCAGCGTGTCACGCCGCGCGTCCAGTTCGTCGCCACGCCGCCGATCCGCAACCTGCAGATCCCGAACGAAGACGCGCGCGCGATCGAACTCGAGGACAGCAACCTGTTCGCGCTCAATCGCTTCCCCGGCTATGACCGCTTCGAAGACGGCGCGCGGGTCACCTACGGCTTCGACTATGCGCTGAACGTGCGCAGCTTCTCGATCACCGCCAATATCGGCCAGAGCTATCGCCTGTCGAACCGCCCGGCACTGTTCCCGAACGGCGTCGGCCTGTCGGGCAAGCTCTCGGACATCGTCGGTCGCACCACCGTGCGCTGGCGCGACTTCGTGTCGGTCACGCACCGTTACCGGCTCGACAAGGACAATCTCGCCGTCCGCCGCAACGAAGTCGACGCGACGATCGGCAGCCGCCAGACCTACCTGCTGCTCGGCTATCTCCGCCTCGACCGCGACATTGACCGCTCGATCGAGGACCTGCGCGACCGCGAAGAGGCTCGCGTCGGCGGCCGGCTGCAGATCGGACGCTTCTGGTCGGCATTCGGCTCGGCGATCCTGGATCTCACCGATCGCGCCGAGGATCCGCTGTCCAATGCCGACGGGTTCGAGCCGATTCGACACCGTGTCGGCGTCGCCTACGAGGACGATTGCCTCGAACTCGGCCTCACCTGGCGGCGCGACTATCAGAACGCCGGCGACGCCCGAAAAGGGAACACCTTCCTGCTAAGGCTGGCGTTGAAGAACCTTGGCCGCTAAGCCACCGTTCAGCCGCGCCTGGTCATAGAGCCGGCTTCCCGCTCTCCACCTGCTGATGGGACCTGTTTCGGACGTGAGATCGATGACTGCTGGACCGCGCGCCCGTTGGGCCCTCCTCGCTGCCGGAGCCGCGCTGGTCGCTGCTGCCGCCACGGCGCAAACGGCCGACGCGCCACCACCTGCGACGACGTCGGGGCTGGACATCCCGGCCGACGTGATCGTGTTCGGCCGCAACGACCCGGCGCTGCGCAAGCCGACGGCGATCGTCAATGGCGACATCATCACCCGCACCGACATCGAACAGCGGCTCGCGCTGATCGTTGCCGCCAATGGCGGGCAGCGCGTGCCCCCGGAGGAGCTTGAGCGACTGCGCGCACAGGTGCTGCGCAACCTGATCGACGAGACGCTCCAGATCCAGGAGGCGCGCGGCAACAAGATCGAAGTGACGCCGCAGGAGATCGAGCAGAGCTACGAACGCGTGGCGCGCAACTTCAAGCGCACGACGCCGCAGATGACGACCTATCTCGCGGGCATCGGGTCGTCCGAGACGTCGATCAAGCGCCAGATCCATGGCGAGCTGGCCTGGAATCGCCTGCTCCGCCGCCGGGTCGAACCGTTCGTCAATGTCGGCCAGGAGGAAGTCCAGTCGATCATCGACCGGCTGAACGCTTCCAAGGGCCAGCAGGAGGTCCGCGTCGGCGAGATCTTCCTGTCGGCGACGCCCGAGAATGCGCAGGAGGTCGCGACCAATGCGCGGCGGATCATCGACCAGATCCGCCAGGGCGGTTCATTCCAGGCCTATGCGCGGCAATTCTCCGAGGCCTCGACCGCCGCGGTCGGCGGCGACCTGGGCTGGGTCAGGCCCGAGCAGCTTCCGGACACGCTGGCCGGCGCCGCGCGCGACATGCAGATCGGCACGCTCGCGGGGCCGATCCAGGTGCCGGGCGGCTTCTCGATCCTCTACATGACCGACAAGCGCCAGGTGCTGACCGCCGATCCGCGCGACGCGACCCTCAGCCTGCGCCAGCTCGCGCTCAGCTTCCCGCCGGGCACGACCCAGCAGCAGGCGACCGAGCGCGCGGCCGAGCTTGCCAACCAGACGCGCAGCATTGCCGGCTGTGGCGCGGCGACCGAGGTGGCGCAGCGGCTCGGCGCCGAAGTGGTCGACAATGACCAGATCCGCATCCGCGACCTGCCGATCCAGCTCCAGGACCTGATGATCAACCTCCAGGTCGGCCAGGCGACCCCGCCGTTCGGCTCGCCGCAGGACGGCGTGCGCGTGCTGGTGCTCTGCGGGCGCGACGAGGCCGAGGCGGCGCAGGGGCCGAGCTTCGACCGGATCATGGCCCAGCTCGAGGAGCAGCGCGTCAACATGCGCGCCCGTCGCTACCTCCGCGATCTCCGCCGCGACGCGGTCGTCGACTATCGCTGATCCCGACATGCTGACGACGCCGCTCGCCGTCGCGCTGGGCGATCCCGCCGGGATCGGTCCCGAGATCGTGGCGCGCGCGTGGACCAAGCGGGACGAGCTGGACCTGCCGCCCTTCTTCGCGGTCGGCGACATCCGTTCGCTGGAAGCGGTGTGGGACGGCCCGGTCGAGCGGGTCGCCTCGCCGTCGGAGGCGAGCTCGATGTTCCCCCGCGCGCTGCCGCTGATCGTGGTCGACGACGCCGGCGAGATCCGCCCGGGCGAGCCGAACCTGGAAGGCGCACGCTGCTCGCTCGACTCGCTCGAGGTGGCGACCGGCCTGACGCGATCGGGAGCGGCTGCCGCGCTCGTCACGGGGCCGGTGTCCAAGGCGCAGCTCTACGCGATCGGCTTCACGCATCCCGGCCAGACCGAGTTCGTCGCCGAACGCTGCGGGATCGCGCCCGAGAATGTCGTGATGATGCTCGCCGGCCCCGACCTGCGCGTGGTGCCGGTCACCACGCACATGCCGCTTCGCGAGGTTGCGGACCGGGTCTCGGTCGAGCTGATCGTCGCCAAGGCGCGGACGACGGCGCGCGAGCTGTCGCGCAAATTCGCCATTCCCAATCCGCGTCTCGCCTTTGCCGGCTTCAACCCGCATGCGGGCGAAGACGGCGCGCTGGGGCGCGAGGAGCTGGACCTGATCGCCCCGGCGATCGCGGTGCTGCGCGACGAGGGCATCGACGCGATCGGGCCGCTGGCCGCGGACACGATGTTCCACACCCGCGCCCGCCAGCGCTACGACGCGGCGATCTGCCTCTACCACGACCAGGCGCTGATCCCGCTCAAGACGCTCTATTTCGACGAGGGCGTCAACATGACGCTCGGCCTGCCGATCGTCCGCACCGCGCCCGACCACGGCACGGCCTTCGACATCGCCGGGCGCGGGATCGCCAATCCCGGCGCGATCGTCGCGGCGATCCGGCTGGCGGCGCTGGCCGCGCTCCGTCGACGCCAGGCGGAGAGCGAGCCGAGTTGAGCGCCTTGCCGCCGCTGCGCGAGGTCATTGCGCGCCACGGCCTGAGCGCGAGCAAGGCGCTGGGGCAGAACTTCCTCTTCGACGAGCAATTGCTGGACCGGATCGCCCGCGTCCCCGGTTCCCTCGACGGCGAAGCGGTCTTCGAGGTCGGTCCGGGCCCGGGCGGGCTCACCCGCGCGCTGCTGCGGGCCGGGGCCGAGGTGGTCGCGGTCGAGCGCGACGCGCGCTGCCTGCCCGCGCTCGCCGAACTGGCCGAGACGGCGCCGGGGCGGCTGCGCGTCCTCGCCGGCGACGCGCTGCAGGTCGATGCGGCGGCCGAGCTCGGGCGGCCCGGGCACATCGTCGCGAACCTCCCCTATAATGTCGGCACGGCGCTGCTGGTCGACTGGCTGACGCTCGACCCATGGCCGCCCTGGTGGCGGTCGCTGACCCTGATGTTCCAGAAGGAAGTCGCCGAGCGCATCGTCGCTGCGACCGACAGCGACGCCTATGGGCGGCTGGCGGTGCTGGCCCAGTGGCGGTCGCGCCCGCGGATCGCGATGACGGTGCACCGCTCCGCCTTCACCCCGCCCCCCAAGGTGACCTCGGCCGTCGTCCACATCGTTCCGGCCGAGGCGCCGGCCGGCGTTTCGGTCCGGGTCCTCGAGCGGCTGACCGCCGCCGCCTTCGGCCAACGGCGCAAGATGCTGCGGCAGAGCCTGAAGGGCGTGCCCGGCGCGCTCGACGCGCTCGCCGGCTTGGGCATCGACCCGACCCGACGCGCCGAGACGGTCGGCGTCGACGAGTTCGTCGCGCTTGCCGCCGCGCTCAGTCGTGCGGATTGAGCCGGCGCAGCCGGTGCCCGCGGCCGCGCCACTTGCGCGCCGTCCATAGCCGCCAGCCGATCGCCGCGACGACATAGCCGATCGCGGCGGCCACGGTTCCCATCACGAACAGCCCGACGACGAGCGAGGGCGCCGCGTCGGACGCCAGCCAGCGGACCCATTCGCCGACGGTCGCGCCGCGCTCGTACAGGCTCGAGAAGGTCGACAGGTCGGCGTGCCAGCCGAGCGCGTTGCCGATCGCGATCGAGCCGACCAGGATGAACGGCGTCGTCGCGGGCATGCTGAGGAAGGTCATCGCGGCGGCGATCGGGATGTTGCCGCGCACCGGCACGCACATCAGCGCGGCGCCGATGATCTGCAGGCCGGGGATCATCAGGAAGATGCCGATCATCAGCCCGACGGCCACGCCGCGCGGCACCGAGCGTCGGGTGAAGCGCCACAGCTCCGAACGGGTGACATGCTTGCCGAACGGCCCCAGCCATTTGCTCGAGCCGAGCGCCTCCCGATCGGGCGTGTTCGCCCGGACCCAGTTGCCGATGCGCCTAACCATGCGCGCGCAGCAGGCGGGACTGCTCCCGCTTCCAGTCGCGCTCGCGGATCGTGTCGCGCTTGTCGTGCGCCTTCTTGCCCTTGGCGAGCGCCAGCTCGACCTTCGCGCGGCCCTTGCCGTTGAAGTAGATGCTGAGCGGCACGAGAGTCATGCCTTCGCGCGCGACCGCGCCGTGCATCCGGTTGATCTGGCGTTCCTTGAGCAGCAGCTTGCGCGGCCGCTTCGGCTCGTGATTGTGGCGATTGCCGTGGCTGAACTCGGGAACGTTCGAGTTGACCAGCCAGATTTCGCCGTCCTTCACCTCGGCATAGCTCTCCGCGATCGAGCCTTCGCCGAAGCGCAGCGACTTCACCTCGGTGCCGGTGAGCGCGATCCCGGCCTCGAACACCTCGTCGATGAAATAGTCGAAGCGCGCCCGCCGGTTCTCGGCGACGATCTTCTTCTTGTCGAACTCGGTGGGACGCGGGCGGGCCATGATTGCCGATCTAATGGAGGATGATTGCTGTCTGAACGCTAAACGAGGCCGGCATGTGCCAGCGCCGCGTCGATCGCCCGCCGGCTCGCCGCCGAGGCGGGCGTCATCGGCAGGCGCAACTCGTCCGACCATTCCGGGTGGAGGCGGTTGAGCGCATATTTGGTCGGCCCCGGCGAGGCGTCGCTGAACAGCGCTGCGTGAAGCGGGTACAGCCGGTCCTGGAGCGCGAGCGCGGTCGCCCAGTCGCCGCCAAGGCACGCGGCCTGGAAGTCGGCGCAGAGCCGCGGCGCGACGTTCGCCGTCACCGAGATGCAGCCGACCCCGCCCATTGCCATGAAGCCCAACGCCATGTCGTCATTGCCCGAGAGCTGGACGAAGTCCGGCCCGCAGGCGAGGCGCTGCGCGCTCACCCGTGCGAGATTGCCGGTCGCGTCCTTCACGCCCACGATCGACGGGATCTCCGCCAGCCGCGCCATCGTCTCGACCGACATGTCGGCGACGGTGCGGCCGGGCACGTTGTACAGGATGATCGGCAGGTCCGACGCCTCCGCCAGCGCGGCGAAATGCGCGTAGAGGCCGTCCTGGCTCGGCTTGTTGTAATAGGGGACGACGACCAACGCCGCGGCGGCGCCGGCGGCCTTCGAATGCGCCATGTGGCGCTTCGCGGTCGCGGTGTCGTTCGATCCGCAGCCGGCGATCACCGGGACGCGCCCGTCTGCGGCCGCGATGCACAGATCGATCGCGCGGTAATGCTCGTCATAGCCCAGGGTCGCGGATTCTCCCGTCGTTCCGCAGGGCACCAGCGCGGCGCTGCCTTCGCGCACCTGCCAGTCGACGAAGGCCCGATATCCCGCCTCGTCGATCGCGCCGTCGCGGAAAAGAGTCACCAAGGCCGGCATCGACCCGGAAAGCATGGGATTTCTCCTTCAAAAGGCCGCACCCTTCAGGCATGATGGCGAATGGCTGTCGGGGGTGCGTATGCTTGATTCATCCTCAGATAAGGATCGGGTGGCTAACCTGTCCAGCATGGTGACACGCGTTCTCCCCTTTCTGCTGCTGTTCGGCGCCTCGGGCGTCGGCCTGGCCGATCAGTCCGATCCGTTCGCGTCGCAGCGCGCGATCCCCTCGCCGTACAATGCGCGCGACCCGCTGCTCGGCGTCGTCGATCAGTGGAATGCGCTGCGCCAGAGCGACACTTATTCGTTCGACAGCTATGCCGGCTTCCTGATCGCGCACCCGGGCTGGCCCGGCGAGGCGGCGATGCGCAAGCAGGCCGAGCGCGTCCTGCTTCCCGACGGCGCACCGCCCCAGCGCGTCGTGTCGTTCTTCGAGAAATTCCCCCCGCTCACCAATCAGGGCCAGGCGCGCTTCGCCGAGGCGCTGAACGCCGTCGGTCGTCGCCAGGACGCGCTCGCCGCCGCGCGCAAGGCCTGGACGTCGGGCTCGCTCTCGCCGGCCGACGAGGCCTTGGTTCTCGCCCGCTTCGGCGCGAGCTTCACGCCGGCCGACCAGGACGAGCGGATGGACCGGCTGCTCTGGGCCGGCAAGACCAGCGCCGCGCAACGCCAGCTCGGCCTGACCAGCTTCGCGCGCCGGTCCGTGTACGAGGCGCGGCTGGCGCTGCGCATGAACATGCCCGACGCGGGCCTTCGCGCCGACCAGGTCGCTCCGCAGGGCCTGCAGGATGCCGGCTACATCGCCGACCGCGCGATCTGGCTGCGCGGCCAGTCCAACCTGCTCGGCATGCGCGCGCTGCTCGCCCAGCCGCGCATTCTCACCGCGCGGCCCGCCGAGGTCGAGAAGTGGCTGGAGCTGCTGCTGTCCACCGCGCGCGGCGCACAGGCGGACGGCCAGTATCAGCAGGCCTATTCGATCGCGAGCAAGCTCGACGACGCGTTTGCGCCCGGCACCAATGTGCGCGAACGGTCGGCGGGCGAGCGCGACGATTACACCTCGCTCGCATGGCTGGCGGGCACGATCGCGATGAACCAGCTCGGCCGGCCGGCGGATGCGATCGGCATGTTCGAGCGCTATGCGAGCGCGGCAAAGACGCCGCAGACCCAGTCGAAAGGTCATTACTGGGCCGGTCGCGCCGCGCAGGCAGCCGGCCGGGCGCCCGAGGCGACCCGCTTCTTCGAGCTGGCCGGCATCCATCCCGACCAGTTCTACGGCCAGCTCGCGCTCGAGCGGCTGGGTCGCCCGATCCCGGCGCCGGGCACGCCGGGCGGCATCCAGGTCGCGCCGGACCAGCGCCTCGCCTTCAACCAGCGCGAGATCGTCCGCGTCGCGCGCCTGATGGGACAGCAGGGCCGCTGGCAGGACCAGACGCTGTTCGTCCGCGCGATCTCCGCCTCGGTCGAGAGCGACAGCGACCATGCGCTCGCCGCCGAACTCGCCCAGGGCATCGGCCGTCCCGATCTCGCAGTGATGGTCGGGCGCTCGGCGCGCCTGAGCGGGTCCAGCGACTATGTCCGCACCGGCTATCCGGTCGTGAAGGTTCCCGTCGGCCACGAAGCCTGGACGACGATCATCCATGCCATTGCCCGCCAGGAGAGCCAGTTCGACCGCGCCGCCGTGTCGCACGCCGGCGCGCGCGGGCTGATGCAGCTGATGCCCGGCACCGCGCGCGAGCAGGCGACCAAGATCGGACTCAGCTACAATGCCCCGGCACTCACCGAGGACACCGCATACAATATCCAGCTCGGCTCGGCTTACTTCCAGCGCATGCTGAATTATTACGGCGGCAGCTTCCCGCTGGCGGTGGCGGCCTATAACGCCGGCCCGGGCAACGTGAACAAGTGGCTGAAGGCCAATGGCGATCCGCGCCTGCCGGGTAGCGACTGGGTGCGCTGGATCGAGGAGATCCCGATCTTCGAGACGCGCAACTACGTCCAGCGCGTGCTCGAGAACGCGGTCGTCTACGACACGCTCCACCCGGACAAGGCCCGCTTCCGCAGCCCGGCGCTGCTGAGCGCGTATCTGGGCAAGCCGAGCCGGGGCTGAGGTCGCCGATCCTCCGTTTCGCTTATGATTTGTCGTTTGCGCCTGACGTGACCCCGCCCCGCCCCAATTACATCACTCCCGCGGGCTTCGCCGCGCTCCGGTCCGAATATGACCGGCTGTTCGGGGTCGAGCGCCCTGCGCTCGTCGAGACGATCAGCTGGGCGGCCGGCAATGGCGACCGGTCCGAGAATGGCGACTATATCTACGGCCGCAAGAAACTGCGCGAGATCGACCGCACGCTCGGCCGTCTGTCGGCCAAGATGAAGGCGGCGAAGGTCGTCGATCCACGCGCGCAGCCCGACAAGGCCCGCGTCTATTTCGGCGCGACCGTCACCATCGCCGACGAGGACGACAATCAGCGGACCGTCACCATCGTCGGCAACGACGAGGCCGATGCGGGCAACGGCCTGATCGGCTGGGACTCACCGATCGCCCGCGCGCTCCGCGGTGCTTCGGTCGGCGACCTCAGGCGGATCAATCTCCCGGCGGGCGAAAAGGAATTCGAGGTCGTCGGGATCAGCTATCCGGGGTGAGGCTGGTTTGACCGCAGGCCCCTCCACCACGGCGCTTTGCGCCGCGGTCCCCCTCCCCGCGCAAGCGCAGGGAGGAGCGAAGGACAGCTTCTCCCCATCGTGAGATGGGGAGGGGGACCGCCGGCGAAGCCGGTGGTGGAGGGGCCCTTACCCCCTCAGCCCAGCTCCTCCCCATCGTGAGATGGGGAGGGGGACCGCGACGCGAAGCGGCGTGGTGGAGGGGCCCTTACCCCCTCAGCCCAGCTCCTCGCGCACGATCCGCTCCAGCTCCGGATCGAGCGGCGGCGGGGTCATCGGCACGCCGGCTTCGAGCTGGTCGGCGATCGCGGTGAGTGCGGCGATGCGCGCCGCCTTCTTGTTGTTGCCGTCGATCACGGTCCACGGCGCCCAGCGGGTGTTGGTGAGGCGGAACATCTCGTCCAGCGCGGCGAGGTAATCGGCCCGGCGCGCGCGGTTGCGATAATCCTCGGGTCCCGTCTTCCAGCGTTTCCAGGTATCCTCGAACCGCGCCTTCAGCCGCCGGTCCTGCTCCTCCTGGGTGACGTGGACGAACAGCTTGATCAGCGTCGTGTTGCAGTCGCGCTGCTGTGCCTCGAACTCGTTGATCTCGTCATAGCCGCGCTTCCACTCGACGTCCTTGGCAAAGCCTTCGACGCGCTCGACGAGCACCCGGCCGTACCAGCTGCGGTCGAACACGGCGATGTCGCCCGACAGCGGCAGCTTTTGCCAGAACCGCCAGAGGAAGTGCCGGTCCCGCTCGTCGGCGGTGGGCGCGGAGATCGGCCAGACCGCGAAGTAACGGGGATCCCATTGCGCGGTCAGCCGCTGGATAATGCCGCCCTTGCCGGCTGCGTCCCAGCCTTCGAGAGCGATGATCGCCCGTCGTTTGTGGACGATGTGCGCGACCTGGATCCGGGCAAGCCGGTCCTGCAGCGCCGCCAGCTCGCGATCATAGTCGCCGTCATGGCCGGCGCCGCGCTCATAGTCGCTCAGCTGGATCGTCATTCCCCACTCCGTCCGGGTCGCCGAAAGCCCGTTCGCCAGCAAAAGAGCAAAAGCGGCGCTTCGACAAGCTCGGCCCGAAGGGCGCCCGGCACGCGTTCTGATCCGGGACGCTTATTCCGGGCGGACGGCCTCGGCGGCGGGCTTCGCCTCCTTGGTGCCCGGCCCGTCGACAATCCGGATGCTGAGCTCGCGAAGCTGCTTCGGCGTCACCGCGCTCGGCGCGCCCATCATCAGGTCCTCGGCCTTCTGGTTCATCGGGAAGACGATGACCTCGCGGATGTTGGGCTCGTCCGCGAGCAGCATCACGATCCGGTCGATGCCCGGCGCCGAGCCGCCGTGCGGCGGCGCGCCGAACTTGAACGCATTGATCATGCCGGCGAAGTTGGTGTCGACATCGGCCTTCGAATAGCCGGCGATCTCGAACGCCTTGTACATGATCTCGGGCCGGTGGTTCCGGATCGCGCCCGAGCTCAGCTCCACGCCGTTGCAGACGATGTCATATTGATAGGCGAGGATGTCGAGCGGGTCCTTGGTCTCCAGCGCCTCGAGCTCGCCCTGCGGCATCGAGAACGGGTTATGGCTGAAGTCGACCTTCTTCGCCTCCTCGTCATATTCGAACATCGGGAAGTCGACGATCCAGCAGAACTCGAAGCGGTTCTGGTCGATCAGACCGAGCTGTTCGCCCACCCGCGTCCGCGCGGCGCCGGCGAGCTTGGCCGCCTGGCCTTCCTTGCCCGCGGCGAAGAAGATGCCGTCGTCGGGGCCGAGGCCGAGCTCGGCGACCAGCTTGCGGGTCGCTTCCTCGCCATGATTCTTGGCGATGGGCCCGCCGAGCTCGCCGCCCTTCTGGGTGATGTAGCCCAGGCCCGCATGCCCCTCCCCGCGCGCCCAGTCGTTCATGTCGTCGAAGAATTTGCGGCTATGGCCGGCCGTGCCCGGCGCCGGGATCGCGCGGACCGCGCCACCGCCCTCGACGATGCGCGCGAACAGGCCGAAGCCCGAGCCGCGGAAATGCTCGGAGACGTCGCTGATCACGATCGGGTTGCGCAGGTCGGGCTTGTCGGAGCCGTATTTCAGCATGGCTTCGCGATAGGGGATGCGCGGGAACGGCGCGGCGCTGACCGCTCGGCCGTTCGCGAATTCCTCGAACACGCCGTGCAGCACCGGCTCGATCGCCGCGAACACGTCGTCCTGGGTGACGAAGCTCATCTCGAAATCGAGCTGGTAGAACTCGCCCGGGCTGCGGTCGGCGCGCGCATCCTCGTCGCGGAAGCAGGGGGCGATCTGGAAATAGCGATCGAAGCCCGCGACCATCAGCAGCTGCTTGAACATCTGCGGCGCCTGCGGGAGCGCGTAGAACTTGCCCGGATGCACGCGGCTCGGCACCAGATAGTCACGCGCGCCCTCGGGGCTCGACGCGGTCAGGATCGGGGTCTGGAACTCGGTGAAACCCTGGTCGATCATGCGGCGGCGGATCGAGCTGATCACGTTCGACCGCAGCACGATGTTGGCGTGCAGCCGCTCGCGCCGCAGGTCGAGGAAGCGATAGCGGAGGCGGATGTCTTCCGGATATTCGGCTTCGCCCGCGACCGGCATCGGCAGTTCCTGCGCCGCCGACTGGACCGTCACATGCTTGGCGAACACCTCGATCTCGCCGGTCGCGAGCTGCGCGTTCGACGTTCCCGCCGCGCGCGCCTTCACCACGCCGTCGATCGTCACGACGGACTCGGCGCGCAGCGACTCGAGCATTGGCAACGCCATGGAATCGACGTCGGCAACCACCTGGGTAATCCCATAATGATCGCGCAAATCGATGAACAGCACGCCGCCATGGTCGCGCTTGCGGTGGATCCAGCCCGACAGGCGGACGGTCTCGCCGACGTGCGTGGCGCGGAGCGCGCCGCAATTGTGGGTGCGATAGGCGTGCATGTGTCGAATACCTTTTGCTCGTCCGCCCCGCGTCCGCGGGGTTCCGGCCTGCCGCGCGCTTCTTGCGGCTCGCGCGGGATTGTCAAGGCGCGTGAGGTGGCTATTGCGCGAGGATGCATATTCATCCGCTGATCACAGACAGCGACACCCTCGCCCAGCTCTGCGCCCGTTTCGCCCGTTCCCGCTTCATCGGCGTCGACACCGAGTTCATGCGCGAGAACAGCTACTGGCCCGATCTCTGCCTGATTCAGATCGCCGACGAGAATGAGGCGGCAGCGATCGATCCCAAGGCGGAAGGCCTCGACCTGAAGCCCTTGCTCGACCTGCTCGTGGACAACGAGGAGGTGCTGAAAGTCTTCCATGCCGGCGGCCAGGACGTCGAGATCATCTACAATCTGACCGGCAAGACCCCGCATCCGATCTTCGACACCCAGATCGCCGCGATGGCGCTCGGCCAGGGCGAGCAGATCGGCTACGGCAATCTCGTCGACAGCTGGCTCGGCATCCAGCTCGACAAGGGCGCGCGCTTTACCGACTGGGGCCGGCGTCCGCTCGACCGGCGCCAGATCGACTATGCGATCGGCGACGTCACCCACCTGGTGAAGATCTTCCCGATGATCGTCGACCGGCTGGTCAAGCAGGGTCGCGGCCATTGGCTGGACGAAGAGATGGAGCGGCTCGCCGACCCGTCGAACTACATCAACGACCCCGATCTCGCCTGGCAGCGCGTAAAGATCCCGAGTCGCAAGGCCGAAGTGCTCGGCCGGCTGAAGGCGCTGGCCGCCTGGCGTGAGCGCGAAGCCCGGTCGAAGAACCTGCCGCGCGGACGCATCGTGAAGGACGAGACGCTGGCCGACATCGCCGCCCATCCGCCGCGCGCGCAGGAGGATCTGGCCAAGGTTCGCGGCCTGTCCGCAAGCTGGGGCGGCAACGATATCGGCGGCCGGCTCGTCCGCGCGCTCGCCGAGGCGACACCGCTCCCGCATTCGGAAATGCCGAAGGAGGAACGCCGCCCGGGACTGGGCAAGGAAGGCGGGCTGGTCGCCGACCTGCTGAAGCTCCTCCTCAAGATCCGCGCGCGCGAGATCGACGTCGCCCCCCGCCTGCTGGCCCGCACCGACGAACTCGAGCTGCTTGCCGCCGGGCGTCGCCAGGGCCTGACCATCCTCGAAGGCTGGCGTTGCGAGCAATTCGGCAAGGACGCGCTCGACCTGGTCGAGGGCCGGCTCGCCTTTGCGGTCAAGTCGGGTAAGCTGAAGATGACTCGCACCGCGGAGATCGACGAATGATGTTGCGCGCGCTCCTACCGGTCCTGATGCTGATGTCGTGCGCCGCGCGCGAGCGGACGCCGGCGCCCGGCTCGCCCGGCGTCCAGGGAAGCTGCGACAGCGATGGTCTGCAAACGCTGGTCGGCAAGCCCGGCACGCAGGACGTGGGCGCCGAGGCACTGCGGCTCAGCAAGGCGCGCACGCTGCGCTGGACCCGGCCCGGACAGCCGGTCACGATGGATTACAGCCCGAGCCGGCTGAACATCGAGCTCGACCTCGCGGGCAAGGTCGCCGGCTTCAGCTGCGGCTGAACTCAGGCCGCGAGCGCGGCTTCCAGCCCCATCGCCGCGGCGAGCTGCTTGTGCCGCTTCTCGACCGCGTCGCCGTAGAGCGCACGGTCTTCGCCTGCCAGCACGAGGCAGAGCCGCGCGCCGTCGACGTGCAGCGCAGCCCGGCGCAGCGGCCCGGCCACGCCGCCGCTCAGGCGCTGTCCGAGCCGGATCGCCAGCCCCCACCGCACCGCACGGCGCAGGTCGGCTTCGCTGGCGAGCGGAAGGAAAGTCGGGATCGGGTCGCTGCCGCCGCCGAACGCGGTGAACAGCGCCTGACCCATCAGGGCGCGGCCGCGCGCGTCGACCGCCACCCAATTGCCGTGGACCGCGGTCTCCAGCGCGCGTTCGGCCCGATATTCGGGATTGGCGCGCCAACCCACGTCGCCGAGCAGGCACGATGCCAGCCGCAGCCGCGCATCGGTCTGCTGCGGAAAGAGCGGCGCGATCCAGCGGTCGAGCAGTTCGCCATGCTCTCGAAACCGGCCCTGCACCTCGGCTTCCTCGCGACATGCGGCGATCAGCGGGTCCTCCGCGCGCAGCGTCGGCGCCAGCGACCCGTAGAGCAGGCCCTCGCGAAGGCCATAAGCCGACACAACGAGGCTGACGCTCCTGAGCTCGCGGACGAGCACGGCAAGCAGGTCGGCCGCCTCGGCGAGCGTTGTGATGCGCGAACCCGACAGCGAGGGCACCGTCCGCAGCCAGGTCTTGTCGATCTGGCCGGCGGTCCGGGCGAGCCGGACCACCGCGCTCGGCGCGATCGCATATTGGTGGATGATCGGCAGCGGATAGGCCGACAGCGCCATGTCGACGCGGGCCAGCGCGCGCCACGATCCGCCGACGAGATAGAGCGGCACGCCGCGCGCGTCCTTGAGCCAGTCGGCCCTGGCGAGCTGCTCGCGCACCACCCGCGCAAGCGTGCCGCGCGGCGCGGTCCGCAACGGCGCCAGGCGCAGCACGCCGAGGGGAAAGGACGCGCGCTCGCGCACTTTTCCGTCCGCGATCCGGGTCAGCTCCAGGCTGCCGCCGCCCAGGTCGCCGACGATGCCGTCCGCCTCCGGGATCGCCGAGAGCACGCCGAGCGCCGCCGCCTCGGCTTCCTGCTCGCCGGACAGGAGCTCGACGTCGAGGCCGAGCGCCTCGGCGCGCGCGAGCAGGTCGCCACCGTTGCGCGCGTCGCGGACGGCGGCCGTCGCGACCGTGCGCAGCCGGCCGACATGCATGGCCTCGCACAGCCGCTTGAACCGGGCGAGCGCCTTCTCGGCCGTGGCGAGCGCGCCCGGCGAGATCGCCCCGGTCTCCGCCAGGTCCTTCCCCAGCCCGGCCATCACCTTCTCGTTGAACAAGGTCGCGGGGATGCGTGGCGGCCCCCCATAGACGACGAGGCGGATCGAGTTCGAGCCGATGTCGATGATCGCCGTGGGCGAGCCGGCGAGCGCCCCCGCGCCCCCGGCGGCCTGCACCGGCCGGTCCGCCTCGCTCACGCCCGTCGTCCCAAACTGAGCTTGGGCACTTCATGATCGGTGGTCAGCGCCGTTCCGCGCCCGGACAGCGACGGGTTGGTCATGAAGTAGCGATGCAGGTTGAACGGCCGCTCGCCGGGATGAGTGCGGACATAGCTGCCGTCGGGCTGCAGCACCCAGCTTTGCTCGTTGTCGATCAGATTGGCGACCATCACCTGGTCCAGAATCTGGTCGTGCACGGTCCGGTTCACGATCGGCAGCATATATTCGACGCGCCGGTCGAAATTCCGGGGCATCCAGTCCGCCGACGAGATGAACACCCGCGCCTTGTCGTTCGGCAGGTTGCGGCCGTTCGCAAAGACGAAGATGCGGCTGTGCTCCAGGAAGCGGCCGACGACCGACTTGACCCGGATCGTCTCGGACAGGCCGGGCACGTTCGGCCTCAGGCAGCAAATGCCGCGGACGATGAGATCGACCGGCACGCCGGCCGCACTCGCCTGATACAGCTTCTCAATCATCGCCGGATCGACGAGCGAGTTCATCTTCGCCCAGATGCCGGCCGGCTTCCCTTGGCGGGCGTTCGTGATCTCCTCGTCGATCATCGCGCACAGCGTGCGGCGCAGGTCGAGCGGCGACATGGCGAGCAGCTCGAGATCGGTCGGCTCGACATAGCCGGTGATGTAGTTGAACAGCTGCGCCGCGTCGCGACCGAGCCGCGGGTCGGCCGTGAAGAAGCTCAGGTCGGTGTAGATGCGCGCCGTGATCGGGTGGTAATTGCCCGTCCCGAAGTGACAATAGGTCCGGTAGCCCTCGCCTTCGCGACGGACGACCATCGACACCTTCGCGTGGGTCTTCCACTCGATGAAGCCGTAGACGACCTGCACCCCGGCCCGCTCCAGCGCCGACGCCCAGAGCAGGTTCTGCTCCTCGTCGAAACGCGCCTTCAGCTCGACCACTGCCGTCACCGACTTGCCCGCCTCGGCCGCCGCGATCAGCGCGTTGATCACCGCCGACTGCTTGCCGGCGCGATAGAGCGTCTGCTTGATCGCAACCACGTCCGGATCGGCCGCCGCCTGCTGAAGAAAGGCGAGCACCACGTCGAACGTCTCGTAGGGATGGTGGACGACGATGTCCTTGGCGCGGATCGCGGCGAAGCAATCGCCGCCATATTCCCGGACGCGCTCGGGAAAGCGCGGGCTGAACGGCGTCCATTTCAGGTCGGGCCGGTCTTCCTCGACCAGGCTCTCGAGGTCGCCGACCCCGAGCAGCCCGTCCGCTTCGGTCACGATGGCGTCGGTGCCCAGCTCGTCGCGGACCTGCTCCTTGAGCGCTTCGGGGGCGCTTTCCTCGAGCTTCAGGCGGATCACCCGCCCGCGTCGCCGCCGCTTGATCGCGCTGCGGAAGTAGCGGACCAGGTCCTCGGCTTCTTCCTCCAGCTCGATGTCGCTGTCGCGGATCACCCGGAACGCGCCCGATCCGAGCACCTGATAACCGGGAAACAGCAAGTTGGTGAAGCAGCGCAGGACCGATTCGAGCGAGATGTAGCAGGCGGTCTCGCCGGGGATGCGGACGAAGCGCGGCAGGCTGGTCGGGATCATCACCAGCTCGCGGATCGGCTCCTGATCCGAAATCCGGACGAGGTCGAAGATCAGCGAGAGCCCCTTGTTCGGAATGAACGGGAACGGGTGGGCGGGATCGAGCGCCTGGGGGGTGATCACGGGGAAGATCTGCGAGCGGAAATGCTGCTCGAGCCATTTGCGCGCGGCGGCGCCGAGCTGGTCTTCCCGGACGACGTCGATGCCGGCCTCCTTGAGCGACCGCTGCAGCTCCGCCCACACGCGCTGCTGGCTCGCCATGAGCCGGTCCGCCTCCTCAGTCACCGCGGCGAGCTGCTGGGCGACGGTGAGGCCGTCCGGCGAGCGCTCCTCGACCTCCTGGAGCTGCTGGCCCTTGAGGCCGGCGACGCGCACCATGAAGAATTCGTCGAGGTTCGACCCCGAGATCGACAGGAAGCGGAGGCGCTCCAGCAGCGGATGCGCCGGGTTGCAGGCTTCCTCGAGCACCCGCCGGTTGAAGGCCAGCCAGCTCAACTCGCGGTTGAAATAACGCGGCCCGTCCTGCGGGGCGGCGCGATCCTCGTCACGGGCAAGCGGCTCTGGGCGCGCCATCAGAACAACTCCTCCTGCGATGTGCCGAACACCGAACGCGCGAGCTTTACCGACAGACGCGCCCGCTTGGCGAGTGCTGCTTCGTCCAGCGCGTCGACCGCGCGCAGGATCTCGACATGAGTCCGCTCGATGCGCGGCAACAGCCACGCGATCAGCTCGGGGGGCGGCGACAGGTTCCGCTGCGCGAACATCTTCTCGAACAGCGCGGCGGCGAGCCGGTCGTCCGGGTCGCCGAGCGTGACCACCGGCGTCGCGCCCAGTCGCGAGCGCAGGTCGGGCAGCCGCACGCTCCACGCCGGCGGCGGGACGTCAGCGATCAGCAGCAGCGGCCGGCGCGTCGACTGTGCGTCATTCCAGGCGTGGAAGATGTCCGTCTCGGACCGGCGGTCGGCATCGTCGATCAACGGCCCGCCGCTGCGCCGCGCGAACAAACGGCCGAGCAGGCTGCGCCCCGATTTGCGCGGGCCGGTCAGGATCGTCGCCATCACCGGCCACGTCCCCCAATGGTCGAGGTGACGCACCGCGGCGGCATTGGTCTCGCTGACGATGAAATCTTCCTGTCGCTCGTCGGCCGGCCAGCCGAGCGGCAGGGCCATCTGGTTCATCGGCGTCAGGGCGCCGACCCGCCGCCACCGCGACGGATGCGCAACGTGTTCGCGCCTTCCTGGACCTGATAGCCGCGCGCCTGCAACGCCGCGCGCAACGCTGCGAGGTCGCCTTCGAACGTCACGCGCATGACGGACAGCCCGCCGAGCGCGAGGCTGGTCGTTGCCGCCGAACGCACGCCCGGCACGCTGCGCACCGCCGCCTCGCCCGCGGTCACCGCCGCCGGGTCCGGCGTGTCGAACTGGATGGTGAGCGCGATCGCGCTGGCCGCCGGCTGCGCGGGCTCGAGCGTCGCCCCTTCGAGCGCGACGTCGCCCTCCTCCTCGACCACGTCTTCCGGCGTCGGCGTCTCCGGCTCGATCACCAGCGACGGGTCGGGCGACAGACGACCTTCCTGGAGCGCACGGACATAGATCAGGTCGAGCCGGCGCACGCCTTCGTCGAGCAGCTTGGGCAATGCCTCGCTGCTCCCGACGCGCAGCGTGAAGCCGCCGAGGAAGCGGCGATCGGGACCGTGATAGGCGGAAAAGACGCCGATCACCGGCCCGCCCGGCCATTGCCGCTCGAGCCGGACCTGCGGGACGAGCACGTCGGCCGCGCCGTAGCTGTCGACCAGCAGTCGCCACCAGGTCCGACCGGGCCGGAGCGTCTGCGACGGGTTCAGGATGAGCGGATCGATCCCCGTGCCGGTCGGCCGCACATAGTCGACCGGGCTGTTGCCGGTGCGGAAACGCGCCCACGCTTCCTGCCACGGCGTGCGCACCTCCAGCCCCTGGGGAACGCCGCCCGACCATTGCACGGGAATGACCAGCATCGGCGCGGAGCGGAGCAGGTTCCCGCTGGTGCCGAGGATCTGCCCGGCGCGCGCGCGGTCGAACAGCACGCCCAGCCGGGCGATGTAGCGCCGCGGGCCGATCTGCTCTTCCTCGACGACGATGCCGGCGACGATCGCATCCAGCGCCGAGTCGGAAAGGGTCGGCCCGCGGGCGCCGCCATGGGTGCGCGCCCAGAGCGCCTGCCAGCCGCGCCGCTGCGCCTCGCGCCAGCCACCGAGCCGGGCGGCATCGGCCGTCGTCGCCGCGACATCGACCTGGATCCCGGACACTTCGAAGCTCGACGAGCTGTCGATCGGCGGCACGCCGCGTTCGCCGCCCTCGATCTGGGCCCGCAACAAAGTCGCGACCGCCCCGAAGGCGAGCGCCACCAGCAAGAGCAGCATCCAGGGCAGCGAAAAACGGCGCAGCGCGATCACGCGCGTCTTCTGGCGCGGCTCCCCGTCGATTGCCAGCCCTTTTGCGGTGCCCGGTCGCCGCATCCGATCTGTTCAAGTCGGGGGCCTTGGGCTAGGCGCTCGCGCATGAGCGAGGATCGCAGCTACACTTACGCCGAGGCCGGGGTCTCGATCGCGGCGGGCAACGCCCTTGTGAAGGCGATCGCGCCGCTCGCGAAGGCGACCCGGCGGCCGGGCGCGGACGCCGAGCTTGGCGGTTTCGGCGGCTTCTTCGACCTGAAGGCAGCGGGCTATCGCGATCCGCTCCTCGTCGCTGCGAATGACGGTGTCGGCACCAAGCTGAAGCTCGCCATCGAGCATGACCGCCACGACGGCGTTGGCGTCGACCTCGTCGCCATGTGCGCCAACGACCTCATCGTGCAGGGTGCCGAGCCCCTGTTCTTCCTCGACTATTACGCGACCGGCAAGCTCGAGGCCGGGGTCGCGGAGCGCGTGATCGCCTCGATCGCCGAGGGCTGCAGACAGGCCGGCTGCGCGCTGATCGGCGGGGAGACGGCCGAGATGCCCGGCATGTACGCGCCCGGCGACTATGACCTTGCCGGGTTCTGCGTGGGCGCGGTCGAACGCGACGAGGCGCTTACCGGCTCGCGCGTGAAGCCCGGCGACATGATCCTCGGCCTGGCCTCGTCGGGGGTGCATTCGAATGGCTTCTCGCTCGTGCGCCGGCTGGCGGCGGACAAGGGCTGGCGGCTCGATCGCCCGGCCGTGTTCGACCAGGAACAGCTGATGATCGACGCGCTGATGGCGCCGACGCGCATCTATGTGCGCGCGCTGCTGCCGCTCGTCCGGACAGGCAGGATCGCCGCGCTCGCCCATATCACGGGCGGCGGCCTGCTCGAGAACGTCCCCCGCGTGCTCGGGCCCGAGCTGCACGCCCGGATCGACGCGGACGCCTGGCCGCTGCCGCGCCTGATGGCGTTCCTCCAGGCGCAGGGAGCGATCGAGCCCGCCGAACTCGCCCGCACCTTCAACTGCGGGATCGGAATGGTCGCGATCGTCGCGCCCGAAGACGCCGACGCTGTCGTCGCGGCGCTGCAAGACGCTGGCGAGACGGTGTTCACCATCGGCCGAGTCGAGGCCGGGCCTCGTGGCTGCACGGTGACCGGCTCGGTCGAGACCTGGAGCGCGCGCGAGGGCTGGGAAGCGGCCTTTTATGGCTGAGCGGGCGCGCGTCGGCGTCCTGATCTCCGGGCGCGGCTCCAACATGGCCGCCCTTCTCTACGTCTCGCGGCTGCCCGACTGCCCGTATGAAATCGTCCTTGTGGCCGCCAACGACCCGGAGGCGCCCGGACTGGCGCTTGCCGCGGCCGAGGGCGTGCCGACCTTCGCGCAGAGCCACAAGGGGCTGACCCGCGCGGCGTTCGACGCGATCGTGGATCGCGAGCTGCGCGCCGCCGATGTCCAATATGTCGCGCTCGCCGGCTATATGCGGCTGCTTTCGCCGGAGTTCGTCGCGCGTTGGGCCGACCGGATCGTCAACGTGCACCCGTCGCTGCTGCCCAGATACAAGGGCCTCGACACCCACGCGCGGGCCATCGAGGCGGGCGACCGCGTGGCGGGCTGCTCGGTCCATGTCGTGACGGCCGAACTCGACGACGGTCCGGTGCTCGGCCAGGCGGAAGTCGCGATCCTGCCCGGCGACACGCCGGAGACGCTCGCAGCACGCGTGCTGATCGCCGAGCACCAGCTCTACCCCCGCGCGCTCGCAAGCTTCGTCGCCGCGGCGACGGGCCCCGAAGCGCTGCTTGCCCGGCTGCGCGGCATCGCCCACGACCTGCCGGAAACGGAAGAGGTCGTCTCGCACGGCATGCCCGCCTTCCGGATCGCGGGTGGCAAGATGTTCGCCTATTTCACGCGCGACCACCACGGCAACGGGATCACCGCGGTGCTGGTCAAGACGAGCAATGTCGACGAGCAGTCGGCGCTGATCGAGCGCGATCCCGACCTCTATTACCGCCCGGCCTATTTCGGGCCGAGCGGCTGGATTGGCATCCGACTGGACCAGGGCCCTGTCGACTGGGAGCATATTGCCGAGCGCGTCGGTGCGAGCTGGACGCTCGTGGCGCCGCGCCGTCTGGCGGCGATGCTGGCGTTCTGAGACTTCGTCGGCGATATCGCGTGCAACCGAGAGGCGCCGTCCGTCACACCGGCCGATCGAGGCCGCGCGGCGGTTCGGAAAACCAGGCGGGTCCGTTCGCGGTCATGTGGAAGCAGTCCTCGAGCCGTACGCCGAACTTCCCGGGCAGGTAGATTCCGGGCTCGTTCGAAAAGCACATGCCCGGCGCGAGCCGGGTCGCCTCGCCATGCACGAGGTTCACCGGCTCATGGCCGTCGAGGCCGATGCCATGGCCGGTCCGGTGGCTGAGCCCGGGCAGCCTGTAGTCCGGGCCGAAGCCCTGGCTGACATAGAAGCGGCGGACCGCATCGTCGACCGACCCGGCCGGGGCGCCGACCTTCGCCGCGGCGAGCGCAATCCGCTGGCCTTCTGCGACGAGATCCCACACGCGCCGGACCTCGGCCGGAGCGCGGCCGGGCACGAAGGTCCGGCTGATGTCGGACTGATAGCCGTCGACCGTGCAGCCACAGTCCATCAGCACCACCTCGCCCTCCCGCACGCGCTGCGGCTTGCCCGTCCCGTGCGGATAGGCGGCCGCCTCTCCCAGCAGGACCAGCGCGAATTGCGAATTGCCTCCGAGCTTCGTGGTGGCGGCGGTCATCAGCGCGCCGATCTCGGCCGGCGTCATGCCCTCCCGGATGCGCGGGACAGTCCAGCGATAGGCGGCAACGGTCACGTCCGCAGCGAGCTTCATGAGTGCGATCTCGGCCGGCGTCTTGAGCATGCGGCAGCCCCGCACGACCGGATCGGCGGAAACGATGCGCGTCCCGGGCAACGCGCGCGCGAGGCCGTCGCTCGCGAAGAAGCGCACTGTCTCCTCGATGCCGATCGCTCCGCGGTCGAGCTTGCGGGCCTTCAACCAGTCTACGACGCGCGCGATCGGGCTCTCGTCTTCCTGCCAGACGCGGAGCTCGGCGGGGATTGCCAGCGTCTCGCGGACCGACGGCTCCTCGAAGAACGGAGTGACGATCAGCGGTTCGCCCTCGACGGGCAGCACAACCGCGGTCAGCCGTTCGCTCCGGCTCCAGCGAACGCCCGTGAAGTAGATCAGCGACGCGCCCGGCTCGACCAGCACCGCCGCAAGGCCATGCGCGCGCATCAGCGCCTGTGCGCGGCGCAACCGGTCCGCGCGCTCGGCGGCGTCGATCGGCTTGCGGCCGTCGGTGATGGAGGACAGGTCGGAGGTGTCGATCTCGGCCGCCCAGGCCGGCAGGGCCGCTGCTGCGCCGAGCGCGAGGCCCGATCCGATCATGTGCCGTCGACTGAGCCGCATCCCCAGGTCCCCTGCCAATCGCCTGCGGCGCGGACCGTGCCCGCCGGCTCCACCGCGCGCAAGTGCTTGACCCGCGGCGCCGGATCGCCTTTCGCTTCGCGCAAAGGAGCGCATGCGTGGCGAAACGCCTGACCTATTACATCCTTGCCGGGCTCGTGCTCGGGATCGTCGTGGGATGGACCCTGAACGTTGCGATCGGCGACCCGGTGGTCCTCAAGGACGTTGCCGGCTATTTCGCGATCATCACCACGATGTTCCTGCGCCTGATCAAGATGATCATCGCGCCGCTGGTCTTCTCGACCCTCGTCGTCGGCATCGCCCATATGGGGGACACCTCGACCCTGGGGCGCGTCGGATTGCGCTCGCTGCTCTGGTTCGTGAGCGCGAGCCTCGTGTCGCTGGTTCTCGGGCTGGTCCTGGTCACGCTGCTCCAGCCCGGTGTCGGCCTCGATCTGCCGATCCCGCCGGCGACCGCGACCAGCGGGGTTGCCAAGGAAGCATTCAACCTCAAGGACTTCGTGACCCACCTCGTGCCGGCTTCGATGATCGAGGCGATGGCGAGCAACGAGATCCTGCAGATCGTCGTGTTCTCGATCTTCATCGGGGTCGCGATCACCGCGGTCGGCGAGAAGGCCGCGCCGCTCGTCCGGGGGATCGAGGCGCTCGTCCAGGTCATGCTGCAAGTGACCAACTATGTCATGCGGGTCGCGCCGCTCGCCGTGTTCGCCGCGGTCGCGGGGACGCTCGCCGAGCGCGGGCCGCAGGTGCTGGGCGACCTCGCTTACTTCATGGGCAGCTTCTATCTGGGGCTGGGCATCCTCTGGCTGGTGCTGATCGGCGTCGCCTTCGTGATCATCGGGCCGCGCACCCGCCTGCTCGTCCGCTATATTCGCGAGCCCATCCTCCTCGCCTTCTCGACCGCATCGTCCGAGGCGGCCTACCCGCGCACGCTCGAGGCGCTCGACCGGTTCGGCGTGCCGCCGCGGATCGCGAGTTTCGTGCTGCCGCTCGGCTATTCGTTCAATCTCGACGGCTCGATGATGTACATGACCTTCGCGACGATCTTCATCGCGCAGGCCTATGGTATCGACCTCTCGCTTGGCCAGCAGATCACCATGCTGCTGGTGCTGATGGTGACGTCCAAGGGCGTGGCGGGCGTGCCTCGCGCGAGCCTTGTGGTGATCGCGGCCACGTTGTCGATGTTCAACATCCCCGAAGCGGGGCTGCTGCTGATCCTGGCGGTCGACCATTTCCTCGACATGGGGCGCTCAGCCACCAACGTCGTCGGCAATGCGGTCGCGAGCGCCGTGGTCGCGCGCTGGGAAGGCAATCTCGATCCGCCCGACGATCCCGAGATCGAGCCCCCGCACGCGCCGACGCGCCGCGCAGGCCCGGCGCCGGCCGAGAGCTGGGACCCGCGAGCCTAGGCGAAGGCGTAGGGCCCGCCCCGCTCCAGCGCCCGCGCATAGGCCGGGCGCGAATGGATGCGGGCCAGGAACGCCATCAGGTTCGGGCGCGATCCGCCGAGACCGCCGCGGGCGCGCGCGGCCTCGAGCGGAAAGCTCATCATGACGTCGGCCGCGCTGAGGCTGTCGCCGACGAACCACTCGCGGCCGGCCAGCTCGCTCTCAAGAAAGTCGAGATGCGTGTCGATCATCTTCTGGATGCGGCCGCGCGCGGGACGGCCGAGCAGGCCCATGCGCTGGATGACGAGCATCAGCAGCAAAGGCGGCATCAGCGATCCTTCGGCGTAATGAAGGTAGAAGCGGTAGCGCAGGATCGAGTCGCGATGCGCCGGGGGCCCGAGCCGGCCTTCCGCCTTTTCGACGAGATACTCGATGATCGCGCCGGTCTCGGCGATCACCAGCCCGCCATCCTCGATCACCGGCGACTTGCCGAGCGGGTGGACCGCCTTGAGCGACGCCGGGGCGAGCATCGTCTTGGGATCGCGCTCGTAGCGCCGGACCTCATAGTCAAGCCCGAGCTCTTCGAGCATCCAGAGCACGCGCTGCGAGCGGCTGTTCTCGAGATGATGGACGGTGATCGGCATCGACGGCGCTCCCCGGATTGGATGGTCGTCGCCGCTTCTAGGCTGCGGCTCCCGGTCCGTCGACCCGACAGCACGCCGCAGCGAGAACCCGGCTGAAGCGGGTCCGTCGCGCATTCGCCCGGCGGGTGGGTCCCGCCGGGCGGATGCCGGTCACATCGTGTCGGCGTCGTCTTCGGGGCTGGGTCCGACCATCAGCGCCTCGGCGACGTCTTCGGTCTTGCCGCGGATCGCCTTTTCCAGGCGCGCGGCCATCTCGGGATTGTCGCGAAGATACTGTTTGGCGTTCTCGCGGCCCTGGCCGATCCGGACCGAGTCGTAGCTGAACCACGCGCCGGACTTCTCGACGACGCCGGCCTTGACGCCGAGGTCGAGGATTTCGCCGATCTTGGAAATGCCTTCGCCATACATGATGTCGAACTCGACCTGCTTGAAGGGCGGGGCGACCTTGTTCTTCACGACTTTCACGCGTGTGGTGTTTCCGACGATGTCGTCGCGGTCCTTGATCTGGCCGGTGCGGCGGATGTCGAGGCGGACGGACGCGTAGAATTTCAGCGCGTTGCCGCCCGTCGTCGTCTCCGGATTGCCGTACATGACGCCGATCTTCATGCGCACCTGGTTGATGAAGATCACCAGGCAGCGCGAGCGGCTGATCGAGCCGGTGAGCTTGCGCAGCGCCTGGCTCATGAGACGCGCCTGCAGGCCGACATGGCTGTCGCCCATCTCGCCCTCGATCTCCGCGCGCGGCACCAGCGCGGCGACCGAGTCGACGACAAGCACGTCGATCGCGTTCGAGCGCACCAGCGTGTCGGTGATCTCGAGCGCCTGCTCGCCCGTATCGGGCTGCGAGACGATCAGCTCGTCGATGTCGACGCCCAGCTTCTTGGCGTAGACGGGATCGAGCGCATGCTCGGCGTCCACGAAGGCGGCGGTCCCGCCGATCTTCTGCGCCTCGGCGATGGCGTGCAGCGCGAGCGTGGTCTTGCCCGACGATTCCGGGCCGTAGATCTCGATGATGCGCCCGCGCGGCAGGCCGCCGATGCCGAGCGCGATGTCGAGCCCGAGCGAGCCCGACGAGACCGCCTCGATCTGCATCGCCTCGCGGCTGCCCAGCTTCATCGCCGAACCCTTGCCGAACGCGCGATCGATCTGCGCGAGCGCCGCTTCGAGAGCTTTCTGCCTGTCCATATTCCCCGCTGTCTTATCCGACCCGACGACCTTGAGCTGCGTCGACATGTGGCACCAGCCTCCCTAGAGCGAACGCGATCCGCGTTCAACGAGGCACGTCTGTATCCTATTCGTTCCTCCGGAACAAGCCGGGAACGGCGTCAGGGGTTGAGCAGCCCGTCAAAGGCGCCGCGCAGCCCGTCGAGCGTATAGGGCTTGGTCAGCACCGGCCGGTCGGCATAGCGGGCGGGCACGCTGTCGTTGGTGCCGCCGGTCGCGATCACGAACGGCACGCCGGCGGAGGCGAGCGCATCGGCGACCGGCCACGACGCCTCGCCATTGCGCAGGTTGACGTCCAGCAGCGCGGCATCGAAGCCGCCGTCGGAGACGAGCTCGAGCGCGGGCGGAACGGCATCCGCCACCCCCGCCAGACCATAGCCGAGCGCCTCGAGGAAATCCTCGAGCATCATCGCGATCAGCGGTTCGTCTTCGACGACAAGGATGACGGGCGCGCGTTCCATTCGTTCGCCTTACGTTTCCAAGTGATTGTTCGTAAAGCGGTATTTCATTTCGGGGCAAGAACCGCACGGGCTGCCTCGGCAAGCTGCTGCACCGAGAAGGGCTTCGGGAGGAACGCCACCCGCTCGATGTCGATCGACTTGCGGAGCTGCTCCTCGGCATAGCCCGACATGAACAGGATCGGCAGGTCGGGATATTTCTCGCGCGCGTGGCGGACGAGGGTCGGGCCGTCCATCGTCGGCATCACCACGTCCGAGATCAGCAGGTCGAAGCCTTCATGCGCCTCGAGGCACTCGAGCGCCTCCTCGCCATTGGTCGCGGTCACCACCTTGTAGCCGTGGCGGGTGAGCGCGCGCTCGGCGACCGCACGAACCATCGCCTCGTCCTCGACGAGCAGGATCGTGCCGCTGCCCCACAGCTCGGCCGGACGCTCCTTGAGCGGCGTCGGCGCGGCGGCGATCGAGACCTCGGACTTGTGGACCGGCAGGTAGATCACGAACGACGTGCCCTGCCCGACCTCGCTCTCCGCGAAGATGAAGCCGCCCGACTGCTTGACGATGCCATAGACGGTCGAGAGGCCGAGGCCGGTCCCCTTGCCAATCTCCTTGGTCGTGAAGAAGGGCTCGAAGATCTTCGGCAGCACTTCGGGCGGGATGCCCGTCCCGGTGTCCGAGATGCTGATCGCGGTATAGTCGCCGATCGGCAGGATGTCCGAGTTCATCCGGCGGACCTCGGCGTTCGAGACGGCGAAGGTCTGCAGCCCCAGCGTGCCGCCGCCGGGCATGGCGTCGCGGGCATTGACAGCAAGGTTGACGATCACCTGCTCGAGCTGGCCGGGGTCGGCGCGCACCGGCCCGAGATTGCGGCCATGCTTGACCGAGAGCGTCACCGTTTCGCCGAGCAGCCGCTTCAGCAGGCTCGACACCTCGGACACGACGTCGGGCAGTTGCAGCACCTGCGGCCTGAGCGTCTGCTGGCGCGAAAAGGCGAGGAGCTGACGCGTCAGGCTGGCGGCGCGGTTCGAGTTGGCACGGATCTGCTGGATGTCGTCATAATCGCTGTCGCCGGGCGTGTGGCGCATCAGCATCAGGTCGCAATGGCCGATGATCGCGGTCAGGATGTTGTTGAAGTCGTGCGCGACGCCGCCGGCGAGCTGGCCGACCGCCTGCATCTTGGTCGCCTGGGCGACCTGGCGCTTCAGGCGCGACTCCTCGGCATTGTCCTTGAGCGACAGCAGCACCGCCGCGTCGCCGAGCCCCCGCGCGCCGGCGATGGACAGCGCCACCGGGTCGTCGGGCCGCGTGCGGAGCCGGACCGCGATGTCGCCCGACATCGGCGGGCCCGACGCAAAGCGGCGGACCGTGTCGGCGACGACGCCCTTGTCCTCGCGCACGACGAGGTCGCTGGGATAGACGGGCGTCGCCTGGCCTTCGATCCCGGCGACGCGCGTGAAGGCCTCGTTCAGGAACAGGAAGCGCCCGTCGCGATCGGCGAGCGCGAAGCCCAGCGGCAGCATCGACAACAGCGTCTGCAGGTGGTTGGAGCCGCTGCCGTCGCCGAGCCGGGGCGTGGCATCGTCGTCGATCAGGAAGATCATCGTCGCGCTGCCCGGGTCGGCCGAGTCGAACGGCACCTGCAGCAGTCGCAGCGGCCCGCCGGTGGCTCCCTCGCGCTCGAACCGGATCAGTCCGTGCCGGTCGGACGTGAGCATCGCCACGAAGTCGCGCCCTTCGATGGCCGCGTCGGGCCGACCGGTCGCGCGCAGCGCGAAAGCGCGGTTGCCGCCCTTGATCCGCCCGCCGGCGTCGATCAGCGCCGCCATGATCCCGGCCTCGCCCAGCCGTTCGCCGGCTTCGTTGACGAGCAGCTTCTGCGCCTCGCGGGTGAGGTCGAAGCTCGCGACCGGGCGGAAGCGCCAGACCAGATAATCTTCGCCGACTCCCGCGCGGCTGACCTCGACCGACAGTTGCAGCAAGTCGCGGTCGAGCCGCTCGACCCGCGCCGCGCCGTCGCGCCAGGCCTGGACCCCGGCCTCGGCGAGCTGTGCGACCATCGCCTCGGCGACCGGGAGCATCGGCGGCGCGCGGAAGCCGTCGAACCACGTTCCGAACAGGTCGTTCGCGCAGACGAGCGCCCCCGCCCGGTCGGTGATCGCGACCGCCACGCTGTCGCTGTCGATGGCCGCCCGGACGAGCCCGGAGTCGACCGGCATCGCCTGCGCCGGCGCGACGCGCGCGGTGCTGCGCCGCATGACGATGGCGGCGAGCAACAGCGCCACTGCCCCGCCCGCAAAGCCAAGGGCCAAATAGAGCGTCCGGGACAACAGGAAGATCAGCGCGGCCGAGGCGATCGCCGCGACGAGCACGACCGCCACGGTCCATGCGGGTGCGGCAGCGTCCGCCCGGCCGGTGGTGCCGGTCGGGCCCGGGGCGGGATAAAGCGTGGCCATGGCCGGTGATTGCGCGCCCGCGGGCGGGCGCGTCAACCGTCATGCCGACGCGAACGGGATCAGTCGGGCTTGCGGGTCGACTGCTCGGCGCCGGGGACCGGAACCTTGCTGCTCGCCTGCGCGGACTGGACGGCCGGCGGCGGCCCCTTCTCGATCACCGAAGCGAGCTGCGTCGCCTCCGCGCAATCCTTGGGGCAGAGCGCCTTCAGCTTTGCGAGATTCTCGCGCGCCTTGGTGACGGCGCCCTTCTGGACGAGCGCGTCGCCCTGCCCGGCCAGCGCCGCGACATCGTTCGGCTCGAGCTCCAGCGCCTCGCGGTAGAAGCGGATGGCCTTGCCCGGAAGCCCCTCGGCCTTGGCGACGTCGCCGAGCGCGATGAAGGCGGCGCGGTTGCGCGGATCGATCGCGAGCGCCGATTCGAGCATGTCGGTCGCTGCTTCATACTGGCCGGCGACGCGCGCGGTTCGCGCTTGCTGCACGAGGGCGACCGAGCGCGCATCGAGCTGGGCGTCGGGTCGTTGGCCGAGCGACACCGTCGATACGGTGGCCAGTCCCAGCGCGGCGATGATGGCTGCAGGCGCGTAACGCATGGTCCTCTCCGGAACTCCTTGTCGAGCGGCTTCTAGCATGGGCTTTCCAGTCTCGCGACGAAAAACCCGTCCGTCCCGTCCCGATATGGGGACAGCAGGACCCCCTGTCCACGCGGCTCGCCGACGCCCTGGAACGGCGTGCGGCATTGCCAGCCCGGATGCGCGGCCAGGAACGCGTCGACCTGCGCGGCGCCTTCGCGGTCGAGCAGCGAGCAGACCGCGTAGACGAGCGCGCCGCCGGGACGGACAAGGCTTGCGCCGAGCCCGAGCAGGCGCGCCTGGAGCGCGACCAGCCGGTCCAGCCGCGCCGGGGTGAGCCGCCACCGCGCTTCGGGGTTGCGCCGCCAGGTGCCGGTCCCCGAGCAGGGCGCGTCGATCAGCACCACGTCGGCGGTGCCGGCGAGGTCGGCGAGATTGTCGGTCTCGCGTCCCGGATCGAGCAGGCGCTGTTCGATGCCCCGAGCGCCGGCGCGGTCGGCGCGCCCGGGCAGCCGGCCGAGGCGGGTCCGGTCCGTATCGCAGGCGACGAGCCGCCCTGCCCCGGCCATCTCGGCGGCGAGCGCGAGCGTCTTGCCGCCCGCGCCTGCGCACAGGTCGACGACCGTCATGCCCGGCGCGGCCCGGCAGGCGATGGCGATCAACTGGCTGCCTTCGTCCTGGACCTCGACCGCGCCCTCGACGAACAGCGGATCGCGCTCGATCGGCACCGGGTCGGCGAGGCGGAGACCGTGCGGCGCATGGCGCGTCGGCACCGCGCCCGGCAACCGCGCCCGGGCCGCCTCGCGATCCAGCCGGAGCGTGTTGACCCGGAGGTCGAGCGGCGCGCGGCCGAGCAGGGCGGGCAAGTCGACATGGGCGAGCTCGGGCGCCAGCCAGGCCGGCACCAGGCCGGGCGCGGCAACGGGCTCGTCGGCCGCGACCGGCGCCGGTCCGTGCGGCGACCCGTCGAACAGGTCGAGCAGCTCGGGCCGGGTGCGCGCGAGCGCCAGCATCGCGGCGCGCCCGCTTGGCGGCCGCTCCCCGCACAGCCGGACGGCGTCGTAGACGAGATCGCGCACCGCGCGGCGGTCCTTCGAGCCCGCATAGCGGCGCGTGCGGAAATAGCCGGCGATCAGCGTGTCGGCGGCCGCGCCCGCATCGCGCGCCGCGGCGACGATCTGGTCGACCAGCTCGACCGCCGCCTGCAGGCGCGCGGCGGGAGTCATCCCTGCTTACCGGGTCGGGTAATTGGGGGCCTCGCGCGTGATCGAGACGTCATGGACGTGGCTTTCCTTCAGTCCGGCATTGGTGATCCGGACGAAGCGGGCGCGGGCCTGCAGCTCGTCGATCGTGCGCGCGCCGGTATAGCCCATCGCCGCCTTCACCCCGCCGACGAGCTGGTGGATCACGTCCTTGGCCGGGCCTTTATAGGGGACCTGTCCCTCGATGCCTTCGGGAACGAGCTTCAGCTGGTCCTTGATGTCCTGCTGGAAATAGCGGTCGGCCGAGCCGCGCGCCATCGCGCCGACCGAGCCCATGCCGCGATAGCTCTTATAGGCGCGGCCCTGGTACAGGAAGGTCTCGCCCGGCGCTTCCTCGGTGCCCGCGAGCAGCGAGCCGACCATGACGCTCGACGCGCCCGCCGCGAGTGCCTTGGCGATGTCGCCCGAGGTGCGCAGGCCGCCATCGGCGATCACCGGAACGCCCGACTTCGTCGCCTCGCGGGCGGAGTCCATGATCGCCGAGAGCTGGGGCACGCCGACGCCCGCGACGACGCGGGTCGTGCAGATCGAGCCCGGGCCGATGCCGACCTTCACCGCGTCGGCGCCCGCGTCGATCAGCGCGCGCGTCGCTTCCGCCGTCGCCACGTTGCCGGCAACGATCTGGACGCGGTTCGAGATCTTCCGGACCCGCTCGACCGCCGCGGCGACCATCTTCGAATGGCCATGCGCTGTGTCGATCACGATCAGGTCGCATTCGGCGTCGAGCAGCGCCTCGGTCCGCTCATAGCCCTTGTCGCCGACCGTGGTCGCGGCGGCGACGCGCAGGCGCCCGGTCGCGTCCTTGGTCGCATTGGGGTGGAGCACCGCCTTTTCGATGTCCTTGACGGTGATCAGGCCGACGCAGCGATAGGCATCGTCGACGACCAGCAGCTTCTCGATCCGGCGCTGGTGGAGGATCCGGCGCGCTTCCTCCTGGCTGACGTCGGTCGCGACGGTCGCGAGGTCCTCATGGGTCATCAGCTCGGACACCGGCTGGGCCGGGTTGCCGGCGAAGCGCACGTCGCGATTGGTGAGGATGCCGACCAGCCGGCCGCCGGGCTCGACGACCGGGATGCCGGAAATGCGGTTTTCGGCCATCAGCGCCTGCGCCTCGGCGAGCGTCGCGGTCGGCGTGATCGTGATCGGGTTGACGACCATGCCCGATTCGAAGCGCTTCACCTGGCGCACGGCGGCGGCCTGCTCCTCGACCGTCAGGTTGCGGTGCAGCACGCCGATCCCGCCGAGCTGCGCCATCACGATCGCCATATTGGCTTCGGTCACGGTGTCCATCGCCGACGAAAGGATCGGGATGTTGAGCGAAATCTCGCGCGTGAGCCGGGTGCGCGTGTCGGCCTGGCTCGGCAGCACATCGGATTCGGCGGGCTTCAGCAGGACATCGTCGAAGGTGAGACCGAGTTCGATGTCCATGGCCAGCGCGGTTCCTTTCGTGCCCGAGGCGGGTGAAGCGTGGCGCGCCATGTAACCATTGCGGGCGGGCGGCGCTAGGGTGCGGGTGGTCGGCCAGCCGCACCCGCCGTTGCGAGGCGGCGCGGCTTGGATTAGTCGCGGTCCATGGCCGCCACGATCGCCCTGGTCGACGACGACCGGAATATCCTGACCTCGCTTTCGATCGCATTGCAGTCGGAAGGCTTCGTGACCCGGCTTTATTCGGACGGCGAATCGGCGCTGAAGGCGCTGCTCGACAATCCGCCGGACCTGGCGGTGTGCGACATCAAGATGCCGCGGATGGACGGGCTCGAACTGCTTCGTCGCCTGCGCGAACGAAGCGCGATGCCGGTCATCTTCCTGACGTCCAAGACCGACGAGCTCGACGAGGCGCTCGGGCTCGCGATGGGCGCGGACGACTATATCGCCAAGCCCTTCTCGACCCGGCTGCTGATCGCGCGGATCCGGGCGCTGCTGCGGCGGGTCGAGCTCAGCCGGCCGCAGGCGCAGGCGGACGAGCCGGCGGCCGAGCCGCTGGTGCGCGGCGCGCTCGAGATGGACCCGGCCCGGCACCGGGTGAAGTGGCGCGGCAACGACGTGACGCTGACCGTGACCGAGTTCCTGATCCTCGAGGCGCTCGCCCAGCGGCCGGGCGTCGTCAAGTCGCGCAACCAGCTGATGGACGCGGCGTACCAGGACGACGTCTATGTCGACGACCGCACGATCGACAGCCACATCAAGCGCCTGCGCCGGAAGTTCCGCCAGGCGGACCCGCAGTTCGACGGGATCGAGACGCTCTATGGCGCCGGCTACCGATTTGCCGAGGACTGAGCCCGACCTCGCCTTGCGCTGGTCGGGGCGGGTGTCGCTGACGACCCGCATCCTGGCGGTGAACGTGTTCGCGCTGGCGATGCTGGCGGGCGGCTTCTTCTATCTCGACAGCTATCGCGCGCGGCTGATCGACCAGCGGCTCGAGCAGGCGGCGCACGATGCGCAGGCGATCGCGATGGCGATCCGCGGCCAGCCCGCGGCGGAGCGCGGGGCGATGCTGGTGCCGTTCGGATCGCTCACCGGCGCGCGTATCCGGCTCTACGGGCCCGACGGCGCGCTCGTCGCGGACAGCTGGCGGCGGACCGGGCCGACCTACCGGCTGCGCGACCCGCGCGAGGAGCCCTGGCAGCGGCACGTCGCGCGCTTTCTCGACCGCGTCGTCGACCGCATCGTCGGGGCCGACCGGATCGGACCGTTCCGCGAGCCCGCGACCGACCGCGCCGGGGCATGGCCCGAGATGCAGCAGCTCCGCGCGGGCCAGGGGATCGCGGTGATGCGCGCCGACCGCGAGAGCTGCGCGCTGTGCGGCCCCGCCGCGGCGCGGATCCGCTACGCGCCGGACCGCACGCTGATGGTGTCGGCGGCGACTCCGGTCGACAATGGCTATCTGTTCCTGACCACCAATGCGCGCGACATCACCCGCATCGTCCGCGCCGAGCGGCTGCGGCTGGGCATGGTGCTGCTGGCGGTCGCGCTCGCCTCGGTGCTGCTGTCGCTGTTCCTCGCGCGGACGATCGTCCGCCCGCTGCGCCGGCTCGCGCGCGCCGCGATCCGGGTCCGGCTGGGACGCGCGCGCGAGGTGGTCGTCCCCCGCCTCCCCGACCGCCGCGACGAGATCGGCTCGCTCGCCCGCGCGATCTCGGACATGAGCCAGGCGCTGCGCGAGCGGATCGACGCCACCGACGCCTTCGCCGCCGACGTGACCCACGAACTCAAGAACCCGCTCGCCTCGCTGCGGTCGGCCGTCGACACGCTCGAACGCGTGCAGAACGACGAACAGCGTGCGGCGCTGCTCGCGGTCATCCAGGACGACGTCCGGCGGCTCGACCGGCTGATCACGGACATCGCGGAAGCGTCGCGACTGGATGCCGAACTGTCGCGCGCGCGGTTCGAGGCGATCGACCTCGGGCCGATGATCGAGAACATGCTCCGCGCCCGCGAGCTGCGCGGCGGCGACCCGCGCCGCATCGAGATCGCCTATGCCCGCCCCCGCAAGGGCGTCGCGGTGGTGATGGGCGACGAGTCGCGGCTGGTGCGCGTGATCGGCAACCTTCTCGACAATGCCGTGTCCTTCTCGCCCGACGGCGGGCTGGTCGAGATCTCGGCGACTCGCGTCGGCGACGAAGTCGTGATCCGCGTCGAGGACCAGGGCCCGGGCGTCCCGCCCGAACTGCGCGACGACATCTTCCGCCGCTTCCACAGCGTCCGCCCGGCCGACGAGCGGTTCGGCGAGCATTCGGGACTGGGGCTCGCCATCGCCAAGGCGATCGTCGACGGGCATCTCGGCCGGATCGATGTCGAGACGCGCGACGTGCGGCCCGACGGCGCCGCCTTCGCGATCCGGCTGCCGGCCGCCGCGACCGAGCCCGCGCCCCAATGAGCGCCGTCTCGTCCGAGCGCATCCATGCGAGCTGCGTCGCGATCGGCGGGCGCGCCGTGCTGCTGTGCGGCGCGTCGGGATCGGGCAAGTCCGACCTCGCGCTGCGCCTGATCGACCGCGGCGCCGAACTGGTCGCGGACGACCAGGTGCTGCTCGTCCGCGACGGCGACCAGCTGCGCGCCTCGCCACCCGCGACGATCGCCGGCGCGATCGAGGTGCGCGGCCTCGGAATCCTCGCTATGCCGCATCGGACCGCCATGCCCGTCTCGCTGATCATCCAGCTCGACGATCCCGTCGAGCGCATGCCCCTCGCCGAACGCAGCCGCACGCTTGCCGGGGTCGCGCTGCCGGTGGTCGCCCTGGCCGCGTTCGAGGCGTCGGCGCCGTTGAAGGTCGAGCACGCGCTTGCCATGGCGGACCGATGAGCGAACGCGCGCGACCCGAGCGCCTGCTGCTCGTCACCGGCCTGTCCGGCGCGGGCAAGTCGACCGTGCTCGACACGCTCGAGGACCTGGGCTGGGAAGTCGTCGACAACATGCCGTTGCGCCTGCTCGACCGGCTGCTCGACATGCCGCCCTCGGGCGACGGGTCGGGCGACCAGCGGCCGCTGGCGATCGGGATCGACAGCCGCACGCGCGGGTTCGACGCCGCCAACATCGTCAAGCGGCGGCAACGCATGCGCGACAGCGCCGACTATGACGTCGCGATGCTGTTCCTCGACTGCTCGGGCGCCGAGCTGGAGCGGCGCTACGACGAGACCCGCCGTCGCCACCCGCTCGCCCTCGATCGCCCGGCGCGCGACGGCATCGCCGACGAGCGCGACCTGCTCGCGCCGCTGCGCGACGCGGCCGACTATCTGGTCGACACCACCACTCTCAGCCGCCACGACCTGCAACACGACATCCGCAGCCGGTTCGCGCCCGCCGCCGGCGGCGGGACCGTGCTGTCGGTGCTGTCCTTCGGTTTCTCGCGGGGCCTGCCGCGCGATGCCGACCTGGTCTTCGACATGCGCTTCCTGCGCAATCCGCACTGGGACCGCGAGCTGCGGCCGATGACGGGCCTCGACGCGCCGGTCGCCGCCTATGTGGCAGAGGACCCGGCCTATGAGCGCGCGGTCGCGCAGATCGAAGCGCTGCTGCTGACGCTGCTTCCCCGCTATATCGAGGAAGGAAAGGCCTATGTGGCGATCGCGTTCGGCTGTACCGGCGGGAGACACAGGTCGGTGCATGTGGCGGAGCGGGTGGCTGCCCGGTTGCGTGACGCCGGTTTTTCGCCCACGGTAAATCATCGCGATCTCGCGTCCATCCCACAGGATGCGGTCGAAGAGCGGCCACGGCGCGCTCGCTGAAGGATGTAAGAGTGAGATGATCGGACTGGTGCTGGTGACGCATGGACGGCTCGCCGCTGAATTCGTCACTGCCATGGAACATGTCGTCGGCCCGCAATCGGCCGTCGAGACGATCTGCATTGGACCCGACGACGACATGGAAGTGCGCCGCGCCGACATTGCCCGTGCCATCGGATCGGTCGACAGCGGCCGCGGCGTGATCGTGCTGACCGACCTGTTCGGGGGCACGCCGTCGAACCTCGCCATTTCGCTGATGGCGCCCGGCAAGGTCGAGGTGATCGCCGGGATCAACCTGCCGATGCTGATCCGGCTAGAAGGCGCGCGCCGGACGATGAACGTCAAGGACGCGGTTGCGGCCGCGCGCGAGGCGGGGCGCAAGTACATCTCCGTTGCCTCCGAGGTCCTCGGGGAGGCCGCGTGAGCGAGATCACGCGCACCGTCACCATCACCAACAAGCGCGGACTGCATGCGCGCGCCTCCGCCAAGTTCGTGACTCTCGCCAGCGGGCTGCCCGCGCGGGTCGAGGTCAAGAAGGACGGCGCCGCCGTCACCGGCACGTCGATCATGGGGCTGATGATGCTCGGGGCCGCGATGGGCGACCAGGTGACGATCAGCGCGAGCGGCGACGGGGCCGAGCAGGCCGTGACCCTGCTGGTCGAACTGGTCGAGAACAAGTTCGGCGAAGACTGACCCGAAATGCGTGAGATCACCGGCTTTTCCAACCCGCTCGTCAAGCGGGTGCGAAGCTTGCGCGACAAGAAGTACCGGCGCCTCGAACGCCGCTTCCTGGCCGAGGGGCTGCGCATCCTGACCGAAGCGCGCGAGGCGGGCGTGCTGCCCGAGATGCTGTTCCTCGCGCCCGAGGGGGCCGGCCATCCGCTCGCGCAGGAGCTGATCGCCGCGACCGAGGCGGCGGGTGGCGAGGTGATCGCGACGAGCGCCGACATCCTCTCCAAGCTGTCGGGCAAGGAGAATGCGCAGACGCTGATCGGCGTCTATCCGGAGCATCCGACTCCGCTCGACCGGATCGACCGCGCGAGCGCGCCGATCTGGATCGTCGCCCAGGCGCTGCGGGACCCCGGCAACCTCGGCACCATCCTGCGCACCGGCGATGCGGTGGGCGCGGGCGGGCTGATCCTCGTCGACGATTGCGTCGACCCGTTCTCGGTCGAGTCGGTGCGCGCGAGCATGGGTGCGCTCTTCACCCAGAAGATCGTCGCGACGCGCTGGGACCTGTTCATCCCGTGGCTGCGCGCGGGTCCGGGCCAGCTCGTCGGCACGAGCCTCAGGACCGAGACCGATTACCAGGACGCGCGCTACACCGCGCCGACCTTCATCCTGGTCGGCAACGAGGCGCAGGGCCTCCCCGCCGACTATGAGGCGGCGTGCGACCTGCTCGTGAAAATGCCGATGCGCGGCAAGGCCGACAGCCTGAATGCCGCGGTCGCGACGGCGGTGATGGCCTATGAGGTGCTGAACCAGCTGCGGCGGGGGTAAATCTCACCCTGTCCTCCCCGCGCATGTGGGGATCCCCGCTTGCGCGGGGATGACATTCGTTCTGGCGGAGAGCGCTTCTCGACTTCGCTCGAAGCGAACGGGTCTGGGTAAGTCGCCACCCCAACCCGTTCGTCTCGAGCGCAGTCGAGAGACGTGCTTCCGATCATCTGACGGAGCGCGCTTCTCGACTTCGCTCGAAGCGAACGGGTCTGGGTGAATCGCCGCCCCTGCCCCGTTCCGATCAGCGGATGCCGCCGGCTTCGGCGACCGCGCGGTTCATCTCCTGGAGCTTGTGGCGCAGCGCGGTGGCGAAGCTCTGCTCGACCGCGTGGCGGACGTCATGGTGCGCGTCGAGGTAGAGCCTGAGCGTGTTCGCCGGTGCGCACCAGAGCCGGGACGCCTGGGACAGGACCACGGTCGCGCTCGCCTGCTCACCGGAGAGCACGGTCACCTCGCCGATGAGGTCGCCGGCATGGCAGGTGCCGACCTGCTTGCCCGCGCTCAGCACCCGCGCCTCGCCGCTGGCGACGTAGAACAGGTGGCTGACCGGCTCGCCCTCCCGGATCAGCGTCTCGCCGGGCTGGCCGGTGAGCCAGAAGCCCTGGTCGAGGAAATGCCGGGCGCGGGCGCGCGGCAAGCCGCCGAGCAGGACGCCGAGCATCGGCTCCTCGTCGGCGCTGAAGCGCACCGCGCGGTTGGAGCGGGCATATTGCAGCAGCAGGACGAGGTTCACCGCGAGCAGCAGCGTGTTCCAGAACAGCGCCTGCGGCGCGAAGCTGAACAGGCCGCTGGCGAGCATCCCGGCGACAGCCGAGGCGCAGACCCCGACCCGTACGCGCATCAGCCGCGCCGGAAGCATGGCGATCACGAGCAGCAGATACTGGAGATGAGCCACCGCCCACGCCAATGTTGCCGCCGAATCACCCACATTCATCATGGTTTCGCCGCTCCTGTTCCAAGCTATCCGACAACCGATCGGAGCTGGCAACATGGGGGAATAAAGCGCGCCATGCTGCTTGCCTCCGGCCGGCATAGCTCGCATAACCGACGGAATAACAGGGCTGGCGGGTCGCGACGCCAAAAGATCGGTCGAGTTGGGGGGCCAGCGCGAAGCTATGTTGAGTGGGCTTCTGGCCAGGGCACGCGCGCATCGCGCGGCGGCTTTGGCCGCGGGACTCGTGGGGCTCCTCGGCGCCCTCGCGCTCGCGATCGCATTTTCCGTCGACTCCACCCCGGCGGTCGCCGCGCCGACGGTCGACGCCACGCATCTGGGCGTCGCGAGCTGCGCCGGATCCACCTGCCATGGCCGGCAGGAAGGCGACGGCAAGGTCGTCCGCCAGGACGAACTCATGCGGTGGCAGGAGCCCTCCTCCCCCGGCGGCGCGCACAGCCGCGCGCTGGCCGTGATCGACACCGAACGGGGTCGCGCGATCGCGGCGCGGCTGGGGATCGGCAGCCCGACCGCCGCGCCGATGTGCCTCGGCTGCCATGCGGACCCGGCAGCCGCGCGCGGACCGAAGTTCCAGCTGAGCGACGGCGTCGGCTGCGAAGCGTGCCACGGCGGCGCCGCGAACTGGATCCAGCCGCATGCCGCGGTCGGCACGTCGCACGCACGGAACGTGTCGCTGGGCATGGTGCCGCTCGACTCGCCCAAGGCGCGCGCCGGCGTCTGCCTCGACTGCCATTTCGGCAGCGCGGACAGCGGCCAGTTCGTCACCCACCGGATCATGGCCGCGGGCCACCCGCGAATCTCGTTCGAGCTCGACCTGTTCTCGACGCTGCAGCAGCATCACGACGAGGATGGCGACTATGCCGCGCGCAAGGGCCGAAGCGACGGCGTACGGACCTGGGCGACGGGCCAGGCGATGGCGCTGGACCGCGCGCTGACGCTGTTCGCCAATCCCGGCCGCGGCCAGGACGGCGCATTTCCCGAATTCTACTTCTTCGACTGCCACACCTGCCATCGCCGCATCTCGGACGATCCCGACGCGCGGCCGACGGCGCTCGCCAACCCCGGCCGGCCGATCCCGCCCGGGATGCCGGCCTTCCAGGACGAGAATATGGTGATGCTGGCGGCCGCGGCGCGGGTCGTCGCGCCCGAGCTCGCCCGGCGGCTCGACGCGGAGACGCGGGCCTTCCACGCCGCGTTCGCCGGCGACCGGCCGCGCGCGGTGGCGGCGGCGCAGCGCCTGCGCCAGACGGCGGCCGCGCTGGCCGACGCATTCGCGCGACGCAGCTTCGGGCGGGCGGAGACGTTCGCGATCATCGACAGCATCGCCAGCGAGGCGATCGCGACGCGCTTCACGGACTATGAGGGGAGCGTGCAGGCGGTGATGGCGGTCGACACGCTGCTCAATGCCCTCGTCAACGGGCGCCAGGTCGCGCCGGCGGCGGCGCAGTCGATCCGCGCCGAGATCAACCGCGCCTATGCGGCGGTCAAGGAGCCGAACAGCTACAGCCCGCTCGACTTTCGCCGCGCGCTCGGCGGCGCCGCGCGCACGATCCGGACCCTGAAGTGAACCCGCTCCGCCCCGTGTCGACGCCGCGCATGACCGCCACCGTGGGGACGGCGCTGCTGCTCGCCGCGTGCGGCGGCGGCGGCGGCGGCAGCTCGCCCTCGCCCGCCGTGACGCCGGCGCCGACGCCCACTCCGCAAAGCCTGTACCAGGTGCCCGCGCCGGAAGCGCTCGCGGTCGCCGAGGTCCAGCGCGTGATCGCCCAGGCGGCCGCCGAAGCGCAGGCGCGCGGCCGGCCGGCGGTGATCGCGGTGGTCGACCGGGTCGGCAACGTGCTCGGCGTGTTCCGCATGGCCGGCGCCCCCGCCGACGCGCGCATCCCGGACGCGCCGGGCGGGGCCGCGCTCAACATCGACATCCAGGGACTGCGCGTCCCGGCCGAGGCGGCCGCGATCGCCAAGGCGATCACCGGCGCCTATCTGTCGTCGTCGGGGAACGCCTTCTCGACGCGGACGGCGAGCCAGATCGTCCAGGAGCATTTCCCGCCGGCGCCGAACGCCGTCGGGCTGGAGAGCGGGCCGCTGTTCGGGGTGCAGTTCAGCCAGCTCCCCTGCTCCGACCTCGCCCGTCGCTTCCTCGCCGCCGGCGGGCCCGGCGCGCTGATCGGGCCCAAGCGCTCGCCGCTCGGGCTCGCCGCGGATGCGGGCGGATTCCCGCTCTACAAGAACGGCGTGGTCGTCGGCGGGATCGGCGTGCTGTCCGACGGCGCCTATGACTTCGACCCGAACATCATCGACGTCGAGACGAGCGACGACGAGTTCATCGCGCTGGCCGGGACGATCGGCTTCGACGCGCCCGAGGAGATCCGCGCCAATCGCATCAACGTCGACGGCACGTCGCTGCGCTACAGCGACGCGAGCCCGGGCGGCCTGCGCAGCAATCCGGCGGCAGCGCCGGGCTTTGCCGGGCTGGTCGGCAGTGTCGGCCAGCTCGTCGCGGTGCGCGACTATAACGCCGCCGCGATCGTCGCGGGCGCAAGCTACGGCACCGAGCCATCGGGCATAAGGCGCGCGACCGCCGCCGAGTTCGGCAATGGCGACGCCTTCGTGCTGAGCGACGGCGCCGGGGCCAATCGCTACCCGGTGCGCGCGGGCACCGACGCGGCGAGCGTCGCCCAGCCGCTGAGCGCGGCCGAGGCGCGCGCGGTGCTGGAGGAGGCGTTCCTAATCATGAGCCGGGCGCGTGCGCAGATCCGCCGCCCGCTCGACAGCCGCGCGCAGGTGACGATCTCGCTCGTCGACACGCACGGCCAGGTGCTCGGGATCGTGCGCTCGCCCGACGCGCCGATCTTCGGCACCGACGTAAGCCTCCAGAAGGCGCGCACGGCCGCCTTCTTCTCGAATGCGGTGGCCGGGCCGCAACTGCAGGGCGATCCGAGCGGCGACGTGCGGAGCTTCGCGGGGAAGGTCAGGACCTTCCTCGGCGACGCGAACGCGCTGACCGGGCAGACCGCGTTCACCGATCGCGCGATCGGGAACCTCGCGCGGCCCTATTTCCCCGATGGCGAGGTCGGCCGGCCGAACGGCCCGCTGTCGCGGCCGATCGCGCAGTTCAACCCCTTCTCGACCGGGCTGCAGAGCGCGCTGGTGCTGACCAACCTTGCCGAGCATCTTGCCTATGTGACCGGCCAGGCGGCGACCGACACGCCGGCGCGCTGCACCGAGCTGCCCGACGCGGTCGCGGGGCAGAACCGGCTGCAGAACGGGATCCAGATCTTTCCCGGCTCGGTCCCGATCTATCGGGGCACCCAGCTCGTCGGCGCGATCGGCGTGTCGGGCGACGGCATCGACCAGGACGACATGATCGGCTTTCTGGGCCTCGCCAATGCGGGCACGCGGGTCGGCGGGATCGGCCATGCGCCGGCGGACCGGCGTTCGGACCGGATCGTCGTCCGGCTCGGCGACGGGCGCGAGGTGCGGCTGCGCTTCGTCGGCTGCCCGTTCGCGCCGTTCCTCGACACCGCCGCCCAGAATGTCTGCCAGGGCATCTGAGATGGCGGTCGCCTCCCTTCTTCCCGTCGCGCTGATGCTGGCAGCGCAGGACACGTCGCCGCCGCCGCCCGAGCCGGTCGTCGCGCCCGAAGAGCCGGCGGCGGACGCGGCGCTGCTGCCCGATCGGCGCCGGCCGGGCGTGCCGCAGCGCGCGCTTCCCGAGCGGGTGACGCAGGACAATCCCGGCGCGGTGCGCGCGCCTCCGCCCGAGGCGTTCCCGAGCGAGGAATTCCCGGTCCCCGATCGCTGGCGGCTGATCCAGTCGCTCGGGCTGGTGAAGGAGCGCTTCTTCGACCCCTATAACCAGAACACCTATAAGGGCGACCGGCCGATCTGCATCCCGAGCGCGGAGGAGCAGCATCGCCGCGCCGCCGAGGGCCGGCCGAAGTGCCGGACGCCCAAATGGCTGGGGCTGAAGGGCGAGGACTGGTTCCTGGTGCTGAACGCGACCAGCGACACCGTCGTCGAGCCGCGCAGCTTCCCGATCCCGGTCGGCGTGCAGACGACCGACCGGCCGGACAGCAACGACGTGTTCGGGCGCTCCCATTCGAACGTGTTCGCGCAGACCTTCATCGTCGGCGGCGCGCTGATCAAGGGCATGACCGCGTTCAAGCCGCCCGACATCGAGTATCGGCTGACCCTTGCCTACAACGTCAACTATGTGACCGTGCCCGAGCGGCGCGTGCTCTACGTCCAGCCGTCGCGCGGGACGACCCGGCTCGACCATTTCCTGGGCGTGCAGGAATTGTTCGTCGACAAGCATCTGCGCAACGTCTCGGACCGCTACGACTTCGACTCGATCCGGATCGGCATCCAGCCCTTCCAGGCCGATTTCCGCGGCTTCCTGTTCCAGGACCAGCAGCTCGGCATCCGCCTGTTCGGCAATCGCGACAACAACCGGCTCCAGTATAATCTCGCGGCGTTCTGGCGGCTCGAGAAGGACACCAACTCGGGGCTCAACTCGATCGTCCAGGCGCCGCGCGACGACTGGGTGGTGTTCGCCAACGCCTATCTGCAGGACCTGCCCTTCCCGGGCTTCACCTCGGAAGCGATCGTCGCGCTCAACATCAACCGCGAAGCCGACGAGATCGAGGTCGACGACAATGGCTTCCCGGTCCGCCCGGCGCTGCTGGGCGACCTGCGCGGCCGCGACTATGACGTCGCGTATCTCGGCTATAATGGCGACGGCCGGATCGGCCGGCTGAACCTGACCGTTTCGGCCTATGGCGTGTTCGGGGAAGACCGGAACAGCTTCTTCACCAGCCGCCCGGCCAAGGTCCGCGCCTTCTTCGTCGCCGCCGAGCCGAGCATCGACTTCGATTTCATGCGCTTCCGCCTCGCCGGCCTTTATGCGAGCGGCGACCGCGATCCTTACAACAACACCGAAACCGGCTTCGACGCCATCTTCGAGAACCCGATCTTCGCGGGCGCCGACACCAGCTACTGGATCCGCCAGGTCATCCCGTTCGCCGGCGGCGGCCGGGCGATCGGGGTCAACACCCGCAACGGCCTGCTCGCCAACCTGCGCTCGTCCAAGGAGCAGGGCCAGTCCAACTTCAACAACCCGGGCACGGTGCTGCTCGGCGCGGGCGCGGATTTCGACCTGACGCCCACCTTCCGATTGTCGGCGAACGTCAACCACCTGTCGTTCGCGCACACTGCGGTGCTGCAGGCCCTGCGCGTCGAGGGATCGATCCCGAAGGAGATCGGCTGGGACGTGTCGGGGGCGGCGATCTGGCGGCCCAAGGCCAACCAGAATCTCGTCTTCCGGCTGTCGGGCGCGCTGCTCGATCCGGGCAAGGGCTTTCGCGACCTGTTCACGAACGCCCGTCGCCACGACCGTTACTATTCCGTCCTGTTCAACGCGATCCTGAGCTACTGATGACGCCGCGCCTCGCCCTTCGCCTGCTGCTTGCGCTGGTCCTGGCGATGGCGGGCGCATTGACCGTTCCGTCGATCGCGTCCGAAGGCGAGAAGCCCGTCGCGCGCACCTATCCCTTCTTCCCGCCCGCGCCACGCGACCGCACGCGCGCCGACATGGATCGGCAGAATACCGGGTGCCTGGGCTGCCACACCGCCTCCGACGCGCCGACCATGCACGTCTCGTCCGCCGTCAACCTGTCGTGCGTCGACTGCCATGGCGGCACGCCGCTGAAGGACGGTGTCGATCCGCGCTGGACGCATGACGATCCGCGCTACGTGGCGCTGCGCGACAAGGCGCATGTGCTGCCGCGCTTCCCGGCGAGCTGGCATTGGCCGAGCTCGGCCAACCCCAGCCGCGGCTACACCCTGCTCAACAAGGAAGCGCCCGAATATGTCCGCTTCGTGAACCCGTCGGACTATCGCGTCGCGCGCGAGGCCTGCGGCGCCTGCCACATCGAGACGATCGAGGCGGCCGAGCGCTCGATCATGGCCTCCGGCGCGATGCTGTGGGGCGGTGCCGCGTACAATAACGGCATCATTCCGTTCAAAAACTACGCGTTGGGCGAAGCCTATACCCGGACCGGCGAGCCGGCGAAGATCGTCTCCCCCGGCAGCCCGCACGGCACCGTCACCGAGGCCCAGAAGGCACGCGGCGCCCTGCCCGTCCTCTACCCGCTCCCCAACTGGACGGTGATCCCGCCCGGCGACATCTTCCGCGTGTTCGAGCGCGGCGGCCGCAACATCGGGACCCAGTTCGCCGAGATCGGCCTGCCCAACCCGACCGGATCGATCCAGCGGCTCGAGGAGCCCGGCCGCCCCGACCTGAAACAGTCGAACCGCGGCCCCGCGACCGGGCTGCGGGTGGCGATCCCGGCGCTTAACATCCACAAGACCCGGCTCAACGACCCGTTCATGTGGTTCATGGGCACCAACGACCAGCCGGGCGACTATCGCTCGTCGGGCTGCGCGGGCTGCCACGTCGTCTATGCGAACGACCGCGAGCCGCGGCACAGCCTGACCTGGGCGCAATATGGCCGCGACGGGCAGAGCGCGACCGTCGACCCGACGATCGCGGCGAAGCGGATGCCTTCGCATGGTGCGGTCAAGGGCGGGCACGGCCACGCGGCGCCCGCCGCGGCGCATGGCGAAGAGGCCGGCGAGAAGGAGAAGGGCCATCCGGTCCGCCACGCCTTCACCCGCGCGATCCCGACCGCCCAGTGCATGAACTGCCACATGCACCAGCCGAACATCTTCCTGAACTCGTATCTCGGCTACACGATGTGGGACTATGAGTCCGACGCGCCTTTCCTGTGGCCCGGGCCCGAGAACAAGGCGCCGCGCCCGGCGGGGATGAGCGACGCCGACTATCAGCGCCGCTTCCGCAGCCAGCACTACCCCACCGCATCGGACGTGCGCGCGATCAACGACCGCAATCCCGAGGCCGCGGCGGCGCGCGGGCTGTGGGGCGATCTCGAGTCGTTGCGCAACGTCTACGACCTCAATCCGCTGCTCAAGGACACCCAGTTCGCCGACTATCACGGCCATGGCTGGAACTTCCGCGCGATCTTCAAGCGCGACCGCGAGGGCAACCTCCTCGACGCGGAGGGCAGGCAGGTCAGCCCCGACGATCCCGAGAAGTGGCGCAAGGCCGGCGAGGGCAAGTTCGTCGAGGCCGGCACCAACCCCGGCAAGACCGTCCACATGATGGACATCCATGCCGAAAAGGGGCTGCAATGCGCCGATTGCCACTTCGCGCAGGACAGCCATGGCAACGGGCTCATCTATGGCGAAGTCGCGAACGCGATCGAGATCGGCTGCAAGGACTGCCACGGCACGGCCGACGCGCTGCCGACCCTGCTCACGTCCGGCCCCGCCGCGCGTCCCGGCGGCACCAACCTTGCCCTGCTCCGCAATCCCGACGGCCAGCGCCGCTTCGAGTGGCGGACCGACGAGCATGGCGAGCGGATGCTGATCCAGCGCTCGCTCGTCGACCCGAAGCTCGAATGGCGCGTGAGCCTCGTCAAGGACACCGTCGACCGCGCTTCGCCGCGCTTCAACGCCAAGGCGGCCCGCGCCAAGCTGATCTCGAAGCTCGACACCGACGGGCGCTACCGCTTCGGCACCGGCGTCGCCAAGGGCGACCGGGCGCATGGCGAGGAGCAGATGGCCTGCTTCACCTGCCATCTGTCTTGGACGACCTCGTGCGGCGGCTGCCACCTTCCGATCGAAGCGAACTGGAAGACCTCGACGCACAAATACGAGGGCGAGGAGACCCGCAACTTCGCGACCTATAATCCGCAGGTCGCGCGCGACGACATGTTCCAGCTCGGCCGGCACCAGACGACCAAGGGCGCGATCATCGCCCCGGTCCGCTCGTCCTCGGCGCTGGTCCTGTCCTCGACCAACATCAATCGCGAACGCATCTATGTGCAGCAGCCGCCGATCTCGTCGATCGGCTTCTCGTCGCAGGCGTTCGCGCCGCACTTCCCGCACACCGTGCGCACGACCGAGACCAAGACCTGCAGCGACTGCCATCTGAGCGCGAACGACGACAACAACGCAATCATGTCGCAGCTGCTGCTGCTCGGCACCAACTTCGTCAACTTCGTCGGGCTGAATGCGTGGACCGGGCTCGAGGGCGGCTTCGAAGCGATCCGGGTGACCGAGTGGGACGAGCCGCAGGCGGTGATCGGGTCCTATCTCCACCGCTACGCCTATCCCGACTTCTTCAGGCTGCACGTCGAGCAGAATGGCCGCGAGCTGAAGGACTGGGTGCGCGGCGAGCGCTTCGCCGGCAAGCTGTCGGGCGAGCCGCGCGCGCTGGAGGAATTCCACAATGTGGTCCAGGGCACGACGGGACGGGTCGGCTGCCTGCAGTTGCGCGGCGAGTATATGTACGTCGCCGAAGGTCGCGGCGGCTTCCGCGTCTATGACGTGGCGTCGGTCGCCAACAAGGGCTTTTCCGAGCGGATCGTCGCGGGCCCGTTCTCGAGCCTCGGCCACGACACGAGCGTCGCCAGCCGCAACGCGACCTGCATGGCGCTCGCCACCAACCAGCCGGTCAACCCGCTCCGCAACACGCCCGAGATGCGGGAGATGAACCAGGAGCAGGCCTTCCACCCGATCTACAATTACGCGGTGGTGACCGACGCGGCCGAGGGCCTGATCCTGGTCGACGTGACGACGATGGCCGACGGCGAGTTCCGCAACAACTTCCTGAAGCGCGCGCTGACCTGGAACCCCGACGGCGTGCTGGACGGCGCGCGCCATGTCACGCTTGCCGGTCATGTCGCCTATGTGACGACCGCAAAGGGGCTGGCGGTGATCGACCTTGCCGATCCGCTGAAGCCGCGCCTTGCCGCGACCGTGCCGTTGCGCGACGCGCGCGCCTCGACCATCCAGTTCCGCTATTTGTGGGTCACCGACCGGGACGGGGTGAAGCTGTTCGACGTGACACGGCTGACCGCGCCGGTTCCGGTCGCATCGGGCACGATCCGGCTGGCCGATGCACGCAAGCTCTACGTGGCGCGCACCTATCTCTACGTCGCCGGCAAGGCAGAGGGGCTGGTGATCGCCAACGTGACCCGGCCCGCGGCGCCCACGATCCTGGCGCGCGAGACGTTCGGCGGGCGCATGACCGACGTCGAGGATGTCATGGTCGCCACCACCAATGCCTCGTTGTTCGCCTATGTCGCCGACGGCCGGAACGGCGTGAAGGTGATCCAGCTCACCAGCCCGGCCAGCCAGCCGAATTTCTACGGCTTCAGCCCCGAGCCGCGGCCCGAGCTGATCGCCTGGGCGCGCACGCCCAGCCCGGCGCTCGCGCTCTCGAAAGGGCTCGATCGCGATCGGGCGGTCGACGAGACCGGCGGCCAGATCGCCGTGTTCGGCCGCCTCGGCTCACGCCCCTTCACCCGCGCCGAGATGGAGCGGCTGTTCCTCGACCGGCGCGGCATCCCCTACAAGGTGGTCGACAGCGTCAGCCTGGCGGACTGGCTCGACTGAACCGAAAAAGGGCGGGCCGGCCAAAAGGGGCATGGCACGGCCCGCCCGAGTCTGCGAGCTCGGACGGCGGCCAGGTGCCGACCCGTCCTGGGCGGAGAGGGCAGCCCAGCCCGCGGGAGCATGGCCCCGCGCGTCGCGCGTGACCAGGCGGGCAGGATAGGATCGGGCGCGGGCCGCCCCAATGGCGACTCTTGCGGCGCGAAACCGTTTCGGGCGGGAATGGCCCGGACGTCAGGCCCGGATGTCGCGCCGATACTCGCTCGGCGTAACGCCCATCTCGCGCCGGAACAGCCGCGTCAGCGTCTGCGGGGCCTCATAGCCCACCGCCGCCGCCACATCGATGATCGGCGCATCGCCCGAGGCCAGCAGCTCGCACGCGCGCTCGATCCGGCGCCGGGTCTGGTAGCGATGCGGCGGGTCGCCCACGCTCTGCTTGAACGCGCGCGCGAAATGGAACGGCGAGAGCCCGGCAATCGCGGCGAGCTCGCTCAACCCGATATTCTTGTCGAGATGGGCGTGGATGAAGTCGGTCGTTCGCCGCACCTGCCAGCCGGCGAGCCCGCCCCGCCGCTGCAACGCGGGCACCTGGCGTCCGCCGACCTGCAGCAGCTGGTGGAGGATCAGGATGCCGCACGCCTCCCAGGCCAGCCGCGACGGCGGCTCGGCCTCGGCGGCGAGCCCGATCGCGATCTCGACGAGGCTCGCCAGTCGCGGGTCGGGGACACCGACGAAGCAGGGAAAGGGCGACTTGCCCGTGCTGACCGTGCGGAACAGCGCGTCGTCGAAGTGCAAATGCTGGACCGCGTCGAGTTCGCGCCATTGCGAGCGGCACGACGTGTCCATGCCCTTGGGAATCGCGACGAAACTGCGCGGCGGCAGGCTGCAGGTGCGACGCTGTGCGTCGATCGTCATATCGACGCGGCTGACCGGGCGGCGGAACATCATCAGCACATGTTCGGGCGGGTCGACGACTTCGACGTCGTGGTCGACCGGTGCCGACGCGGGCGTGCGCTGGAGGAAGCTGGTGAAGCCCGCCTCGCGGAAGAAATTGGTGACGTCGGGCGCGCGCGCACGCCAGCGCGCCACGTCCATCGAGGGCGCGCCGCTTTGCGTCTGGACGAAGAGCGGCGCGTCCCCGGGGGTGCGCTCCGCGAGATCAAGGCTGGGCATGACGCCTCCCTGCCGCCAACCCCGTCGGAATAGGCGAAGTCCGGCTGGCAAGCCAAAGATTAACATGTTTCCGCGCTCATTTCGCCCCCGAACGCCCGCCAAAATGAACGAGCTCAAGCGACTGAAAAGAAACGGATCAGTTGAGAGTCCCCGGCGACCGCCCCGGGCAGGCGCCGGCCAGTCGGGCAACCAGTTCGGTCAGCAGGTTCTCCGCGCGTCCGGGCGAGTCGCGCGCCTGGGTGAGGATCGCGGCGACCAGGGTGCGGACCCAGTCGCCGGGCGCGCTCGCCGCGCGCGACGGGACCTGCCCGATCCCGGGAAGCACGATCCGCGCCTCGTGGCAGATCAGCAGGAACGCGATCTCGAGCATGTTCTCGTCGAGCTGCAGCGCCGAGACCGGCAGGTCCGCGTGCAGATGCGCGGCCAGTGCCTCCGCCCGCTCGGCCAGCTCCGCGGTCGCGACCGGGCCGGGCTCGAACTCGACCCGCCAGTCGTCGGGCAGGCCGACATCGTGCTTGACGCTGTCGAGCAGGGCCTGGGGAACCAGGATCTGCAGCCGTCGCCAGGCCCCGCTGACCGCCGCGGTGCATTCGGTGCCGGCGGGCGTCAGCCACAGCGCGCCGGCATCCGGGTCGAAAGTCAGCGTGACCAGGTCCGCCACCGCCGGCGCGCGCAGCCGCGCACAGTCCGGCGTGCGGCCCTCGAACAGCAGCACGCCCGGGCGGGAGGTCGCCTCGCAACCGCAATGGGCGCGACTCGCCACGCCCCAGGCCTGCTCGAACAAGCGGCGGATCACGCTCCGTTCCGGAGAAGCGACGGCGCCGGTGCGCGTCCGGGCGTCCCCAGGCAGATGATCGACATCGGCTTATTCTTTCGCGCAACAGCCGGAAGCGGCACTGCCAACATGATGAGCCCGGCCTGTCGATCAAATAAGGGAAAGCCGCATGTCGCGCGCGGCCGGGTCGTTTCCGAGAGGGCCGGACTTGCCGCGGCCCCGGGCGCCCGCAGCTTCGCCGCAAGCCGGGCCGGGTTGCGGCAAGCGCGGCCTGCTCAGCCGCCGACCAGCCCCAGCCGCTCGCGGCGCGCCCAGCGCGTGACCATGAGCAGGGCGACGACCGCGAGCCCGATCGCGAGGCCGATCCAGATGCCGAGTCCCTGCCAGCCGACCCAGAAGCCCAGACCCGCGCCGACCCCGATCCCGATCACCCAATAGCCGACCGCGGCGTAGAGCATCGGCACCGTGGTGTCCTGGATGCCGCGCAGCATGCCGGCCCCGACCGACTGCGCTCCGTCGACGATCTGGAACAGCGCCGCCACCCCGATGAAGCTCACCGCCAGCCGGATCACCTCGGCATTTGCGGGCACGTCGTCGATGAAGAGCCGCACGAGCGCCGCCGGCGCCGCCAGCATCACCAGCGCGGCAGCCGTCATGAAGCCGGTCCCGAGCGCGAGCGCGGTCCAGCCGGCGCGGCCGATCGCGGCGCGGTCCGCGCGCCCGAACGCGAGGCCGACGCGCACCGTCGCCGCCTGGGCGAGGCCGAGCGGCACCATGAAGGTGAGCGAGGCGATCTGGATCGCGATCGCGTGCGCGGCGAGCGCGGCGGTGCCGATCAGCCCCATCAGGAACACCGCCGCGTTGAACACGGTCACTTCGAGGCCGAGCGTCATCGCGATCGGCGCGCCCAGCCGCCAGACGTCGCGATAGCGCTGCCAGTCCGGCCGGAACAGGTGCCCGAACAGATGGTAGCGACGGAAGCGCGTATGGCGGCTGATCACCAGCGCCAGCCCGAGGAACATGAACAGCTGGGTGAGGCTGCTGCCGATCCCCGCGCCGACCAGCCCGAGCTCCGGCAGGCCGAGCGCGCCGAAGACGAGGCCGTAATTGATGACAGCGTTGAAGACCACGCCGGCAATGCCGATGCCGAGCGCCCAGCCCGGCTGCTCGAGCGCTGCGACGAAGCCGCGCAGCACCAGGAACCAGAGCGCGGGCAGGAAGCCCCACATCAGCGCGCGCACGAACGGCGTCGCCTCGCGCGCCAAGGCCGGCTCCTGGCCGAGCATCACCAGCAGCGCCTCGGCATGCCACAGCGCAAGCCAGACCGGGAGGGTGAGCGTCAGCGCCGCCAAGAAGGTCTGGCGCACCGTCCGCCTTACGTCGCGGACGCTGTGCCGGCGGCGACCGATCTCGGCAGCGATCAGCGGCGAGGCGGCGGTCACCAGTCCCATGCCGAAGATCAGGAAGGCGATGTAGAGATTGGCCCCCAGCGACCCGGCGGCGAGCGCGCGCGCGCCGAGCCAGCCGAGCAGCACGACGTCGGTGGTCTGGATCGCGGCCTGGGCGAGATTGGTGAGCACGAGCGGCGCCGCGAGGCCGAGCGTGGCGCTGGCCTCCGCACGCCAGGGCGCGCGCGTCTCGGGGGCGGAACCTTGCAACACGCCCGCGCCTTAACCGGGCGGAACCGGCCAAGGAAGCGAAAGCATGGCAAAGCTGAAGGTCTATCGCACCCCGATCGGCTTTCACGACGCCTATGTCGCCGCGCCCAGCCAGAAGGCGGCGCTCCGGGCCTGGGGCAGCACGCACGACCTGTTCGCGCGCGGAGTCGCCGAGCAGGTCGACGATCCGGCGCTCGCCGCCGAACCGCTCGCCCATCCCGGCGCGGTGATCCGACGCCTGCGGGAACCGCCGCGGAGCAGGTCGCCGCGCTGCCGCCCGATCCGGCGCCCAAGAAACGGCCGCCCGCATCCGGCGCGCCCCGGCCGCGAAAGCCCCGGCCCAAGCCGCCGCCCGACCGCGCGGAGCTGGACGCGGCCGAAGCCGCGGTCGCGGCGATGCGCGCCCGGCAGGCAGCGGAGACCGACGAGATCGCCGCCGCCGAAGCCGAACTCGCGGCGCGACGCCGCGCGCTCGTCGAGGCGCACCGTCGCGAATCGCGCGAGCTTGAGGCGAAGCGCGCCCGGGTGGAGGCCGCCTATGCGCGCGCGCTCTCCGCCTGGCGCGGCTAGTTGTTGCCGCCGATCAGGTCGCCGAGTTCGCCGAGCAGCGACCCCTCGCCGCGATTCTGCCCGCCGCGGCTGCCCGCGGCGGCGAGCATCCGCCCGGCCAGCCGCGCGAAGGGCAGCGACTGGACCCACACTTTGCCCGGCCCGGTCAGCCGCGCGAAGAACAGTCCCTCGCCGCCGAACAACACGCTGCGCACGCCGCCCGCCTGCACCAGGTCGAAGTCGATGGTCGGCGTATAGGCCGCCAGGCAGCCGGTATCGACATGAAGCTGCTCGCCCGGCCCGAGCTCGCGCTCGACGAGCGTGCCGCCCATCTGCACGAACACCCAGCCATCGCCTTCGAGCTTCTGCATGATGAAGCCCTCGCCGCCGAACAGGCCGGTCAGCATGCGACGCTGGAACTGGATGCCGATCGAGACGCCCTTGGCCGCCGCCAGGAAGCTGTCCTTCTGGCAGATCAGCATGCCGCCCACATCGGCCAGCCGGATCGGAAGGATCGAGCCGGGCGTCGGCGAGGCGAACGCCACCCGCGCCTTGCCATGGCCGTTATGGGTGAACACCGTCGTAAACAGGCTCTCGCCGGTCACCAGTCGCTTGCCCGCGCCGAGCAGCTTGCCCATGAAGCCGCCGCCCTGGTCGCCGCTGCCGTCGCCGAACACCGTCGTCATGTCGATGCTCGCATCCTTCCAGACGAAGGCGCCCGCTTCGGCGACGGCGCTTTCGCCCGGGTCCAGCTCGATCTCGACGAACTGGAGTTCCTGTCCCTTGATCTCGAAATCGATGTCGTCGGCCACCCCCGCGACGCGGTGATGTTGCCATGGGCTGTTCTGCGGCACGCAAGTCCTCCTTGTGCTGTCGACCTATACTAGCCCGGACAAGTCGATCCGCGCCACCATCGACATGCGCGACTGTCCCAATCTGGTGAGCCTCAACAGACAAGGACTCCGTTGACGACGGCGATTTGCCGACTAGATACGAAACATCCGAACTGGAGGTATTTCATGGCTGATCTGGACATATCCTCGAATACGATCGAGCTGGCGACGGAACTGACGATCGCGTGGCTCAATAATCCGAACAATCGCGCTTCGGCGGATGATGTCCCGGCCTTTCTTCAGCGCATGCACAGCACGCTGAACGGATTGTCCGGCAGCGAGGAGCCGATCGCGACCAGCGACGACGACTCCGCCGCGACTCCCGCCGTCTCGGTCCGCAAGTCGCTTGCTTCCAAGGATTTCATTATCTCGCTGATCGACGGCAAGCCGTACAAGTCGCTGAAGCGGCACCTGGCCCGTCATGGACTGACGCCCGAGCAGTATCGCGACCGGTACAAGCTGAAGCCCGACTATCCGATGGTCGCCGAGAACTATGCCAAGCAGCGTCGTGACCTGGCGCTGAAGATCGGTCTCGGTTCCAAGGGCCGCGCCGCCCGCAGCGCCCAGCGCGCCGCCGCCGGCAAGCCCCCGGCCGCCAAGCCGGGTCGCAAGGCAGCTGCGCCCAAGGCGAGCTGAGCCGCACGCCGCGCGCGTTCGAAAAAGGCCCCGGCGGTTATGCGCCCGCCGGGGCCTTTTTCGTGTCCGGCCGGGCGTGGCGGTTCGCGGACGCGCGGGGCGCGTCGGAGCCGGCTTCAACCGATCGCCTTATTGCGTCATGAAGGACGCGCATGCCGATTGCCCTCCCCCGCCCGGCCCGGCCGGCCCGGCCTCGCGCCGTCCTGGCAGCGGCGCTCGCCGTGGCGGGCTGCCAGGCCGACACGCCGCCCCCGCCCGGCCTCAGCTTCATGGCGCTTCCGATCGCCGGGTCGCGCAGCCGTGCGTCGGCCGCGGGGTTCGACCGCTGCGTCTATGTCGACGCGGTCAGCCTGCGCTGCCGGAAGAGCGGCGTGACCCTGATGGGGGCAGGTCCGTACGAGGCCGCCGTCGACATGCGCGGCAAGGACGGGCGATCGGGCTTCGGCCACCTGACGCTCTGGCACGACGACGATCAGCGCGCCCTGTACCCGGCGATCCGCGCGCTTGCGAAGGACGGCTGGACGATGTGCTTCACCGGCACCGAGCAGGCCGGCGACCAGGCGATCTTCACCAAAGCCGGGGCGCCCGTCCGCATCTACATGGACATCAGCTATTACGGGAAGCGCCGGATCCGGATCTTCCCGCCGGCGGGCGCGCCGCGCCCCTCGACGCCCTGCCTTGCCGACAAGGGCCTGGGCATGTTCGGGATCAGCACCGCCGACTGATGCGGCTCAGTGACCCGAGGTCAGCTTCAGCCCGACGATGCTGGCGACGATTGCGAGGATCAGCAGGATGCGCACCGGCGTCGACGGCTCCGCGAACCACAGCATCCCGATCACCACGGTCCCCACCGCGCCGATCCCGGTCCAGATCGCATAGGCCGTTCCGAGCGGGATCCCCATCCGGGTCGCAGCCTCGAGCAGGTGCATGCTGATGAAGATGCACGCCAGGAAGCCGAGCGTCCAAGGCAGGTTGCGATAACCGTCCGTGTAGCGCAGGCAGGTGGTGAAGCCGATCTCGAACAAACCGGCCGCCAACAGGTAGAACCAGGCCATGACTTCCCTTTCCGTTCGAATATCAATACGCTCGTATTGATACTATCGCAAGGGTGCCTATGGGACGACCGAGGACCATCGACCGCGATCGCGTCCTGGACGTGGCCGACCTTATCGTCGGGCGCGACGGCGCGGCCGCGCTGACGATTGAGGCGGTCGCGAGCGCGGCCGGGATCTCCAAGGGCGGGGTGCAGTCATGCTTCGGCAGCAAGGAGGCGCTCGTCGCGGCGATGCTGCGGCGCTGGATGGACGCGTACGACCGACAGATCGAGGCGCGGGTCGGCGCGGCGGCGGAGCCGACGGCGCGGGTCGCCGCCCATGTCGACCTGACCCGGTCGGAAGACGACTGGCTGCAGGCGCGCGCGGCGGGGCTGCTCGCCGTGCTGCTCCAGCGGCCGGAGCATCTCGGCGCGACGCGCGACTGGTATCGCCGGCTCGCGCAGGGCTTGGACGGTCCGGGCAACCGACAGGCGCGGCTGGCCTTGCTCGCGACCGAAGGAGCCTTCTTCCTGCGCTTTTTCGACCTGCTGCCGATGACGCGTGCGGAATGGGAGGCGATCTTCGCCGACATCGCGACGCTTCGCTAGGCTGGCGTCTTTCCCCGGCCCCAGCGCAATTGCGTTCGGCCCGGCGGATATGATCCGTCGGGCTGGCCTGTGTCGTTGTGTGATGTGTGTGTGTTTGGTTGCGGGAAGCAGGAATTGAACCTGCGACCTTCAGGTTGATGAGCCTGACGAGTTACCGGGCGGCTTCACCCCGCGGCCGCCCACTTATTCGCCTGACGCGCTGGCCGCGTTGCGCATTCTCCGGCCGTCGGGCTCCTGAACCTCGTGCCACCGACGCCTATTTCCGCCTATCCTGTTCTTGTCCGACGACATCGATGTCGGCGTACGAGGGAGGGAATAGGTGGCGCGGCGCATGGCGGATCATTTCAATAAGGCTGGAGTCGCGCGGCTCGAGGCGCACCGCCGAAAGGAGCGTCGGGCCACGGCCCGCCTGTTCCTGCTGGTGGCGGTGACCACCACCGCGATCGGGATCGCCGCGACGAACATGCCGGCGCGCGTGACGGCGCATTTCGCGCCGCAACCGCGGTCGGCGGAGCTGGGGATCGGCTGCGTCAGCCCCGCCGTAACCGATGGCGACACGCTTCGGTGCGGGGATCGACGCATCCGTCTGTCGGCGATCGATGCGCCCGAACTGCCCGGCCATTGTGCGCGCGGCCGCCAATGCACGCCCGGCGACCCCTTTGCCAGTAAGGCCAATCTCGAGCGGCTGACGGCGGGCCATTCGGTCGCCTGCGCGCAGCTCGGGACCGACCGTTACGGCCGCGCGATCGCAAGCTGCAGCGTGGCGGGGCGGAACCTGGAATGCGACCAGGTCGCGGGCGGCTATGCGGTCGAGCGCTATGGCCGCCTGTCCTGCTGAGCCGCGCGCCGGCGCGAAGCCCTCGGGATCCCGTCGCGTGACCGCCCCTCTGGCGCGTCGCGCGAGCGCTGGTGAGTGGCGCAATTGCGTTTGGCCCGGCGGATATGATCCGTCGGGCTGTGTTGTGTGGTGTGTGTGTGTGTTTGGTTGCGGGGGCAGGATTTGAACCTGCGACCTTCAGGTTATGAGCCTGACGAGCTACCGGGCTGCTCCACCCCGCGACGGGCGCTGGGCGCCGATGTTGAGCTTTGGCATTGTGATGGGTTGC